>CEUS01075222.1_pt1 | contig 17172 bp, 20 predicted proteins | sample 427031 | NCBI WGS metagenome assembly CEUS01 (sample SAMEA2622837, study PRJEB7988) | marine metagenome | biome: marine biome (ENVO:00000447); feature: marine epipelagic mixed layer (ENVO:xxxxxxxxx); material: "saline water (ENVO:00002010), including plankton (ENVO:xxxxxxxx)" | depth 140 m | reverse complement strand
TGATACTTATATCCATTTCCAGGTTCTAATCCATCTATATTACCTCCTGATGCAACGAATCCAGCAGAACCAGTATTCACCAAACTCGTAGCACCACCACCCAATCCTATTATAGTAGGTAATGGTTTTTCTTTCTTATGCCACTGATTACCAAACATCAATCAATTCTCCTTACGAAGTCTTCACTTGATTAGCAATAACTATAAATGTTTCATCCCCCGTCTTCATTATATTAAAACTATAAGTATCTACTCCACTTCCTCCACCATCAGTAGGAACACTACCCCCTACCCAATGAGTTGTAATTCCAACTCCTTTTCCATCAATAGATATCTTATCTACAAAAGCAGTTGAAGCATTAACGGCAGTTAAAGCAGTAACGTTCATTACCTGATTATCAGCCATGTCAGTGTTTATGCCCGTATTAGACATAATATTAAGAGTATTATTAGTTCCTGCTAAATTAGCAGAACTAAAATGGAAATTACTATTAGATATATTAAGATCACTACTGCTACTATATGCAGTGGTAGTAGAAGTCATTCCTTCTACTAAAGTTCCTTCTAAAAGGGTACCAGATCCACTATTACCAACATATATTTTACCACCCATGTTTGCGTGAGCAGTACATTGATAATAAAGAAGACTAGGAGAATCAAACTGTACATCCCATATTAAAGTTGTTCCATCACCAGCATCATTATTAGTAATACCATCATTATATTGAGTTCCAGTTGAACCATTAGGGGTACTTTGAATTCTAAATGGATGTCCACCTGATGAATTCTTAAAGTTATATTTCTCTCCTCTTGTCACATAAATGCTAGGATCATTTTCTGCACCAGTTAATCCAGGTCCAGTAAAAGTATAATTTGATGTACCATCCGCACCTAAAACCCATTCATTCGTTGCGCCACTGAAACTAGAAGCAGTTACAATACCAGCAAAAACTGCATTACCAGTATTTAATATAGTAGCACCAATACCTGTTCCTGATCCTTGTGTTGTTCCTGCATAGAATCCTACCCTACCAGTTACAATACCAACAGAATCAATATTAGTTACATCTTCATAGGTTAATGTACCACCAACTGTTACGTTACCAGTAACATTAAGACTCTTTGCTATTCCTACACCACCACTAATTACTAATGCACCAGTAGTAGCCGAAGTAGATTCCGTAGTATTAGTAATAGATGCTATACCACTAAGGTAAATTTGACCTGCACCCGTTAATCCATAACCAACAGGAATTTCTGCACCATAAGGTAATTGTGGAGCACCACTTCCTGCATTATTTACAAACTGACCTGCACGGACTCTACCACCCGCACCACTCATGTTTGAAATTCCAGCAGTTGATAATCCCAATACATCCGGAACAAAATCATCACCATCGGCAACAATTAAATCGCAATTTTCAGTAACATCAATATCAGTATATTGAGTATATGCAACATTAGTACTGGCCGGAGTAACAACAGTAGTAGTACTTCCAATACCTAAAACAGCATTAGTATAGTAAATTAAATTATTTGCTTCCGTCTTAGTGCTACTAATCGCTGTTCCTAATCCCGCACTGGCTACATTTTCTAAGTTAGCACCATCACCATAATATGCAGTAGCACTAATAATACCACTCGCACTACCCATTGTGATAGCAGAACCAACCTGAAGCTCACCAACAGGAGAAGTAGATACAATACCAACTTTTAAATTGGCGGTATCAACCGTTAATGCGTTTTGATTACCTAAATTACCTAGTTCTCTTGCTGCTGACATTTTATCTTACTTTTTAATTATTTAGTGATTAGGGTTAAGGAGTTAAATATCTGATAATAACAATACCCTTGGCACCACGAGTAGCAGTATCACCTCCACATCCACCACCACCAGTATAATCCGTGGCAGCTCCACTCGGTCCTGCACCACCTCCACCTTCTGCTGGTGCGGGACCAGGTGATCCACATCCTCCACCAGCATACTTACCAGTTGGTCCAGTCGCATTCTTCCAACCTGTAGGCATTGGAGCAAAAACAGGTAACGGGCCAGCAAATCCAGGCCAGGGTTGAGCTGGACCTCCACCTTGTGGAGTTCCACTTGGTCCCTGACCACCTGATCCACCTCCACCATTAGCAGGGCCAGGATTGCAACCTCCCCTATTACCGTATTGATTATATCCTGGGGGAAGGCCAGGTTGACCCTGTGTTGGTTGGGTTGCAGTTGGTCCAGTTGGATCAGGTCCACCTGGATAAGAGTTTCCTCCACCTGATCCACCAGCACTTCCTGACTGACTATCAGCACCACCACCAGCACCGCCACCATTTGTAACGATAGTCCAATTACCGCCCCAATCTACAGTACTATTATTTCCATTTGATCTTTTTCCACAAGGACTTCCAGAAGGAGTTGTACCTGTATCATCTGCCGCATCAACAGTAAAACTGATAGGATCGCTCGGTATAGAAATTCCTGGATGGTGTAAAATACCACCTCCACCTCCACCACCACCACCACAAACTCCACCATCACCACCACCAGCAACAACGAAAAATTCTACATTTGTTCCAGTTGGAGGACCCCCAACAGTGGTAAAATTAGTTGTACCAGGCCCACCAAAGAAAACATGATAAGTATAACCATTAGGATCAGGAGAAGCATCAATATCCCCCCCACTAGCACTAAAGGTTCCGGGAATTCCTGCACCCATTGGACCGACACCCCCACCCATCCCAGTGAGTCCTAAAAAGGGTTTTTCTTTTTTAAACCAAGAATTGTTCAGCATCACTTAACCCCCTTACGAAGTCTTAGTCTGATTACCAACTACATGATAAGTGGCATTCCCAGTCTTAACAATATTAAAACTATACATATCTAATCCACTACCTCCCCCATCACTCGGAGCACTACCTCCATTCCACCATACAGGAGTAGTTACTCCATCAATCTTCAATGCGTTTACATAAGAACTAGTGCTATTTACTGATGTGATTCCAGTAACAGTTAACATCTGTCCTACTGCCATATCAGTGTTAATACCAGTAGTAGATATAATATTTAAAGTATTAGTTGTTCCCCCTAAGTTTGCTGAATTAAATATAACATTACCACCAGTTATATCAAGATCACCATCACTGTTCCATGCAGTAGCAACTGAACTAAATGATTCTACTAGAATTCCTTCGGCATATAGTCCTCGCGCAGGACCAGTTACCGCAACCCCAGTATGTAATGTATTAATAGTACCAATACCAGCAAATATAGCATTACCAGTATTATGCATACTAATACCAGCACCAGCACCCGATCCTTCGGTACTACCTACATATAAAGATTGTCTATAAGTTGCAATTCCTAGAACATCTTGATTAGTTACATCTTCATAAGTAAGAGTTCCACCAACTGTTACATTTCCGCCTACATTAAGACTCTTTGCTATCCCTACACCACCGGATATTACCAATGCACCAGAAGTAGTAGAAGAAGATTCTGTGGTGGCAGTCAGAGTACCACCAACACCAGTTATATTTCTAATAGTAAGATCACCAGCAGCTGCAGATATATTTCCTAGATCAACATCGGGAGTACCCGTTAATCCAGTTGCAGTTCCAGTGACATTCCCTACAAAACTACCAGCAGTGGCAACCCCACTAATATTGATTCCACCTGCACCTGTTATTCCATAACCAACAGGTACTTCTGCACCATATGTTAAACTCGGAGCACCTGTCGCTGCTCTATCGACAAGTTTGTCTGCGCGAACTCTTGACATTATTCTAGAATTACCTTTCTAGTTATTTATCATTCTTTATTTATCGACTGATGACTTGGCAATTCAGGTAATAAATCAAACACCACAACAGTTCTCTGCTTTCTGGTCTTATTAGGATGAACAAAATGTAATGCCCATGAAGGAGCAATAAAAAGTGTTCCCTCTTTTACATTAGGAACATATGCAAGAGAAGTTGTATCAGTTCGTGGATCTTGCCAAGGTGCTACAAAGCAAGTTGGAGTATGAACTTTTGGATCATACTCCACATATAATATTCCAGAGAATCCCCATCCTCTATGATTATGAACCGTCTGTTGATCTCCTTTCTGATATTTAACTGACCATGCATCAGTCATAGAACAAGTAACTTTTGCTTCCTTACAAAACTCAGATAGTTCAGGTTTTAGAAAATCCTCAAAATATCTAACATATGATTTTCCACATGTCTGTCTATCAGTCTCAAAAGTTTGGAGTTCAGTGCGTATAAACTTACTCTTATTAATTCTACTGAGTAGTCCTTTCTTCTTAAACTCCCAATCACTTATCTCATACTGATAAGAAGGAAATTCAAAAAGAGGTGCCTTCATCTTGATCTATCCCATGCACAATGAGCTCGTTGTCCATCTTGTAAAACATAATGGAAAAAGATTTGATGATAATATTGTTCCTGTTGGGGTTTTTTACCAAACAATTTCTTACTTTTCTTCCCTAATGGAGTACCAGGCATCGGATCTCTCCAATGAGGACGTTCACATCCTTTATATACCATCCCATCACCAGGATCAAGAACCAGAGCACGTTCTTCACCAGGAACTAATACAGCAGTTTTCTTTTTATCAGTATAGGTATCGGGAGTTTTAATCTTTACCTCCCATTCTTTTAAGTTATCAGGAAGATTAGTGCTAACGTGAATAGTAACCGAAATCTCACAAGCATCTCTATCAGCATGTTTATGTAAAGGTTGACCAGGAAAATAAAACCTATCATAGTAATAGGTATTATAAAGTTTTCTTCCCAATGTTTTCTCTAACTTCTTACGCACACCACTATGAATTTTACGATACTGTGGATGCCAATACCTTGCAACTGAACCTTCTACCTGATTTTCAACAGGAGTATGGTTAAAATGCTCTGGATTATCATCCCAATAATTTAACTGTCCACGTAATTCTGGAACAGGATGATAAAGTTCTTCTGGATCCCATAAATCTTTTACTACCAGATAACCATCCTTATCAAACTGTTTATTACGAGTCCATGCAGTTCCACTGTTGTGCTTCTCCTGAAACATTATCTGCTGTTCTGTCATACATTCTGCCATGACTTACCTCCTATTTCCAACGAGGGCCGACAGTCCATCCAACGATAGACTTACGGGTTCCTTTCGTTACCTTATTAACTCTATGTTGAGTACGAGAGTCAAATAATACTATACATCCCTTCTTACGAGGAACAATATAACTATTACCTGATTCATCCAACAATTGAACGTTACCACCTTCATAGTCATCAGGATCAGAGAGTTGCATGGCAAAAGATAATTTCCTCACCATCTCTACATTTTCATTTACAAAATCTTGTCCTAATCCCTCTGTACGATTACCTACCGATACTGGTTTATATTGTGTGGCTAATCCTGCATCATTGTGCCATCCATAGAATTGACCTTCTTGATATCGAGTATATTGCATACTTTCACCATCAATACATCGCAAATCATAAAGAAAATTTTCTCTATTTGCTCTTTGTATATAATGCCAAATAAATCCACCTACCCAATGAGTTGTAGGTATCCATGCATTCTGTGAATTTCTTTTCTCTTTATTTAATGCATCTCCATGTAACTTGGAGTCTGCCATCTGTGGATCAAAATTTTCTGTTAAATCTTCTTCGATTAAATTTACGACCTTATCTGGTAGGTCAGTAAAATACCATATACTCTGATATGCCATAAACCTATGATGTATTCAGTGATATTATATAGGAGAGTTTTTAGATTGTCAATTACCTTTCTAGTTATTTATCATTCTTTATTTATCGACTGATTAAGAAGCATCAATAATCTGCTGAATCTTCTCTATGGCACCAATAGTTCTAAGATAATATTCCACATGACGATTATCCGGATTAGATCTAAATTGAGCAAGTAAAGTAGACAAATTAGGATTCGCTTCACAATGCCCTTTAATTTCAGTCAGTGTGGTTACCATGGCAGAGTCAGTAGTAATATTAACACCTGCCGCCGCATTAGGATCAGCCATTTTAGTCTTTTTTTATATATTTATTTAGTTCCAAAAATTAAAATTAAAAGATATAATGGTTTTCATTGAATCACTCTGATTGGGAGGTGCTCGATGTACTAAAAAACTAGGAAAAGCAAGAACATCTCCCTCTTTTATATCAAACTCGCATATATCATTAGTAAAAGGATCAATATATTGGGTTTTAGGAGTATCTAAAGGCATATCAAGATAATAAACTCCACTATACTGACAATCATGAACATGCCATCCATGATATTGCTCTTTTTGATATTGTTGATAGAAAAAACATCTTATCTCAACATCTTTATAATGTGTAGAGATTTTTGCAAAATCTATTAAACAATCTTTAATACGAGGTCTAATAGAATCCAAATAAGGTCGAGGATGATCTCTACTTAATTCATAGTCACTTCTAATATCTAAAGTATTTTTTTTAATATATGCTACAGAATACTTATCAATTAATTCTAAAATTTGACTTTTATATTCCTTATGTCCTATAATAGGCTTTTTAAAGACAGGAATTTTAAGAGGATTATACATGAATTATTTCACTCCCTTTACGGTTCCTATTTTTTATGAAGATTGTTCTTTCATCGAAAAAGATAATTTAATAGAAAGTTTAACACAAAAAATTAAAAATAACAACGATAACTTAAAACAAGTACTGGATATACAAGATTTTTTATTTGCTAAAAATTTTATTTCATTTATAGAAACAAAATTTAAAGAAGTATTTTATAATCATTTAAACCATACCACCAATACTACACCTTTCTTGGTATCAAGTTGGTATAATTACTATGAAAAAGGAGGAGAAATCCCCACACATTCTCATAAAAATTCCTTCTACTCTGGTATATATTATCCTTATGGAAATAATAAATCCCCGATATTCTTTGAGAATCCCCTAGAACAATCCCTTATAATATATCCCGAAGTAAAAGATCATAATAACTTTAATTATATTACCTTTAAAGTATCTTGTCCTCAGGAAACCATTTTATTTTTTCCCTCATATTTAAGACATTATACAATGGCAGGATCCGGAATTAAACATTCAATCTCATTCAACTTCTTTATTGAAGGATCTTTAAATGCAAAGACAAAATCTAATTTTAAAATTAAAGTATCCCGTTACTAAATTGGTTTCTGCACTCCAACTGGAACTACAGTAATCGCTCCAGCACCACCATTTCCAGCTCTATTAGGATTAGGAGCACTAGCAGGAGTAGGACCACCTCCACCACCTGTTCCACCATCAACGCTAACAGTTCCATTATTAGTATAGGTTCCACCATGACAGATTATAATTCTCCCACCGCCGGCTCCACCACCACCGCCACCATTTGAACCTGCACCCGGAGGAGCAGCATTACCACCCTCACCACCACGAGCCTTTATTGCTCCCGTAGGACCTATATCTATATTTCCTTGTACGAATAAACATATTAATCCACCAGCACCGCCTCCGTCAAGACCATTTCCATCAGGATCAGGTGCGCCTTCTCCCGCCGGAGATCCTGCTCCTCCGCCACCACCTACTCTACCCCCTTCAGGTCCAGAACCACCATTGCCTCCACCAGTAGTATTAGTAGGGGGAGCAGATTCTCCAGCTATACCATAACCGCCAGCACCTGCACCGCCGCCGCCACCGCCGCCACACCAAGCATATCCGGCACCACCAGTACCACCACCAGCAAAACCAGTACCACCGCCACCACCACCAGTTGCGCCCTCTCCAGGACCATCACCACCATCTCTCTCACTTCTCGCAGGCCAACCACCAGAATTGCCACTAGCGTTATTTCCCCCAGTACCACCTGTAACTATGGATTGAACTGTAGTTATTTCAGGTTCATTATATGCAGCCGGATTATCCATCGCTGCGGCAGCTGGTCCTAAAACTGCTAAAGGTACATCTGGTTGACTAAGAGGTCCTCCTGTTGATCCAGGTGCATACCAAACCCATCTTAAACCATTAGGTGATATTGCTCCTCCTGGTGTAGGTGCGTTCATTGCGGCACCTTTTTCATCCATGGATAATGTACCATTTATAGTACAATTTCCTGTACAATAGAGTATAAGACCTTTACATTTATTATCTACGGTTACTGTATCACCACTATTAATGGTAATACTACTATACTGTTTAACGATAGCATCACCATCAGTAGTAGCAGGAAAAGTTACATTAGCCATTTATCTATCCTCCTATGTATTAAGGTCACCATCAGACCCATCGCCAAAATTATTCATCTCAGGTTGTTGGGGAAGATATACCTCACCTCTATCGAAGTTGGTATTATAATACTTATCAGCATGTCCATCCATCCATTGAGTACTATTTACACCCGTAGGTCCTGCATTTTTACTAGTAGTTCTAACTCCCATGTTTAATTACCTCAACCCGGAATGTCAGTATCGCCAAGAATCTGATAATTTACTACACTTCCTATACCACTTCCTGATATATTAGACACACTTACCTCTACAACAATAGATTCACGATCTACTAATACAATAGGATAATTAGGTTCAAAGAAAAATGTCTCAGCTTCACTAAGATCTACTTTTGTCAATCTATAATCAGTCGTTGCATATGATAAAGCCTCAGGTCTTGCTGCACCAGCAGGATATATGAATAAAGAAGAAGTACAAGTATTTAATCCAGTATTGTGCATCATCACCCCACGTAGATATGTGGTGGATGCAACACCAACAGGACCAGTACAATCAGTAACACCAACGGTAAAAATACCAACCGTAGCAATACCAGTAACAGATTGGATGTCTAATAGTTTAGTTCTTTTGAGTCCCATGGTTGATATACTTTAGAGTTATTTAGTTAAACAAAGCTGCATCAAGTTCAGTGAACCCCGCAGGTAATCCAGTAAGTCCGGCACCATCTCCTTCAAATGCATTTGCAGTAACTGTTCCACTATAAGATCCAGTTGTTGCAGTTATAACACCAGAGACAGCATCAACACCGGCAACACTAATAGTAACCCCAGAACCAACTGTGGTTACACCAATAACTTCTAGATTATATGCAGTGGCAAGACCGGTTACTCCCAGAGTTCCAACGGTTGCAATACCAATAACTTCTAGATTATATGCAGTAGCAACACCAGTTACTCCAAGAGTTCCAACAGTTGCAATACCACTTACATCTAAATTAACAGCAGTTGCTTCATCATATACTAAATCCCCAGTAACATTTAAGTTACCTTCTACTGCTAGATCCTGTGTAACTGTACCGTAACCAACGATAATCAGGCTATCAGTAACAGAAACTGCTGTGCCAGTATTTCTTGATTTAAGTTTATCAGCAATAAGTGTTGACATTTAGAGATCTCCTATTTGTAGAACGTCAACAATCATAGTCTTACCAGATCCAACTGTGACTGCTATACCACTTGCAATATTAATTTGAGGAATAACAGATACAATATAAGTATCAGATGTACCAGCAGAAGTATCATCTAACATTAAATCTTCACCAACTGTTACCTCAGGATCAATATAACTGAAAGGGGTAGCAGTTCCATCGGTGTAATTAATAGCAGTTCCTATACCACCGCCACCAGATCCTGAAATACTAACATCAAGAGTACCATCACCTTTATCAATAACAGTATTACCTGTACCAATAAAGTTGACTGTTCGAGCAACACCAATAGCAGTTCCACCCGACTGAATACCAATCTGTGAACCAGTAACTCCACCAGTAACTACTAATGCACCATCAATTGTTTGAGTAGTAGCATTGGCATTAATGGCATCAGCAATATTAAAAGAATCAAAAATCTGAAATTCAAGTGTATCAGCAACTGATGCACCTGAAACTAATGTTACTGTGGAACCATCTCTTGCAGTAAAATCTTGTCCATCAACCAGACGAGTACCATTACGAAAAACAGCAAGCTCATTGATCCGATATCCACCAGTAACAGTAAAACTAGTCTGTCCTTCGGTTTCACATGTAACACTAATACTCTTAGAAGCAATATTAGCAGTTAATGTTATCGGTCTTCCTATACCCATCTGATTACTTTTTAGTTATTTATTAGATTATGCAGGATATGCTATAAGAACAATTCCCGATCCACCTTTTCCGGCATTGAACCCTGCAGGTCCGTCGGATGCAGGTGGTTGTTGTCCGCCTCCACCAGAACCACTATTCACCCCACCTGATCCAGCTGTTGTTGCTTGAATACCACCCTTACCAGCACCAGCCCAATCACCAGTTCCTTTATCATATGGAGCACCACTTCCTCCACCTTCACCACCATTTGGAGGACCTCCAAGACCAGCACCACCACCACCACCAGCTAACCAATAGGATGAAGGACCAGGACCAGGATATCCTACAGTTGACTCAGGATTATGGAAAGTGGTTGGTAACTGTACACCTAGACCACCAGTACCACCACCAGTAGGAGCACCATTTGATCCTTCACCGCCAGCACCACCGCCTCCACCGCCACCTGTATTATCGGCAGGAGAACCAGTACCACCAGGAAAACCCCAACCATTAGCAGGACTAACTCCGGGAGTTCCTGGGAATGGATCAGCACTAGTGGCTCCTGCAGTTCTTCCGCCACCACCATCGTTAGGACCACCAGCACCACCACCAGAACCACCATGTGGACCTGGTGCATTATTGTTTAAATAACCGCCACCACCGCCACCACCAGCAGTAACAGTTCCTGGTGGAAATACTCCCGATGAACTACTACCTTCAATACCAGCGGATCGTGGGATATATCCTGCTCTACCGCCACCACCAACAGTTATAGCCATTGGAGTTGCAGTAGGAGTATTAATTGCAATAGATTTTTCTTGCCAACAACCAGCACCACCAGCACCACCTTGATCTTCACCACCGCCGCCTCCGCCGCCAATGATGACTACTTCACAAGTCTCATTAAATCCTGCATCAGTAGTAAATGTACCTGAAGTTACAAAAGTGTGAATTACTTTACTATTATAAAAACTTATTTCCCCACCACTTGCTTTTGCTGTTCCAGTAGACGATGCAATTGGATAACGAAGAACAACTATACCAGATCCACCGGCACCACCAAATCCAGTATTTCCACCACTTCCTCCACCACCAGAACCAGTAGATTCAGTAGCATCAGTTGCATCTACAGAAGCAGGAGTACCTGGTGGTCCATTACCCCCAACACCGCCACCACCAGGTCCACCAGCCCCACCAGTTCCAGTAGGAGGAGATCCGCTACCTGGTTTCCAAGTACCGCCACCACCTCCACCTGCTCTAGTGATTGAAGTACCAGTGATAGTAGAAGCCTTTCCATCACCACCAGTAGAACCTTCAATTGTATTATCTGTATTACTTGCTCCTACTGAACCAGCACCACCACCACCTGATCCATTATGAAGTGTTCCATGTGCCTGATTTCCTCTTGTACCACCATCATATCCTTGATTCGCTGTTCCTTCACCACCTGCAAATGGACCAGTAGTTCCTGGATGAGTGTTAGCAGCACCACCCCCAGATCCACCATCCCGTCCTAATACTATTGTAGCCGGAGGAGAAGGAGAATAATATGTTCCACCTCCACCTCCCCCAACTGCACTCATATAAGTGGGATCAGGAGAACTTACAGGTGCAGGAAAAAAAGCAGTATCGGATCCATCATTTCCAATTCCTAAAGGTCCCTGAGGGTCATCATCACCGCCAGCTCCACCAGCACCAATAGTTACTGTATAAGTTCCAACAGCAGCACCATATTTGGATTCTGCAGTAGGAGATGGACCTCCAGGTCCTTCAGGTGTACTAGCTCTATATCCACCAGCACCACCTCCACCTGCTTCATAAGCTCCTCCTCCACCGCCACCGCCAGCGATAATTAAATAATCTAAATTAGCACCTGCTGGATCCCTACTCCCAATCTTACTTACTACAAAACTACCAGATGCCGTAAAAGTATGAGTTCTATAAACTGCACCAGGACCTGGATCCACATATTCACCAATTATTCCTCCGGTAGCCTCCATAGCTCCAGAAAGACCAGGATCTCCCACCATCCCAAATGCTTGGTGTAAATACCAATGGTCATTCTTACTTAATGATCCACCATATTTACTATTTGCTACATTTCCCGGTGCTGCTCCTGTTCCTTTAGCTGCTGCACCCTTTCGCTTTCCTATCGTCATCGGGTTGCCCTCCTATCAGCTAATGTCTTCATAGGAACAAACAACATCTATATCCCCCGCATTTGATTGTGCGCGAACACCTATCTGGGTATCTTCTTCTAAATAAATTGAATTACTCTTATCAATAACAGCCAACGAAGAATAAAGAGGAACAGTCATTGTCGTTGCTAATGAAACTGTACTTCCTGCTCCCCCATGAGCACTAGCAGTATCATACAAATATACCGAAACTCCTGTAGTATCTCCTATTGCTGTTGCAACCAATGAATTAATCTTTAATACTTTACCACTTGCAGCGGCATTTGTAACAACCGTACTTATTCCTGCACCAAGAATGTCAGTGCTGATACCAGCTATCCTGGTAGTAATACCAGTGATGGTCGCTACATTTACTATATTTGGTGCAGCCATGTCCTAAAAAGTCCTCTTCTTGTTTATTTATCCAAATACCATTGCCATAGCAATAGCTTTACCAGTTGATGCTTTGGCTGCTAATTCAGTAGCCACTTCAGTTGAACCAGCACCTACCTTAATAGTTACCGATTCATAAGCAGTTAAAATACCAACCGTGGTAATACCAGCAAGGTGAACACTATCATCAGTAAATCTTGCAACACTAGCAGTACCTGCATTGTCACGAATGTCTACTGCACTACCATAGATGCGTAAATCACCACTTCCTTGATCTCTAATGTAACTATGAGCACCAGCATCATGCCATAGTTGAAGATCACCGAAAGCACCTCCTGTATTTCCGAAATGTAATTTCTTATCATCTGGGACCCGGATATTATCATGGAAAGTAGAAACACCAGCAACTTCAAATTGAGAAGCACTAGCAATTCCTAATGTAGCAATCCCAGAGACATTAATACCCTTCGAGGCACTAAAAGCACCCGAATCGTCCTTATTTACAATATCGTCTACTAATAACTGGGACATTTGTTTACACTTAGTTTAGTTATTTATAATCAATTTGAATATCGAATAACTACAATACCAGAACCACCAGAACCACCAGTTGCTCCATATCCCGAAGAACCACCACCGCCTCCACCAGTTCCATATATTGCTGCACCACCATTAGTGCCCGGATTACTACCAGAGGCACCATCACCGCCACCACCTGGTCCACCAGGTTGTTGGTTTCCACTTCCTTCACTTCCTCGCCCACCTCCACCTCCAAACAGACCAGTGGGTCCAACAGCTGACTCAAATGCCGCTTGTTCTGGTGAAGGAACTCCTGGACTTATTACAGGAGCAGGGAAGTTAGTAAATGGTTCTCCATTTCCTCCTTTTCCTTCTGTTGGTGATGTGTTACCGGCACCACCACCACCTCCAGCATTATAAGTTGGTGCGCCAGTAGCATCCTGACCCGCATTTCCATATCCAGTTGCACCATTCATCGGAGTCTGTGTTGCGGCACCACCAGGTTTACCTGGTTCATCACCACTACTACCACCAGATCCACCAGGTAATCCAGCACCTTGATATGGGTCAGATGTTGGGGGAGCATTTTGATAAACGAGTGGTTGAGTTCCACTAGATCCGCTTCTTCCTAATGGGAATGCACCACCACCACCATCAGCAGTTAGTCCAGCTGGAGAAGATGGAGGTCCAAAGTATGAATTGCCACCACTTGCACTATATGTTGCCGTTCCATTACCAGGTCCAGGTCCAGACAAAGCACCTGCTCCACCATCTCCTACAGTTACAGGATAAGTTCCTGCAGAAACGCTGAGTGCTGGATGATGAAGAACACCACCAGCACCACCACCAGCACCATGTTGAGTTGCACCTCCCCCACCTCCAGCGACCACCAATATCTCTACACTTTTAGATCCACTGCTTACTACAAAGTTATCAGAATTTGGGAATGAAAACACATGATACATGTAACCGCCACTTGGTATTTTTGTTCCACCACTAGCAGAAAAAGCTACACCCCCAACCGCTTCTAAACCAGAAGATCCCCAAACATCATAAAACACAGATGCTGGTTTACCATCTGGTCCTGTTTGTCCGCCGAGTGATCTAATTCCCATTTTTATATACTTATTATTTGATTATTTATATTTGAGTGCCATTTAATTTTTATGTTGGGTATGCTACTAAAACTATGCCCGATCCACCCGCAGCACCAGCGTAAGTATAAGGAGATCCACCGCCACCACCCCCAGTATTTACAGTTCCGGCTTCACCTACTCCATTGTAAGTTACATTAGCATCTCCACCACCACCAGCTCCACCTGTTCCACCAGTTCCTGTAGGAGATGTAGATACGCTTCCGCCTCCACCACCAGCAAGCCAGAAAGCACCACTAGGTCCAGGAGTTCCAAAAGGATTGGTAGGATCTTGGAAAGTACTAGGAGCTTGAGCACCTACACCACCGACTCCACCTACATCAGAAGATCCAGTGCCACCAACGGCACCTTTACCACCTCCCCCACCAGATGATTCAATAGGACTACCTGCTCCATTAGCACCATCATTACCCTGTCCACTCGTTCCTTCACCAGCAGTTCCGGGCCAATTACCGTTAAGTCCTCCCCCAGATCCTCCACTATTACCACTACTAAATCTAGCACCTCCCCCACCACCACCAGTAGCAGGAAATGTTGGTCCAAATGATGAAGCACCACCATCTCCTCCTGGAGAACTTCTAGGAGGAGCGTCAGGACCAGCACTACCACCATCACCCACTGTAACCGCAATTGTCTGAGGTCCATTAAGAGGAGTAGTTCCAGTTATCATACCTCCAGCACCCCCACCACCACCTTGGGTTCCACTACCACCTCCACCAGCAACTACAACATATTCTACATCACCATCCCCCGAAGCCATAATGAAGTTTCCTGGCGCAGTAAACTTATGGATAACATAAGAACCATACGTATATTTTGATCCACCAGTCGCTGATATTGGATTTGGTGGTGGAATAGCTTCCGTGGCTCTACCAGTTGCTCCAAAAAAATTAAAATAAGAGGATGCAGGATCGTTGGATTTAATGCCCATATTAAACCCCTATCTTATGGATTCGACTCTGTATCGCCGTTGACCATAAAATTAACCTCAGATCCTATACCAGATCCACCAGCATCAGGAGGTATAACTTCTACACTTAATGAATCTCTATCTGTCATCACAATAGGATAGTTAGACTCAAAGAACTGTGTCTCATTCGGTGCAATATCTACCGATAAAATTCTTTCTGCAGTAACTCCATATCCCAAAGTATTTGCATTTGCCGTATTAGGATTAATATTTAACCGAACTCGCGCTGTTCCTAATCCTGTATTGTGCATGATAACACTTCTTATGAAGGTAGTAGAAGCAATTCCTACACCACCAGCAGTCGGAGTAACTCCAACAGTCAAAATCCCCGCAGTAGCAACTCCGGTTATAGATGTAATATCTAATAGTTGTGTCTTGAGAAGGGCCATAATTTGTTTTTTAGTTATTTATTAAATGAATAAGCAAGCTGTAATATCTAAAACAGCACCACCAGATGATGATACTCCTTCCAGATTAGAACCATCACCATAGAAAGATGTAGCACTTACAATACCAGCAGATGCATACATTGTAATAGCAGAACCAACATTAGTATCACCTAATGTGGTAATTCCACTCTTAACAAAAATTCCAGTAGCATTAATAGTAACACCAGAACCAACTACTAAGGTTTCACCATTAAAAGTAAGATTAGCACTATCTTCTAATTCACCAGCAGTACCAGCAGTAACTACTCTATTACTTGTTAAGTCTGATACAGCAGCACTGGTAACATTAAGAGTAGAAGCAGTTATAATACCTGTTCTACCAAATATTGCATTACCATCGGTTGCAAATGTAATCGCAACACCAGCACCTGATCCCTCAGTACTTCCAACATTCAGTCCTGATCTGTAAGTAGCCAGACCAAGTACATCCTGATTGGTTAAATTTTCATAAGTAAGAGTTCCACCGACTGTTACATTACCTGTTACTGCCAAATCACTGGTAATTGTACCAAAACCAGCAGTTAAATTATTAACAGTAACATCAGGAGTTCCAGTTAAATTATATGAAGTTGTTGCCCAAGAAACAGAAGAACCTGCACCAAGAGTCGTAACTCCACTAATATTTACATTTCCAGAGACTGTTAGATCATTTCCAACTGTAAAATTACCAGTAGCATTGGTTACATTAGCCGCATTAAATGCTTTATATGCAACAAATTCTAAAACATCTCCACTAACTGCATAAGTTGTCAATCCAACAGTGGATCCATCAGTAGCAGTATAGTCATTTGCTTCAATTAATCTTACACCATTAAAATAGGCATCAAGATATCCAACGGTATAACCCGAAGAAAAGGTGAAATTAGTCTGAATCCCAGTGGGTTCAAACGACTGTCTAGCGATAACTACCGAAGAATCACCCGGTGCTCTTCCTATATAACCGTTTCTATCTGCCATTAGCTAACTCCCTTCAGGATTCCCAAAGAAACATCTACCGCATCATTAGCATCACAATAAACTCTCAGTTCATCGGATGTTTCTAATACAGTCTTTCCTGCATCACTAATAACAAAAGAACTTCCATTCGGAACAGGAATCTTACTTGCAAGAGCAACCGATCCTCCTGTAGTTGTAACACCTACACTTTGATCAAATATCTCAACAGTCAAATTAACAGAATTTTCTGTATTGTTAGCAAAAGTTCCACCAATTAAAATACTCTTATCTGCTGCTGTAAATGCCGTTGTCATTCCAAGGAATTTAACTGTTTGAGTAGTCGAAGATGAAGTATTAGTAGAAGTCAGATCAGTATATATTGTTGTTCCATCAATCTGTTGAACTTTGGTTCCCGCAAGGAAATTGCTATTGTCAACTAGGTCAGAAACCGCAATTCCAGTATTTGCCGAGACAGTAATAGAAGTACTAATAGCACCCACCGTACAGCTAT
>CEUS01000182.1_pt1 | contig 17172 bp, 9 predicted proteins | sample 427031 | NCBI WGS metagenome assembly CEUS01 (sample SAMEA2622837, study PRJEB7988) | marine metagenome | biome: marine biome (ENVO:00000447); feature: marine epipelagic mixed layer (ENVO:xxxxxxxxx); material: "saline water (ENVO:00002010), including plankton (ENVO:xxxxxxxx)" | depth 140 m | reverse complement strand
CGACAGAATTAGTGTTCGTGCCCAACGAAAGGAGGGTGACAGCCAGACTGATTTATTCTTAGGGCATCAAAGCAAATTTTTTGGTTGGCCAAACATGTACACTCCATTCGGTGTACCGGAAACTGAGGACTTGGAGACCAATCTATTATTCGTCAATCACCGTGTTGATAGTGAGGATTTATTTTTTCAGGTCAGTACCTATTTTCGGTGCCATAAGGACGACTATGAATTTAACCGCCGGGATCTTGGGGCCTTTAATCCCTTTGAGCACACCACGGAAGTTTTTGATATCGCCCTTGAAGGTGGGTGGACAATGGAGCAGTGGAATCTTGTGAGCCGGATTGAATGGTTGCAGGATAATATCGAGTCAACCTCGCTGACCTTTGGGGACTTTACAAGCCGTAGCTACCTAAAAGGAGGCTTTATACTGGAGACCAATTGGGATGATGATGGAGCACGGCCTTGGACCTTTTCGGGGGGCCTTTCTTTTGATGATAACAATCGGGGTTCAAGTGAACTGTCGCCAATGGCCCGAATCTCAACCGGTGGGACAACTCCTACAGGAACAAACTGGCAGCTTTATGCAGATATTTCGAGAAGCACCCAAGTGCCCGGTTATACGGCCATCGCTTCAAATCCCGGGGGTGGCCTGTTTCGTGGTAATCCCAATCTGGTTCGAGAAATAGCCGCCAATTATGAATTGGGGTATCTGGCAAGTTCAGGGAATTTGCAATTTCAGGCCGCCGCATTCCTACGGGCTGATCGGGATCTGGTAGATTGGACTTTTGCATTTGATGTATTTGGCCGCACTGCCAACAACGTGGATATTGATACCACTGGATTGGAGCTCCTTTTGTCATACCGTCTTGATAAGGGGAGAATTGTAGCCGGATATACCGCGCTTTCCAAAGATGAGGATTATGGGAGCGCGTTGGTCGATGCCAGTTTCTATGCATTGAATTTTGCAAAACACCGCGCCACGTTGGCTTTTATTTACGAGTTGGCGCTGGGATTTGAAATCCGTTCGGATAACGTTTTCCGAATTCAGCAGGACAATCTGTTGAGGACAGATGGCACCCCGGATGATGCTGTTATATCTTCCTTGGGTATTTTCTGGTTCCCCAGAGACGAATCGTTAGATGGCCTGGAACTGAGTTTGGCTGTATTAAATTTATGGGACAGCGATTTCGAGGAAATCCCTTCCGTTCCGGCGAGCTCCCGACAAATTTCCTTTAATGCGGTTTACCGCTGGTAAGGAAATGTAGTATTCCCTCTCGGTTACTAAAACACGGAGGCCCCTAAAAACAGGAGCTTCACCTTTGAGGCAATGAAATTGATCTATATGGGTTTCGCCAGAACTAGGTAAACGACTACAACGACTAGCAGAATCGGCAGCTCGTTAAACCATCTTAGCGCACCCGAGGACCATGTGAGCTCTCCTTTCTCCGCTTTCTTTACCAGTCCAAATGTCACGTGATTGTACCCAAGAAATATTATAACAAGAAATGTTTTGGCATGAAGCCACCCTTGTCCGGAGAAGAACCCCATAGAATTGCCAATCCATAATCCGGTCGCTATTGCGATAAGCGACATGATATTGCCAAACTTGAAAAGTTTACGGGCCATGATGAACAGCCGATCGGTATTCTGTCCCGCTGCGTTTGCTTCCACAATATGTACGAGTATCCGGGGTAAATAAAAAATACTCACCATCCAGGCCATTACCATGACCAGGTGAATGGTCTTAGTCCAAAGGTAGAATTGTCCTGACATACTTATTTTGAGCTCGCGGAATACTATGATTGATTAATTGGAACCACAGAAAGCACAAAAGAGACAAAATAGCTGTCATTTTCAGGTTGTGAGTTTTCACAGTTTATTGGCTTGTCCATCATCCTCTAGCTTTCCAAGGCTCCGGAAACGGCCGAATTCTTTTCTAAGACAACTATCGAACAATCATAGAGGTGCAGGGCTAAAATCTGTTTTAATTACGTAATTGAGATGTCGGGGCTACGACTGATGGGCGCGCGCGCTGCTGTGCGTAACCAAGCCCGGAAGCACGTTTACTCGGCATGTCAGTCCGAGGCTGAGTGCAGAGCGCAAATACAAAGTGATCCTTCCTTTATAAGTCTAAAATTAGTTTTCCATTTCTGAATCAAATTTTGCCAATTACACCACCATAGACGGCATGTCTTCCCAGCTCTTCTTCGATGCGAAGGAGCTGGTTGTATTTGGCTATACGGTCACTGCGGGAGAGTGACCCAGTTTTTATTTGGCCGGCGTTGGTTGCCACCGCGATGTCTGCAATAGTGGCGTCCTCTGTTTCGCCGGATCGATGCGAAATGACCGCGGTGTATTTGTTTTCATTGGCCATCTCGACGGCGTCGAATGTCTCAGTCAGCGTCCCAATCTGGTTTACCTTTACAAGGATTGAGTTTGCCACGCCCATATCGATTCCCTTTTTGAGGAAAGCCGTGTTCGTAACAAAGAGGTCATCCCCAACAAGCTGAGTATCAGCCCCCATTTCTTCGGTCATGTGTTTCCAGCCTGTCCAATCGTTTTCATCGCAGCCATCCTCGATTGAAAGAATCGGATAGCGTGCCTGCATATCTTTGAGAAAGGCAACCATCTGCTTATAGGTCTTTTTGGATCCATCGGACTTTGAAAAGAGGTAGCGTTTGGATTTGCTGTTATAAAATTCGGAGGACGCGACATCTAAGGCGATGAATATTTCCTTACCCAGTTTGTAGCCTGCTTTTTTGACAGCCAGGGCAATCACTTCGAGCGCTGCTTCATTGGATTCGATTTGGGGGGCAAAGCCGCCTTCGTCTCCTACGGCCGTCGAAAGGTTTTTGCCTTTTAATACACCTTTAAGGGCGTGGAAAATTTCCGCTCCCATGCGTAGGGCTTTACTGAAAGATTGAGCCCCTTTTGGCATAATCATGAATTCCTGGATATCGATCGGCGCGTCCGAATGGGCACCACCATTCATGATGTTCATCATGGGCACCGGTAAAACTTTGGCGTTTGTACCACCCAGGTAACGATACAAAGGAAGTTCCAGCGCCGAAGCTGCCGCTTTAGCCGTAGCCATGGAAACACCTAAAATCGCATTGGCGCCGAGGTTCTTTTTATTGGCGGTCCCATCGAGATCGAGCATGGTCCTGTCAATGCCAGCCTGACTCGCTGAATCCTGGCCAATAAGCTCAGGTGCGATCTTTTCATGTACATTAGCAACGGCCTTGAGGACTCCTTTCCCCAGGTATCGTTTCTTTCCATTAATACCTTTGGGCAATTGCTTGGCCGTAACCATTCCGTCCCGCAATTCCAAGGCTTCATTGACGCCCGTACTTGCACCGGAGGGGACTGCGGCCCGTCCGACGACGCCACTTTCCAACTCGACGTCTACTTCAACGGTTGGGTTACCGCGGGAATCCATGATCTCGCGCGCGCGAATGTCTGTAATTGTTGTCATATCCGTTATCGGTTCAGTTTTTAAGAACGGCGAGACCATCTACCGGGTCTTCCGGCCTGTCAACGCCATACAATTGGGTTATTTGTATCTGTTCTGCCTGGAAATACCCTCCATTTTATGAAGCTTTAAAATTCTCTTGTTTTGGCCCGTTTTTTTTGGAGGAATACAATTTCAATTCCGGAAAATCTGCGGTTGTTCGATTAATTGAAATATTTTGCAACCAATGCTTTTAACTTAACGTATATGGCATTGGCGCTCATGAAATTAAAAATCTTCCTCACTAAACTTTCATGGTCTGTATTTGTTCTGGCCATGATGCTTCAACGCTCTCCAGTCGTTCGTTTCATTGCAGAAGTTGAATTTTCATTAATTCCACGCATCCAGCATATATGGGCCGTTGTTACCGGTGCCATCGTTGTTGGGTCCTATAATACGGTCACAGGTGCATCCGGTGATTTGTTTTTGGAGGAAAACTTCAGCCAGACCACGATCAATCTTGGCGATCCACTGCTTCTTCGTGTTCGAGTGGAAGGATCGGGTAATACGCCTAAAACCTGGGTTCTCGATGGGGATATTCCCGATGGAATAACCTGGAACACCATCATCGATGGAGAGGCAACCATTTCTGGAATTCCGACAGAAACGGGTGAATGGCCAATAACTGTTCGGGCATGGCGGCGTCCCAACATGCGTGGAACAGAAGCAACTCCTGTCAGTTTTACCATCAGAGTAGAGACTGTGGGTCCCGTTATCAAGCAGCAGCCTCAAAATCAGCAGGTTGACTGGGGACATCCTTTCGAACTATCCGTAGCAATAAAACAACCGGAAGGGACGACTTATCAATGGCAGAAACAAAATGTGGATAATCCTGAAGTATTTGACGATATACCCGACGCAACGGATGCCACTTTGAGTTTTGAAAATGGCTTTACCGCAAATAACGGGGTTTACCAAGTGGCTATAACCGATGGGGGCGGAACGGTTGCCAGCGATCCTGTTACGGTTAACGTAAATGCGCTTTTCACCCAGCAACCGACCAATCAGGCAGCGGATTGGGGAGGCGCAGCCGAATTATCCGTTGCGGTAGCTGATGCTGAAGGAGTCACTTTCCAGTGGCAGAAGCAAAATGTAGAGAATCCCGAGATCTTTGACGACCTACCTGGGCAGACGGGACTTGCTCTGGACCTTGCCAACATTACATCCAATGATGCGGGTAATTACCAGGTGGTTGCGATCCGAGGCGCAGCTATGGAAATTAGCGCTGTGGCGGCTCTCGTTGTGAACGCAACCGGTTTTCAAGCCTGGCGGGATATGAATTTTGAGGACCCCTTTGCCGTTGAGGCAGGGGAGGATCAAAACAATGATTCAGATCCCTTTATCAATTTTGTCGAATTTCTTTTTGGGGGAGATCCGAGTAAACCTGATTCGGCAGCCAGTTCAGAAACATTTACGGAGTCCATCGAAGGAGTATTGTATGCCGTATTTCAATACCCGCCAGTTCCTTCCGGGGGTGAGTCTTACATTACTCCGCAAGGATCCGATACGCCCAATTTGGCAAATTTTTCTGCTCTGCAAAATGGAACCGATGGCGTGATCATCGAAAACAACGCCGAGGGCTACTTCGTTAAAGTACCCGCCAATTCAGTACTGTTTACGCGATTGTTTATTTCCTCCGAACTTTAAGTTAGATACTTTAAAAGTAAAGGATTTCAGAGTCAGTTCTTCAAGAATATTAGGCCATACCTAGCATTGGAGAAAGGCTGGTTTTAGGCTGCATCCTCGTTCGCATTCAAATGTGTTCAGCGAACAAACTAACCTGAGCTTTGACAGGTATTCTGGTAAGTTGCTTACTATCGTGTCCCCGTAATTTTGATGCGACGGATGTTATAATCAGTTTGGAGGAAAGTCAGGATTTGGTTAATTGGAGAGCCATCGCCTCCAGTGTGATTGGATCGACGTTTCAATTAATAATGGATGGAAATTCTATAGTCGAAACGGTCCAGGACGGGAAGATCCTGTTTGGATTGACCAGTCCTAATATTTTGTCGGAAAGCAGGTATATACGAGTTTCGGTTGTCAGGTAATTGGATGATTATGCCAATCGAATCGAAGGTTGGGGATTCCTGAATCCGATTAGGCTTTTATAACGTATCGATTAAAAAAAGTATGAATCTGTTATGCCCTAATGGCGAAGAAAGTCGGTGTATAAGGTTAATTTTCGGCTAATTTTAACTGCGGATATTAGGTTGATTTGATGATGGCATCAGTTTTAACGTATCCATTCTTTTGTTACCAAGATCCGTGCTGTTTGCCCTGATCCGGGGTGCACAGATCAGTTGAATATATATGCAACCCCCTTTTTTCAGGTGGCTTACACTCATTAACTACCGGTTAACCTGGTCTGGTTTATTTCTGATAGTGTTTCTGCAAAGAACTCCGTTGGTTCGCATCGTAGATGATTTTCAGTTTCTGAGTGCTCCTCGAGCCGCCCATTTGATTAAGTGGATTGCCGGTGCCGCTATTACCACCGGCGTTTATAATACTGTTACAGGTGCAACTGGGGATCTTTCCGTACTGCCGAATACGAATAACCAGGGTTTTATCGTCTCTGTTGCTGGTGCCCAGCTGAATGCCGTTATCCGGGCGGAGCGCGCTATACCCGCTACCGTCGAACTTACTGGAGATCTGCCGCCCGGCATGGTTACCAACGTGACTCCCGAAGGTCAGGTCCCTGAAGTGCCCGTGCCCGGTATTATCACATTTACCGGAGTTCCTGATACTAGTGGCGAGTTTCCTATGAATTTAAAAATTCTGACCTGGGAGAATGAATCAACCTATCAGGGGCCTCCCATCGAATTGCAGTTCGCATTCCGCATCACCGATGAACCGCCCGAAATTAGCAGTCAGCCTCAAAGCTTGGTTGTTCCTTGGGGTGCAACCGCAGAATTGTCTGTCGAGGTGTTCAATCCCGGAGGGACAACCTATCAATGGCAACGAAATGTGGGTGCTAATCTGAATGTATTTGCTGATATTATGGGTGCTACCGATTCAACTTATTCGGTACCCAATGCAACTCCGGTGCTGGATGGAGCTTATCGTGTTCAGGCTACGAAAAACGAACTTATAGAAACGAGTGATGTCGTCTTTATAAGCGTCCAGGTGTCAGACTACGACAATTGGCGCCAATCCGAATTTGATTATCCGGAGTCGGAGGATGCCGCTGAAGATGGCAATCCGGATGGAGACGCGTTCATCAATGCATTTGAATTCTATTTTGACTTCAATCCGAAACGGCCCGACAGCGTACAGTCTCCGATGATAACCCCTGAGAATATTGCAGGGGTCCCTTATGTTGTATTTACATACCCACCTGTGGTGGGCGGTCCTTTTTTATCATTTGGTTTTGAAACCACCTTCGACTTTGTCAACGGCCCCTGGACAGAAGCGGTCGATGGAGTGGATGGAATCATCATCGAGAATACAGTTCAGGCATCGGTCATTAAAATGCCGTACAGTGCTTCTGTCTACTGTAGGATGCGAGTCGATACTGGAGATTAAATTGCTCTAATTTATCGACATTGCGGAAACATTATTGCTGCAATTTCGATAGGTGAAAATTGTTTCGCTCAGAACTTACATAGTGCCTGTGGGTAGTGATCAATGATCTCGCAAGCATGCCTGCACGGAACAAGAATTGCATAAGTGCGAGTGAGATGGATGGTGAAGGACAAGGGGCTCGTTTTACCGCTACCTTCCAATTGAGCGATACGAGTCATTATACAGTTGGTGATATTGTAAAGTACGAATCAGGATCTTTAGTCAGGCTTCGCTATGAGTTTTCTACTGACACATCCGGGGTTAAATTGATTGATGAAGTTTATCAACTGACCTCCAAGGGTCCGCAGAGCTTCAAATTGAAACATAGTATCGGTTTTAAGAACTCAGGTCTGCCCTTTTGGGTACAATTCCTGGCGGTTTCCGGCCTTATTAGAAAAAAGATGGGTCCGAATCCATTGGATGGAATTGAGGAGCTCGTATCTTGATTTATTGTCCTTAAAGCTTTTTCCTAAGGAACGGCCAAGTAGGGCTTTTTTTGATTTGTCGCAGTCCATTTACGGGGCCTTGGTAAAGAATTCTACCGCCTGCCTCACCTCCTTTAGGGCCGATCTCCACCAAGTAGTCTGCTTCGGCAAGAAGGTCGAGGTTGTGTTCGATCACGACTACCGTGTGCCCCTGATCGACCAGTTGATGTAGGAGGCGGATTAATTTCTCACAATCGCTCATGTGTAGGCCGATGGTGGGCTCTTCGAGGATGTAAAGGTTTTGAAATTGGATAGCGTGACTTTTATCCCGGAAGCTGGGGAGGCCTTTGGAGAGTTCGCTTACGAGCTTCAGACGCTGCGCTTCGCCACCTGAGAGGGTGGGGCTGCTTTGACCCAAAGTCAGGTAGCCAAGGCCTGTTTGCAGCATCAATCCCAGCATGTCGCTGAGTTTGCTATGATTTTTGAAAAAATCGGCAGCTTCCTCAAAGGACATGTTTAAAACATCCGCGATGGTTTTTCCCTTCCACATAAGGTCATTTAGTTCCGGACCATAGCGTGAGCCGTTGCAATCTTCACAAGTCATATAGGCATTGGGCAGAAAACTCATTTCAAGTTTGATCTTCGCTGACCCTTTGCAGGTTTCGCACCTGCCTTGAGCCGTATTGAAGGAAAAAGTGCTAGCATTCATGCCGCGTATTTTCGCCTCGGGCAAGTTGGCAAAAAAGCGGCGAATGATATCCATGGCTCCAATGTAAGTAGCCGGTGTAGATCGGGGCGTTTTACCAATCGGATTTTGATCCACCTCAATAACCGCGCGAAATTGATGTCCGTTTATCAGTTGGGAAAACGGTTTCTCAGAATGGGTGTTGGGCAAATCGACGTACTGGGAAAACTCACGTTCGTGTACTTTCGCGTCCTTATATTTTCGAGCGTAGTCTGCAATCGGATGAAGCAAGTCTCGAATAAGAGTTGATTTCCCGGCTCCGGAAATTCCTCCGACCATGGTCAATTTCTTAATGGGTATATGGAGGTCGTCACCTTTTAAATTCCTCAATTTAGGATTTTTCAGGATCAGCCAATCTTGAGGGATCCGTTTTCTTGGCTTGCAGGCAGGCGGAAGTTGTCGGTATTCACCCCGTATAGGGTGGGGGATGCCCTTTTTGAGAAATTCTCCGGTGAGGGATTTCTTGTTTTTAAGAATCTGCTTAAGGCTTCCATTGGCCAACAGTTTGCCACCGTGGATTCCTGCTCCCGGACCCAAGTCGATGATGTGATCTGCCTGTTCCATGGTTTCGTCATCGTGTTCGACAACCAGAAGTGTATTTCCCCGAGTTTTTAGATCCTTAAGGGACTTGATCAATCGTTCGTTGTCTTGAGCATGGAGTCCGATGGAAGGTTCATCCAATACGTAAAGGACACCCGACAAGTTAGAGCCCAATTGAGCGGCTAGGCGGATCCGTTGGGTTTCTCCGCTCGATAAGGTTGAGGTCGGACGATCCATGCCCAGGTAATCCAACCCGACTTGTTCCATAAATTTCAGGCGCTTCTCAATCTGCGGAAGAATGTCAGTCATGACCGCTTCCCCTTTTCGATCCAGGCGTAGGTTTCGCAGATTTTTAAGCAATGCTTCCGGTGCAAGCTTTAACAAGCCGGGCAAGCTTAACGATGAGCCATCCTTGAAATTCAGGTAGACATTTCTTGAAAGAAGATTCAGCCGTTTTCCTTCACAGGATTCGCAAGTTTCGAGAAACCATTTTCGGTCCGCGCTACCATCCTCGTTTTCGTACCAGATATTCCCGTTGCCCTTACAGTCGGGGCACCAGCCCTTTGAGCTGTTCCAGGAGAAGTGTTTGGGGTCCAGCTCGGGGTAAGCTTCACCCGTTATTGGATCTACCCGTTCGGTGGATAACCAGATGAGATTGTTGCTCTTACTGTCGAGCAGTAGTGTCGAGCCTTTGCCGAGCTTCAGAGCGCGTTTGATCAGGTTGGTAAGTTCTTTGGTTGGTGGCGACCCACTTGGTCCATCCGATTTCCTCCGGGCAGGTAATCCGGCCCTACCCAAGTCAGTCAGGATGACTTCGATATCGTGTTCCTTGTAGCGGGATAGTTTTTTGAATTTGGCTACCTCTATAATCGTTCCGTCGATGCGCATCAACTTGTAGCCTTGTTGGGCCACCCACTTGGCAATCGGTTCATGGTGCCCCTTCCGTCCACGGATAAGAGGCGCTGCAAGAAAGAGGTTTTTTTGTCGTTTGTATCTTGCCTGGCCGAGCAAGCCTTCCAAATGCTTTACCAGGGCTGATAGGCTCAAGGAAATTACTGGAAGGCCAGACGCAGGGGAATGCTGGATACCAAGCCGGGCATAAAGCAGCCTGAGGTATTGGGCAACTTCCGTGATCGTCGCGACGGTAGATTTGCGGCTGCCTCGTGTAACACGTTGTTCTATGGCAACTGTTGGTGCGATACCCCGCAGATCATCAATATCGGGTCGTGGGAGTTGTTCCACAAACTGCCTTGCGTAGGCCGACATCGATTCAAGAAACCGCCGCTGTCCTTCCGCGAAGACAATATCGAACGCAAGGCTGGATTTTCCTGAGCCGGAAACACCCGTTACCACCGATATTTCGTTGTGAGGGATGTCCACTGAAATGTTCTTCAAGTTATGTTCGCGGGCGCCGAGGATCTGTAGGCAGTTCTCATAGGGGCGTGGGGCTAGAGGCGAACCGCCGCCGCTTAACAGCTGTGGTGAATCATCGTGGTGAGGATTCGTTTTATACGAGTCGAAAGATTCTGTGACTTGCAGTTTTTCTGACTTCTGACTGTTTCGGTTGGCTTCGCCCCCGGTCTTGTCGCTTCGCTCGGAACTAAACTCTGATTTCTGGCGATTCAGTTCCTGAATCAAAAACGGCTGAGACGGAATTTTCTTTTTGATAACTTGTTCAGGCGGTCCTTCGGCAATTACCCTTCCACCGGCTGCTCCTGCTTCTGGGCCAAGTTCTAACAGCCAATCGGCACATTTTATCATGTCGAGATTGTGCTCAATTACCACCACGCTATGACCTTCGTTCACCAATTGATGCAGGACCCCGATCAATCGTTTCACGTCATGCTTGTGTAGCCCGGTGGTGGGTTCGTCCAGCAGAAGGAGGTAAGGATCGGTGTTGTCTTCAACTTGAGGTAGGTACTTGACCAGTTTCAGCCTCTGTGATTCGCCCCCCGAGAGGGTATTGAGTGGTTGGCCTAGGGTGAGGTAACCGAGTCCCACGGCTTCAAGGGATTGCAAGCGGGTTTTTAGTTTTGGTTGGTCGTCAAAAAGCTCCACCGCTTCGATTACGGTCATTTGAAGGATTTGAGAAATGGATTTGTCTCTCCATTTGATCTTCAAAATTTCTGGTTTGAATCGCTCTCCTTCGCAGATGGGGCAGGTTACAAACACATCGGACAGAAATTGCATCTCAACCTGCTCATAACCCAGGCCTGTGCAACTATCACAACGCCCTTGACCGGCATTAAATGAAAAATAGGCGGCGGTGAATCCCTGTGACAAAGCCTCTTCAGTTTTGGCATAAAGGTTTCTAACCTCGTCCCATGCGTTGACAAAAAGGATGGGATTGGATCTCGGAGTTTTTGTAACTGGACCTTGGTCGACCAGTACCACATCTGCGAAAGATACAGGGCAATCGACCTTGGCAACTTCGGCCGGGTTTTCCGCCATAAGACCGCGTGCCTGTTTTAATTTCTGGTGAATTACATTGTCCAACAAAGTTGATTTCCCAGAGCCGCTTACACCTGTCAGGCAGACGAAGCGCTCCAGTGGGATTTTGAAATTTTGCCGGTGTATGTTGTGCTTTGATACATTGTTGAAAGAAATAAAGGGCGTTCGGAGTGACCGGGTCTTGCTTCTTGTTTTTACGCTTCTTCTTTTTATGGGGGGGTCTATTGTCTTTCTATTGGATAAGTATTTTCCTGTTATTGAGATTGGGTCGTTCAACAGATCTGTGAGGGAACCTTGAAATACAAGCTCCCCTCCCTGATTACCCGGCTTCGGACCGATCTCAATTAACTGGTCGGCCGCACGGATTATCGACTCGTCATGTTCGACTACAACTACCGTGTTTCCGGCATCCGTGAGATTGCGCAAAATTCTGATCAATTGGTCAATATCCCTAGAATGAAGTCCGATTGAAGGCTCATCCAACACAAACAGCGTATCTACGAGTGAAGTGCCAAGACAGGTGGTAAGGTTGACCCGTTCAATTTCTCCTCCGGATAAAGTCTTGGATGGGCGGTCGAGGGTCAGATAACCCAGTCCGACCTGAACCAGGTATGTTAGGCGGGTGAGGATGGATTCATAGGCTAGATCCACCTGATTATCGCCGGTAGTTTTGAAATGATCACGGACCAAAGGAAGAAGGTCCTGCACGGGAATCTGATAAAGATCGGGCAATTTTTTCCGGCGCCATTTCCAGTTTAGTGATTCCGGTTTAAGGCGTGTTCCCTCGCATGACGGACAACGTATGTAGGTGCGGTAGCGCGACAAGAATACGCGGGCGTGCATGCGGTAGGTTTTAGTTTCCAGCCAATTGAAAAAGCCTTTCAGACCGTACCATGCATTAGGCCATTTGCGTCCTTTTTTACCATAGTCTGGATCTCCTTGTATGACGAATTCCTGTTGGTCCTCGTTGAGATCTTCGAACGGAACGTTAGTTGGGATACCCAGTTTCCGGCAAAACGCCTCAAGATCCTTTCGGTTTTCGCTGTAAACGGCTCCCTGCCAAGCCTTGATTGCCCCTTCCTTGATGCTCAACTTGCGGTTTGGAATGGCCAAGTGGTAATCGACACGAATGATTCGCCCAAAGCCTCGACATTCGGGACAGGCACCGATGGGAGAATTGAATGAAAACAAGGCCGGTGTTGCCGGTTTGAACCGTTTATCTGATTCCGGTGAATGAAGGCCGAGAGAGTACTTACCGGCCGGTTTTCCGTTTTCTTTGAAAAAAACCAGTTCGCCCTTTCCGAAATGCAATGCCGTTTGCGCTGATTCTATGAATCGGCTCCTGTTTCTGGCGGCGATCCTGATTTTATCTTGAATAACAAACAAAGGCTCTTTTCTGATTTGGCTAGGTTTTAAGTCGTCCAGTTTGAAGATCTTACCTTTGAAAAGAACGCGGGTGTAACCCTGAGCCTTTATGGGCCTCAAGATTTCTGGCCACTTCAATTGCTTGGGCCACTCGATTCTGAAGGTCATCAACAGCTGCTCACCCGGACAACTTGCTCGAATCTTTTTCCAAATGGTATCCGGGTTATCGTCCTCCACTTCTTTCCCGGTTTCAGGATCGTAGAGCGTGGCGACGTGGCTGAACCAGATTTTTAAAAAGTCGGTTAGCTCGGTCATCGTCCCGACGGTCGATCGGGTGGTTTTGACCGTGTTGCTTTGCTGGATTGCTATGGAGGGTCGGATGTTTTCTACCGAGTCCAGTTTTGGCCGGTCCAGCAGTTCTAAGAATTGCCTAGTGTATGGGCTGAAAGTTTCAACGTAGCGCCGTTGGCCTTCGGCATGGAGGGTCTCAAACACCAAGGAAGATTTCCCTGCTCCACTTAGACCGGTAACAACAATTAATTGTCTCAATGGTATTTCCAGGTCGAAACCTTTAAGATTGTTTTGTCGGACTCCTTTGAGATATATAAATTCTTGCGGCACAGATTACGATGTGAGGGTGTCATTCCTTGATTCGTGCATGCCAATGCGGGAATCAAGGAATGACACCGTATAGATTGCAGATTAAGCGGAACGAAAACGCTACGATCTGTTTCTTGTTGCGCAACTGTATCCACCACCTTTTTGCGACAATATGAATCTTTTTTGTGTTTATTGGTTTAAAAGGTAAACATTCTTTGCAACTTCGAGACAAAGAAGTAAGCCAGAATTGAATAAAACCACGAATTGGATATCTACTTTGAAAATTGCTCTTCCAGATCAAAATCCTAGTCTAACTTTAACACCTCAAAAAATTCACCCCCTGTGAGTCCCCGGAAAAAGTCCAAAAAGAAACTGATTGTATTTATAATCCTATTCCTGGTCGCAGGTGGGACGATCGCGCTCATTGCTACCCGCAAGAAAGAGGAAGTGATCGAAGTCTCTATGGAAGAAGCTGAACGTCGGTCGATTACAAGCATCGTATCGGCAACTGGCAGAATCTTTCCGGAGGTCGAAGTCAAAATTTCCTCCGAAGTGGCCGGAGAAATAATTGAAATGCCCGTCGTCGAGGGGCAAAAAGTGAAGAAAGGAGATTTGCTGGTTAAGGTGGATCCTGACCGGGTCGAATCTCAAGTAAATCAAAGGAGGGTTTCCATTAATTCAGCGAAAGCGCGTTCCCTGGAAGCCAAGGCCCAACGCCTGCAATCTGAGCAAGATTTAAGCAGGGTTGAAGAATTGTTTGCCAAGGGCTTCGCCAGCGAGAAGGAGTTGGAAGATGCAAAGACTTTGGTAGAGATTAGAGATACCCAGGAGCAGTCTTCATTGTTAGAAATTGAACGTTCCAAGTCACTACTGGATGAATCATTGGAACTCTTGTCCAAGACAGTTACTTTTGCTCCTATGGATGGCACGATCAGCAAATTGGATTCCGAGTTGGGAGAACGAGTTGTCGGCACCGGGCAATTTGCCGGAACTGAGATTATGCGGGTTGCCGATCTCACGAATATTGAAGTTCGAATTGAGGTGAGTGAAACCGACATTGTGAAAGTCAAAATCGATGACAAGGCGGTGGTTGATGTAGACGCCATGTCGGAAGTGAAATTTGAGGGATACGTAACAGAGATTTCCAGTTCGGCTGCAAATGTTCGACAGAATAATGACCGACTGACGACTTTCGAGGTCCGCATCAAATTGATAGAACCCAGCTCCAAATTACGGCCAGGGATGACCGCTACAGCCGATATTGAAACCGAAACCGTGGGTGATGCAATTTCTGTTCCTTTGCAGTCGGTAACCGTTCGGAAAAAAAGTGAAGTTAAAAAGGCGTTGACCGGAGAGGATTCAAAGGATGAAAAATCGAATAATGAGGAAGAGGGAGATCCATCGAATAACCAGCGGCTGGCAGAAAACCGAACTCGCGAAGAAAAACGGGATGCCAAGGAAGACCTGCAGCGGATCGTATTTGTGGTCAAGAATGGCAAAAGCGAAATGAGGGAAGTTAAGACCGGAATCGCCGATAACACCTATATTGTAATCGAGAATGGAATAGAAGTTGGAGAACTTGTAGTTTCTGGAAGCTACCGTGCCATTACGCGGGACCTGGACCACCAGAAATCAGTGACTATGAAGAAAGACGATGAGAAAAAGGATGAGTCCGACAAAAAACCCTAATCCAATTTAAAAGGCAACGAGTCACCCATACATTTAGAATCTTGATTCAAGCATATACAGGAGTCGGGGAGCCCATCATAGATATAAGTCGAATAGAAAAGCTCTACGATCTGGGCAAAGCCGTTACGGTTCGGGCGTTGGACGGCGTGGATCTTAAGATTTATAATAACGACTATGTTGCAATCATGGGGCCTTCCGGGAGTGGCAAGTCCACCCTCATGAACATGCTCGGTTGTTTGGATACTCCAACCTTCGGACAATACTTTTTCGAAGGTGAAGATGTGGCCGAAATGGATGACAACGAACTGGCATTCATAAGAAACCAAAAAATTGGATTTGTTTTCCAAAGTTTCAATTTGCTGGCCCGGGCATCTACCTTGCGCAATGTCGAGTTGCCATTGGTTTATGCCGGCATTCCCAAATGGGAGCGACAGGAAAAAGCCCAGGTGGCTTGTGAAAAAGTTGGCCTTGGAGACCGGATTTCGCACAAGCCGAATGAATTATCGGGTGGTCAACGCCAACGTGTTGCAATCGCTCGTGCCCTGGTGAATGAGCCTTCGATAATTTTAGCGGATGAGCCTACCGGCAACCTGGATTCCAAAACCGGGGAGGAAATCATGGCATTGTTTGATGAACTGCACAGTCAGGGAAATACGATAATTCTCGTGACTCACGAAGAGAACATAGCCAACCACGCTCATCGTTTCATTCGTTTGATGGACGGTAAAATTGAAAGTGATGAGGTAAATCCCAACAGACGATGAGGAGAATCATTAGTGAGCTGGTTGAAAGTATTCGAATTGCCGTCGAGCAAGTGAATGCTCACAAGACTCGCAGTTGCCTGACGGTGCTAGGGGTTATCATCGGTGTTCTTGCAGTGACTCTAATGGGTACTGCTATGAACGGTATTGATAAAGGCGTTAACGACAGTCTTGAAATCATTGGTAATGACGTGTTTTACGTCGAGCGTTACCCCTGGGATGCGTCCTCGGAAGATTACCGTAACATGAAAAACCGTCCCTATATTCGGGATATTGAGGCTGAGCGCTTGAACGAAATAATTGCCCAAACAAACGGCAGTAACTTATACCGAGCGGCCCCGGCCGTGTTCTGGTATCCGCCGGCTGAATTTAAAACTCCGGATAAGGCAATTACGAATGTACAAGCGCTTGGAACAGACGAGAATTTTGAATTGATAGCTGAGGCTGCTGTGGTTGACGGGCGATCTTTTACCGAGATCGAAGCTGAGGCCGCGCGTGCCGTGGTGGTACTTGGGGCTGATGTGGCTGAGGCCCTTTTCCCCGATGAGTCAGCGGTTGGGAAAACGGTGAGGGCGAAAGGTCATGAGTTGGAAGTTGTAGGTGTTTTTGCCAGGCAGGGTTCTTTCTTCGGATTGATGAGTTTTGATAATTTTGCCCTGGTGCCTATTAAGTGGCTACGAAAGCATTATATTTGGAATTGGACCACTAATCTAAGAGTGAGGATAGCCCCCGGTGCAGATAAAGAAGAAGCGCGCTATGAACTGATTGGAGCCATGAGAAGAGTTCATGGGCAAATTGCCGAGGATGACGACAACTTTTCGGTAAATAGCACAGATGCGATCGAAGATAACCTGGCGTCCGTCAAGAATGGATTGGCAATTGGTGGATTTGGCATAACGGGGCTTTCCTTATTCGTTGGGGCGATCGGAATCATGAACATCACCTTTGTCAGTGTAAAGGAACGTACCCGTGAAATAGGTACGCGTCGTGCCATGGGTGCCCGAAGATCTTCGATCCTCTTACAGTTTTTAACAGAGGCTGTATCCGTTTGTTTGGTTGGTGGAGCCTTTGGTTTGGGCATTGCTTGGGGATTAAAACTTGCCATAGACAAGGCGTTTTCGACGTTTCCTTTTGTATTTTCCGCAAATCTGGTGGTCATAGCTATGGTTGCCTCGATAATAGTGGGGGTATTGTCCGGGTTTATCCCAGCTTTAGTTGCATCTAGATTAGACCCTGCAACTGCGTTGCGCCATGAATAGAAAAGAACGATTTGACCGAAGTAAGCGGGTTCGGCCGTGGGAAATTGTGACCATGGGCCTCGTTTCTTTGAATTCCAATAAACTTCGTTCTTCCTTAACTATTCTTGGAATCGCTATTGGAGTCTTTTCGGTAGTTGGGGTGATGACGGCACTATCCGCGTTGCGCTCATCTATAGATAGCGGATTAGAGATTTTTGGCGGGGGCGTTTTTCAAATCAGCAAATACCCTGCGGTACAGGTAAAAAATGGCTGGTGGAATTATAGA
>CEUS01055454.1_pt1 | contig 17178 bp, 30 predicted proteins | sample 427031 | NCBI WGS metagenome assembly CEUS01 (sample SAMEA2622837, study PRJEB7988) | marine metagenome | biome: marine biome (ENVO:00000447); feature: marine epipelagic mixed layer (ENVO:xxxxxxxxx); material: "saline water (ENVO:00002010), including plankton (ENVO:xxxxxxxx)" | depth 140 m | reverse complement strand
CCAACAGAAGAGACTTCAGCAGAAGAAATATCTGAAGAAAAGGAAAACAAGAAATCTGATTCAGGTGATAAAGATGAAAGTTAATCTTATAAATATAGAAACAGAAAAGACTTCTTCAGAAGAACTTGAAGATAATATTTTTGGTTTAGATCCTAGGAAAGATATCTTACATCGAGTTGTAACCTGGCAAACATCAAGAAAAAGACTTGGTACTCGTAAAACAAAAAATAGATCTGAGATAAATGGAAGTACAAAAAAAATAATGCGTCAAAAAGGTTCTGGTGGCGCTAGACATCGAACTAAGAAGGTTAATTTATTCAGAGGTGGTGGAACAGCCTTTGGTCCTAATGTAAGAGATCACTCAACCAAATTGCCAAAAAAAATAAGAAAATTAGGCTTAAAACATGCTTTATCGGCTAAGGCAAAAAAAAATGAACTCATTCTAGTTGATGGAAGTTTTTCTGATATTTCTCAAACTAAAGATTTAAAAGTTAAAATAGAAAAGTTAGATCTTTCAAATTCACTTATTATTAATAATTTTTCGAAAGATGATCCGTTTATCAAAGCAGCTAAAAATATAAAAAATATTCAGTTTTTAAAAGTAGATGGTATTAATGTTTACGATATATTAAACAGTGAGAAACTTATAATTACTAAGGATTCCTTAAATACTGTTATGAAGAGGTGTCAATGAGTACTAGTAATTACGATATATTGTTAAGCCCTGTTGTTACCGAGAAATCTACGCTTCTTTCAGAGTCAAATAAAGTTGTCTTTAAAGTTTCTGTCAAATCGAATAAAAGGCAAATTAAAAAAAGTGTTGAGGAAATTTTTAAAGTAAAAGTTAAATCTGTTAACACCTTAAGAAGAAAAGGAAAGGCTACAAATTTTCGAAATATAAAGGGTAAAAGAAAAGATTTTAAACATGCAATTATTACATTAGAAGAAGGTCAAACTATTGACACAATGGGTGGTGTTTAGGGAATAAATTATGGCATTAAAACAATATAAACCAACAAGTCCAGGACAACGAGGTCTAGTTTTAGTTGATAAGTCTAGTCTATCTAAGGATCGACCAATGAAAAAACTTACTGAGGGTTTATCTTCAAAAGCCGGTCGAAATAATAAAGGTAGGATTACGGCAAGAAGACGGGGCGGAGGACACAAAAGACTTTATCGTAAAATAGATTTTAAAAGAGATAAAATTGGAATTACAGGTGTTGTAGAGAAGTTAGAATATGATCCTAATAGAACAGCTTTTATTGCTTTAATAAAATATGAAGATGAAGAATTTAGATATATTATTGCCCCACAAAGATTATCAGTAGGAGATAAAATTTCTTCAGGACCTGAATCAGATATTAAACCAGGTAATGCATTACCTATGACTAAGATACCGATAGGTACAATCATACATAATATTGAGATGAAACCAGGAAAGGGCGCTCAACTTATTCGTTCTGCAGGTACTTTTGCTCAACTAGTTGGTAGAGATCAAGGTATGGCGATTATTAGATTGACTTCTGGTGAACAGAGATTAGTTCCTGCTGAATGTTATGCAACCATTGGAGCTGTTTCAAACCCTGATAATTCAAATCAAAAATTAGCTAAAGCTGGTAGAAATAGATGGAGCGGAAAAAGACCGTCAGTTAGAGGTGTAGTTATGAATCCTGTCGATCATCCTCATGGAGGTGGTGAGGGTAAAACTTCTGGAGGCCGCCATCCAGTTACACCTTGGGGCGTTCCAACTAAAGGTAAAAAAACAAGATCAAATAAGAGTTCTGATAAATACATTGTTAGAAGCAGACACCAGAGAAGAAAGAGAAGGTAATTATGTCTAGATCAGTTTGGAAAGGACCATATGTAGAGAGTTATGTTTTAAAAAAAGCAGAAGCTGCTAGAGAATCTGGAAGAAAAGATGTGATTAAGATATGGAGTAGACGTTCAACTATATTACCTCAATTTGTAGGTCTAAATTTTGGTGTGCATAATGGGCAAAAATTTATTCCAGTTTTAATATCTGAAGATATGGTAGGGCACAAATTTGGAGAGTTTGCTCCGACAAGAACTTATTATGGGCATACAGCTGATAAATCAGCAAAGAGAACTTAAATGAATGATGTTATTGAAAATAATAATAAGGTGGTTTCTAAAGCTATAGGGAAGATGATAAGAATCAGTCCTTATAAATTAAATCTTGAAGCTAAATCAATTAGAGGAAAAAAAGTTGATGAAGCTTTGTCTTATCTAGAGTTTTCTAAGAAGAGAATCTCTCATACAGTTAAAGGTATTCTAGAAAGTGCTATTGCTAATGCTGAAAACAATCATGCGTTAGATATTGATAAGCTCTATATAGATGAAGCTTATGTAGGAAAAAATATGGTTATGAAGAGATGGAGAGCTAGGGCTAGAGGTAGGGCAGCTAAGATTTTAAAACCGTTTAGTCAATTAACAATTGTTTTAAAAGAAAAAGATAAAAAGGAAAAAAAGTAATGGGACAGAAAGTTAATCCTATAAGTATGAGATTAGGTATAAACCGAACCTGGGATTCTAGATGGTATGCTGGAAAGAATGAATACTCTACTCTATTAAAAGAGGATTTAGATATAAGAAAAATGATCATGAAAGATCTTAAAAACGCCGCAATATCAAAAGTTGTAATAGAGCGACCTCATAAAAAATGTCTTGTAACAATTTACTCAGGAAGACCAGGATTAATTATTGGTAAAAAAGGTTCTGAAATAGAAAATTTAAGAAAGAAACTGCAAAAATTAACTCCCTCTGATGTTGTTGTGAATATTGTTGAAGTAAGAAAACCAGAAACTAATGCAACATTGGTAGCTGAAAATATAGCCCAACAGCTTGAAAGAAGAGTAGGGTTTAGAAAAGCGATGAAGAGAGCAGTTCAATCGGCCATGAGGTTAGGAGCAAAAGGCATTAGAATAAACTGTGCAGGCAGATTAGGTGGCGCAGAAATAGCAAGAACAGAATGGTATCGTGAGGGAAGAGTTCCTCTTCACACTTTGCGAGCAGATGTTGATTATGGTGTTGCTTCAGCCTTAACAACTTATGGAATTCTTGGAATAAAGGTTTGGATTTATCTTGATGATATCATGGAGCACAACCCTTTCGCAAAAGAAGATAAATCTGATGATAAAACTATAGATAAAGGCTCTAAAATATAGATTAAAAAATGTTACAACCAAAGAAAACTAAATATAGAAAGGCCCATAAGGGTAGAATTAGAGGTAAAGCTAAAGGTGGAACAACTTTAAACTTTGGCTCTTACGGTTTAAAAGCTATAACTGCTGAAAGAGTGACTTCTCGGCAAATTGAGGCAGCAAGAAGAGCTATTACAAGACATATGAAAAGAGCAGGAAAAGTTTGGATAAGAATTTTTCCTGATGTTCCTGTTTCAAAAAAACCTACTGAAGTTCGTATGGGCAAAGGAAAGGGCACACCTGAATATTGGGCCGCTAGAGTTAAACCTGGTAGAATTATGTTTGAGATAGATGGCGTTCCTTCAGATGTTGCTTTTACTGCTCTAGATCTAGGATCCTCTAAATTACCTTTACAGACTAAGATTGTAACTAGACCGGGCGAAGGTGTTAAATAATGGCAAAAAAGAAAAAAGATATAAGAGATTTAACTAACGATCAATTAATTGATCAATTAGAAATTCTTAAGAAGGATTTATTTAACCTTAAGATAGAGATTATTTCTGGTCAAAATTCTGATACTTCAAAGATTTCTAAGATAAAAAAAGATATAGCGAGAGCTAAAACATTTATAAATAAATTTAAAAAAGAATCGGAGTCTTCAAATGCCTAAGAGAATTCTAAAGGGAACAGTAATTAGCGATAAAGCTGATAAAACTCTAACTGTTAAAGTTGAAAGAAGATTTACTGATCCTTTTTTCAAAAAAACAGTTAGAAGTTCAAAAAAATATAAAACTCATGATGAGAATAATAAATTTAAGGTTGGTGATATTGTTAGAATTCAAGAGTGCCGTCCAATTTCAAAGACTAAAAGCTGGGTTGTTTTAGAGGATTAAAATTTAGGAATTATACTATGATACAAATGCAATCAAAATTAGATGTAGCCGATAATTCCGGAGCTAAAACTGTTCAGTGTATTAAAGTTTTGGGTGGATCAAAAAGAAGAACAGCATCTGTTGGGGATATTGTTGTTGTATCAGTTAAAGAAGCTATACCAAGAGGTAGAGTAAAAAAGGGTGAAGTTTTAAAAGCCGTGGTAGTTAGGACAAAAAAGGAAATAAGAAGAGTTGATGGTAGTGCTATACGGTTTGATTCAAATGCCGCTGTTTTAGTTAATGCGCAAGGTGAACCGATTGGAACAAGGATATTTGGACCAGTAACAAGAGAATTAAGGGCTAAAAATTTAATGAAAATAATTTCTTTAGCTCCGGAGGTAATTTAATGGCTGCAAAAATTAAAAAGGGTGACAAGGTTTTTATAATCGCAGGTAAAGACAAAGGAAAAGAAGGAGAAGTACTTAGGGTTTTAGATAATAATAAAGCAATTGTTCAAGGAATTAATTTAGTTAAAAAGCATTCAAAACCTACGCCACAAGGGGATGAAGGAGGAATTATTGATCAAGAAATTCCAATAGATAAGTCTAATCTAATGCTAATTGACCCAAAAAGTAAAAAACCAACACGAGTAGGTTTCAAGGAAAATAAAAAAGGAATTACATTAAGGTTTTCGAAAAAATCAGGAGATTTTATAAATGGCTAATATAGAAATTCCAAGATTGCAGAAACAATATATTGATAAATCTAAACCTCATTTAATTAAGGAATTTGGTTATGAAAATACAATGGAAGTACCAAAAATAGATAAGATTGTTTTAAATATGGGTATAGGTGAAAATGTAACCGATAGTAAAAAAATAAATTCTGCTGTAGATGCTTTACAGGCTATTTCAGGTCAAAAGCCTATAAAAACCATAGCAAAAAAAGCTATTGCTGGATTTAAATTAAGAGAAGGGCTTCCGGTTGGAGTAAAAGTAACATTAAGAAAGAAAATAATGTACGAGTTTATTGATAGGTTGATAAATATTGCTTTACCAAGAGTTAGAGATTTTAGAGGTTTAAATACTAGAAGTTTTGATGGAAATGGTAATTATGCTTTTGGCATTAAAGAGCATATCGTTTTTCCAGAAATAAATTATGAGTCTGTTACGGATGTTTGGGGTATGGATGTAATTATATCTACTAGCGCAAACAAAGATGAAGAGGCTCTTGCATTATTAAAAAGTTTTAACTTTCCATTTGGAAATTAAGAAAGGGTTATAAACATGGCAAAAGTTAGTTTAGTTCAAAGAGATTTAAAAAGAAGAAAGCTTTGGAATAAATATAAGGATAAAAGAGCAGGCCTTCTTGCAATTGCAAATAATAAATCTGCATCTGCTGAGGAAAGATTTGAAGCAAGACTTAAATTATCAAAATTGCCTAGAAATTCGTCTAAATCTAGAATTAGAAATAGGTGTTCTTTAACAGGGAGGCCAAGAGCTGTATATAGAAAATTTGGTTTATCAAGAATTGCTCTTAGAGAATTGGCTTCTGATGGAAAACTGCCTGGTGTAGTTAAATCGAGTTGGTGAGGTAAAAATGAATATTAATGATCCAATTGGAGATATGATTACTAGAATTCGTAATGCTCATTTAAGAGGTAAAGATTATGTTGATTCGCCTAGTTCAAATTTAAGAATTAATATACTTAATGTCCTTAAGGATGAAGGTTTTATCAAAGGTTATTCTAAAACTGATTATGATAACGGAAAATCTGAGGTTCAAATTGAATTAAAATACCATGATGGAAAGCCTGTAATAAAAGAAATTAATAGGGTTTCAAAACCTGGTAGGCGTGTTTATTCATCAGTAAGTGGAATGAATCTTGTAAAGAATGGTTTAGGGATTTCAATTCTGTCTACTCCTAAAGGCGTTATGTCTGATAGGTCAGCAAGAACGAATAATGTTGGCGGTGAAGTTTTATGTATAGTGTTTTAAATTAGTGAGTAGTCATGTCTAGAATAGGTCAAAAGATAATTGAAATACCAGAAAATGTTGAAGCTAATTTATCTCAAAATGAAATAAAATTAGTTGGACCAAAGGGTGAATTGAGCACTCCGATATTTGATGGTGCAGAAATTAAAATTGAAGAAAAAACTATTTCTATAAATAAAAAGACTAATGGTGATGGTTTTTCAAAAAATTGGGGACTTCAAAGGACCTTAATTTTCAATAGTATTATTGGTGTTAGTGAAGGTTTTGTAAAAAAATTAGAAATAACTGGAGTGGGCTACAGGGCTCAGATGAAGGGAAAGAACTTACAATTATCTCTTGGATTTAGCCATAACATCGATTATGAAACTCCTGAGGATATCAAAATTGAAACTCCTTCCCAGACTGAGGTTTTGGTAAGCGGGATTGATAAACAAAAAGTTGGTCAGGTTGCTTCAGAAATTAGAGCTTTTAGACCGCCTGAGCCATATAAAGGAAAAGGCGTAAGATATGAAGGGGAATATATCTTTAGAAAAGAAGGTAAAAAGAAATAATAGCTATGAAAAAGTTGAATAAAAATATCAAAAGACAAAATCGTGTAAGAAAAAAGTTGAAAAATAGGTCGGTAAATAAAATTAGATTAACTGTATTTAGATCCTCAAGACATATTTATGCACAAATTGTTGATGATATTGAAGGAAAGACTCTTGCTTCAGCCTCTTCCCTAATTAAGGATTCTAAAATAAGTGGAAGTAATATTGAGGCAGCTACAAAGGTTGGGACATTAATAGGGGAACGTTCTATTGAAGCTGGCATTAAAGATGTTTTCTTTGATAGAGGTAAGTATAAATATCATGGAAGAGTAAAGGCTCTTGCAGAGGGCGCAAGAGAAGCTGGTTTAAATTTTTAGGAGATTATTTTGGCTTTAGAAGATAATAGAAATCAAGAAAGTGAAAGTGAGTTTATTGATAGATTAGTATTTATTAATAGAGTTGCTACTGTTGTAAAGGGCGGCAGAAGATTTAGTTTTGCGGCATTAGTAGTTGCTGGAAACCAGAAAGGATATGTTGGATTTGGGCATGGTAAGGCTAAAGAAGTCCCTGAGGCAGTGAAAAAAGCTACAGATTCAGCAAAAAATAGATTAATTAAAGTTCCTCTTAAGGAAGGAAGAACACTACACCATGATATTAAAGGACGACATGGAGCAGGTAAAGTGATTTTACGCGCAGCTCCACCTGGAACTGGAATAATTGCGGGCGGTCCTATGAGAGCTGTTTTTGAAGTGTTAGGGGTGCAAGATGTTGTAGCTAAATCTATTGGATCATCTAACCCATATAATATGGTTAGAGCAACTATTGATGCACTTTCTAAAGTTGATAGCCCTCGTCAAGTTGCCGCTAGGCGTAATAAGAAAGTTAACGAAGTGGTTAATAAAATTAACATTGAAGAAGAAGTTCTCAACGAGGCATAAAATGAAGAAAATAAAAGTTAAACAAATTGCTAGTTCGTTGCGAAGACAGCCATATCAAAGAAAAAACTTAATTGGTTTGGGGTTAAATAAGGTCAACAAGGTGGTAGAACTAGAAGATACACCATCAGTTAGAGGTATGATTAATAAAGTTGATCATTTAGTTGAGGTTATATCAGAGGAATAACGATGAGATTAAATGAATTAAAAGATAATCCTGGTGCAAGAAAAAATAAACTTAGAGTTGGTAGAGGTATAGGTTCTGGAAAAGGAAAAACTGCAGGAAGAGGTCATAAAGGTCAGAAATCCAGATCAGGTGTTGCAATAAAAGGTTTTGAAGGCGGTCAAATGCCTATCCATATGCGTTTACCTAAAAGAGGATTCAATAATTTTACTAAGAAGAAATATACCGAAATTACTACAGGAAAACTTCAATCATTTATTGATAAAGGATTATTAAAAGTTGATAAAGAAATTATAGAAAATGATTTAATAGAGGCTTGCAATGTGAAAAAAAGCCCTAATGGAATTAAGCTTCTCAATAAAGGTGAGTTAAGGTCTAATATAAAAATTACTGTCTCAAAAGCTACACAATCTACTATTGAATTAATAAATTCTCTTGGAGGTAGCGTTAATATTCTTGAAATTCCGAAGACCAAAAGAAATAGAAAAATAAAAAAGAAAAAAGATGCTAAAGCTTCATCAAATGACAATGCTGAAGAAGATTCAAACAGGACTGAAAACTCAAATAGTGATAATGAAGATGTTAAAAAAGAGAATGAAGAGCTGAATAATCCTGAAGAAATTGAAGAGTCATAAATGGTATCTGTTGCAGAACAATTAGCATCTAATATTAGTTTTTCAGCATTTAAAAATGCTACTGAGTTAAAGAAAAGAATATGGTTCACTCTTCTTGCGCTTTTAGTTTATAGATTAGGAACCTACTTACCTCTTCCAGGCATAAATATCGAAACGCTTAGACAAATATTTGAACAAAATCAATCAGGAATACTTGGAATATTTAATATGTTTGCTGGCGGTGCTGTTGGAAGAATGGCCATTCTGTCCTTAGGTATTATGCCCTATATTACATCATCAATTATTATTCAGTTAATTGTTCCTGTTGTTCCTAGGTTAAATTATTTAAAAAAAGAGGGGGGAGAACAAGGAAGAAGACAAATTAATCAGTATACTAGATATGGAACAGTTTTTTTAGCTACTATACAAGCATGGGGAATAGCTGTTGGTTTAGAGGGCGCAAGTGGCGTTGTAATTGATCCTGGCCTATTTTTTAAAATTTCTGCTGTAATCACTCTAGTTGGGGGTACAATTTTTTTAATGTGGCTAGGTGAACAAATTACCTCTAGAGGGCTAGGCAATGGTATTTCCTTACTTATTTTTGCTGGAATTATTGCTGAATTACCAGCGGCACTTTTCGGCACTCTTCAATTAGGAAGACAGGGCGCATTATCTGGAGCCTTAATTATTGGCTTAGTTTTCTTAGTAGTAATAATATTGACATTCGTTGTGTTTATAGAAAGAGCTCAAAGAAGACTTATTGTTCAATACCCAAAGAGACAAGTAGGAAATAAGATGTTTGGTGGCGATAATTCTCACTTACCTTTAAAATTAAATACTGCAGGTGTGATACCTCCTATTTTTGCTTCTTCTTTATTATTAATGCCTATAACAATAGCGAACTTTTCTAGCGGGCAAGGTGAATCTTGGCTCAATACAATAACAGCAATGCTTGGAAGAGGACAAACTTTGTATATGCTAATATACGCAGGTTTAATTATATTCTTTTGTTATTTTTATACTGCAATAGTTTTTAACCCTACTGATACAGCAGATAACCTAAAAAAGCAGGGCGGCTTTATACCTGGCATAAGACCTGGAGAAAAGACTGCGGAATATATTGATTTTATTTTAAGTAGATTAACTGTTGTTGGCGCTACTTATCTTGTTCTCGTTTGTTTATTGCCTGAATTTCTTATTTCAAGATATGCTGTTCCTTTTTATTTTGGCGGAACTTCAATTTTAATTATAGTGAATGTTGCCATGGACACGATGACACAATTTCAAGGGTATTTATTTGCTCATCAATATGAGGGGCTTTTGAAAAAATCTCGATTGGCATCAAGAAGAAGATCATGATATTAATTTTACTTGGCCCTCCGGGTTCTGGAAAAGGAACGCAAGCAGGTTTTATTAAAAACAAGCTCGATGTTCCCCATCTATCAACAGGTGATATTCTTAGAAAATCAGTAAAAGATGCAACAGAATTAGGAAAGATAGTTGATGAGATTATGGGAAAAGGTAAACTTGTTCCTGATTCTTTAGTTTTAGATGTAATTAGAGAACGAATTTTAGAAGAAGATTGTAAAAAAGGTTTTATATTGGATGGGTATCCAAGAAATTTAGCTCAAGCTGAATCTTTAAAGTTTGTTTTAGAAGAAATAAATATGAAAATAGATCAAATTATTTTCTTAGATGTTGATTTTGATGTTTTACAATCAAGAATCGAAAACAGGGCAAAAGAAAATAACGGGGAAATTAGAGTTGATGATACATCAGAAGTTTTGATTAAAAGGTTAGATGAGTACAGGAATCAAACAGCACCACTAGAGAATTACTATAGCAATTATAAAAACTTTAATAAAATCAATGGTATGACTAGTATATCTGAAGTATCAATGGAGATTGAAAAATTATTAGATAAAGCTATTTAGCTAGTTGACTGTATGAATTTGAGGACTATAATCCGCAAATTCGTCTTAATATGTTAAATTTTGTGTTCGGAGGCTTCTTTGGCTCGTATATCAGGAGTAAATATACCTACAAATAAAAAGGTTTCTGTAGGCTTAACTTATATTCATGGCATAGGAAGTAAAACTGCTTTAGATATTTGTCAAAAAGCTGGTGTAGATAAAGATAAAAGGGTTAATGATCTATTGGAAACCGAAGTTATCCAAATTAGAGAAATAATTGATGCTACATATAAAGTTGAAGGCGAACTAAGAAGAGATATTTCAACTAATATCAAAAGGCTTATGGATCTAGGTAACTATAGGGGGTTAAGGCATAGAAGGGGCTTACCTGTAAGAGGGCAGAGAACCCATACAAATGCAAGAACACGTAAAGGTCCAGCAAAGGCGATAGCTGGTAAGAAGAAAACTGTTTAGGATTTAATCAATGGCTGAAGATTCAAAAAGAGTAAAAAAAAGGGATAAGAAGAATATTTCATCTGGAGTAGCCCATGTTAATTCTACTTTCAATAATACCATGATCACAATTGCTGATGAGAATGGCAATACAATAAGCTGGTCATCAGCTGGTTTAATGGGTTTTAAAGGTTCGAGAAAATCAACACCTTATGCTGCTCAAATTGCTGCAGAAGATGCTGGATCAAAAGCTCTTGAGCATGGAGTCAAAACCCTTAAAGTAGAAATTCAAGGACCAGGTTCAGGTAGGGAAAGTGCTTTAAGAGCTTTACAATCAAAGGGCTTTACAATTACTTCAATTAAAGATGTGACTTCTATTCCTCATAATGGTTGTAGGCCACCAAAAAGGCGAAGAGTTTAATTTAAATTTTTATAATTTTATAAAGGGGATTTAATTTGAGTATTGAGAAAAATTGGCGTGAGTTATTAAAACCAAATGTAGTAAATATGGAAGCAGGAGAAGACCCTCTAAAAAAATCTACACTTGTTGTTGAACCTCTTGAAAGAGGATATGGAACTACTTTAGGCAATGCATTGAGAAGGGTTCTTTTATCTTCTTTACAGGGATCTGCTGTATATGGCTATAAAATAGACGGAGTTTTGCATGAATTTTCTTCTATTTCAGGAGTCAGGGAAGATGTTATAGATATATCTTTAAATATAAAAAAAATAATATTCGGGGCAGATTTTAATGGCAATAAAATTTTAACATTAGAAAAAAGTGGTCCCGGCGTAGTTGTAGCTGGCGATATTTCTCTGACTGACGATATTGAAATAATGAATCCTGATTTAGTCATATGTACTCTTGATGAGAATATTTCATTTAGAATAGAATTGTATATAAAAAATGGTAATGGATATGTATCAGCTGAAGAGAACAGAAATGAAGATGATCCGATAGGAATGATTCCTGTAGACAGTATTTATAGCCCTGTTATCAATGTTTCATATGATGTTGATAATGCAAGAGAGGGTGAGTTTCTTGATTATGATAGACTCTCTCTAACAATTGAAACTGATGGATCTGTGAAACCAGAAGATGCTTTAGCTTTTTCAGCAAGAATTTTGATTGATCAACTCAATCCCTTTATAAACTTTGATGAGCCTGAGGAAGAAATCATTGAAGAAAGTGAAGATGAATTAGAATTCAATGCATTTCTTCTTAAAAAAGTTGATGAACTTGAGTTATCAGTAAGATCTGCTAATTGTTTAAAAAATGATAATATTGTTTATATAGGTGATTTAATTCTAAAATCTGAAAATGAAATGCTTAGAACCCCTAATTTTGGCAGAAAATCACTAAATGAGATTAAAGAAGTTCTGAGTGAAATGAATTTATCTCTTGGTATGGATATACCTAATTGGCCACCAGAAAATATTGATGAATTAGCAAGAAAATATATAGCAGATAAATTTTAGTTGAGTTACATAATATGCGGCATTTAAAATCAAAGAGAAAACTAAATAAAACATCTACTCATAGAAAGGCAATGCTTTCTAATATGGCTGTCGCTTTGATTAAGCACGAACAAATACAAACAACACTTCCAAAAGCTAAAGAGTTAGCACCTTATGTTGATAAATTAATAACATTAGGAAAGAGAGGTGATCTAAGTTCTAGAAGAAAAGCTTACTCATTACTTCCTGAAAAAGAATGGGTTTCCAAGTTATTTGATGAACTTTCTGAAAGATACAAAGACAGAAAGGGCGGTTATACTAGGGTTCTTAAAGCAGGTTTTAGATATGGTGATTCCGCTCCTATGGCGGTGATTGAATTAATAGATAGAAATCCTGAAGCATTAGGGCAAGATTCAGGGCCAATAATTGAAGAAAATATAGAAGATCCAGTTTAAGTCTTTTTAATTATTTTCTGTGAAACATCAATCTGTCCATCAGAAAAACCCGCTTCACAATATGAAAAATAATAATGAAATAGTCTTTGAATTTTAGCATCAATGCCTATCCTTGATAATTTATCTAGAGAATTATTAAAATTATTTCTCCATATCTTAAGTGTTTTTGCATAAGATTCACCGAATGAATTATTAGAAATTTCCTTTAATCCATTTTTTGAAAAACTATCTCTAATTTTTTCATGCGAAGGTAGCATTCCTCCAGGGAAAATATATTTTTGAATGAAATCGACAGACTTACGATAACTATTAAATTTTTTATTATCGATTAATATCATTTGTATGCCGGCTAACCCACCTTTTTTTAGGCAGTTATTAATTTTTGAAAAATAAGTATCCCAATATTTTTCACCAACTGCTTCAATCATTTCGATTGAAATTATGCGATCAAATGTTCCTTTAATATCTCTATAGTCACATAATTTAATATTAGTCTTTTTTTCAATTTTATTACTAATCATTCTTTTTTCGGCAAATTCTTTCTGATTAGGGCTTATAGTTATACCTGTGTAGTCACAGCCTAGATTTTTTCCAATATATTCTGCCATTCCACCCCAACCACATCCTATTTCTAGAACCTTATGATGCGGCTTTATATCCATTTTTTTTATAAGTTTTTCATATTTATTTTTTTGTGCTTGAAAAAGATCTTCATTTTCTTTTTGGAATATCCCGCTTGAATAAGTCATACTTTTATCAAGCCAAATTTCATAAAAAGAGTTTCCTATGTCATAATGATACTCAATATTCTTTTTAGCTCGCATTTTAGTGTTATCCCTTAAGAAATGAATGAATCTGTTATAAAATTTATATACTTTGCTTTTTGGTTGGAATTCGTTCGGTAGATTTCTAAGCATTAATTCTAATAATTTCTCAAGATTTGGACTTTCCCATTCATGATTTAAATAGCTTTCAGAAAAGCCTAAATGTCCTCCCAGTATTGTTCTAATGATGGGTTTGTAAGATTTTAATATAAGTTTACCTTCTATTCCTTTTTTTCCTTTAAAGATAAACTCATTGCCATTTGGCATAACGACAATAAGTTTTCCAAATTTAATCTTTGATCCAATTTTGTTAATATATCTTTTTACTACGATATTGATCATTATTAATCTCTATAACTAATGTTATTAATATCATTTTTTGGATGAGGAACAAACTTAACTCTTTTGACCCATAGAAATAATGCTTGTATATGAATTCCATAAATTACTTTTAGAGTCATTAAAGGATACTTAAAGAATAATAAGAGAAGATTCCAATCATTAAATTTTTTTGATTTACCATTAAAGGATGCAAGTAATATAGGATTATCGTTATTTGATTCTTTAATTGTTATACTAGCCTTTTCATTATTTATATTTGTGGAAAAATTATAACTAGCATTAAGATCTATGAAAGGTGAAACATGAAATCTTTTTTTTCTGTTGTGATTTAATTTATCATTTTCGTTATTTATTTTTACAACATATGAATGATCTTCACCGAAGGTATTTCTTACTTCATAGATTAACAATCTTAATATGTTTTTTTTATCGTATACTGACCAAACAGAAATAGGATTAAAAACATACCCAAGTATCCTTGGATAACATAAACCGAATACTTTTAATTCATTTTTTGAAATCTCAATATCGCAATTAACTAGTATTTCCAATATCCAGTCCTTTATGGGGGTGCCATCTTTTTTGCCGTGATCTTTGTCGTGAAAGGAAAATAAATTGAATCTATTATATGAGAAGAGTTTATATTTATTATTTAAACCACTTAAATCATCAATATTTAATAATAAATTAAATACATTATATTTAAATTTATGTTTCTTTTGGTGGTATCTCTTATGGACAATAGGTCCTTCATATATAGTAGTTGTTAACGCCATGGGATTATACCATTTAGATTTTTAGATATTTTTATACTAGATGAAATTCCAGCTTCATGAAAGCCATTCCCTAGCCATGCCCCACAATACCATTGATTATTAAATCCCTGCAATTCATCTATTTTACTTTGTCCAAAAATAGAACTTTTATTGTAAATTGGATGCTCATAATTTAATTTTTCATAAACTGAATCCGCCTTTGGTGTTTTTATGGGATTTAATGATACAAATAATGGATATTGGTTATCGATGTTCTGGAGCTTATTCATCCAATAGGTAATTGATATCTTTTTTTCATCTTTACTGGAGAAGACATTCCAAGATGACCAATTTTTTTTATTTTTTGGCATAAGAGAGGCATCATTATGTAAAAAAGCCTTATTACTGCTTGTCTTAAATAATTTTAAGACTTTCAACTCTTTTTGATCGAAATTACTTTTTATTTCAAGAATTCTTTCAGGATGAATTGCATAAATTACATGATCAAATGCTTTATCTTTTCCGTTTTTATCAATTATTACTATCTTATTATTCCCTTTTCTAATTTCTTGTATTTTAGAATTTAGAATTATATTTGTATCATGAGTTTCAAGAATTTTTTTTATATATGATTGACCTCCCTTTGAAACGGTTAACCATTGAGGTCTAGATTTTTTGTTATGCAGAAGTTTATGGTTATCAAAAAAACTAAATAAGCTTGAAATAGGGTAGTCTAAAATATCGTTTGAAGGACTCGACCAGATAGCTGCACTCATAGGAACAAGATAATTTTCTTTAAAATAATAACCAAAGTTTTTTCTAGCCAGCCACTGACCTAAAGGTTCATGATTTTTTACTAGTATATTTATGTCTTTTTTAACAAGTCTATTAAAATTAATTATATCAATTAAAAATTTTATAAATTTTATATCAAAAATATTTCTAGTATCAGAAAAGATTGTTTTTAATGATTTTCCTGACCATTCTATATTTTCATCCACATTACTAACTGAGAGACTCATATCACTATTTTCATAATCAATATTGTAGAAATCAAATAGGTTTAGAAGATTTGGATAATTTAACTTATTGAATACTATAAATCCTGTATCGACATTTATTTCTTTATTATCGATGATTACCTTTTTTGTATTAGTATGACCTCCAATATAATTGTTTCTTTCATATATTGTGACATTATGTTTTTTAGATAAAAATAAGGATGTTGAAATTCCAGCGATGCCAGAACCAATAATAGCAACTTCCAAGGCAACCTCACGCTAATAATTTTACTATTTATAATCTAATTCTTGTTCATCAATCTGAGATGTCTCATCAATGACTGCTGGTGCAATATCAACTAATGGCTCCATAGATTTTTCAGCGTTTTCTTTTTCTTCTTGAACTGGAATTTCTTTAGCTTCATTAGTTTCCTTTGTCGCAAGTGAATCGCCCGTATAAAAACCGGTTGAATTATCACTTGTTTCGCAGGCAATTAAACCAAATAAGATTAGATTAAAAACAAAGAAATAGGATACTAATTTTTTCATAACAAATACCAAATTAATTAATTTTGATTATTATAATGATTCCTAAGGAAAAAGTTAAGCAATACTCAGATTTCAAAAATGTTTATTAATGAATAGGTTTTCTTTATTGTATTCTTTTTATTGATCTGTAATTTAGTAATTATTAATTTTAAGACACAGAGGAAGAAATTAAAACATTAATTGCAGATCTGGGGGCAACTAACGCAAGATTAGCTATAACTGAAGATTGTGTATCTTTACTTAGTAAAGCTTCTTATAAAATGAATGAATTTAACTCTCTAAACCATTTATTGAAACATTACATTGAGGAAAATAATATTTCAAATTTTGAAATTTCCGGAATTATTGGCGTTGCAGCTCCAGTTATTTCTAATGAAGTAAATTTCGTAAATAATAATTTTTCTTTTAGTGTTGCAGAAATTGAATCAAGTTTTTTCCAAAAAGGCCTTAAAGTTCTAAATGATGTAGAAATGCAAATTTATGCACTTAACAATTACTCAGAGGATAAGCTGATTAAAATTGGAAATGAAATTGATTTTTCATCTGGGTCAAAAATTCTTGTAGTTCCTGGAACAGGTCTAGGTTTAGCAATTTTAATCAGTGGTAAATCTATGGCGACAGAAGCTGGCCATACGAGTGTTCCAGTTTATAATAATGAAATTATTGAATTACTAGATGATTTTAAAAGAAAAAACGGCAGAACAGCAACATTTGAGGATCTTATTTCAGGCAAAGGTATTTCTTATATATATGGAGTTATATCCAAAAATTTTAATCATACTCTAAGTAATTACGAAATTATTAAAAATGCGAATAATGATAATAATTGTTCCAATACTAAAAAAACCATTTTAGATATTCTTGCTATTTTTTTAAGATTTTCTGCATTAACTATTGGCTCAAAGGGCGGAGTTTATTTATCGGGTTCATTGGCTGCAAGCTTATTTGAGGATATTGATTTTGACGATTTTAGAGAAAATTTTGAAAAAAGTGAAACAATGGATGAGTTTTTAAAAGGGATTCCCTTATATCTCATTAAAGAAGACAATCTAGGTTTTTTAGGCGCGTTAGAGGTTAGTAGGAATGCGAAAAATGAGAGTTAATTTTTTTGATTTAATTAAAATTTTTTCAAATATT
>CEUS01072855.1_pt1 | contig 17180 bp, 15 predicted proteins | sample 427031 | NCBI WGS metagenome assembly CEUS01 (sample SAMEA2622837, study PRJEB7988) | marine metagenome | biome: marine biome (ENVO:00000447); feature: marine epipelagic mixed layer (ENVO:xxxxxxxxx); material: "saline water (ENVO:00002010), including plankton (ENVO:xxxxxxxx)" | depth 140 m | reverse complement strand
GGAGTAGATGTAGGGGCCGTAGCTGTCATTCTAGCTGCAATTATTAGCTGGTCTATTGCGTCTAAGGTAGCCAGAACGTCTCGTTCGGGAGTGGGTGTCTTCGGTACAACCATATTTTCTGAACTTGATTTTGATTCGTCAGGCAAAGAGACGCAACCTATCACCGATAAGCTAAGTGTTATTGCCATGAAAAGGTTTTTAATTTGAACCATATAATTTTATAAATTAACTAAAATATAGACTTAAATGATTATATCGAATCTTGGTCGGATTAACTGTGATTTGAATATACTTAATTCATTATTTCTATAAATTTGGATGTAGTAATAGAAGGAGTTGTTGTAGTTAGCAAGTATATTCCCGGTTCCAATCTTGGAATAACAAATTCTGTACTGAATTTTCCTGAGCTGTCAATAATGTTATTGGTCATGGTAATAATTGATGAATTTCCTACAGTTATTGATTGAATAGGTTCATTGCTAGTGAATCCTACGCCCGTTAGGGTAAGAATATCGCCGGGAAACACTTTGGTTTTAGACATTTGAATAAGAGATAAGGGAATGTAATGCCGAGCCCCTGCAGTTATTGTTTCGTAAATGTTGTTTCCTAAATGTGCATTTGAAGTTGTTTGGATCAAATTGTTTGTTTGTACAGTGGTATCAAGTGGGATAGTTATGGTTGTTTTAAATTCACCTGTGGCACCAGAGCTAAGATTTTTTACATTTATGGAGGATAGTCCATAAGAATAAGTTATTAATACGTCGGTGTTGATCGGGTAATTTGATCCGGTCACTGTGACTAAGCTGCCTGGATAGCTTAATTCGGGTTCCACTCGTATTCTTGGTTTGTATGATGAAGTATTTGTGATATTTATGTATGTACTTGAAGTCTTGTTACCTACTATCGCTACTAATAAATAAAGACCTGAAGATAAATTCGGAACTACAATTTCAGTAGAAAACTGTCCTGTAGAGTCTGCAGTAGGTACAGGATTGGGCAATATATTTAGATTTCCCAATTGAAGGTGTTTTACTGAAGTGTATGCTGAGAAGGATTGCCCGGATATGGTTAGTGTGTTCCCCGGTACAACGATATCTGAAGATAGAGTAAGCTCATTTGAAGGAACGAAATGTGTAGCTGAGGAAGATAATTGGGAAGTGATATTTGAGTTTCCTGATGTATTGATTGATGCTCGAACTAAATTTTGGCGTCCTGTTATTACATCACTAGGGACGGTGAAGTTATTCGAGAAATTTCCATTAGTGTCAGTTGTGAAAGTAGCTCTGTTATTAGATGAAGAACCATAATGGTAGGTTATTAGTACAGAAGAATTAGCAGGGAAACCAGTACCAGTAACTTTCACAAAGCTATTGGCCTGGCTTATTGAAGGCTCTAGATTTATAGTAGGTTCTGAAATAGCAATTTGAGATGGGGTTTTGACACTTTGTGATTCCGTCGTAGAGACTGAATTGGCGTCCTGCTGTGCTACTATTTTTTTTGGAATTTTGGTTTTTTCTGTGTCATTTAAAGAGTAACAGTTATACCAGGATCCATTTATACAAGTACAGATGACGTCATCAGGTAGGTTTGAACATCCAGGATCTTTGAAAGTTGATTGTTCTTTGTTTTCTGTGAGGGCTTGAGATTTTTCGGTTTCATTTTTGGGGACTAAGTCAGTTGCCAGTGTGGAAGTTGGGAATACGCTTGGTTGAATTTCAAACACTTCTTGAGGCGATTGACTTTCAGACAACTGATCACAACCCACGGTTAATAGTGTTATAATGAGGAATAATATCAGATATTTTGCCATACGCCCCCTGGAAATATTCATCGATTATTTTATGTTCGATGCCCTCTTTTGGATTCCATCACGGTTTTCACGTCGATAATGACGGTAATACCGTCTTTATTTAAGTTTTGAGCTTCTTTTAGGGCGGGCTCTAAGTCTGAGATTTTTGAGACCTCAATCCCGTGACCTCCAAAAGCTCTAGCAAAGTCAGCATAGTTTCCGGTCATGACACCTACTCCAGATTTATCTCGGGCCACAGGAAAGTCTGTAGGTGTTCCCACGGGATACGTGGCCATTCCTCCATTATTATAAATAAGAGTTGTGATGCCTATTTTTTGTCTGGTTGCGGTTTCAAAGTCCATTCCAGACATTCCGAAGGCTCCGTCTCCCATGATGTTCATACAAAATTTATCTGGATTAGCAAGTTTTGCCCCTATGATTAATGGTAGTCCAAATCCCAGGTGAGTAGTTTTACCCCAACCAATATAGCTATGAGGGACAGTGGCCTCAATGAAAGCTACTGATTGTTCACGAGGAGCGCCTGCATCATGAGTAATGATGCTATTTTCAAGGTCTACGGCGTTGTTGATAGCATTTACAACTCTATATGGATTTATTGGTTCAGAGTCGCTATTAAAGTACGGTTCAAATTCGGCACGCATATCGGTTTTATATTTCGCTATTAATTCCCTGATGTCCTTATTATCCATTCGGGATTCGCCAAATAGTTCTTTTAGCTTATTAGTCAGCTCAATGATGGTTTCTTTAGTATCCCCAATTAGAGCCACGTCGATAGATTCATCTTTGTTAATCGAGTCAGGATTATCAACATTTTGAATAATAGTTTTACCTGATGGTATTTGCTGAGAGTATGGGGTTCGAGTAAAGCTAGTACCAAGCCCTAATATCGTGTCGCAGGAGGTTAGGAATTCTTTTGCGGCTAATGTGGTAGTTGTAGAACCGGCTCCAAGTGAGAGTTCATGACGTTCATCAAAAGCAGACTTGCCTGGCATAGTGGTGAAAACTGGGACTGACAATAGTTCGGCTAATTCTTGGAGTTCAGAGGTGGCTTCGGCCATCAGGACTCCTTGCCCTGCCCATATCATCATGTTATCAGATTTTCTTATTAATTCTATGGCTTCGTTGATGGCAGAATCTGATGGTTTGAAGGTGAATTGTTTAGGGAATGAGTACTTCGTGATCATATCGTCAGGAATTTCGCTGGCACATACATCAGCGGGCATTTCAACTACGACTGGCCCAGGGCGCCCGTTTCTCAGATGATGGAAAGCTCTTCTCATTATTGCAGGGATTTCTTCTACTTTCAGTACTGTTTCAGAGTGTTTTGAGATAGGTTCATACATTTTACTAGCCCAGAAATTAGGAGCTACAGACATTCGATCGAGTGAATATCCTCCAGGCATCACCAAAACGGGTATGTTATCTGCATTTGCTTGGGCTAAAGCGCCCATAGAGTTTTCTGCGCCAGCTGCGGATTGCATAACAAACACACCAAATTTTTTTCTATTATTAGTTCTACTATAGCCGTCTGCGGCCATTAGAGCGCCTCTTTCATGCCGAAATGCGATTACTCGGATATCTTCTTTCGCTAATGCTTCGATTAGTGGATTGCTCGGATAGCAAGCTACCCATTCCACTCCTTCTTGTTTTAGTATTTTTGCGATTAAATCAATCCCTCTCATTTACGACACTCCTATTTGGAACCATAATAATTTCTACATATGTAATTCTAACTTCTTTTGATTGGAGGCAAAACAAGGAAGTTTCAATAATGCTAATCAGTTGATGGTCGGTGGTTTGCTTTATTGATTTATGGGTACGCCACAATTGGGACAGAATTTTGAATCTGAAGATAATCTATTGCCACAGTTGGTACAAAAAGCAGCAATAGGATTTGGCGCTGCTGTTGGAATATCTTGCGTAACTTCTGGAGATAATACTTCAGGGATAACTACTGCAGTAGCTACATCGTTGGAAATTTCTGGATAGGATACGTTGGTATCCTCTGGACTTTCATCTGATTCCCAGTCCAGCGAGAATGTTTCTGGAGAATATCTAGATTGGCTGCGAGTTAGATTTGTCTCTTTGGACCATAATATAGCAAGCACGATGATACCAATTCCTGTTAATAACAAGGCTTGAAGCCATCCTGTTCTATTTGTATCATGCAATCTTCGGCTTCCGGCTGCTAACAAAGGAATTATTAATAGGCATGTTGCTGCTAGATAAATGACTTGCCATATTGTGTATAAAGTACTCCATATTTGAGATCCTTGGACAGCAAGATTATATAGAAGTACGGATATGACTAGGTAAAAGTAGGTTAATATGGTTAAAAATAGTATGGTATACAGGGCGAACCACCAAAATTCGCTTCTTGTGCTAATCCCGGAGAACCGAAAGCATCTGGTCCAGCAGGAGTAGATTGCTTGTCTGAATGTGAAGTCAGCAGGTACTTTTAAAGACCACCATACGATCAACCAAATGTATCCTATGCCGCTTAATTGTAACCATTGCCATTTGGCGCTCATATTGATGTCGTGTAATCGCCTGCTACCTGCTGCTAGAAATGGAATAAATAGTACAGTGCATATTATGCCCCCAAGGCCCCAAATAATAGAACTGTATATTGATAAATTAATACCCGTAACTAAGGCTGTAGTATCCCCTGAAAGGCCTAGTAACTGATACGCGAGGGTAAGCTGGGAAAGGTATTGTACTACAGCAATCACTGATGAACATATAATGAAATATGTCAATGCGTACCACCAGAACTCGCTTCTGGTGGATGTACCGATAAAGGTGGAATATTTATTAAAACATTCTCTGACAGATTGTATTAATGACATTTTAAGTACTCTCCGAAGCTTTAACGTGGGATTCTTATGCCACAACTGCCGCAAAAAATGTCAGAAGGATTGTAACTAGCATTGCACTCCCCGCATATATTTTCAGAGGGGATTGATATGGTTGGTGAAAGAGGGTCTATATCTCGCGATGCATAGTTTATGGGGATTGCAGAGGTTTTGGGCTTGTTTCCGCCAAAGACTGATACGACATTAGTGACCACAAAAAGACTTAACGCAATATAGCCACCAATATTTGTAGCTATAGATACTACAATGGTTATAACTGCTATTAACAATGCAATCAGGGAAAACGTGTTCAAAGGAGCATCAGTGCCGGCGTTACCGATTGGTCCGATTGGTCCATTTTTCCCTCTTGGTCCGATAGGCCCTACAGGTCCAACAGGTCCAGTGTCACCTGTAGGACCTACCTCTCCAGTAGCTCCTTTGGGGCCTTGGGGTCCAGCGACACCTGTTGCTCCAGTTGTTACTATTGGAGTAATGGATTCAGTTGATCCGGGAGTTCCTACTGTTAGATTGAGTTTGGTTGCTTCTCCTTTTTTCCATCCCAGAGTTTCACTTGCACTGGAATCACCAATAGAGAAACTCATGGTTTTGCCTTCGTACGAGTTACTGTTGCCTGCCATAAGTGTAAAGTTTCCCGATCCAGCGGTTCTTGCAGTTCCTATTTTAGTGTCATCAATTAATGCTGAAATTGTTGTTCCTACTGGTACTGGAACGCCATTATTTGATGCTGCTCCAATAATGATATGAGGAGGTACTTGCTGTGCTGATACTAGATTAGGGAATAACATAGCCAGAATCATTACTGCTAGAAATATATGTATCTTGTTTTTAATTTGTGGCATTGTGACGATGACTCCGAGCCGCACTGGATAATGTGTGGTTTTGGTTGGATTTAGCCAACAGGAAAAGGATACCATCAAGTAGCTATTTTGTTATACATTGATTTGGGACGGATTTTGTAGCAAATCGTAAAAAAGGGGGTGATGCATTACGTTTATAAGTTGAATTCTTATTTTTATAAACTTGTTACACAGTAATTGCGTTATGAAAATTTGGCAGAACTTCTTCTCCTATTATCGACAATTGTTCCATGGATTCTGCTTCTGCACATAAGGGTCTTACGACGAGCTTGTATGCTCCTGCCTCGATATATTTTTGGATGGTCTCACAAATATCCTCGGTTGTCCCTAGGGCGCTGACTTCTGAAAAGTGCAAGTCAGGTCTATTGCGAGTGATGTATGGTTCAGATTTAGCAGTAGCAACGGATTTGTCCTTATCAACATAGAAACCTAAGAGTATGCCTACATGATCTTCCTCTATTTCTCTTTCATGTTGGTCAGCAGTTTCAAATAGGATGTTGCGACCAATTGTGATTTCAGTTGGTGTAGCGCTAGAGACGAGCCATCCGTCTCCTACCCTGCCAACTCTACGAGCTGCTGCTTTACTCCTTCCTCCTATCCATACGGGAGTAGAAGGCTTCAGGAATGGTTTAGGTGTGATTGATGTGTTTTGACAGTTGTAGAACGTTCCAGAGTGAGTGACATTGTCTTGCTCCCAAAGTTTTCTCATCAATTGAATGGCTTCGTCAACACGTTCGCCTCTGTTGTCTTTTGTAACACCGCAGGCTTCGTATTCAATGGGATCTTCTTGCCCCAATCCTACTGCTGGGAAGAAGCGCCCTTGAGATAGATAATCAAGAGTTGCTATTTGTTTAGCTAGCACAACGGGGTTACGTAAAGGCATGGCCAAGACGCTGGTTCCAAATTTAAGTCTGTTTGAATATCCTGCGATTAAAGACAAAGCAATCATAGGTTCTAAGCTGAATTTATCACTTACAATTCTGTCACTTAGCCATATAGAGTCGTATTCATATTTATCTCCCAATTCAACCAATTCTTTTAGAAAATTTGGGTTTGATTGTCCTTCTCCAAATGCCCCAGGTACATATCCTATAGCAACACTCATAATTCACCTGCTTTTATTTGATAGGTTTCAGGCCTTTCTCTAATCTTGCATCGTTTATATGTTGTAAGATTCTCATCTCTAGTGGAGGTATTTCATATCCTATGTCAGACAACATCTTGCTATTATCAACTAGATATACGTGAGGTACAGATTGGTCTCCAGTGTTGATTTCGGCATCAGGAATGTATTGTTTGACTATATTTGCAATATCTCCTATGGTGGCTAGATGGCCGCCAGTTAGGTAAACGTTATGTTTAAGGTTGTTTCCTAAGGCTACTCGGACGAAAATTTCTGCAGCGTCTTCAGCATGAATCATAGGTGATGCTTCATCGGGACTAAAATTCATAGATACAGGCTTTCCTATTGCAGGTAAAGAGATCATCAAGCCACCAATCATGCCGGTCATTCCTGTCACTCTTCCGTGACCGAACACAGTGCTTATTCTGACAGATTTGAGATCAAGTCCGAATTTTTGTATGTATGTGCGGGCAGCAAAGTCATTTGCTGATTTAGTAAATCCGTATACATTTATTGGATCGTTTAGATCCTCTTCGGTTAAGGGTCGTTCACCAAAAGTTTCTTGCACTCCGTATACGGCAATTGAACTGGCATATACAACTCGTTCTATGTCTGTCCATCGAGCGGCTTCAAATATGTTGTTTGTACCATCTATGTTTACATGCATACCATGTTGAGGGCGCTCTTCAGTGTCTGGAGGTAATAATGCCGCCATATGTATGATTTTTTTCACATCATGTGTTTTTATGGCAGCTAAGATTTGAGATAGCTGTGTGACATCTCCTTTATAGAATGAGATCTGATCTTGTAAGGGTTCTAAATTACTTTTAATAGGAGATAGATCGAAGCAAACTACTTCTTCTCCTGCATCCAAAAGCTTGCGTATTATTCGCCATCCTATGAAGCCATTGCCTCCAGTTACCATGATGCTCATACTGATTCTCCTATAGTGATACTAGTCAATGGATGTTGGTAATTATAAAGGTCGTTTCTTTGGAATGCCATTCTGACGCGGATACCTTTCTGCAATGTCATGTTGTTTTGGAATCTGGACTAAGCATTGACTAAATTGTATCTCCGGAATCGTTGTAAAATGTTCCAGGGTTTCAGGAGGAGTGCTTTGGGAAGTTAATATTTTTAACACTCTTTGTGCATCTGATATGTTAGAAGAACTAGCGGTTTTCCAGGTGATGATATTGCCTCCGGTTTTACAAAATCCTGCGCTCAGTTCTACAAGGGTAGCTGTGCTTGCCAATGCTCTTGATGTTACTAAGTCGAACTGGTTTCTAAATTGGTTATTATGGCTCAGAGATTCTGCGCGATCTTTAACTATCTGAATCTTTTCCAACCCTAATGTTTTGGATATATGAGAAAGAAAATCGCATTTCTTTCCAGTGGCTTCCAAAAGTGTTACATCGATTTGTGGAATCATAATTTTTAATGGTATTCCAGGGAATCCTCCTCCTGAACCAATATCTATGAGTGACATAGGAACGGGTATAGGATTCGGGATAAGTTTCAGTAATGTGATGGAATCTAAGAAATGCTTGATTTGAATTTCTTCTGGAGACGTTATTCTTGTTATGTTGAATTTAGCGTTCCATTTAATTAATTGTTCTGAATATAATCGAAAAGAGTTGAGTTGCCCATCTGAGATATTGATATTCAATACGGAGGCGTATTTTTTTAATAAATCCATAAGAATCAGATGTTTTCTGACCCTACCCAGCGAGACCCGTCAGAATATATTTCTTTTTTCCAAATAGGAACAACTTCTTTCAATCGGTCTACTAATTCGTTACATGCTTGGAAAGCTTCTGCTCGATGAGGAGACGCTACTGCAACAACTAAGCTGATTTCACCTACTCCTACAACTCCAATACGGTGTGATATAGAAATGTCACTTATATCGTATTTGTCTTTGGATTCTTCTGAAATTTCGGTCAGTTTTTGGATAGCCATAGTTTCATATGCTTCGTACTCTAAATGCACTACTTTTTTGCCTTCAAAGGTGTCACGAGTTGTTCCTAAGAACGTGACTACTGCTCCATTGGTGTCTTTCATGGTGGAATCCGTGATATTTTCCGGTATTAATTTGTCGTAAGTTATTTCTATCATGTTATCCTCCGCTAACAGGGGGGATAAGGCATATCTCATCTGTTGCGTTCAGTTTTAAGTTGTATTCTGAGTATTCTGAATTGACTGCTACAACAATGTTGGTTTCAGGATCTGCAAGTTGAGGGTAATCATTTTTTAGTTTATTGACTAATTGTTCTACTGTTGAGCTTTCCGGGAGCTGCACTATTATAGAATTGGTTTTTAGTCGCTCCTTATATATAGCAAAGAGAATTACTTCCAAATCCATTATCATTCAGCGTGGCGGAGGGAGTGGGATTCGAACCCACGATACCCTTGCGGGTATACTGGTTTTCAAGACCAGCGCATTCGTCCGCTCTGCCATCCCTCCTAGAAGATTTATATTTGTAGATATTAACATATAGTTATTTGCATTGTTCCCACAATCCTGTTTTGTTTTTTATGGCATTTAGTTCGAGTGATTTTAATTCTTTATATAGATGACCTGGGTTGTTGTAGTCTTTGGCGAAAGCATATCCTTCAGATACTAAAACAGCATTTATAAAGAGATCTTCTATATATACATATCTCAATAATCTTCCGTATTGATCTTTGTTTGTATTGCTTTGTTTTAATGTTACGTATTTATTCTCAACTAATTCTTTGTTCCTTAAGTATGCTTGTGGTCCAAAACATTGGACAGGCTTAGTAGGATGCACAGTTTCTGGGGTGTCTATATCAAGATACCTAACACGTTCACCTGTTTCCAACAAAATAGTGTCCCCATCTATTACTCTTTGTACGAGAACGGGATTCGCATAATCTGAGCAACTTATAAATAATAAAACTGAAATGCTGGCAATAATTAGAATGATAACTTTATTAAGAATCAAATCTGACCCCATTATAGATTGTATGTATGAGATAATTGTATATCTAAATATAAAATGAATATATTCGTTACAGATCCAGATCCAAGTGTTTCAGCGCAGGTACTGCCAGATAAATGAAAAAAGACGACACAATAAATACATTTACGGCTTATAAAATCTACATCTTGGCCTAGCTCTAAGTATTTAAAAATTCCGAACTGAAAACCAGAATGGCTCTTGTAGCAAGTGTCACTAAATAACCACACATTGCAATAATAGAACATTTGTTCTATTATTGGTCTGGAGGTTATATCAGAATGATAGCTTGCTTGTTGATTACTCATTTCTACATAAAAAATGAATTTGCCAGAAATCCTAGTCTAAAAGGACGGCCTTGTGTTGTGGTGTCTGAGGAGAAGAATGATTTAGTTGTTATTGATAAGTCTTCTGAAGCTGCGAACATCAAATTAGGTATGTCTTATCAATCTGCAATATCTATATATAAAGATTTAGTAGTGCTAGAGGCGGATTACGATATGTATGAGGATGTACATCATAATCATATGGTGATCATGAATAATATTTGCCCTAAGGTAGCAAGTGACGATCTAGGTATTATTATGCTGGATATCACAGGATTAGAAATGCTTTACAGTGGCATGAATAATCTAAAGAAAGTTTTGATTTCTTCAGTAGATAAAGAGTTCAATCCCAGATTGGGAATTTCTGATAGTAGTTTTTTTTCATATATAGGGGCTCTCCAATGTTCTCCTAATGGATGTATGGAAATTTTGGATAATTTTAAACTTATGCCTGAAATTATTCCGGATATGCTACCAATTAAGCAGAGAAATAAATTAAAACTCAAAGAATTGGGTATATCTAATTTGAAACAATTGTCGAATTGGGAAATGTCGTATTTGCAGGTTCAATTTGGTATTCAAGAAGGGAAAAAAATATGGGAATTATCACAAGGTATCGATTCAAATTTATTCCGGCGTAAGTTAATTGAGCCATCATTAAAAAAAATCATTGATGTAGATGAATATTTTTCTACGAAACAGTCTATTTTATTAGCGATTTCGTATGGATTGGACGATTTATTAAGAAATCCTAGTTTTAGGAATAGGAGTGCTAGATCAATAAGTTTGAATTTTAGAACTGTTGATAAACAATTTTGGAAGAAAAAAATCAACTTTAAAGAACCGTTGTTTATGAAGTCTAAGATTATATTTATTATCTCTAATGTATTAGAGACGGTTGAAATGCCTGGACCTGTCGAAAGAATAATTATTGAATTAACAGGGCTTACGAATGATTTTGGTATCCAGAAATCAATGTTTTTATCATCTAAAAAACGAGATAATTTGCTTGAAAATATTAAACAACTGGAAACAAGGTTAGGAACTAAAGTACCGATTTATCAAGTGAAGGAGATTGAACCGTGTTCAAAGATTCCCGAAAGACGTTCAGCATTGACCAGAATATTGCCTTGAACAAACCTAATGCTATTGATGTTATTGAAAACACTCAAGGATTCCCTGTGAAAGTAAGAACTAAAAAAAATAATATTTTTTTACCGGTTTTATCCATAATTGATTTATGGCATGTATATGGAGAATGGTGGAAAAATCATTTAAATTCAGTCAATCGTATTTATTATCGACTTAATGTTGATGAAAGAATAATAACGTTGTTTAAGGATTTGAATTCGGATGAGTGGTTTGTTCAGCATGATTAAGGATTTATGTTTTGGAATATGTTGAATTACATTGCCACAGTAATTATTCATTTTATGATGGAGCTTCTTTTGTAGATGAATTATTAGTTACTGCAAAACAATTAGCATATCCAGCACTAGCTTTAACTGACCATGATAATTTATGTGGTTCAATGGAATTTTCTCACGTGGCAAAAAGATTGGATATAAAGCCAATTATAGGTGTTGAGATTCGGTTGGAAGGAAATCAGCATATAACTTTATTATCAAAAAATATCGAAGGTTATAGAAATATTTCAAGATTATTATCACATTCACAAATGAATAGTGAATCAGGACGGCTAGATAATGAGCAGCTATTTAAATATAAAGATGGACTAATTGCTTTATCTGACTGTAGAGAAAATGGTTTAAATATCGATATACAAAATCACAACCAACAAAAAATTAATAATGTTTTGACAAATTATATGGATGCTTTTGGAAAGGAGAATTTTTTTGTTGAACTTCATCAAAATTTAGTAAAAGGAGACGTGCAAAGAAATAAAATATTGTCTGAGCATGCAAGATATTTAGGGTTAGATACAGTGGCAACGAATAATGTGCATTATCACGTACAAGAGAGAAGTAAATTACAAGATGTATTAGTTGCTATAAAAAATAATACATCTTTAGACGAATGTAGTAGGCATTTAAGATTCAATAATCATTTTTACTTAAAATCCGCAGAAGAAATGCAATATCTCTTTGCTAGTTATCCGAATGCAATAAGAAACACTTTAAAGATTGCTGAAATGTGTGAATTTAATTTAATGCAAGATATTGGTTATTCATTTCCAGATTACGATGTTCCAGAAGGATATTCTCAGCAAAGTTATTTAGAACAAATTTGTATAGAAGCGGCTCGAAGAAAATATGGAGCAATATCTAATAAAGTCAATTTACGCTTAGAAGAAGAATTTAGATTAATTAAAAAACATGATTTAGCGGGATTTTTGTTAATTTATCATGACATTATTGAATTAGCTCGGGAAGTTATGATTGATCTTAAGCTTACAGATATCGAAATTCCTTTAGAAGAACGTTCTCCTGGTAGAGGAAGAGGTTCTTCTGTAGCAATGTTAGTAGGATATCTTATAGGATTATCTCATATAGATCCGCTTGAATATAATTTATCGTTGAATCGGTTTTTACCAAGTGAAATGACTATAGTGCCCGATATAGACTTGGATTTCCCTAGAAATATTAGAGAAGAATTAATTAAAAGAATTCATATCAAATGGGGTAGTGAACATGCAGTGTTAACAGGTATGTTTAGCACTTATAAAACTAAAGGTGCTATTAGAGATATTGGGAAAGCTCTAGCATTGCCAAAGTCTGATTTGGAAAAAGTAATCAAATTCTCTGAGGCAAGTATCAATTCTAATTTATCCAATAAGATGCTTGATGATATAGGTTTAAATATTAATTTTGAAAATAAAGCTTGGATAGATTTAATAAATTTATCTATGGAAATCAAAGGATTTCCTAAATATTTAGCCCAGCATACTAGCGGTATGATTATTAGCACATCACCTATTAGTGAGATGGTTCCAATTCAACCTGCACATATAGAGGGTCGATATATTTGCCAATGGGATAAAAAAGCGATAGAGCAAGCAAGGTTTATTAAGATTGACTTTTTGGCGTTAGGTACATTATCTCAAATGCAAGATATATTAAATTTAATTGAAAGAAGAACAGGGGAATACATTGATTTAACACGTATAGATTTTACTGACAGTAATGTTTATTCATCTATGCATGAGGGCGACACTATAGGGATATTCCAAATAGAATCAGCTGCTCAAATACAGACCATCAGAAGAATTAAACCAGTTAATTTAGTGGATATGGCTTATGAAGTGGCTTGTGTACGCCCTGGAGTTGGTGTTAATGATGGAGTAAGTCAGTTTATTAGAAGACGTAATGGTGAAAATTGGGAATTTGATCATGAACTTGAAAGAGATGCTCTAGAGAGAACTTTAGGGATTATTTTATTTCAGGATCAAGTTAATAAACTTGCTATGGATGTGGGAGGATTGACGGAAATTGAGGCAGATGAGTTACGGCGTGCTTTTGGGTGGAAAAGATCTGAATCGATTATAAATTCATACAAAAAATATTTTATAGCAGGAGCAAATAAGAAAGGAGTTAAATCAGATGTAGCTATAAAAATTTTTGAAAAGTTTAATGGTCAATATATGTTTCCTGAGTCTCATGCTTTTGCTTTTGGAATAACTGCTTATCATATGGCTTGGCTTAAATATTATTATCCTCTTGAATTTTTTGTTGCGCTATTCAATCAACAGCCGATGGGATTTTATAATTTAGAAACCTTAAAAGAAGATGCTAAAAGACATAATATTATTGTTGTAAACCCTGATATTAATAGCAGTAATGTTTCATGTGATATTAAAGAAGAAAAATTACTTTTAGGGCTGCATAATATAAAGAGTCTAGGTAATAATGTTGCAACTAGAATTGTATCTGAACGGAATAAAAAAGGTTTGTTTGTAAGCGTTAGTGATTTGGTGGCACGAACGAATATTAGTTATTTACAGGGTAAAAATTTAATTTATTCAGGGGCATTAGATGCATTTAATGTTAATAGAAGGGAATTATTATGGGAGTTAGGTATATTTGATTCTAAACCTGATAATCAAGGGGTTATGAATTTGCAGTTTAGCAATATGACTCCTAATTTGAACAAGCCAGATTATTGGACGAATATGATTAATGAATATTCGACTCTTGGCGTATATCCCAAGGGGCATGTGATGGCTTATTTAAGAAAAAGTTTATCTGTTAATGTGTTAAATAGTAAACAAGTTATAGATTGCGACCTGAATCAACAAGTGAAAGCTGCAGGATTAATTATAAGACGTCAAAGACCGTTATCGAAGGCTATTTTTATGACGTTAGAGGATGAATTTGGTCATATACCATTGATGATATTGCCAAATGTTTATGAACGATACAAATGGGAACTAAGTAAAGAACTTATAATGATATCTGGTACAATTTCGCGCAGAGAAGGGACGTTTAATATTATTGTTACTAAAGCTTGGACATTAAATGATGTTTTAAAGTTTGGTGGTAGTAAAAATTGGCAATAATATCAGATGTGTCTTAGCTAGTATTTATTGACTGCTTATTTTGGTGATGCTAGAATCGGACAGCTGAGTTGTTTAATATTTTGGCTGATATTAACAACCATTATATGCTTGATAAGGTAGGAGGTTTCTCAGATGCCTGAAATTATGAAAGGTCTGAAAGACGTATATTTTGATAATACAGAGGCTAGCTTTATAGATGGTGACGTAGGAAAACTTCTTTACCGTGGTTATAGTATCCATGATTTAGCAGAGAAATCTACTTTTGAAGAAGTGGTTTACTTGCTGCTTTATGGCGAATTACCTTCGCAATCAGAACTGACAGATTTTGATGCTAAATTGAGAGCTAATAGACGTATTCCTGATCAAGTAATTGAAGTGTTAAATTTAGTTCAAAATAGTCATCCTATGGATGCTTTACGTACTGGGATATCAGCTTTGTCTGCATTTGATGAAGATGTCACCGATAATTCACCAGAGGCAACTATAAGAAAAGGCATTAGACTAACAGCTATGGGACCTACTTTAGTAGCTGCCCATCATAGGTTACGTCAAGGATTGGAACCAGTTGCTCCTAATCCGGATTTAAATCATGCAGGTAACTTCTTATATATGCTGTTTGATGAAATGCCAGATGAGGAAACTGTAAAACTACTAGATGTTGATTTTATTTTACATGCAGAACATGGTGCTAACGCTTCTGCATTTGGAGCTAGAGTAGCAGCTTCTACTTTATCTGATTTGCATTCTGCGGTTACTACTGGTGTGGGTGTTTTGAAAGGTCCTTGGCATGGGGGAGCTGCGGAAGAAGTTATGAGAATGGCTTTAGATATAGGACAACCAGAAAATGCTGAAGAGTATTGTAGGAATATTTTAGATAATGGTGGAAGAATTATGGGATTTGGCCACCGAGTATACAAAGCTGAAGATCCAAGAGCTAGGCATTTAAGAGAGAGATCTAAAGCTTTAGGCGAGAAAATGGGCCAACCGAAATGGTTTGAGATACTTACATACCTTGAAGAAAATGTTATGTCGAAATATAGGGATCGAGGCATTTTTGTAAATGTGGATTTCTTCGCAGGTTCGATATATTACTTATTGGGAATACCAGATGATTTATTCATATCTATTTTCGCTTTAGGTAGAATTCCAGGTTGGACTTTACAATGTTTGGAACAATTTGACGATAATATTTTGATTCGCCCATTGCTAGAATATACTGGCGGAATGGATCTGGAGTACACACCTATAGAAAGTCGTTAGTATATGAAACGAATTTTAAAGAATCAGGGGCCTAAGCCCCTGATTCTTTTGTTTTCAGACATATGATTATAGAAAATAAAGTTATGAATCATATCAAACGATATGGTCCGGTTTCATATTCAGAATTCATGCAATTGTGCTTATATGAATTCGAAGATTCTTATTACCGAAAGCAGGATCGAATAGGGTTCCACGGTGATTTTTATACAAGTCCTTTTTTGCATCCGGTATTCGGTTCCTTGATAGCTATCAAGTTATTTGACATGTGGAATTCCTTAGGACAACCGAATTCATTTGATGTGGTGGAATTGGGTGCTGGTAATGGCAAGTTATGCAGAGATATCTTAGATTATGCAAGACATATTTCAAAAGAATTTTATGATGCTATTAAGTATTTATGCGTAGATGTTAGGCCACTTACTTTTGAGGATTTATCAGAACATGAAGCTAAGATACAGTCTATAGATTTGGAGCAGTTACTTGTTTCTAAAATTCAAGGATGTATTTTGAGCAATGAATTTTTTGATGCTCTCCCAATTGATAGAGTATATCGAGAAAAAAATGGATGGTATGAAATAAAGATAGAATGGTATGAAACAGGATTAAGAGACGTGTATGTTCCTCTGGTGGAAGGACCTGTTTTAAGTCAAATTGATAAATGGGGCCTTAATATCCCAGAAGGTTGTATTGCAGAAGTAAGTACAATTTTTGAATCAATGATTGCAAGCTTGGAAAGGATATTAGATAACGGTTTTATTCTAACTATCGATTACGGAGATTTGTCTGAAGATTTGTACGGTAATCCTGTTAGAAAACATGGAACTATCAGGTCATTTAAGAATAATGTTCAAGTAGCTAATGTGCTTGATGTTCCTGGTAAACAAGACATCACTTCACATGTCAACTTTTCCATGCTTATACAAAAAGGATTGGATGTTGGTTTGAAACTAGAAGAATTTATTTCTCAGCGTACATTCATGATGAATTTAGGTTCTGAATTGATGCTTAAAAAGTTAGAGAGAGGTTCACTTGACAGATCTATTTATATACTTAATAAACGTCGTATTGAAAGCCTTTTGGATGAGTCTGGATTAGGTGGTTTTAAAGTTTTGCTCCAATCCAAAAGGGCCACATTGATTAACCACTTTTTGGAAGAAGATAGTTCAAACCGCCTCAAAGTTCCCATATTAAATCGACAAGTTTGACGATGTCACTAATTGATATCATTTAGATAAATCAGTTAGTATCATGTACTAGAATGTATTATTTTACAGAATGTGATTAGAGATCGAGATTAATATGGTTAGATTCATTAAAACCAGTTTCTTAGTAGTTTTCTGTGCTGCGGTGTTAGTGTCGTGTGATTTAGTAAATCCTGAAGTTGATGAAAATCAAGGAGCTGCTCCGGCACAACAATCAGAAACTGAT
>CEUS01112662.1_pt1 | contig 17200 bp, 15 predicted proteins | sample 427031 | NCBI WGS metagenome assembly CEUS01 (sample SAMEA2622837, study PRJEB7988) | marine metagenome | biome: marine biome (ENVO:00000447); feature: marine epipelagic mixed layer (ENVO:xxxxxxxxx); material: "saline water (ENVO:00002010), including plankton (ENVO:xxxxxxxx)" | depth 140 m | reverse complement strand
TTATTTAACTAAACTATAATAAAAAAGGGAACAATAAAATGAATAAATATATTGCTTGTGTGTTAACCTTTGTATTGGGAGTTGGTATCGCTTTTGGAGCAGCTCATAAACTACCTGCCAAAATAGAAAAATACCAAAAATTGCCAAGAATTATCGAACCAACAACTTATCAGACTGATATTGATGATGGTAAATCACCTATTTACAATCACCGTAGTTTGAGTCGTGATAATTCCTCATGGTCGGCCTTAGTAGATTCTTCAACCAATGGATATGGCATGATTCTAGGTACAACAAGACCTATATATCTTGATGATGATAATGGTTGGTTTTTTGTTTTTAGACAGTGGGCTGGTGAAAATACAACCCATGGTCAGTTGGGGGCAGCTTATTCACCTGATGGAACAGACTGGACAAATTATAATTATATAAATGTTGGATTTGACTGGCCTCCTTCAAACAGGCAGGCAAGATATCCGAGTGCACTAGGAAACCCAGATTATCCATATGCATTCTGGAATGAATACACAACAATGTCAGGTAGCTATGGAGGAAGACCTTTCTATACATATGATGAGTTTGGATGGGATGGTGGTTCTTTTGCAGCACCGATTGATATAGACCTGCAATGGGGTGGAGATACTGATCAGTGGGTTGGAAGCCCCGGAATTTCCTTTGATGGAGATAATTCAGTTGTGAACGTTGCTTATAATGACTGGACAAGAAATAATTACTTTATGTTTCACAGTGAAGCTTATGAAGATGGTTATCTTGTTTTTGGATCAGAATTTATTATCATCGATGAGCCTGCATATTTAGAGCCAGGAGATGCCAGCGGAAGTTATAATTCCAGTCCTGCAGTCAGTATGGAGCCAAGTGGAATGGGTACAGTTGGACTTGTTGGTCTTTTTGCTGGGGGAATTGATGACAACAGTACAATTACAAATAACCATACATTTTTGTTTAAAATGACAGATGACCATGGAGCAAGCTGGTACGGACCCTCGAGTACCGCACCTCCCTATTACCAAGATGATGTATATTTCATACCGGATAATGTTTTTGAACATATGCAGAATAATTATTTCAGTGACTATTGGGATCCCTGTGCAGACACAACATCCGCTATAACAGACTGGTGGAGTTATTATGAGTTTGATATGAAGGTGGACAGTGACGGCAATCCACATATATTGATGGAGATTTTGCCATGTGATGAGTCTTTCTGTTATTACTTTGCAGGTGATGGCAGTGAGGTTGGTTCTGGATATTACCATTTTACTATAAACAGAAATAACTTAGATAGTCCAGGTTTTGTAAATACACCCACCGGATGGAATTATTCCAAAGTGGCAACTGGAAGCGCAACCTGGGGTTTCTCAGATCCAACAGGTACTAGCTATATATGGTCAACACAGGCGCAGCTTTCATTTGACCCAGATGACCCCAACCTTGTTTGGGTTGTAAGTGATCTAGGGGTAAGAGGAGCAGTTGAAGATTTTGATCCTGCGGATCCGTATGACTGTGAAGAGCCATACGAATGGTATCCACAGTGGAGCTGTGATATCATGGTTTTCAAGTCTGAAGATAATGGTTCAACCTGGTGGAATCCATTAAATGCCTCTAACACTCCTGATGAAACCGATTGGGATGCTGGCTGTGATTCTCCAAGTGGATGGTGCAGCCCTGAAGAGCAGTTCCCTCACACTTCTCAGTGGGCAACCAGTGATGAGGTGAGATATGTATATCAAATGCCGGACTGGTATTTTAATGAAATTGGTGATATGCTCGGAGCAGACCATAAAAATAGATTATTTGGTGGGGCTGCCACCTTTACGAGTAACAATGAACCTGATTATCCTGGTGAAGGCGCAGGAGGCACCGTTGAGGTTTCAATCTCCAATCAAGCAAACTGGAATTTAGTTGGACTTCCTGTGGAAACAGAGGAAAATAGCTATACACAGATTTTTCCTAATTCGGTCAGCAATACTTTATATGCATTTGATGCTGGTTATGTATCAGCTGAAGCTCTTGAAATGGGAGAAGGATATTGGCTTCGGTTTGATGCTGAAGGTGAAAATATGGTAGAAGGCGGTAGCGTTAGTGAAATACCTGTATCGTTGGCTTCTGGATGGAATTTAGTAACTGGTGGCTCTGAAACGATTGGTGTAGAAACTATAAGCGATCCTGATGGAATTATAGTTGCCAACACACTTTACGGTTTTAGTGTGGGATATGAATCTTCCACAGTATTAGAGCCTGGAAAAGGTTACTGGATTCGTACTAGTGCTGCTGGTGATGTAACCATAGGTGGTGGAGCAGCAAGAAGTCGTGATTTTGTTAACCGACTTGAGAGTGCAAATTCCATTTCATTTAATGGTAGGGAGCTATATTTTGATGCACAGGTTCCTCAATCTGAGATTCTCAGTTATAGTCTACCTCCGGTTCCGCCTAAAGGCGCATTTGATATTCGCTTCAGCACAGACCTTATTTATACTGGTTCTACTGGAAATATCGTTCTCTCTAATCCAAAAGGTGATCTGAATATTTCTTATAATATTTCTGGTAACTCTAAATGGATTTTAACCTCTAGCTCTGGAGAAGTGTATGAACTTTTCGGCTCTGGGCAGTTTTTATTAGATGGTATGGAAGAAGTAGATTTTATATTGGCTAAATCTACAGCAAGTTACGAGCCTGTAACATTTGGTCTTCAAGAAAGTTATCCAAATCCATTCAATCCCACAACAACGATTCATTACAGTGTAGAAACAGAAGGATTGACATCTCTGACTGTCTATGATATGATGGGTAGAGAGATTAAGTCCCTTGTTTCTGGATATATGGTACCTAATCATTATTCTGTAGTTTGGAATGGAACAGATAATTACAATAGACAGATTCCTTCTGGAATTTACCTTTATCGTTTGGCTTCTGGTGAATTTACCGATATGAAAAAAGTCATGCTGTTAAAATAGACATCCAATTTTAGGAAAATAAATTAAGGGCTGCTTCGAAAGATGCAGCCCTTTTTTTTGTAAACAGATTTGAGCAGGGTTCAGGTTTTCCGTAAATTTTTAGTATAAATAAATGAGAAAAAATGTCTGGACATAGTAAATGGTCAACCATCAAGCGTAAAAAGGGAGCGCAAGATGCTAAACGAGGTAAATTATTTACAACCTTGATCAAAGAAATTACAATATCTGCAAAGATAGGAGGGGGAGAGGAAACTTCAAATCCACGGTTAAGGCAGGCAATACTAAAAGCTAAGACAGCTAATATGCCTCAGGATAATATCAAAAGAGCGATTCAAAAAGGTACAGGAGATCTCCCGGGGGTGAGTTATGAGGATGCAGTCTATGAGGGCTATGCTCCCGGAGGAGTCGCTATTCTCATGGAAGTTTTGACAGACAATAAAAATAGGACGGTTGCTGATATTCGCCATATCATGACCAAACATGGAGGAAGTTTAGGTGAAAATGGAAGTGTAGCGTGGATGTTTAATAAGAAAGGACAAGTTATTCTTGATGTATCTGCAGGAGAAGAAGAAGCGGTGATGGAAGCTGTATTAAACTCAGGTGGAGAAGACCTTGAATTAGATGAAGATTGTTATATTATATCTACTGAGCCAAATGAGCTTATGGATGTAAGATTAGCACTAGAGGCTGATGGATATGAAATTAAATCTGCAGAAGTAGAAATGATACCCACTAGTCTGCATAGCGTGGATAATGAGCATATTCCTCAAGTCTTGGCATTATTAGAGGCCTTGGATGAAAACGAAGATATCAAAAATGTATATGCCAATGTGGATATAGATGAGAGTATGATAGATTGAAAATGTGTTAGAGATGATTATTGGACAATATTAAATGCGAGTAATTGGTTTTGATCCAGGCTTGAGTGCAACTGGATTTGGAATTATTGAATCAAATATCACAAAGCAGGTGAAGCATATTGATAATGGTGTTTTACGACCACAGAGAAAACTATCCCTCCCGGAGAGATTAAATTATTTATACAATAACTCCTTAAAACTGCTTAAGGCTTATTCTCCAGAGATTTTAGCGATAGAGGATACATTTTATCATAAAAATATAAAATCTGCAATGTCGTTAGGTCAGGCAAGAGGAACGCTACTATTAACAGGCGCACACTTGGGCATTCCTTGTATTGAGTATGCTCCTCGAAAAGTAAAAATGTCTGTTGTAGGTAATGGCGCAGCATCTAAAGAGCAAGTAAAGTATATGATTTGTAGAATGTTGACATTACCATCAGAAGATATCCCTATTGACGCTTCGGATGCTCTGGCTATTGCACTTTGTCACATACACCAGCATAAGATTTAAGCTAATGATCGATTCGCTTTTTGGAACATTAATACAAAAAAAACCTTCTTCCGCAGTTGTTGATATTGGTGGAATCAGATTAAAGGTATTTATAACTGTAGGGACTTATGAGAATCTACCTTCATCTGGAGAAAAAATTGAAATGCTAACCTATCTTCATGTCCGGGAAGATATTCTTGACCTTTATGGCTTTACAGGAGAGGAACAGAGAGAACTCTTCAGTTTGTTGACCAGTGTAAATGGAATAGGACCTAGGTCTGCACTTGGAATTCTCTCTGGAGTTCGCAGTGGAGACTTGAAAAAAAGAATTATTACCGGTGATGTAAAATTATTGACATTGCTGCCGGGTATCGGTCCTAAAATCGCAAAACGGATTATTGTTGAATTAAAGGATAAGTTTGACTCCTTAGAGATGGAAGAAATTTCGGAGGGGGAAGAAATTTCTTCAGAAACGGAACAGTTCAAAGATGCACTGCATGCCCTGCAGTCATTAGGATACAATAGAAATCAGTCATATCGGGCGTTAAAATCAGCAGAGGAATCAGGAGGTTTAACAGGCAAATTGGAAGATATCATCAAAAATGCTCTAGGACAAATGAGATAGTTTATGGTTCGAGTATTTCCATTTAAAGGGTTGAGACCATTACCGGAAAACGCTTCTGAGATAGCGTCCCCACCTTATGATGTGTTGAATGCTAGAGAAGCAAAAGAAATTGTAATAAATTCTCCCAACTCGTTTTTGAAGGTGAATAAAGCTGAGTGCGACTTTGATACTCCTATTGAACCATATAGCAAAATTGTGTATCAAAAAGCAAAGGAGAACTTGCAGTCATTAATTAATAAGGGATTGATGGTTCAGGATCAAGTATTCTGTTTTTATATGTATAAACTTACATTTAATAAGCAAAGTCAAACCGGTTTATGTTGTGTTATGGCTATTGAGGACTATGAAAATGGATTAATAAAAAAACATGAACATACCCGACCCGATAAAGTTAAAGATCGTGCAAACCATATTAATTATTTGGAGGCTCAAGTTGGGCCAGTATTTTCCATATTTAAAAATAATAATCCTATAGATGAATTATTTGAAAGATTAACTGAACAAAAACCAGAGATATTATTTAAATCGGAGGATGGAGTAACCCATGAGTTTTGGATAATTCAAGATTTAAAAATGATTGAATCAATTCAAGTAAATTTTAAAAATCTGAGTTGTACATATATAGCAGATGGACATCACCGCTCAGAATCAGCTGCAGAAGTAGTGCGTCAAAAGTTTGAATGTAATAAGCATAGCTCATATGGGTCATATGAATATTTTTTAAACGTTTTGTTTCCCGATAACCAAATTAAGATTTTACCTTATAATCGAATTGTTAAAAAACCTGAGGGGACTACTGTAAAAGAAATTTTAAAAAGAGCAAGATCACACTTTAATATTACGATAAATAAAGGAGGAAAAATATCTCCCGACACACCGCATACATTTAGTCTTTATGCAGAAGGGGTTTGGTATAAGATGGAGCTCTTGGATGGTCAATTAAATAATGATGACCCGGTTTGTGAAATCGATACTGAAGTATTGCAGCAGTATTTTATTGATCCAATTCTTGAAATAAGTGATCCTAAAACAGATAATAGAATACAATTTGTGGGTGGCATTAGAGGCAATGATGAACTAAAAAAACATGTCGATTCTGGTGAATATGATATTGCGTTTTCACTTTATCCAACAACTGTCCATCAATTATTACGGGTAGCTGATGCCCAAAAAGTGATGCCTCCTAAGTCAACATGGTTTGAACCAAAATTAAGAAGCGGGATGGTTGTCCATTTATTGGAGGATTAAGAATGAAGATTCTAATATCAGACCCATTTTATCCTGAGTTTGAAGACCAATTAAGAAAATATGGAGAAGTAACAACAGAAAAATCAATATATACGGAAGCAGATATTATTCTGATTCGCAGTGCAACTAAAGCAGATAAATCTTATCTTAAAAATGCAAAGAGCCTAAAATTAATCATTCGAGGCGGAGTAGGGATTGACAATATTGATATAGAGACTGCTAAATTAATTGGTATCCAGGTTCGTAACACACCAAGTTCCTCATCAATTTCTGTAGCAGAAATGGCAATGACATTAATGCTATCATTGACAAACAAGGTTGTTAAAGCAGATACATCAATGCAGAACAACAAGTGGCTAAAAAAACAGTTAAAAAGATCTGAGCTATTTGGAAAAACTTTGGGTATTATTGGGTATGGCAGAATTGGGAGCGAAGTTGCCAAACGTGGAGTAGCTTTTGGTATGACAATTTTAGGGTATCATTATCGGGAGATAAAAAGTAATTATGGAAAAATATCAACAAATTTGGAAGAAGTATTACAAAAATCTGATTATCTCTCACTTCATTTGCCCTTAAAAGAAGATACAAGGGATTTTTTGAATTCAGAAGTCATTTCAATGTGCAGACCAAATACTATTTTAATCAACACAGGGAGGGGAGAGACTGTAGATGAAACTGCAATTGCAAATGCATTGAAAACGGGTAAACTCGGTGGATATGCTTCAGATGTCTGGAGTCAATACCCACCGACCGACTCTCCACTGATTAGTGCACCTAATGTTCTTATGACTCCGCATTTAGGAGCCTCTACTAAAGAATGTATGTTAAGAATAGGAGCAGAGATCATTCAAACTATTGAAGAGTTTATTTCCAGAAAATACTAAAATGAGGAAATGGTAATGAAATATAGAGTATTTAATTTTAACCCCGGGCCCTCAACTCTACCCTTGGAGGTACTTAAAACAGTCCAGAGAGAATTATTGGATTTTCAAGGAACAGGTATGTCTATTTTAGAAATATCCCATCGCTCTACTCAGTTTGAAGATATCAATAATACTGCAAATTCACTTTTAAAAGATTTAATGGGATTGGGAAATGGCTACCACATTTTATTCATTGGAGGTGGAGCATCATCGCAGTTTTCAAATATTCCACAAAATTTTTTAAAACAAGGGATGACAGCAAATTATATTGATACGGGAACTTGGGCATCAAAAGCGATTAAAGAAGCAGAAAAAATAGGTAATGTGTTTGTTGTAGCTTCTTCAAAAGGAAAAAATTACAATTACATTCCAGATTTTACATCTAAAGATTTTACAAAAGATGCGGCGTATGTTCATATAACATCAAATAATACCATCAAAGGAACTCAATTTCAATGTTTACCTGATACAGGAAGTATACCATTGTTCGCAGATCTATCTTCAGATATTTGTTCAAAAAATATGAATTACAAGCAGTACTCTCTGTTTTATGCTGGTGCCCAGAAAAACTTAGGTCCATCCGGTGTAACTGTGGTTGGTATCAGAAAAGAGGTATTGGAAAATAATAAGGATAATCTTCCTACAATGGTTGATTATAATACACATGCAAAGAAAAATTCATTGTTTAACACTCCTCCTGTTTTTGCTATTTATATCTTAAAGCTTGTATTAGAATGGATCAAAAATAATGGAGGTTTATCAGGTATCGAAAAAGTTAATAGACAGAAAAAGGATTTGATTTACAATTTGCTCGATTCCCATAGTGATTTTTTCAAACCTACTGCAGAAAAAAATAGCCGTAGTTGGATGAACATAACTTTCCGACTTCCATCTGAAGAATTGGAAATGAAATTTATTTCAGAAGGCGCAGCAAATGGACTTATTGGACTGAAGGGGCACCGTAGTATTGGAGGAATTCGAGTTTCTCTATATAATGCTATGACTCTTGAAGGTGCCGAGGCAGTTTCTGAACTGATGAATTCCTTTATCAAAAAGTATGGATAAATGGTCAAGCTGATTTTCAAAATAATTTCATACCAATCATAATTTCGTATTTATTTTGAATAAATTTATGAAAAAGACTTTACTCCACAACCAGCATATTAAACTGAACGCTAAAATGGTTGAATTTAGTGGCTTTGAAATGCCAGTTTATTACACTGGAATTTCAGAGGAGCATCAAACAGTTAGAACCAATGCAGGGTTATTTGATGTGAGTCATATGGGACAGATTATTGTATCTGGAAAAGGATCCGAAGATTTTTTACAAAATATTTTGGTAAGTGATATTTCCACCCTTTCTGTAGGATGTGCACAGTACACTGTAATGTGTAATGAAGAGGGAGGGATCATAGATGATTTGCTGGTATATAGATATATAGATAGATACATGTTGGTCGTGAATGCAGGAAACCTTGAAAAAGATCTAAATTGGATGGAATTAAACAATAATAAAAATATATCCTTAGAAGATAAGACAAGTGAAATAATTTTGTTAGCAGTTCAAGGGCCTGACAGTGGAAAAATTGTCTCTGAGATATTTGGAAATGAAGTGGAGACTCTTCCATTTTATCAATTTTTTATATCAGATAAAAATAAATTTTTATTTACAGTTTCCCGTACCGGATATACTGGTGAACTCGGATATGAGATTTACTGCCAATCTGAAAATGGAATATACCTTTGGAATGAGATTATAAATAAAGGTAATAAATATGGAATTGTACCAGCGGGGCTTGGTGCCCGGAATTTACTTAGGATGGAAATGAAATACTGTCTTTATGGAAATGATATTGGCGAAAGCACTAATCCATACGAAGCAGGTATAGGTTGGGTTGTATCTATAGAAAAAAAATATTTTATAGGAATGGATGCATTAAAAAAAGCAAAAAATACCCACTCAAGAAAGTTAATTTGTTTTCAAATGAATGACAAAGCGATTCCACGAAAAGGATATAAAATAACTAAAAATGGTAATGAGATTGGTGTTGTTACCAGTGGAGGGTTTTCTTCAATAATAAAAGCAGGAATTGGATTAGGATATGTAGAAAAAAAAATAAAATATTCGGAAATTGAAATTAATATTAGAGGAAGATTAAAGACTGCACTTATTAAATCACCACCTTTATATACTCATGGAACATTACATATATGATTCCATTAGACTGTGGAGTAAATGAATGAAAATTCAAGAACGTAAACAAGAAATTATAGGAATTTTATTACTAATATTTTCGCTGTGTATATTGGTGAGTCTACTTGGATTTAATGCGTCTGAAGAGCCTAGTATTTCTCCTAATGTGAAATTGAAAAATACAATGGGAATAGTAGGAATTTATGTTTCTCATATATTAATAAAATTAGGATTTGGTTATTCTGTTTTTATTATTCCTCTTTTAGGATTTATTTGGGGTTGGTGGATGTTCAGTCACAGACAATTGGGAAAGCTTTACAAAACATCACTTTACCTATTTGGTGTGATGCTGATGGTTTCAGTTTCTTTGGGACAAATAGTTATTTGGATGACTGACGGAAATCCTCCACACCTATTATATTCAGGTTTTACTGGCTGGGCGGTTGCCAATTTATTTTATGATTTTTTGGGTAGCGTTGGGATTTCACTCATTCTTGTTGGTGGTTGGCTGTTACTAATCAGAGGGTATTTTTCATGGAGTTTTTATCATCCTTTTCAGCTTGCCGGTAAATGGCTGCAAAGTAAATGGGATACATTGAAGTTGAATAGGGAATTAAGGGAAAAGGAAAACGACAAACAAAAACACACCCAGGATTTAATTTCGAAAATTGAAGAAAATAAAGAATTAAATATTGATGAGCCCAAGACGCAAGAGGTGAGACCGATTGAGCAAACCATTAATACTCAAATTGAAGAAAAGAGTGCAGTAGGGCAAGTTGAGCAAACAAATGAGGCCGAACTTCAATCAGAAAATATTGATATATCAAACTTAAATAGGACTAATGGTGAGGAAGAAATTGAAGTAGGGGAAATGGTTATTGAAAATGAGGTTGAATTAGATAAAGTAGAAGAGAGAAAAACACCCAGAAGAGAATATCAACTTCCCACAACAGATTTATTGGAATCACCTGTTAATATCCAAGATGGGATGAGCAAGGATGAATTATTGGAAAGAGCTAATTTTTTAACTAAGTCTTTAGCAACATTTGGTGTAGAGGGGAAAGTTGTCAATGTCCATCCTGGGCCAGTAATCACTTTATTCGAGGTTGAGCCTGCTGAGGGAGTACGAGTAAATAAATTTGTTCAATTATCAGATGACTTAGCGAGGGTAATGGAAGCTAGCAGAGTAAGGGTGATAGCTCCAATCCCAGGAAAGTCTTCTGTTGGTATCGAAATCCCCAACCGCAATCCAGCGTTAGTTTATTATAAGTCCATTATAAATTCGGAAAAATTTGCTGGCAGTAAGTCTCTTTTAACATTGGCAATCGGAAAAAATACATCAGGAGAGATTGAAACCTTAAATTTAGGAGATATGCCTCATCTCTTGATCGCAGGTACTACCGGTTCAGGAAAATCTGTTTGTTTGAACACAATTGTTTGCAGTCTCTTATATAGAGCAAAACCGGAGGAAGTACGATTTTTAATTATCGATCCCAAAAAAGTTGAAATGACAATGTATAGATCACTAGAAAAGTATTTCCTTATACGATCGGAAGACTACAATGAATCCATAGTAACTACAACAGATAATGCCATCCTTGCTCTGCGAGGGTTGGAAAAAGAGATGGATAGCCGATATTCTATTTTGGCGGAATCAGTTGTCAGAAATATAAGTGAATATAATAAAAAAATGAAAAAAGAGAAGCAGCCCTTGATGCCGTACATAGTTTTGGTAATAGATGAACTCGCCGATTTAATGATGATGAGCGCAAAAGATGTAGAGGCCCCTATTGCAAGGCTTGCTCAATTAGCTCGGGCGGTAGGCATACATTTGGTTATTGCTACTCAGCGTCCTTCTGTGGATGTTATCACAGGTGTGATAAAAGCAAACTTTCCATCACGAATTGCTTTTCAAGTTGCATCAAAAATTGATTCAAGAACCATCATTGATACTACTGGAGCAGAGAAACTCATTGGAAGGGGTGACATGCTATTTATAGGCTTGGGCTCTGCTGAACCGATACGTCTCCACAATGCATATCTTTCACTTGAGGAAATTGAATCTATTATGAATCATATTGTCATCCAGCCGGAAGGAAAGGAGTTTACCCTTCCCAGTATTAGAGATCATGCTTCAGGTGATTTAGCAATCGGTGGTGATGTACAGGATGAAATGCTATCTGAGGCAATTAAATTAGTTGTGATGCATCAGCAGGGGTCAATATCACTTATTCAAAGAAGATTAAGAGTTGGATATTCCCGAGCCGCCCGGTTGATGGATGAAATGGAGAAAATTGGAGTTGTGGGTCCTTTTACCGGTAGTAAAGCCAGAGAAGTATTGGTGGATGAATCCTATCTTGAAATAATCTCCGATTGAATCATTTTTATAAATCCTTGGGTTTGATAATTGGATTATTCTGTACCGGTATGTACGGTGGGACATCCATATTAGATTCAACATATCAAAATCTTTACAGAGAACCTGAAAATTATTTATTGAAAATTGAACACCGTCAAATGGCATATCATAAAAATTCCAACGCTGATTTTTTTATTGAGAATAATCTTAATTTAGCCATCCGTCTACCTGAAATGATTTTGCTATTAGATGATACATTATTTTATACATTTTATAAGTATCAGGAAAAGCTTGTAATTGATTACTATAATAATTCTGAGTTTAATCTCATTTCTATTTTGAATGGAGATTGGAACAAGTTTATAATTGATGAAGTGGATAAAATTGGACAAAATAAAATTATTTATATTTCTATGAAAGACTATGATATATCTGGGAGAATAGAAATAGACAAAGATTATTTCCCCAGTCAGATTAACATAAATTTTAGTAAAGACGAATACTTTAAATTAAATCTTCAACAAAATATATATAACTTAACTGAACTTTCAGAAATAATTCCAGACACCACAGGATGGGAGGTTATAGATTTTCGTGAATAAAAAAATAAATCTATTAATTGGCGTTATTTTGAGTCTTGCAGGGTTGTATTACGCTTTCCAAAATTTGGATTCAGATCAATTGTGGCTACATTTTCAAAATTTGAATCATTTATTTATTATGATTGTGTTCATACTGTTTATCTACAGTATCCATGTCAGAGCAAAAAGGTGGCAGTTATTACTTAGCCCAATGGAAGAATTACCGATTTCCCCACTTTTCAGTGCAACGGTAATTGGTTATTTTGGAAATAGTATATTGCCTTTTCGTCTTGGGGAATTGCTCAGAGGATATTCTCTCTCAAAGGATTGTTCTCTTAAAGTCTCTTCAATAATGGGGACTATCGTCTTAGATAGAATTCTTGATTTTGCAGGATTATTTTTATTTGCTGGATTTTTTATGTTTATTTATCCTATGGAACCGTGGTTAAAAACTGGGTTATTAACAATTTCGATTCTATTATTTTTTGCTTTTATAATTATTTATCTTATAGGTCAAAAAAAACAGCAATGGGAAAAAATAAATAATACTTTAACCAAAATTCCCAATCCCATTATTAATAAGATTTTTATGTTTATATTAAATATGATAGATGGATTTAGCCAGCTCGGACAAACTAAGAATAAGGGTGTCATTTTATATTACACAATTTTATTATGGTTTATTTATTTTCTCTGTGTTTACTTGGTTATATTAGCTGTCGGAATAGATTTGAACTGGCACCAGGCAGGCCTATTGTTAATTGCCACCACTTTGTCCATATCTGTTCCTGCTGCGCCCGGATACTTGGGGACTTATCATGCAGTTGTAATTTATTTGCTGGTATCTGTTTTTGGTATGGAAAAAGGCATTTCTCAAGCATTTGCAATCATTCTTCATGCAGTTGGCTTCATTCCTTTTGTTGTAGTTGGGGCATATTATTTTACAAAAAGTTCTGTTAGATTGGGAGAAATAAAAATTGGATAACAATTCAATTAAATATGATGCTATTTTCCTTGATAGAGATGGGACTCTTAATCCAGACCCCGGATATATTTCTTCAGTAAAAGATTTCAGCTTTTATCCCTTTACTATAAGTGCTCTTCAAAAATTATCATCATTAACAAACCATTTGTGTATTGTGACCAATCAGTCAGGTGTATCGAGGGGACTAATTAAGAAAAATGAATTGGAGAAAATACATTCATATTTAATTGAATCCTTAGAAAATGAAAATATATCTATTTCTGGACTATATGTTTGCATCGATCTGCCTGGGAGCAACTCAAAAAGAAGAAAACCCTCGCCGGGGATGTTTATTGAAGCAGCTGAAAATTTGTCATTATCTCTAGACCGCTGTCTTATGATTGGTGATTCTGTACATGATATTTTAGCAGGAAACAGATTAAATATGGAAACAATGCTGGTTTTAACAGGTCTTGGCCATAAAACAGTAAAAAATTATTCTTCGGAAATTAATGCTACGTTTATTGTAAAGGATCTAATGAAAGGTGCAGAAATGCTATTAGAATTACAAAATAAATGAAGATAGCTATTCTTATGGGAGGCGATTCTCCGGAAAGAGAAATCTCGATTAAAACAGGCAAAGCTGTTGAAAAAGCATTGCTGGATCTATCATATGATGTTGTTTGTATCAATTTTTATGATGATTTAGAATCCACCATTCCTAAGCTCTCCAAATGTGATTTTGTTTTCAATGCCCTTCACGGCGGTATAGGTGAAAACGGTACAGTTCAGGGTTTTTTAGATTGTTTAAAGATCCCCTATACTGGTTCCGGAGTAAATCCATCCAGTATTGGTATGGATAAACATATAAGTAAAACACTTGTTTCACGATTAGGATATGAAACTCCGTCATGGGAATTGGTTAGTAGAAATATGAAAGCTCCTATCATAGATCATTTTCCTGTGATTGTTAAGCCCAATACTCAGGGCAGTACAATAGGTTTGAGTTTAGTAAAAAAACAATCAAGCTTTAAAGATGCATTAAATTCAGCCTTTAATTTTGATGAAAATGTTTTAATAGAATCATTTATTTCGGGAAGAGAAATAGCGTGCTCAATTGTTGGAAATAAAATTCTGCCTCTGGTTGAGATTATCCCATCCCATGAGTTGTATGATTTTGAATGCAAGTATTCACAGGGAAAAAGTAGCTATATAGGTTCACCTGAGCTTGCTTTTGGATTAGCAGATGAAATAAAAAGAAGGGGAAAAAATATATATGACCATTTCGGTTGCTCTAGTTACGGAAGGGTTGATTTTTTAGTGGATAACGAGGATATTCCCTGGTTTTTAGAGTTAAATACCCTACCGGGGATGACCTCAACGAGTTTGATGCCAATGGCAGCAATTGAAATGGGGTGGTCATTTGAAAAACTATTAAGGACTATAGTGCAAGATATGGTATCATAATGCATATCTGGATAGCAGTTTATACAAAATCAAGGCATGAAAAATCTGTGAATGAACTGTTGCATAAAAAAAATATTCAATCCTTCTTACCTCTCATTAAAGTAAAACGGAAATGGAGTGATCGATATAAGTGGATTGAAAAACCACTGTTTAAAGGTTATCTGTTTGTAAAATCTGATAAAAATAATTATTTTAATATAGTTCAAACTCACGGTGTTCACCATATTGTAAAGATCGGAGGTAAAATAATTCCAATTGCAGAATCCGAAATACAAGGAATTCAAAAATTAATAGAAGTAGGGTTCAAGCTGGAACCAGCGGATTATTTTAATGTGGGAGATGAGGTTGAAATTTCCGGAGGACCTTTAAAGGGCCTTAGAGGATATATCGCTCATAGCAAGGGGAAAGATACTTTCGTTCTTAAAATTGATACGATTCAACAGGCGATTCAGTGTCAAATTGAGCGAAGATGGCTAAAAATAATAACTAGAAAGCCGATAGAATTAAATATATAGGATTATTATGACGCTGATGTTTTATAATACATTAAGTAGGAAAAAAGAAAAATTTATTCCTATTGAGAAAAACCATGTTCGCTTATATACTTGTGGACCAACCGTTTATGATTCAGCGCATATTGGAAATTTCCGAACTTTTCTTTTTGAAGACTTGTTAAAACGTCTTTTGCTTTTTAAAAATTACTCTGTCACTCATATTATGAATATTACGGATATAGATGATAAAACAATTCGTCGTTCCAATGAGGATGGAATAACATTAAAAGAGTTAACACACAAATATACAGATTTATTTTTTAGTGATTCAACCTGGTTAAAAATATTACCTGCCGATAAATATCCAAAAGCAACAGATCATATCAATGAAATGATTCAGATGATACAAAAACTACTTGATAGAGGATTTGCATATGTAGCCAACGATAAGTCTGTGTTTTTTAAAATATCAAATTATCCTGACTATGGAAAATTGATCTATATCAAGAGTAATCTTTTACAATCTTCTAATCGCATCGCTGATGATGAGTATGAGAAGGATAGTCCTCAAGATTTTGCTTTATGGAAAGCATATAAGCCGGCTGATGGAGATGTTTGGTGGGATTCACCATGGGGGAAAGGGAGGCCCGGATGGCATATTGAATGCTCAGCAATGAGTATGAAATATTTAGGACAGTATTTTGATATCCATTGTGGGGGTGTTGATAATATTTTTCCCCATCATGAGAATGAAATTGCTCAATCTTGTGCTGCAACTAGCGCTAATTTTGTTAAAATGTGGATGCATTCAGAGCATTTGCAAATCGAAGGGGATAAAATGAGCAAGTCTGAGGGTAATTTCTACCGAATTGAGGATTTAAAAAAACAGGGATATACTCCGGAAGTGATACGATTTTTACTATTAAACGGACACTACAGGACAAAGCTGAATTTTTCTCTTTCAAAGAGAACTGAGGCTGAGCAAGCGATTCAAAGAATAATTAATATAAAATCAAAATTAAAAACATTTAAAATAAAAGAAGAGAACAAGTCTGGTCCTATTTCTGAGCATCAAAAAAATTTTATATCTGCATTGGAAGATGATTTAGACACACCAAAAGCACTGGCAATATTATATATTTGGATTAAGGATACGTTTAAAGAAATTGATAAAAATAATTTTAATAAAATAAATGTTCAGGCCGGATTAAATTTTCTTGAAGTTGTGGAAAATCTTTTAGGGATTATCCCCCCTAAAATTAATATTCCTGAAAAAATTCAAAAATTAGTTGATAAACGACTATATGCTAAGAAGAAAAAAAATTGGGAAGTGGCAGATTTAATAAGACAGGAGTTAATTGATTTAGGGTGGAAATTAGAGGATACTGTTGATGGAACTGTGTGTAAGCCTATCTAATTATACCAAACAAAAAAACAAATTATATTATAATTTATAGCAAATATAAAATTGTTTGTTACTATTATATAAATAAAGATAAATTTATAAGCTTTATTCTTCGCAAAAATATAATTCAGGTTCTTTATCATCGCATATATTTGTAATTATTTTTGAAATGTATCTATTGTGAATTAGATATTGGAACGTGAATATAAGAAAAAGAATATGTGTCGTTGCCGATGTAGCTCAGCTGGTAGAGCAGCTGATTTGTAATCAGCCGGTCGTGGGTTCAAGTCCCTCCGTCGGCTCATTTTGGTAAATTTTGGAGTAATAAGAGTGATTTTTTCAGTTTTGTTAACATTATTGCGATTGGATGTTAAATTGTTTAGGGAGAATTGAGGGGGAGATGGCCGAGCGGTCAATGGCAGCAGACTGTAAATCTGCCGGCGTACGCCTACGGAGGTTCGAATCCTTCTCTCCCCACAATTTTGCGGGTGTAGTTCAATGGCAGAACACCAGCCTTCCAAGCTGGTCACGTGAGTTCGATTCTCATCACCCGCTCTGTTCTGCCTATGTAGCTCAGTCGGTAGAGCACTTCCTTGGTAAGGAAGAGGTCACCGG
>CEUS01179687.1_pt1 | contig 17257 bp, 21 predicted proteins | sample 427031 | NCBI WGS metagenome assembly CEUS01 (sample SAMEA2622837, study PRJEB7988) | marine metagenome | biome: marine biome (ENVO:00000447); feature: marine epipelagic mixed layer (ENVO:xxxxxxxxx); material: "saline water (ENVO:00002010), including plankton (ENVO:xxxxxxxx)" | depth 140 m | reverse complement strand
AAAAAGAGATGCAAATTGCTCACATGAATACTTCTGTAATGCGTATGGTGAACAGGGGTTCTTGGGGTACTCTTCGGGGGTAGGGAATTCTTCTACCCTGCCAAATACAGAAGATGAACTTGAAAAAATGACCCTCTTAACTGACTTTACGCATGCATGAAAAAGTGCAGTCGTCTTAAACAGGTTGTGTTCCATCGTTGTTATAGGGTCCTCTACCGAGTATGCTACCCTTGGCCTAGCAGCTAGATGAAAAACATAATCATATCTCTTATCTTTTATTCTTGTAAAGATATTTTCATGAGAAAAATCGCCTGTGATTACCAGCACTTCGCTGTCAAGCCTGGACGGCTCATGCCTATGTTCAAAAAGAGGAACCATGTCGACGTGAATAACCCTCTTCTGCAAGTCACCAAGTGCTGTAATATCTCCGCCTGATAGGTCGTCGACTACATCAACCTTCCATCCTGCCTCGACTAACTTACTTACCAGTGCGCTGCCTATAAATCCGCAGCCTCCTGTAACTAAACAACTATTCATAATTTCTCCGTAAATTTAAGATAGTAAATGGTAACCAACATAAGAAGTAGAGTTTAACATATCATTTGACTCATTTAGAAACCCAAGCTTCTTAAGGCGATGTGATGCTAAAACCTTTCCCCAATCAAGCCAGTAGTCTATATGATCTATATGAATATCAATAGTTTCTAGTTCTTCTAAGCACTCATAAATTTCTTCAGCCGTACTACAGTTACGTATGGCACCCTCAAATAGGTATAGCTCACGAATAGGAGGCAAGTTTGTCGTGAGGGGGGGCATCGAGCCCCGAGATATCTGACACATCAATGACTCAGTCTGGTTCTCGGGCAACAAAATTTCTTCTGCCATATTGAAATGCCTCTCGTAAATGTGTAATGAATTACTAATATGTGTATATGTCCCCAAGCCCACACCAAGCTGCACAGCCATAAGCTCTTGCATAAAAGTAAATGCAGGAATGTCGTAAGCAATGCCTAGTATTATATCAGAGGATCGCATATTAACAACAAGATGCAACTTATTATCTCGAATAAAAAACTGCAGTGCGAGTGTACAGGGTACATCAAGCTTCGCATGCGTAGAATCCCATGGCGAACGTATATGTATAACGGCTCGTCTTGAGTCGTTGTCTTTACGGAGTTCGTTGACCACATAATCCCACTGAACTAATTGGCCACCTGCAATTCTGTCATGTGTTTTAAAAATTCGGGCCCCATATGCAGAATTAGCAGTCTTTCCGTTGTCGGATATCTTCCTCCAGAAAGACGAGTAATTTGATATCCACTCCGTAGAATCTTCTCCAGACAAATACCAAAGTAACTCAGCAACCATATAGTGCAACGAAAATTTTCGTGCAGCCGTATAAGGAATTCTGCTCCTAGGATCATTAATCTGGAACTTAACTGCTAATTTCTCTTTCACCAATTGCCCACGAGGACTAGAGATAAAATCAGGTGTGTTATATACCTGGTCTATTAAGCCTAAATAGCATTGTGTAAAGTTATCATATACGTTCATTAACCATACCCCTACTTTTTCCAGAAACTGTAAATTCCCTTATCTATCTCATAATCCTTATACTTGACATCCCTATCAGGCTGCGACATTGCCCATTTAAACATCGTTCTCACCATTAACTCAAAATCTGTGTTGTCCTCAAACCCTAGTAACTCTTTTGCCTTACTGTGGTCGCAGTATGCAGTATGTACTTCATTTCTAGCCTCTAGCCATTCCCTACCTACGTCATAGCCAAATCCAGAAGCAACATCCTGGACAATTTTTGAAGCATCATTAATTGTATAGTACTTGTCTGCCCCTATATTGAAGGATTCCCCATGATAATCATACATAGCCTTCTCAAATGGCTCCATATAAAACCTGATATCTGAAAATGCTCTAACCTGAGTGCCGTCCCCGAATATCGTCAAGGCCTCACCATTAAGAGCTTTTCTGATCCAGATACCTATAACATTTCTATAGCGATCCCAGATATTTTGGTATATCCCTATCACATTATGGGGGCGGATGATTGTATATTCTAGCCCAAACTGCTCGTATGCTAATGCAAGATCCATCTCTACAGCATATTTTGCTATACCATATGGGTCTTCAGGGGAAGGGCGTTGGTCTTCCCTAAAGGGTGGTGAACCAGATCCATACACCGCCATTGAAGATGTAAAGACTAGTTTTTTCACATCGTACTTGATGCATGAATTAATAACGTTTACGGAGCATAAGACATTATTAACGTAATTAAAATTCCTGATAAATGGACTTAATCCCTCGGCTGCATATGCGGCAAAATGATACACATAGTCAGGTTTCTCGATACGAAAAATGTTATTTACGACATCCAAGTCCTGTAAATCTACAGGATAGAACCGAACCCGAGGATCCACACTATCCTCGAAACCTCCGGACAGGTTATCAATTCCTATAACCTCATATCCCTTGTCTAATAGATACCTAGAAAAATTTGCACCCAAGAGGCCAGCCACCCCTGTTATAAGAACACGCGTCACAATGATTCTCCTTAAACCAGCGATTCAATAAACTCAACAACATTATTAACACTAAAATTATGGTGCTTTAAAAGATTGTACATCTGATGCCGGACGACATCATCTCTTTCATCGCAACCAAGATTCTTTAAATACCTAACTTTCTCGATGACGTCGGAATGACCATGGACAACCCATTCTTCACCTAGTATGGAGCTATATTTAAACTCATATGGTACCAGCGCAGGTGTACCTACGACTATGTTTTCCAGGTATCTAGGTGATGCAAACCCTACATCTGCATACCCTGGCTTTGTTATGTGGACAGTACAGATAAATTCATTTAAGAGATGCATCGAATCATGAAATGATACCCGCTTGCCGAACGCAATATTAGGATGCATCCGTATCAAATCTTCAGGGCTAGACCTCTCAGGGGAGCGCTGTAGCCAGTTACCGTGAACTTTGGTCTGGACACCATTGTCCCGTAATACCAGCGACGGCTTTGAATAATACTCCATAAACATCTTGTCACGCTCATAGTTATTACCCACATACCCAAACTCGACCGGTCCGGTGGTCGTGTCTATTATCTGACGAAAGTCAGACCAAAATGTTAACCGTAACCTATCCCTTGTCATATGCTTAGGATCAAATGATGGATCAGCAATAGTCATAAGCGGCCAGCGAACTTCATCATCAGCTGTCATCTTCAGGTCGGTATCCCACGAAACGATGGGTATATTTCCATGGTAGTAATCCAACAGCTGCGTTTGCCTGTCTAGGTCGGGTTCAAATTTATTTTCGCCGCTATTCTTATATGTCGGCCACCGCCACTCTACGAATAGGACATCCAAGTCAGGATACCCATCACCGGCGAACCTATAATCTAAACCATCGTACTTAACATCTTCCCGCTGGTCTTGCAACGCATAAACTTCATGACCGCTCTCAAGTAGCGCATCGACCAAAACTGGCCTACCATACCTGTGTCCATCAGGGGTATTTGAGACAGTCGAGTCTTGAAATTTCTCGCAAAATCCCCAATAGCTAATTCCTATCTTCATTAATTTTCCTTGTTTATGAATTTTAATATTTGAAATATCTCATCATCTAAATCTTCTGAATCGACATTCAGAAATAATACATCACACTTAGTCCAGTCCGCGAATTTTCTATATAGGTTCTCTATTTCTAGCATTTTGTCAGACGTTATGGATGAAAACTGGTCCTCTAAGCCTTCATAAGAACTCCTGTATGGAATTATTATCTTCGTGTGAATCCCATGAGCCATTGCATCTACTTCGCTTAGCGCTTTTTCGTTTGTCACTCGTAAAAATACCTTAGAATATACCCACTCTGATGGGTATGACCTGTCTAAGATTACAGATGCGCCTGTTTGCCTTAAGTAAGCATAAAAGAATGTGTCACCATATGATAACGCATTCCTAAAATAGCTTGGATCTTTTTCAAAAAATTCCCATTCACTTTCATTTTTAAAATACGGAACGCCAAGAACAGCCGATAATTCCATCGCCATCTCAGTTTTTCCGCACATATCAGGACCGTCAAAAATGATTATGTGCTGTTTTTTCTTCAATACTCACCCTCTAATAAAGAGCCGATATGCAATTATATGTGTATACCCTTATCAGTTCAAAACTTTTATCTTTCTTTGTTGCGTTGAACACCCAAAGTCATTTTTATCGACTTCAGCTACACACAGGGAGTATTGGGGAATTTCAAGCTTTCCATTCCATCCCCAACAAAAAAGCCTGTAATTACCTCCTGAAATACCTGTAACTGTTAGAAGCAAATAAGGCTTTTTATGTTTTGTTAGTTTTGTCTTCATGTCAGTCACGACGAACCAGTAGAGATCCCTACCCTCTATTTCATCGATGGAATTAATACCTCGAGCCGACAACTTGTCTTGAAGCTCATCTGAAACTACCATACCTGCATTGAAAGATCCCATTATATCAACGCTGTGGGTTGCTAACGTCATCTTGGACCATTCTTGCATACCAGCAGTCTCTATTAGGCATTCTCGAAATGCATTTCTACCCCTATCAGGATCTCGCTTTGTCCATTTTTTAATAGACGAATTATTCTCTATTAAAATTTCATGCATTTGTGAATAAGAAGAAAAAGTCTTTCCTTCACCAACGAGATCCATAGAGCCAAAGGCACGAACCTTGATTAAATTTTGAAGTGCTCTCTTATTAAATTTAGAGTGCTTCCACTTTCCCACATCATTCCATAACAGATCATCCACCTGCTTGTAAGGGCGTTCCTCAATAATCTCGTCAATAGCTGCCTCGCCGACGCCCTTGCAAGATAAAAACGAGGGCATAAATTTTTTGCCTTCCAGAATAGTCCAGCTCTTAGTAGCATAATTGATATCGATAGGTACGACCTTATATCCTAATTTCTTTATCTCGCTAAATGCCTTTGCACGCTTCGTGGGATTATTAGACATTGCCTCCAAATAAGCGCACAGCCACTCCTCTTCATAGTACGTCATAAGCCATGCACAATAATAGGAGTCAATCGCATATGAAACAGCATGAGACTTATTGAAGCCATATCCTGAGAAAAACATGATCTTGTCATATAGCTCATCTGCAACATGTGAAGGAACGCCGTTTGAAACTGCACCATCAACAAACCTCTGCTTAAGTTCCATGGCCTGCTTTTTCATGGCATCAGCTTTTGATGCTGATCTTTTCATGATTGTGCGGCGAACCATGTCACAGTCCTCTTGAGGGAATCCGGCTACTACATTACATAGCTCCATAACTTGCTCTTGAAAAATAATGGCACCGTATGTAGGCTCAAGCACCTGCTTAATAAGAGGGTGTTTATAGTCGACATCATCTGGATTAGATTTTGCACCTAAATATATGTCATGCACGCCGGCGGTAAGAGGCCCGGGCCTGTAAATTGATGTAAGCGTTGCAATGTCAATAATGCTACAGGGCTTTCCTTTCTTAAAGAAATTTTGTGCTCCCCTTGCGGTACACTGGAAAATACCTGCCCATCTTGCAGCGTGGTAGATTTTCTCATAAACCTGCTGGTCATCAAAATCAATCACCTTCGGATCCATATGATCGTTAAACCACTCTTTGACATTCAAGTAGGAGGGTGATTCATGGCCCTCGTGGCGCTGTAGAATCAATGCTATGCATCTCTCAATGATGCGCAACGTCTCAAGGCCGAGGAGGTCAAATTTAATCCATCCTAGCTCCTCGAGGTGCTTGTAGTGCATACCCTCTACCCAGGGTGTCTGAATTTCGCCACGAGCCATGATCAAGGGCATCTGCTCAGCTACATTTTCTGAGACTATTACTCCTCCTGCATGCCTGCCTAGGGCTTTATTTTGCTTAAATAGCACCTCAATAGGTTCTGCAATCTCTGGATATTTCTCAATAAAATCCTGGAATGACTTGCTGTACTTAATTGCATCTTCATACAAGAGAGTAAAGAGGTTCTTGTCTGTCCCTTTCTTAAAGACAGCTTTCTTAACGTCATTCTCAACAGGAGCTAGTGCCTTATTGACTTCATCAAATGGAATTCCGTAAAACCTAGAAATATCTTTGACTAATGACTTAAGTTTAAATGTATTATAATTTGAGATTGGTACGATATTATTATCACCGAAATTTTCTTTAAGCAGATCAATCAGCTTATCACGATCCCCGACATCGGAATCAATGTCAGGTGCACCCTGCCTATGAACGCTCAGAAAACGCTCAAAAAGTAACCCATATTCGATCGGGTCAACATTGGTGATATATAAAACATATGCTACCAAACTGCCGGCAGCTGATCCACGGCCGGGCCCGACCAGCATATGACCTCTGGCAAGATCCATGATAGCTTTCATCGTTAAGAAATATTTTGAAAATTTCTTTTCCCTAATGACGGAGAGTTCTTTCTTTAGCCTGTCTATATATTCAGGCTTATCTGCTAAACCTCTATCAATTAATCCCTCCTTACACATATCCAACAGGGCCCTATCATCACTCTTACCAGCTGGAACAACATAATCTGGGAGTTTCATAGACTTATCTGGATGAATGTCTCCAATTTCGTCATGAACAATGTCATATGTCCGCTCTACGGCATCACAAATTATATCATCGTCATAGAAATCATACTCTTTAGTTGTATTAATGTAAGATTCCCACACCTGCTGTGCGTTTTTAGGATATAGCTCACACTTAAGCTCTTCCTTGGACTGAGGTAGTTTTGACGGATCAAACTCCCTATAGTTTAACCACCCCAGCTTTTTATACAATTCACGTTCTTTCCAGTGTTCAGGATGCGCATAGTGAGAATCACATGTAACTACAAGCTTATCTTGCATGCCCTCATTATTTGCAAATTGAATGAGAGCCCTATTGACTAGATGTTGGGCAACAAGGTGATTAAACTGTAGTTCAACATACACATTCTCTTTACCCACCGCATCGGCCAACTGACCATAAGAATTTGAGACGCCATTTAATATCTTTTGTTGTAGTGACGGATCATCCATCCACTTAGGATCCAGTGAATCAAACTCAACCTCTTGTAAGTGACGAAAAACTTCATATGCCAAGGGCCCACCTAGACATGCGGTAGACACCATCAGGTGGCCACCCTGGGCGGCCTCTTTTAACATCTTATAGTCAATACGTGGAAACCTATAGAATCCCTCCAGGTAACCTCTAGACACCAGGTGAAATAACCTCCTTAAGCCTTCGGAGGTTTTTGGCAAAACAACTAAGTGATGGCGTCTCTTAATGGGGTCGTAAAATTTTCCGGACTTCGTTTCTTCCTCATTCTCGATTGTAAGACTAGCTTCATCGGTGGATATATCTAGGGTCTCATCATCGGCATCAACCTTCATCGTAATAGGCGTTATAAGCTTCTCCCTCTCATCGCGAAGCCTAAACAACGCCTCCTTGTCACCCTTCTTTGCTGCTGCGCGAATATCATAGTCTAAGCGCCAGGCATCTAAGTCGGGATGTACATACATCTCACAACCTGCGACAAACTTAAAATTTCCGCCAGCCTTATTTAACTTTTCAGCATGCAAATATGCATGGCAAAAACTATTCATATGGCCATGGTTTGTCAAGCACCACGCGTCCATATCATTACTTTTTACAAAATCTATATGCTCTTGTGGATATCCTAAACCATCGAACGTAGAAAATCCATCATGAGCATGCATCCCAACAAACTTCTTCGGTGTCTTACCCAAAAAACCCTCGCTTAAAAAAACCCATGTGTTATATTAACACATGGGTCTAGAATTTACATGCAAAAACCAAAATTTGGTTATCTATTTTCTTATCGTGGCTAAATAATGGCTAGCAATCTCTTCTTTGATTATCTCAATCATCCTACTCTTAGACAGCCCTTCAGACATCCCTTTCTTAAAATCTTCGCCGGCGTCTTCGGATGCTGCATCACCCTCTGCTGCTTCATCTTCAGGAGCCGTTGTCCCTAGGCCTTTAATACCAGTTGTAGATGCCAACTTTAATATTGATGTAGCTTCAGCGGTATCACCCTCGACATAATCTAAAGCAAATTTTGCTAACATCCCTGCCTGCTCTTTCGGGGTACCTGACTTATCGATCTTCTCATCAGCAATAGCAAATTCTTTAGCACTTGCATTAGGGTCCATGGCCTTGGCCATCTTTCCTGTTACTTTTGCGCCAGTGGCATCGACATTATAGTCTACATCTTTCTGGACCTCATCATCATCTTCTTTCACCAAGGCTTTTGCGCCGTCAGGTAATGAATCAGTCCCGGGGCAATCGCCGAATTCGAATAAGTAATTCTTTATTAGCTCTTCTCTAATAATCTTTCGCAATGCAGGAATCTTCATCTAGTGTTGCCTCCACAAATTAATTATTCACAAAAATGCAAATACACTCAAACAGCCGCACGGTTTAGCGGCATAATAACATACAATAATAAAAAAAATAAAAAAGTTATATCCCAATATCGAATTTTGCCGCCTGAATAGAATATGTAATTACAGGCATATCGTTTTTATCTTAAGGGGTACTATGCAATCTCACAGTTGTGTCTCAAACAAGACACAAAAAGAAGAATGGATTAATTGCATGACACATGCATGCGGTGCATTTTTTATAGCTGTGGGGACATACTTCTTAATTTCCGACTCTATCTTATTGGGGGGAGGCTGGAAAACATTAGCAGTCATACTGTACGGGGGGTCTGCATTCCTTGGCCTGAGCTCATCCGCCTTGTTTCACGGAACTATGGAGAAACAGCTCAAAAGAAAATTCCGGATACTAGATCATGCGTGCATCTATATCATGATAGCAGGTGGGTACTCGCCCCTACTACTCATACCCCTAAAGCAAGATTGGGGTATGATCTTATTCACATGCGTCTGGTTCTTAGCAATATCTGGAGTAATGTGGAAGATATTCTACTTCAATGTATCAGAAACTATTTCACTTGCCAGCTATTTGCTGCTAGGGTGGATAGGACTATTCATGGTGGGCCCCCTCATAGAGACCGTACACCCTGAAGGATTGATGTTAATGCTGATGGGTGGAATATCCTACACGGTCGGAGTATACTTCTACATTAATGACCATAAAAAATATTATCACTCGATATGGCATATCTTAGTATTGCTGGGTAGTGCATGTCACTACCTAGCAGTATTTAACTTTATCCTACCTATTCCTGCCTAGTAGCCGTTTTCAAGCCTATCATGGATAATAGAATCTTTCTTGAGGTATGCATTGTGTAAATCAGCAGCACTAACACCTGTTAACACTAACACAGAAAGAAAATAGTTAAATGCATCTACTATTTCCTCTATGAATTCTTCTTTATCGAATTCCCTTACCTCTGTGTCACGGTGAGGCTTCCAGTTTTTTAAATGTTGTAATGCCTCAAACATCTCTTCGACGCCGCGGAGGGCCATATCACGAACATGCTGCTGGGATCTCTTATCACTTAAATCAATAGGCCACGTAGGATACTGATCTGGCTTTTCTGCTGTTAGTCTAGACATGAATCTTTCACGAAGAAAAAACATCTCTTCTAACATATCATTGTCACTCGCCTGTGGCATTCTCTTCAAGCTCCTTAAGCATTGACTGGATATTGTCTTCAAATGATGAAGCATAATCATCATCTACGTAAAGCGTATCTCCTGTCAACTTAAGCCTCACCTGCCGTAAGTGATCAACTATGTCAGTACCAGTTAGAATTGCAACCTGTATTAGTTTTGCAACCTGCGCAATAACATCATCTGAAAATTTAAAACCATTGTCATTCATAATTTAGCTCCTAAATTTGTATGTCAGGACACCAATGTGTTGTCCTATTGTCTGCCGTTAATTCCCTAACGACCTTATTTCCGTCAGGATCCATTTTTTGATTATAAACAAGAAAACGTCTTGTGTATTCTCCTTCTTTAGTAGAATCCTTATACGTCTCTATTGTTGAGCCACCGGTATTAAAGCTTTCCCTCATAATGCGCTTTATTGCATTATTCAATGACTTAAGCTCAACATCATTGAGGTCGCATACTTTTCTATGAGGACTAATTTTTGAAAGCCATAATGAATCAGACTTAATATAATTCCCGACGCCGGCGACGATCGCCTGGTCCATCAATGCTTTTGTGATCTCCCACCCAGGTTTTTTTCGAATTTGAGAAATAAAATTTGAGTCTGTGACATCCTCAGCCAACATATCAGGGCCTAATGATTGCAGTTTTTCTATTAGCGCAAATTTACCGCGAACAAATTTTAGCGTACCAAAATTTCTCTGATCATTAAAGTATACTTCATTATTCCCTAGCTTGAAAATTAACCTTGTATGCTTTGATTTTTCTAACGTCCACTCGCCGGTCATCCCCAGCGTAGACCAAATAGAGCACTCATCGTCAAGCATCCAATACATAAATTTGCCGTGACATCCTGCTCCCACAACCTTTTTAGGAAGCTGTTGCCTGAATAAGTTTATCCCGGAAGGGTCTTTCTTTAAATATCTCCCGCTAACAACCTCTACTGAGTTAAGCGTTTCACCTGATACGGCACCAGCAAGAGTCTGTGCTATTTTTCTAACCTCTGGTCCTTCAGGCATTTTCTTGCTCTCTCACTAATTTTAGATAGTTATGATAGTTAGTAAGGGCATGGTCATCGGGTGTTGTCTCACGCCACTCCCCTTGACAGAAAATTCTCCACGTATCGTTAGCATATTTACCACACCCATATAGCTCTAAAGGTGAAGCCCAATCTTTCTCCAGGTACTCTGTTGAAAACCGCTTAAGGGTCTTTACACGCTTGTTTGCTAGCCCCAGGGGCTTTATAATTGCATGAAGATCTTCATCTTTTGCCATAGACATACTAACAGGGCCTGGATACAAATGAAAGAGCTGGTCTATTACCCTGTCGACCTGCCTTCGTGTAGTCATGTTTAATAAAAGGCAAGAAACCAGGATTCTCCACTCATCAGGCCAGAGGGTTTCTTGTATTAATCCGTGGGGCGACTTTGGAGGAATCCATCTCATGAATTCAATTTATAACAACAAGGTAAGTTGTACAAAACTACCTCGACGAAATTCCTACTATCTCAATAGGCGTAGCAATGTACTCATTCCACAAGCTAGTCCTTACATCAGAATCGCACGTGTCAAGTTCATAACATATATTATTAATGTCCCTACCCGGGTACTCAAGTCGATACATGTTGCATGCTCGGCGACCCGTATCAAGTGCCATCGATTTAATGTCACTCCTGAATCCTGCTCTAACATTCCCTATAAACGTTACCAGCACATTCGACTCTTTCCTAAAAAATGGGCGATCCATCACTGTAAAGCTTGATATGTCATATTCTATACCTCTCGATATTGCATCAGACAGTCTCTTTGCACCCTCTTCGGTGGTATAGTGACATAACAGCTTAGGATTATATGTGGAACCATAAAGCTGGATAGTATACTCATCATCAAGCATCACATATGGTTCCATGTCACCCCTAGAATAGAAATATGCGAATTTAAGCCTGTTAATATCAGGAAAATAATGTGAATATTCTCTCTCAAAACTCCAAAACCTATGATTGACAAAGTCCTCGATAAAGTCAAGCACATTTTTTTGTGTTAGTAAATCCCACCTAGCCACCTCATCGATAAGCTGATATCCGAAGAAATTATTTAAAATATCTATCAACCTTTGATCTTGTACTATTCCACCTCGAGTGTCAATTCCCTCATGCTGAAGCTCTAGTAACTGTGCTACAACAATATCCCACTCTACCAACGTATGAAAACTAGCGGCCGGCTTCATATAGCCCCTAACTTTTACTTTTTCTGACATTGCGACCCCCAATCTTGTCTCCTGGAACTACCCCATTTTTATCAAACCACCCCTGCTCCATCTCCAAAGCATAAGTAGCTGGAGTTATTGACTTTACACCGGTGAGACTATGCGGATCCATGTCTTCTATATTTGTTATAATGCCGTTATCATCTGCATAAGCTATCGACAGTGGCACATGCGTATTTTTCATCCAAAATGATCTAGGGCGGCAATCAGGAAAGCAAAAAAGCATTCCACGCTCAAGATGCGCTCGGTTCATTAGGCCGGCTTTTCTTAATTTTGGAGTAGATGCAATTTCAACGCTAATAGGGATCCCAGCGACCGTCACAGCACCGTTTAAAGGCTCGGCCGAAGAGGGGTCCTCTGATTGGGTGTGTTGTTCTAATAATGTCCTAACATACTCACGAAGAAGTTCCATATTACTTTACTCATCCGTCAATTTATCCAAACCTAATGCTGACTTGGCCATATGATATGAATAGTAGAGCTGTGTGAATGTATCCCACACATATGTGACACCGACTGACCGTATCGACTGTGTTCGCCAATAATCCGGATTAACCTCGGCAGTCTTATCTTCAGCATCCCTTAAACTATCAGCCCTTATAAACTGAATATGGCTCTTAAATTCACGATTCGGAAGCTTTTCATATAACTCAAAAACAGTCCCTTCCATTTCTTCGTCTTTCTCAAAAGCATCAATGCTAATTCCAAAATTACTCATATTTCCCCTGCTTTACATACTACATTTCCCACAAAATAACCAATTGCCACAACCCATATAGCTAATCCCCATCTGATACGGCATAGAGAATAATAATAATAGCTATACCGCACAATATTAGCTTAAGCATTTTTACTAATGACTCCTCTTTCCGTCAAAAACACATACAAATGTTAGGTCTTCTACACATGATATATTCCACACCTTGTGAAACAAGCCATCAGGGATTAACACGATATCGCCAGAGTTGACATCGAATTTGTTTTGTCCGACCTGCATTTTACCAGTTCCGTACACAAATTGATACACCTCTTCTTGGCCCGCATGGCTATGCCCCGTGGTCTCTTTCTTTGGGTGCAATATGGTTTTAGAAACAACAAGGCCTGTGAGGTTCGTGTTATCAACCACGATATACGTGTCATTATTTTTTACCACGTCACCTGATATATCATCTCTATTTAATTTCATTTTGCCTGCTAGTCGTAGTATGGAGTTGTTCTCTTAACTGGCTTACGGCGCTTTCTCAAAGTTGCACCGCCCTTCTCTAACACTTTTATAATCTTGTCCACCGTTGTCCCGGACTGTTTCGCCCATTGTTCATCAACGACAAAGCTTGAATGGCCGAGAGGCATTGTACCCCATGGAGTCTCGCTGTCTTCGACCATGAATGCTACAACTTTACCACCCTTACGAATAGGTTGGTATGTCAAGTACGCTACCTCACGAGGCTCGACTGCACCGTAGCTGTCACCCCCGATGGCCCTAAGTTCTTTTTTATGAGGAGAAGCATTAACTCGTTTTTTATGATCTTTATCCAGTGCCATCATGATGGCCATGCGGATGTTTTCGAGATCAGGATATGGTGTAACCCCTAAGTCTGCCAATGTACCTCGGTCATCTTCATAAAAAGCGTCTGCTTGATCTAGGCCATATTCATCGATAAAGAGCTGTGCAACTTTTTTGTGGTCAGCATTACTCATTTTCGAAGGGTCTTTTGGAAGTGCAGCAACTAGCTTTTTCTCCCATGCGTCCAGCTCGGCCTGTCGTTCTTTCCAAGACTTCATCTGTTCTTTGATGATTCTTCTAAGTTGATTTTTTGCTATTCTCATATTACCACCCGTTTTTTCATAGCCCTAAGCATATCCAAAGCCACTATCAACATTATATGCATGTAATATCGTTTTGATTAGATAAATAGTCATTGCATATGCTTCATGACACTTTGTATTTGTTATTTTTATACCCAGCCTCTCGATACAAGCTCCCTTGTTGTCATAACTGGGATATCCAGGCCGGCCTTGTCTAGTAGCGGTTTCCAAATGATATCGGCTTCCGCTGTATCAGGGCCGGCAGGTTCCATCTTTTGTAAATCTTCATCCCAGTAACCTGGCTGATTTGAAGAGTCAGGGACGATAATTGCCATCGGAGACCAGTTGTCGACGAGCGCCTCATTATTCTGTGAGCTGCGGAAGCCACCAATAGAGGGGTTCCAATCTTCTTCGTCAAGCACAACGATCTTATAGTCTTCGTAACCTTTTGGTTCATATATCTGCTCGACACCCTTGTTAATGCCAGACTGCTTCTTTCTTTCAGGAAACACTGCATTGTAAGTGCTGGAAGCCCCTGTGTAGAGTTGATCCATGTCGTTTGCCAAAAGAGTGATATGGCCCTTGATAAGGATTCCATAATCACCAAACCTGCCGGCGCCTTTTATTTCACCCGGTAGGTAAGCCGTGGCTGATAATTCATCCTTGGGACTAAATGATCCTTCTAAAAATGCCTCCATCGTCTTTCTGGTTTTGAACCAGTGAACTGTGACTAAGCTATCGAGGAAAGCCCTGTCTGCAGTTTCGGCGAAAGCCTTTTTGAGAAGCTTGCCTTGATCGAGAGCAGTCTTAACGAGCTTCTTCACCTTGTCAATACTGTGGCCGACTACATCAGGCGTGTCAAAATTTGCCTCAGAGTGACCTGCATCAATAAGGTGTTGAGCGAACTGTTTGCGCTTAGCTGCGTCTTCAACCAGAAGTGATCTTATGTATTCGCGGAGTAGGTTCATCAGTAATTCCTTGCCCCAATGACGATGTTGTCAGGGTATTTCTTTGCCATCTTATCTTTTAGGTGGCCAACCTCCTTACGCATCATCTTTCCGAAGTGTACGTGTACACCTGGATCGGTTACATATCGATTGAAAAACTCGTCTACTAGACGGCTAGCCACCTTTTGCCCACCGTGGCCTCCACGAGTTTTTATATAGTCTAAATACCACATTGGCTTACCATCACGGGTGGTGCCTTGCTGGTGATAGTCCAAGAACCCAATAACGCAGACATCAGAAACGCCGGGTATCAACTGTCCTTTCCTGGGTTTCTTTAATCTTCGACCAGATCTGCCGACGTATTCCATTTCTTGGTATTCTGAAAAGTAAAGATCACTCCTGCTGGCAGGTTCATCTACAGACGTATCGCATAAAGCCAGTCTCTTTACATTGCTAGATCGATAATATGTCAGGGGAGAATCAAGCTCCCTGAATTCTACACCTTCACCTAATAACTCCCTTATGTACTCACGTAATAGGTTCATGCTTTCACCATCAGTGGATTTTCTTCGTCTTTCAATGTAATAATATGAAACTGTAGTTTTTGAGGTGCGAATTTATCTTTTCCTTTGATGAATAAATATATCGCTGTAATTGGTATAGTTGCTCCAGGCTCCATCCTTATTTCGTTTTCATCCCAGAACATCCGAGGTTCTTGGCCTGTAGTAATTGGATCAAAGCCCTGCCCGTCGTCGATAGTAGCCTGTAGGATTACATGAATCGTTTTACCTCTATTCGAGGCACTCCATGTATCAGCAAAACTAACGGCGGTATGAAAAGTCTCGGACCATGAAACACCTGTGGACTCATTTTGCAATTGTCCGAGGATTAATCTTGCTCGCTCGTCTCCACTAATTTTACCCTTGCGAATTGCTGATGCCAGGGATGCGCTAGGCATTGTAAGTTTCATTCCACGGTACACATTCTTCTTGCCAGGCGTCTGGCTCTGCTTACCATAAGTGGATGCTATCCTCTCACTCAGTAGTGACCTTATGTACTCGCGGAGTAGTTTCATTTCGGCCCCACGTAGACTACGTTACCGGATGATGGATAGTCCCTGGCCAATGATCTCCATACGCCTAAGGCACCTTTCGAGGTTGATCCGCCTGTACATACATCTGCGCCGATAAATGCACCCCGGCGGCCTGCTTCTTGGCGGATGGTGTCGATCAGGACTTTATACATCTTCTTTCCCCAGCCTTGGCCCCGGAATGCTTGGTCGATTGCAGAATTACCTACCGCGAAAAGTTTAGGTCCTAATGATGGCCAGCGTGGGTCTTCGTAATCATACCCTTGTGCCTTTAACTTCTCTACGTCATCGGCACAGTATTTCCAGCGCGAAACTTCCCGAGCTATGATGCTTCCCATCTTTTGCCCACTCATCATTAAGACAACGGAGATACCGTTCCCATAATTCTGGACTTTCCATGTAACCCCAGGCCAACCGTCTTCTATTATCCCTGTAGACTCTCTCAAAGTCCATGGGCCGGCCTGGCCACTTTTCAAACAGTTGACCATGGTCTCTTCGGCTGTGTATTCGTTGTGGATTTCTGGTGCGTACATGTCGTAGTAGACATCTTTCGGAATACCATCAGGTTTGGTGGAATGTGTCTGCCAATCGAAAACCATATCGCCTTTTTCAACCCAGGCATGTAGAACTGATTCACCTGAATACTTGTCTGTCACTCTACCATGAGCTACTTTGAATCTGGCTAGGTCTGAGAATTCTTCTTGAGAAGAACCCTTGGCCATCTTAACGACATGCGGATAACACTGACCTATCGCAGTCTCAATCAGCAGACTTCTTATGTATTCACGTAGTAGTTTCATGCGTACACTCTACTGATCATCCTAAGCGCAGAAGGAGGTACGACACCATAATACCCTAAAGTGTCTCCCTCGTTATCTATGACATTCTGATCTATGTTAAATTTAGATGGATCAAGTTGAGAAGTGTCAACTTCGAATACTACAATCTCCAGCCCTTCATCAGTCTCAAACTTATCCCATGCGTCGTCGGAAGTTTCAGCATAGCTATAAGCAACGTCATCACTTAGTGCAAGATAAACAGTACCTCTCACAGAATCTTCCCACATTGTATCTCTGGATCCACCTAAGCCAGATGACATGATCGAGTCAACTAAAGGACCATAAGTCGCATGGTACAGCGTCGGAGGCAATCCGATATCGGGCTGCTCGAGTAAAACCCTTATGTACTCGCGGAGTAGTTTCATTATATCTTACTCAAACTATCCGGCCATTTTTTCCATGTTCGATTATCACCGTCAGGTTGAACCATGACGTACTTTCCTCCGCGGCGAACAACAGTCCCCACTCCTTGCGAGCCGTTCTTACGAGTCCATTGGACCCGGTCACCTTTTTTGAAACCGGCCTTTAATTCATTTCGCTTTCGCTTGGTTGTATCGGCAGCGGCTTGCCATATGACTCGAATATCGGCTATTGACATCTCTTCCATTTGATCTAAGATAATTTGAACGTTTGGGTTCTGCGCAGGTGGCTCTAGGGGAGC
>CEUS01042015.1_pt1 | contig 17267 bp, 12 predicted proteins | sample 427031 | NCBI WGS metagenome assembly CEUS01 (sample SAMEA2622837, study PRJEB7988) | marine metagenome | biome: marine biome (ENVO:00000447); feature: marine epipelagic mixed layer (ENVO:xxxxxxxxx); material: "saline water (ENVO:00002010), including plankton (ENVO:xxxxxxxx)" | depth 140 m | reverse complement strand
CTGATGAGTTATTATATTGGGCTTTTAGTAATGGATCATAATATGTGAGCAAAACTAGTTGAAGTGGAGAGTAATTTAGATCCGAATTTTTACGATAATAATCGCGCAAGTACCCATGTACACTAGTAGTAGTTTTTAACGGTGAGGAGCTTTTAAATGAAAGCAGTCTATATGAAAGAACACGGTAGTTCAGATGTCCTTGAATACGGTGAATTACTTGAACCCAGTATCACTGAAGGACAAATCAAGATTCAGGTGAAATCATGTGCACTTAACAGATTAGATATATTCACTAGATTGGGTGTACGAGGTACTAGAATAAAATTCGACGGTCCTCATGTGCTTGGTGGAGATTTATCTGGCGACGTTGTAGAAATTGGTAGTCAAGTTACACGTGTCAAGGTTGGGGATCGGGTAGTGATTAATCCTAAGTCAGTTTGTAGGCAATGTGACCAATGTTTGAATGCAGAGGATGAACTTTGTACAAAACCAAATATGCTTGGTTCTACTATGAACGGTGGTTATGCAGAATTCGTTGTAACTTCAGGGTCCACAGCTGTCAAAATACCTGACCAAATCACATATACTCAGGCGGCAGCAATTCCTACGGTATTTCTCCCTGCATGGTCAATTCTCATTAGGAGAGGAGCGTTGAAGCCGTGGGAAACCGTACTAGTTGTTTCATCTTCTAGTGGAGTAGGTTCAGCTGCGTTACAAGTAGCTAAAAATGTAGTGGGGTCAACCGTTATTGCAACCACTAGTTCCGAAGAAAAAGCCAACCTTTCTAAGAGTCTTGGAGCGGATGAAGTTGTGAATTACAACTCTGAAGACGTTATTGAAAGGGTAAAGGAACTAACAGATGGTAGAGGAGTGGACGTAGTCATTGATCATGTAGGGACCGATGCGTGGGCATATTCTTTACCGTCGCTTGGAGTTGGTGGAAGATATGGTATATGCGGAGTATCTTCAGGCTATAAAGCAGAGTTGCAGATGGGTTCACTATTTTTGAAGAACCAAACCATTTTCGGATCATTTATGGGCAAAATGGCAGATTTGCCTAGAATAGTAGAATTAGTAGCTAGGGGAGTACTTAAACCAATGGTACATAAAACCTTCCCGCTACGCGACGCCGCGAAAGCTCATGAATTGATGGAATCCCGTGAATTTTTCGGGAAAATCATTCTGGAAGTTTAACAAATTTACTCTCCACAATTAATATTTGTAACAAATGAAAATCAACTGTGTCTTGAGTCGACTACCTTTTAGCTGGCAAACGAGTTTCGATTTGGTTTCTCACCTCATGGTTAACGAGGGACATAGGCCAGCTATCTCGTAATATACGTGCAGCTTCTTGCCCAACTCTTGTTAAGGAAGCAGATGAAGACAATGTGGAATGACCAGCTGAATGTGGAGTTAATATCACGTTGTTTAACTTAAATAATGGATTGTTTGGATCAGGTGGTTCTTGTTCGAAAACATCTAAAGCTGCGCCAGCAATCCTACCTTGTTCCAATATTTGGATCAAAGAATTTTCATCAACGGTTTGGCCGCGACATGTGTTGATGAAATAAGCTGATGATTTCATAGAGTCGAAAAAGGATTTATCTATCAAACCTTTAGTTTGTTTATTTAGAGGCACAAGTACAGAGACGTAGTCTGAACGTGACGCTAGTTCTTCCAAAGATTGGACCATTTCTACTCGGTATTCCTTTGATATCCAAGGAGGCAAATAAGGATCATAAGATATGACATTAAGTCCAAAGACTTGGGCTTTCCTCGCTGTTGCCCTCCCAATGTTGCCCATCCCTACAATTCCAAAAGTCTGACCATCTATTGGAGGAAGTATAGGCATACCTGCGTCACGCCATTTTCCTTCTCTTACATGTTTATCTAATTGGACTAAACTTTTGGCACATGCCAGCAGAAATCCAATAGTATGATTTGACACTTCTTCAGTGCAAAATCCAGCGCTGTTGATCACCATAACACCATTATTGGTTGCCGCATCGTGGTCAATATGGTTAAACCCATGGCTCCCGACGATAATCGCGTTGGCAGTGTCTATTTCATCAATAATGGTTCGTGACATAGGAACTTGGAGATTAATAATGACGTCAACACCTTTGATGGCCTCAATAGTTTCACCTTCACTCTGGCATACTGAAACTTCCAGGTCATAGTTCAATCCTTCCAATCCTTCTTCAACTAAAGTTGTGTCTGGTGTCTCATTTGAAATTAATGCTATTTTCTTGCTAGGCATTAGAAACCTCCATATTAAGATGTTTTGAAAAGTACATAAGCCTTGTTGTTACTATTTCAATGATCATTCAGGACTCTCGGCAAGGAAGTTTTACCTGTTAGGTATTTGTCTATTCCCCTCGCCACTTCCCTACCTTCAGCTATAGCCCAAACCACAAGTGATTGTCCTCGTGCCATATCTCCCGCGGAAAACACACCAGGCATATTAGTCATTTTGTCTTGATTTGTTGCAACATTTCCTCTCGAATCGGTCTCAACTTGCAGGTCATTTAACATACCGGTATGTTCCGGGTGTAAGAATCCCATTGCTAACAGAATTAAATCAGCTGGGATCTCAAAATCGCTTCCACTTATTTCTTTTAATTTCGGCCGAGTGTTACTATCATTTTGTTCCCAATCTACTTTTATGCCATGCAACTTGCTGACAGTTCCATTTTCTCCTGAAAATTTGGTGGATGAAATATTATACTCCCGTGCCCCACCTTCTTCGTGAGCTGCTGATGTCATCATAATCCGTGGCCATTCAGGCCAAGGATTATGATGATCTCTTGTAATTGGAGGTTCAGGCATTATTTCAAATTGCTTCACAGATCTCGCTCCCTGCCTATGAGCGGTTCCCAAACAATCGGCTCCAGTGTCACCTCCGCCAAGGATAATAACATCTTTGTCTTTCGCACTAATTATGTCGTTCTTACGTATTTCTACACCATCAAGCAGTCTGTTTTGCTGGGTTAGGTATTCCATTGCGAAATGGATGCCATTCAAATCTCGACCTGGAATATTCAAGTCTCTTGGGACGGTACTCCCTCCTGTCAGGCATATAGCGTCGTAATTGTCAATTAGGTCAGATGTAGGAAAATTATGCCCAACAAATGTAGAAGTCTTGAACACCACTCCTTCTTCGCTTAATTGATCGACTCGCCGTTGGACAATATGTTTTTCAAGCTTGAAATTAGGGATTCCAAACCTTAAAAGACCACCTACCGATTCATTGCGTTCAAAGACAGTGATTGAGTGGCCTTGCCGATTTAAAAGTTGAGCAGCTGCCAATCCGGCTGGGCCAGAACCGACAATAGCTACATTTTTCCCAGACCGGAAATTAGGTATGATCGGATGTATCCAACCTTTCTCCCAACCTGTGTCAGCGATTGCCTTTTCAATGTGTTCAATTGTTACGGGATCTTGGTTGATAGCCAAGACACATGAGGCTTCGCATGGTGCAGGGCATATTCTTCCTGTGAATTCCGGGAAGTTATTAGTTGAATGTAATGCTTGAAGTGCTTTTTCCCATTCGCCCCGATATACTAAGTCGTTCCAATCAGGTATTAAATTACCTAAAGGACACCCCATGTGGCAAAATGGGACAGCGCAGTTCATGCAACGTGCCCCCTGGGCGCTGGCTTCATCAGCGGACCATTCAAGATAGATCTCTTGGTAGTTCTCAATTCTTTCATGAACAGGTTTCCGGTTGGGAGTAATCCTGTTCTCCTCGATAAATCCTGTTGGTTTGCCCATATCTAATTTACCATTGAATTAGCTTCGGATTGTTTTTTGGATTCCAATATTCTTTTGTAGTCAGTTGGCATCACTTTCACAAATCTCTTTAAGAATATCTCAAAATTTTCGAGCACTTCTTTCGCCTTCGGACTTTCCGTTATTGTGTAGTGTGACTCAATCAGGTCTTTGAGGATTTGTTTATCCTGAGAAGATTCGACAGTTTCCAGTTCGACGAAATCTTTATTGCATAATTCATCAAATTTAGATTCTTCATCCAAGACAAACGCCTCTCCTCCGGTCATGCCTGACGCGAAATTCCTTCCGGTAGGACCTAGTATTACTACCACACCTCTAGTCATATATTCGCAACCGTGATCCCCAACTCCTTCAACAACCGCCATGGCCCCACTATTCCTAACAGCAAATCTTTCCCCGGCTACTCCTCGAATAAATACGCTACCGCTAGTAGCACCATATAAAGCTACATTGCCTACGATTATATTTTGTAGAAAGTTGTGTGTAGAACTCATTGGCGGCTTAAGAGATACTTTACCGCCAGAAAGACCTTTACAGAAATAATCATTAGCATCTCCTGTTAAGTTAAAGCTTATGCCGGGAGCCAGAAAGGCTCCGAAACTTTGACCTGCTGACCCGTTGAAAGCAATTTTGATGCAATCAAGTGGTAGCCCAGCGGCACCATGCTTTTTCGTAACAGCGTTACTGAGCATCGTGCCGACAGTTCTGTTTTGGTTACTTATTTTCATGTCAAACGAAACAGCTTTGGCCATATTAAGAGCTTCATCTGATAATTTGATTAAAAGATTGTCAATTGCTTGGTCTAAACCATGGTCTTGTTTTTCAGAATTATGAACATGAACTCCTTTTGTAGGTTCTAATTTGTATAACAGCTTAGAAAAATCCAATCCATTGGTTTTCCAATGGGTACTTATTTTCCGTTTATCCAACATATCGGTACGACCAACCATTTCATTAATAGACTTCAAGCCCAATTCAGCCATGATTGCCCTAACCTGTTCGGCAACGAAAAAGAAATAGTTAATTACATGTTCTGGTTGACCGGAAAATTGTTTTCTTAACTCAGGATCTTGTGTGGCTATTCCAACCGAACAGGTGTTCAAATGGCATTTTCTTAGCATTATGCAACCCATCGATATAAGTGGTGCCGTGGCGAAACCGAATTCTTCAGCTCCTAATAAACATGCAATTGCAACGTCTCTACCTGTTTTCAACTGGCCATCTGTCTGAACAACAATTCTCCCTCTGAGATTGTTTGCCACTAATACCTGTTGTGTTTCAGCAACTCCAAGTTCCCATGGTAACCCGGCATTTTTTATAGATGATTCAGGTGAAGCACCGGTACCTCCACTATCTCCGCTAATCAAAACTACATCAGCCTTTGCTTTTGATACTCCGGCTGCTATCGTTCCTACTCCTGCTTCAGCTACTAATTTCACATGAATTCTGGCTTGAGGGTTTGCATTCTTGAGGTCGTGGATCAATTGGGCCAAGTCTTCAATAGAGTAGATATCATGGTGAGGTGGTGGAGAAATTAATTCAACCCCTGGAGTTGAATTTCGGACCCAGCCAATGTATTCATCAACTTTGTGTCCCGGTAGTTGTCCTCCTTCTCCTGGTTTAGATCCCTGCGCCATTTTGATTTGTAGATCATGGGCATTCGATAAGTAATCTATAGTTACGCCAAATCGACCAGATGCTACTTGTTTTATTGCGCTGTTACGGGAATCTCCATTGTCGCTTTTAACATAGCGATGATAATCTTCCCCACCTTCCCCGGTATTACTCCTAGCTCCAATGCGGTTGGCTGCTATAGCTAATGTTTCATGAGCTTCACGGCTGATGGAGCCTAGTGATATAGCGCCACTAGCGAAACGTTTAACTATTTCTTTAGCAGGCTCCACTTCATCAATTGGAATTGATTCCCGGATTTTTTTAAAATCAAGCAATCCCCTGATGGTGCAAAGTTTCTCATTTTGATCATCAACATGAGTTGCGAATTGTTCAAAAGTAGAAAAGTTGCCTGTTCTGACGGCTTTTTGAAGATTAGCTATAGTATCCGGATTCCACATATGATACTCACCGTTACGTCGCCATTGATATATTCCACCTTCGTCAAGGATTTGGAGACCATTATCCTTTGAGGTTTCAAAACCAAAATGATGCTTGGTAAGAGATTCCTGTTCGATGTCTTCGATTCCGATTCCACCGATTCTTGATGACGTCCATGTGAAATATTTATCGACTAAATTTTGTCTCAACCCGACGGCTTCGAAAATTTGGGCTCCTCTGTATGCTTGGAGTGTAGATATACCCATCTTCGACATTATTTTTAGGATCCCTTTGTTAGCAGCCTTAATGTAATTTCCACTTGTTAGCTTCGTTTGTTTGCCCAATCGACTTTTGTTAATCGAGTCTAATGATTCGAATACCATATACGGGTTGATAGCTGCTGCACCGTATCCGATTAAAAGCGCAAAATGAGCAACTTCTCGAGGTTCTCCAGATTGAACAACCAATCCTACCTGAGAACGAGATCCTTCTCGGATAAGATGATGGTGAACTCCAGCAGTTGCCAATAAACTTGGCACCGGGGCGTTGGCCGAATTAACCCCTTTGTCAGACAAAATCAGGATTTCATATCCTTGTTTTATTGCCTCAGATGCTTCTTTACATATCCGGTCCATAGAGTTTTCTAATGAACCTCGGCCTGCTCTCACTTTGAACAGAGTAGATATGGTCTTCGATTTTATACCACTAACGTCAATGTCCCTGATTTTAGTCAATTGCTCATTGGTTATGATTGGGCTTGCAAGTCTTAATTGTGCACAATGTTCTGGTGTTTGGTCGAATAGATTACGTTCGCGACCGCATGTCAATTCTAAAGAGGTAACTAGCTTCTCTCGAATAGCATCTAAAGGTGGATTACTAACTTGTGCAAATAATTGTTTAAAATAACTGAAAAGAGGTGGGTTTTTATCAGAAAGTACTGCTAGTGGTGCATCATTACCCATTGAACCAATGGCTTCTTCTCCAAATTCTGCCATCGGTTGGATAATGAGATTTATATCTTCAATGGTATATCCAAATGATCCTTGTCTTTTTTCGATATCTATCAAATTAGTTTTTACAGGTTGATTAGTGGAAGCAAGATCATCGAGATGGATGGAATTTGTTTCTAACCATTCCCCATATGGATGTTGCGAAGAAAGTTTACTTTTTATTTCGCTGTCGCCAATCAATTTACCTTCATTCAGATCCAACAGAAACATTTTCCCTGGGTAAATCCTGTCTTTAAGAACTATGTTTTCTGTTGGAATATCGAAAACTCCAGTTTCAGATGCCATCACTAAGACGTTATCAGTGGTCACCATATACCTGCATGGCCTTAGTCCATTTCTGTCCAAAACTGCACATATTTTGTTTCCGTCTGTACCAATCAACAACGCTGGTCCATCCCAAGGTTCCATCATCGAAGAATGATATTTGTAGAAGTTTTGTTTTTCAGGGTCCATTGGTATGTGGTCACCCCAGGCTTCAGGCACCAACATCATCATTGCATGTTCTATCGGTCTCCCTGTGGCAATTAAGAGTTCCAGAGCGTTGTCTAAAGCGGCGGTATCGCTTTGGTTTGGTGAAATGACAGGGAGTAATTGTTTCACATCATGCTCAAGTTTTGTAGAGGAAAACATTGGTTCTCGTGCAATCATCCAGTTAATGTTTCCTCTCAGAGTATTAATTTCACCGTTATGGATAAGCAATCTGTAGGGATGAGCCAAATTCCAAGTTCCAAGTGTGTTTGTACTGAATCTTGAATGGACCAACGCGAATGGGGTTTCCATTGAAGAATTACCCAGGTCTTCATAAAATGACTCTAATTGATCAGACTTAAGCAATCCTTTGTACACTAAACGGTTACAAGAAAAACTTGGTATATAGAAATCTGAACCAATTGCTATTCGTTCGTTGTTTATAGAGTTCTCAATTTGTTTTCTAAGAAAATATAAATAGAGTTCGAATTGTGTTTCATTGGATATGTTTTTAGGACGTTCAACAAAAAAATGTCTGATAAGAGGCATTACACTCTGAGCAAGTTGGCCGATTGCTGAGAGATTAACTGGTACATCTCTCCATCCGATAAAGTTGATGCCGTTTTCTACAATTGTATCTCTAAGAATTTGCTCACAAATATTTCTTTTCCCAGATTCTTGTGGAAGAAATACAACCCCGACAGCATATTCACCTTTTCTCCCAAGAAGTTTTCCCACTGAACCGGAATGATTTGTGAGAAATTCATGTGGCATTTGTAGAAGTACCCCAGCACCATCACCAGTATCTGGGTCAGCGCCTGATGCTCCTCTGTGACCTAATTTCCGTAGAACTTCAATCCCTCTACTAAGAATAGAATGTGATGGTTTCCCATCAATATTCGCTACTAGACCAACTCCGCAAGAGTCATGTTCGTAATCCTGACTATACAAACCATGTTGTTGAATACTATCTATTAAAGGGATGTTATTGGATTTCATTATTAGTTTTGTCTGGCAAATTTATACTACGGATATGTATTTTTGGCGTTCAGTTTCTGATACCTCATCATGATACCGGTCCCATTCAATTTTCTTATTTTCGATGAAGCTGTTTGTTACAGTTTCCCCAAGTGCATTACGTACTAAATCACTTTGCTCAGTTAATTGTAATGCTTCCCAAAGATTTCCTGGAAGTTTTTTAGGAGAATTTTCTAAATTGTGGTTCGATAGTGGATTTAGTTTATGGTCTGTAACTGGTGGCGGTGTATGATTATTTTCAATTCCATTAAGTCCTGCAGCTAGCATCACGCTGAAAGCAAGATACGGATTACAAGCTGAATCTGGTGCTCTGTATTCTATCCGCCGCGAAGCTTCTCTTCCTTCTTTATACGCTGGTATTCTGATCAAATCTGAGCTGTTAACAATGGACCATGAGGCATAAATGGGAGCTTCGAAATGAGGCACTAACCGTTTATATGAATTAACCCATTGGTTTGTAACAGAGGTGATTTCCCTTGAATGAATTAGTTGGCCTGCTATGAATTGCATTGCAATCTCTGACAACAAATACGGACTATTAGGGTCGTAAAACGCGTTCGTATCCCCCGAAAACAATGATTGGTGAGTATGCATACCGCTTCCGTTCACTCCTGAGATTGGCTTCGGGATGAACGTTGCATAATATCCATTACTCATTGCAATTTCTTTTACTACATGCCTATAGGTCATTACTGAATCTGCCATGGTAAGTGCGTCCGTATGCCTGAGATCGATCTCGTGTTGACTGGGTGCCACTTCATGGTGACTGGATTCCACTGGAATTCCAAGTTCTTCCAGAGTGAGCACTGTCTCTCTTCTCAAATCTGTCGATGGATCACTCGATTCTTGATCAAAATATCCGCCTTGATCTAGTGTAGAAATATCCGCCGAATTCTTGAAATAAAAATATTCCAATTCTGTCGCTACATAGTAAGTTAATCCCATGGATGAAGCTCGTTCCAAATTTTGCCTGAGGACAAATCTGGGATCCCCGGCGAAGGGGTGATTGCTAGGAGTAACGATATCGCAAAACATTTTCGCCACCGCTTTAGTTCTAGGTCTCCACGGTAAAATACTAAATGTATTTGGATCAGGCACTGCATACAGATCATGTTCATCTGTTCTCGCAAAACCTTCTATTGCAGAACCGTCAAATGCCATACCTCTGGTCATAGCACTTTCTAGTTCTTCGATCGTAATTGCGAAACCTTTGAGAGCACCTAATATATCGGTGAACCAAAGACGAATAAATTTCACGTCATTTTCACGACATTCATGAAGTACATAGTCTATCGCTTCTTCATTATTTGTAATCACTGATGAGATTCCCGATATCCATAAATTTATTGAAATATGCGTTGTATTCCGAACTAATAGAGTGCCAGAGTTCCGGACCATCAATATGATCCGATTGCCTATTGTATTTTCTATGATTTACCAAAAACTAGGGCGCTCTGTTGTAACAGAGCGCCCTAGTGCCAGTTCGATTATTATGCGAACTTAGAAATAAGCTCGTTAATATTTAGTCTCTGTGAGAAACATCCATGATACTCCCTATCATGACTCGTTGTCATCTTTGATACTCAACTACAAGTTGTTTGAAGCAACAGTCTAGTAACCAGATATGGATCCATGTTTGAAGCCGGTCGTCTGTCTTCCAGATACCCTTTTTGGTCCACTTCAACTTGCCAAGGAATTCTTATAGATGCTCCTCTGTCTGAAACTCCATAGCTAAACTGATCTATCCTCTGAGTTTCGTGAAGTCCAGTAAGTCTGTTCTCGTTCCCAGATCCGTAATTAGAGATATGTTCAGTGATATTTTTACCAAGAGCCTCGCACGCATCAACGATAGGCTGATAAGATTCTCTCATTGCTTTCGTTGAGTAGTTTGTATGGCAACCTGCTCCATTCCAGTCTCCACTCACTGGCTTAGGTTCTATTGATACCACTACTCCATATTCCTCCGCTACTCTATGTAACAACCATCTTGCTACCCAAAGTTGATCAGAAACTTCCAATGGGCCTAGTGGACCAACTTGAAATTCCCACTGGCCAGGCATGACTTCTGCGTTAGTTCCTGCTATACCTATTCCTGCGTCTATACAGGCTGTAGCATGTTCTTCAGATATCTCTCTCCCAAATATTAACCCAGTTCCAACACCACAATAGTAAGGACCTTGAGGTTCGGGGAATCCTCCTTCAGGGAATCCTAATGGTTGTATCCCATCTGATTCAAACAAGGTATATTCCTGTTCTATTCCGAACCAAGCTTCTTCTTCCTTATGTTTCTGAGCGATTTGTGCACAAGCAGCACGCGTGTTTGTAGGATGAGGTGTCATATCCGGTAGTAACACTTCACACATGACCAGCACGTTATCTCCACCACGTATAGGGTCAGGACAAGAATATACAGGATTTAATACGCAATCAGAGTTATCACCAGGAGCCTGATTGGTACTTGATCCATCGAATCCCCATATGGGAAATTCCTTCGTGCCTTCCGGCACCACCTTAGTTTTTGATCGTATCGATGGAGTAGGTTCTGTGCCGTCTATCCATAAGTATTCAGCTTTGAATGCCATTTATTCACCTTCGTTTTATTAAATTGAATCAGCCAGGGCAAGTTAATCAAAAAATATTATCAAGACGGAATATTACTGGATTGTTACGTAAATGTTAAGTTCTTGTTACAAAATCCATTCTCTACAACTTTGACTGGAATATACAAGGGGACTAAAATGGTTCAATCGAAAATTGGAAATCCTAAATTCATAAAGGGGATTTAATGGCCTCTGTAAAATTGACAATTTATGCCGACTACGCATGACCGTATGTTTATAATGTCGCCGTGTGGCTGGACACAGTAAACAGAGAATCCAACGATAAACTAGATATTTGTTGGAAGTATTTCCAACTTGATCAGGTTAATGGGAATAGTAGCCTTGAATTGAGGTATTGGGATCAATGTGCTATTGACCTGATTGGGGACTCACGTTCATTGTTAGCTGCTATAGCAGGGGAGTCAGTGAGAAAACATCAACCCGAGCTTTTCGATGTTTTTCATAAAACTTTACTTGAGAAACGCCATGCCTCAACTGGGAATAGGATTCTTTTAAATGATAAAAGTACTTTGATTGAAATCGCACGAGATATTGGTATAGATATAGACGTCCTTGGTCGGGATTTAGAGGATTGTTCTCTTATCGAATCAATTAGCCAAAGTCACTACGAAGCAATCGAAACTCACGGTGTTTTTGGTACTCCCACCTTTGTGTTTGAAAATAGTAACTCAGTTTATCTAAAAACATTTATTCCTCCAGAAGAGGACGCTGTACAGTTCTTCAATGAATTTTCTTCAATGATGGGTAATCGATCATATATTGGTGAACTGAAAAGACCGCAACCACCATGGCCTAGAGGGATCGCAAATTAACAATGTCTGTGAAACGAATTTGAATAAAACATATTCGAATCAATTAAAAGACTTTTCTAAGAACAACCTTCAAGTGCATTTTGCTGACATTACAGTATTAGAAGAAGCTTTTACCCATAGTTCATATTTGAATGAACATAAATACCAGTGTTTGTCATCCAATGAAAGGCTTGAATTTCTGGGTGATGCAGTAATTAACATGGCCGTTGCCGAAGAACTTTTCATCAAATATCCAGACCAAAATGAAGGCGGCCTATCAAAAATGAGATCATTGCTCATTAATGGTTCCACGTTAGCAACGGTCGCGAAAAACATTGGAATAGCACCTTATATTAGGGTCGGGAAAGGAGAAATCCCTGTCAAAAGTCAGTTCAAAGAAACGATTTTGGAAAACGCCTTAGAAGCGATAATAGGTGCCATTGTAATAGATCGGGGTTACCTGATTGCGAAAAATTTTACCTTGAGAGTGCTTAGTGAATATTTGGAGGGAGTGACAGATTCATTGGTGTCCCGAAATCCGAAAGTTGTACTACAAGAATGGCTCCAAAAAAACAGGAGAATTCTGCCAGAATACAAACTCGTTAGAGAAATTGGTAAAGATCCTCACAAAACATTCGAGATTCATGTATCTGTGTCAGGGAAAGTCGAAGGGATCGGAACAGGTCATTCAAAAATAGATGCAGAGAAACAGGCGGCTCAATCTGCTATCGCTAAACTATCTATAGTTATTTGAATTGACTAGATACAAGTTTTTATATATCAATTCCTGGCACAGCAAATTGAGTTGCAAGATTAACGATTGTCTCCTTAGCAGATGTCAAAGTCGTCTCATTTTCTATATCATGCAGCACTTCTAAAATTTGATGTGATATTACCTGCATTTCTTTCTCTGCCATCCCTCTAGATGATACTGCAGGAGTACCAAGTCGAATGCCACTTCCAATTCTTGGTGGATTAGTGTCATAAGGGATAGTGTTACGGTTAACTACAATGTTCGCTTTTACAAGGGCTTCTTCTGCTTGTTTTCCATTTATCCCCAAAGGAGTTACATCGGCTAGGACCATATGGTTGTCAGTACCCCCAGAAACTAATCTTAATCCTCCATGCGCCAACCCTTGAGCTAAAGCTTTGGCGTTTGATTTTATTAGTTGTTGATAGATGATAAATTCCGGTTGTAATGCCTCTCCGAAAGCAACTGCTTTCGCTGCAATAGTATTTTCTAAAGGCCCTCCCTGAGAATTTGGAAAAACCGCTCGATCAATCTTTTTTGCAAATTTTGAGTCGCATAGAATCATTCCTCCCCTAGGACCTCTCAGAGTTTTGTGGGTAGTCGAAGTAACAATTTGTGCATGGCCGATTGGGGAAGGGTGCTCTCCAGCAGCAATCAACCCTGATATATGGGCTACATCTGCCATCAATATTGCTCCGACAGAGTCAGCAATAGATCGAAGTCTTTCGAATTCAAAAACCCTAGGGTATGCAGTGGCCCCCGTAATAATCAATTTCGGTTTAGTGGTTACTGCTATTCTTTCTAATGCATTGTAATCAATTAATTCGGATTCTTTTTCAACACCATAGGGAATGAAATTGTACAGTTTAGAAGAAAAATTAACCGGACTTCCATGAGTAAGATGTCCTCCATGATCAAGACTCAACCCCATTACTGAGTCCCCAGGGTCCAACAGTGCAAAGTAAGCTGCCATGTTCGCTTGGGCGCCGCTATGAGGTTGAACATTCGCATGTTCAACACCAAACAAGCTTTTCACTCTATCAATAGCTAATGTTTCAATAACATCAATAAATTCGCATCCAGCATAATAACGCCTCCCGGGATATCCTTCCGCATATTTGTTTGTGAAAATCGAACCTTGAGCCTCCATAACTGCCTTGCTAGCATAATTTTCGGATGCGATAAGATTAATATTTTCACGTTGCCGTGTTTTCTCTGATTCCAAAACACTATTGATATCCGGATCTTGTTGTTCTAGGAGCATTAAATATCTTCCTTCATAATGTAAACATTATTAATGAGAATAGGGATTTCACTACGCGATTTCATTCACTATTATTTTAATTTGAATCGTGTTGCCAATCATCATTTCCTTAAATTAATGGTTAAATAAAAAAGTATTGAATTCCTTATTGGCTTTGGAGAATTGTAGGCCTTTGTCATACCAATATTCAACATGGTTGAACATCAAAATGGACTAGATACAGGTTTGTCCTATATGCTGTAATCTGGACAATGTGCGCTAAATAATGTGTCAGCGTTCAGACATGAGTCCTGTTAATGTTAAATCAATATGGGTTCAATATTTCGTTCATTGTTGATAGCTGGACCCTATGGAGAGGAACCTTTGATAAACAAGCAAAAGATCATCGAAGCATCTACCGATATAATCCACGCTATTGGAGAAGACCCTACGAGAGAAGGATTGCTGGATACTCCGAAAAGAATAGCAAAAATGTATGAAGAATTTTTTTCAGGACTAGGTCAAAATCCAAATGATGTTCTGGACACCAGCTTTAACGAAGGCTTCCAAGAGGTAGTATTGGTTAAAGACATCCCATTTTTCTCAATTTGCGAACATCATTTTTTGCCGATGTTCGGTTCTGCCCATGTTGCATATATTCCTAACGGAAGGGTACTAGGAGCCAGTAAATTCGCCAGAGCCCTCGATATATTGGCAAAAAGGCCACAAATTCAAGAAAGGCTCTGTAGTCAATTTGTAGAAGCTATTCACAATGCCGTGGAACCCGATGGAACAGCTGTAACATTGGACGCTGAACATATGTGTATGGCTTTGCGAGGAATAAAGAAACCTGGTAGTAGGATCGTAACTTTTTCTAGCAGAGGGGAATTCTCGAAAGGGGTCGCTTCTAAAAATGAACTGATCGATTTACTGAGGCAAAACTGATTTGCATGCAACCTGGACATCTTACACATTTGACCAAATATTGGTTGAATGGAAGGAATTGTTATCAAACTCACTCGTCAATGAGATATTCTTAACTCACGTTTGGCAACATAATTGGTGGAAGAAATTCGGAAGTAGTCATCCCAATGTTCTATTTGGATTGAAAGAGAATTCACAATTAATTGGTATCGCTCCCCTCATCAAAACCAATGAAACCATCACATTCATAGGAGGAAGTGACTTATTTGACTACCATGATTTTGTAGTAATGCGTGGTAAAGAAGATTTGTTCTATGGGAAATTGGTTGAATTGATACAAGAGATAGGTTTTAATGATTTGGACCTAACCTCTATTCCAGAACATTCTCCGACATTAGAGTTATTCTCCCAGAAGTTAAAATCGATAGGAATATATGTTAACCAGCAGGAGGAAGATGTCTCTCCAGTTCTTAAATTGCAAAATACATGGGAAGAATATCTTCAACATCTAAATAAAAAAAACAGGCATGAAATAAAAAGGAAAATACGTAAATTAGACTCGGCTGGGTCATACACGCATGATATTTGTAGTCATCTAAATACGCAATGTGATTGCATGGATGACTTTATTAGATTGATGAAATTAAGCAACCCTGTCAAATCTAATTTCCTAACTCCGATACGGGAAGAGTTCTTTAGGACTCTCCCAGATGCCTTGTCGGAAACTGGCTATTTCAAGTTGAATTTTTTGAAATTTGAAAATGCTAGAGTAGCTTCATCTATTTCATTCGAATACAATAATACTGTCTATTTATACAATAGCGGATATGATCCTGACCTTTCCCATCTAAGCATCGGTTTAATAAACACCATCATGTGCATTAAGCATGCCATCCAATCAAAGCACTCTACTTTTGATTTCCTGAGGGGCTCTGAAAGATATAAATACCATCTAGGCGCATCAAACCGCCACTTATACCATCTCAGGGCAACAAAACAGTCATCTTAGCCATATAGGAAGCTGTGAATACGAAAATTCCAAGGTCTATTGAAAATTGTTGAAAATACAAATTATAAGTTTCCATGCTTGTCCATATGCTAATTTAGGAGACCGATACTCCGGCGGGATGAACGTATACGTATTGCAAACTGCAAAAGAGTTGGCTGCAAGAGGAATCCATATAGATATATTTACCAGGAGCCACGACAAAAACGATCCGAAAATAGTGGAATTGCAAGATCACCTTAGGATAATACATATAGAGGCAGGGGCATATGATTGTCCTAAAAATGATTTGTACAATCACATTCCTGAATTCACTAGTAGAATTAGTTTGATTAGTGAAGAATGGAAATTACAATACGATGTAATTCACAGCCATTACTGGCTTTCCACTATTGTGGGTAAAGTACTAGGTGAACGTTACAAAATCCCTCATGTAGTAACGTTTCATACTTTAGCAAAGAGCAAAAATCGGGCGAGGGTTGGAGAAGATGAATCAGAACAAAGAATTGAAGTAGAAAAGCTATCGATTGATTCTGCAGATGCCGTCGTTGTATCCACCGTAGACGAGCAACAAGATATCGCTCGGCTTTATAAAAAATCATTAAATACAATAAGTGTAATTAATGCGGGGGTTGACCCTGATTTATTCAAACCCTCAATACAGTCTAAGGCCAGAGAATGCTTAGGTATTAAAGAAAAACATATTGTTCTCTACGTCGGGAGGATAGAGCCTCTAAAAGGAGTAGATATTCTGATGAAAGCATTTTCCTTGATGGGAAACAATGCTGACACCAGATTGGTTATTGTAGGGGGTAACGTCAATCAGACATCTGAAATATCTAAGTTGAAACTATTAAGTAAAGAACTTTCTATTAACGATAAAGTTACTTTCACTGGAGCAGTTAATCATAGGGAACTGCCACTGTATTATAATGCAACTGATGTGTTCGCGCTTCCGTCGTATTACGAAAGTTTCGGACTAGTGGCCTTAGAAGCGATGGCATGTGGTAAACCTGTTGTAGCTTCTAGAGTGGGTGGATTAAAAACATTGGTCCAACATGGCGTGACTGGTTATCTGATTCCTTGGAGATGTCCCGAACCCTTTGCGAATAAACTCGATATCCTTTTGACAAATAAATCTTTGAATTTAAATATGGGTGAAGCGGCAAGGACTGCTGCTGTTACTCTAAGTTGGTCGAAGACTGCAGACTCACTCTTAGACTTGTATAATGACTTCACTATCCCGAAATCCCTCAGGATTCCAGAATATAAAAAATAGCAAAACTGGAAAAAATCAGTCATAAAGTGTAAAGCCCTTATGAAAATAAAATTTAATGCTAAATGGGAAAACTTCCAATCACATATTATTGGAAGGACTATCGCCGGGTTTTTAGCTTTGATCCCATTGTTGGTAACGGCGATAATCCTTTTATTTATAGTTGATAAAATTGATCAACTAATTCGACCGATGGCTTTTGTAGATGAGCGCCCTTGGGACTTTAAAGGCATTGGAGTTTTCGTCAGCATACTAGCATTCTACGCAGTTGGGTTGTTGATATCTACTGGGTTTG
>CEUS01275869.1_pt1 | contig 17269 bp, 26 predicted proteins | sample 427031 | NCBI WGS metagenome assembly CEUS01 (sample SAMEA2622837, study PRJEB7988) | marine metagenome | biome: marine biome (ENVO:00000447); feature: marine epipelagic mixed layer (ENVO:xxxxxxxxx); material: "saline water (ENVO:00002010), including plankton (ENVO:xxxxxxxx)" | depth 140 m | reverse complement strand
GCCACAGTATGTTCGAAATGACATGACATAGAACCATCTTTTGTAACTACAGTCCAATCATCATCTAATTTTTCAGTCTCCCATCCTCCAGCAGTTAACATAGGCTCTATAGCCAAAACTAAACCTGGTCTCAATTCAATCCCTGTCGAAGGAGATCCGATGTTTGGAACTTGAGGCGGTTCATGTAGTTGCCTACCAATTCCATGACCAACATATTCTCTAACCAATTCAAATCCCTTCGGTCTAACATAAGATTCAACAGCATTCGATACATCTCCCAATCTGTTACCTGGTTTGATTTCTTTAATTGCCTGATTTAATGATCCTTTCGTAGTTTCAATAATTGTTCTATTGTTATTTATGTCTTCACCAGCAATTTTACTTACTGCATGATCACTATATAACCCATCAACAATAGCCCCGCAATCAATTGTAACTATATCCCCATTTTTGATTATTCGATCATCGCTAGGAATCCCATGTACAATCTCATTGTTAATAGATACACAAGCTGTAGCAGGAAATCCATACAAACCCAAAAAAGCAGGTTTAGCACCCTGCTTCTTTATCACTGAACAAGTAATATTATCAAGTTCTTTAGTAGTAATACCTGGTTCCATTACATCAAAAGCTTCCATAACAGCAGAAGCAACTATAAAGCCAGCTTCTCTCATAATTTCAATTTCAGAATTTGATTTCAGTGAAATCATTTCGAAAAAGAATTAAAATTTGAGATTCGGACATTGTGAGTTATATTCAAGAACAACCTTTTAATTATATATGAATTTCTTATAAAGTAACATTCAAAGTCTAAGTAGATTTTCAATTGTTTTAAAAACATCTTCTGGTTTACCAAATGCTTTTACAGAAAAACATTTAGTTGTTGACTCATAATAATCAATAACTGGTAATGTAAGATTATCATAAATTCTAAGCCTATTAATAATTGCCTCTGGATTATCATCAGACCTAATAAGTATTTTACCTCCACACATATCACAAATATTTTTTACTCTAGGAGGAGAAGTTGCTAAATTATAATTATGAGAACAATCATTACAAATAGCACGAAAAGATAATCGATTTAATATTTCTTCTTTACTAACATTTAAGCATATAACTTTATCCAAGGGGTTTTTGATTTGTTCTAATAATAAATCAAGAGATTTGGCCTGTGCCAAAGTTCTCGGAAATCCATCAAGTAAAAAACCAGAAGACAAATGGACGATTTGATTTTTTATTGCCTTAATCATCAAATCATCAGGAATCAAATCTCCCTTGTCCATATATTTTTTTGCAATAATACCTAAATCAGTAGATGAATTAACCTCTGATCTCAAAATGTCTCCTGTAGATAAATGTGTAATGTTAAAACATTTAGAAATATATGTTGATTGGGTGCCTTTTCCTGAACCAGGTGGTCCAAGTAAAATGATTCTCATTTAGATTGATTTACCTAACAAAACCTTCATAATTTCTCATTAATAATTGAGCTTCCAATTGCCTCATGGTATCTAGTGCAACACCCACCATGATCAATAAGCTAGTACTTTGTATAATAGAAGTTGCATTTTGTAAATTTGTAATTAACTGAGCTATCCAAGGCATAATAGCTATCATCCCAAGAAATAATGCACCTCCCCACGTAATCCTTAAAACAACTTTCATAAGGTATTCTTTCGTAGGTGAACCAGGTCTAATTCCAGGTATAAAACCACCATTTTTTTGAAGATTCTCAGCAAGATTCTGTTGATTATGAACGACTAAAGTATAGAAAAACGTAAAGAGTACTACAAGAAAAAAAACTGCAACCCAATAAAATGTACTTGTTGGGCCTAAAGCATTTTGGATTGCAAATGCAAAATTTGAGCCAAAATTATCAACAGAAGGATTAACAAAATAACTGGCTATAGTAGAAGGTAAAATAAGTATAGAAAAAGCAAATATTAAAGGAATCATTCCAGCTGCATTAACTCTTAACGGTATATGAGTAGCTCCAGATTGTCTATACATCTGACCTCCCCTAAATACACTCCTACCATATTGAACTTGAATACGCCTTTGAGCTTCCGCGAAAACAACTATCAAATATATTATTAACAGAAACATTGTAACAAGCATTACTACTTGAAAAATTTGATCTCTTAAAAGAATCAATTGTCCTGCTAATTGCGGTAAAGTAGTAACTATCCCAGCAAAAATAATCAAAGATATTCCGTTTCCAATACCTTTTTCTGTTACCAAATCACCCATCCAAACAAGAAGCAAAGTTCCTGCTGCCATAGAACATAAAATAGCAAATGTATTAAGAAAATTATCCCCAAAGCCTATACCAGTGATTGCGGCACCCGATTGACTCAAAAAACCTCCAGCAAATAAATTTAATTGTCCATAACCTTGCAAAAAAGCTAAAGGTAAAGTTAAATAATGCGTATATCTATTAATAGTTTTTCTCCCCATCTCACCTTCTTGAGAAATTGCTTTTAAACTTGGAATTATTGGGGTAAGAATCTGTAATATTATCGATGCAGTTATATAAGGATAAACACCTAGAGCAGCTATAGACAAATTTCTTAATGCTCCTCCAGAAAATAAATCAAGAAATCCTAGTAAAGGATTTGCTTCGAAAGCTGCAGCCAAAGCCGCTCTATCTACTCCGGGAACAGGAACATGAGCAAAAAACCTAAAAACTACCAAAATAAATAATGTAAACAATATCCTAAAACGTAAATCTGGCATACGCCAAGCATCTAATATAGCTGTCAATAAAGCAGGTATTGGTGATTTTTGTGTTTGTTTTGTAGTAGTCATTTATGATTTAAATTAAACAAATTAGGTAAGTCTAATAACTTCCCCACCAGCTTTTTTTATTTTTTTTTCAGCAGTAACACTAAAAGAATGAGCGGATACTATTAATTTTTTTGATAAACTCCCTCTCCCGAGAACTTTAACTAATGATTTTCTGTTACGTAATACCTTTTTATCAACTAATGACTGAATATTTATTTCAGATCCATCATCAAATGAATTTAATACATCTAAATTAATTGGAATATAAGAAATTTTAAATAAATTATTAAAACCTCTCATATGTGGTAGTTTTTTTATTAAAGGAGTCTGACCACCTTCGAATAAAGGGTTAATACTTTCACGTTGTTTTTGACCTTTTAATCCTCTTCCTGAATAAGTACCTTTTCCTGAACCGTTACCTCTACCAATTCTTTTTCGCTTAGATTTTTTCCCAGCAGTTCGTGATATTTCATGTAATCGTGTCATATATTTATCTTCACTCTTTAAAATATTTATTAATTACATTCTACTAAGTGTGAAACAATTTTTATCATACCTCTTAAAGAAGGATTATCTTCTTTTTCAACCACATCATTTATTTTTTTCAATCCCAAAGCTTTTAAAGTTGCTTTTTGATTAGGTTTCTTCCCGATAGAACTTCTAATTTGTTTAATACGTACTTTTGACAAATTTAACCTTCATTAATTGTAGTAATATTAATTTCTCGTCTTCTAACAAACTCTTCCTGCGGATCACGCATGTCATAAAGAGCTTTAAGTGTACATCTAACTATATTGATAGTATTTGATGAACCAAAAGTCTTAGATAACACATCTTTAACACCAACAGCTTCCATTACAGCTCTTACTCCTCCTCCTGCTATTACACCGGTCCCAGGAGCAGCAGGTTTTAACAAAACTTTTGCACCCGAGAATTTCTCATTTGCTTCATGAAATAAAGTTTCGCCATTCAATTTGACATGCTTCATAGTTTTTTTTGCATTAGTGGTAGCTTTACGTATCGCATCAGGAACAGTAGAAGCTGATCCTAAATCTGCACCTACATTACCATTTCCATCACCCACAACTACCATAGCATTAAATGATAGATTCCTACCTCCTTTAACAACCTTAGAAACTCGTCTGATTTTTACAACTCTCTCAATTAAATCGTTGTCTTCTTCATTATTTCTTCTTCGATTCCTAGATCTGGGATGATCAACTTTGGAAGTATTAGCTTCGTTAATTTCTTTAGATTGATCTATATTAGACTTGGTATCTTTAACTTCAAGAATTTTTTTAGTGGTCTTTTGTTCCTGATTAGAAGACTCTACCTTTCTTGATATTGGTTTAGTGACTTCTTTCGATGTAACGTTTTCCTCTTCAGGCAAATTATTTAATTTGTCAATTTCTTCAGGCATAATTAGAATACAAGACCTCCATCACGAGCAGCATCAGCTAAAGCTTTTACCCTCCCGTGATATTTATACCCACCTCTATCAAAAACAACCTCTTTAATCCCAATTTGTTTGGCTTTTTCGGCTAGCACACTACCTACATCAGATGCGATTTTTATTTTATTTTCATCAGTAAGTTTTAGTGATGAAGCCGAAGCTATAGTTTCTCCCAATTCATCATTAATTAATTGTGCATAAATGTGCCTACTAGAACGAAAAACATTCAAACGCGGCCTCTCAATCATTCCAAAAATTTTCCTTCTTACTCTACGGTGCCTTTTATATCTATTTCTTAAATCGAATTTTCTATTACTCATAATCATTAAGCACTCGTAGCTGCAGCTTTCCCAGCCTTACGTTTGATAATTTCATTCTCATATTTAATCCCTTTTCCAGTAAATGGATTAGGTTTTCTTAACTTTCTTATATTAGCTGCCTGGTCGCCTACACATTGCTTATCTGCACCAGAAACTATAATAATATTTTGTCCTTCTACAGATAATTTATTGGAACCATTCGGTTGAATATCTACATTATGTGAAAAACCTATACTTAATTGAATTGACTTACCTTTCTGTTGAACTCTATAACCTGTTCCAATTAGCTCTAAACGTTTTGTGAAACCTGAAGAAACGCCTATAATCATATTATTTAATAAACTCCTAGATAAACCATGTAAAGCCTTTTGATCAGGATTATTATTTAAACGATTAACAGATAAAATTTTGTCATCCAATTTAATATTTATTGTATTAGGAAAATCACGAGAAATCTCACCTAATTTTCCTTTAACAGAAATATTAGAACCATTAATTTTCAGGTCAATTCCTTCAGGGAGAATTATTGGAGCTGTTCCTATTCTAGACATAATTTATTTATAAGTTAATTGATTGTATATTTACCATACAAAAAATAACAACTCTCCTCCGATTCCTTGTTTCTTAGCATTATATCCCGTCATTATTCCTTTTGGAGTAGATAAAAAAGCTACACCCAAACCTCCTAAATATCTAGGAATTTCATCTCTCTTAGAATAGATTCTCAAACCAGGTTTACTTATCCTTTTAAGTCCATTAATTACAGAAGAAGAATCATCATAGTATCGTAAAACTACGTCAAAAAAAGTTTTTGAACCTTCTTCTCGTTTAGTGAAACTAGTAATAAAGCCTTCTTCAACCAAAAGTTTCAAGAGTGATTCTTTAGTTCTTGAAGCAGGTATAGGTACAGAATTATGGTGAACCATAATAGCGTTTCTTATCCTTGAAAGCATATCCGATATAGGATCTGTAACTGGCAAATTAAAACTCCTCGTTCATAAACTACCCTTACGGATTCCTGGAAGCTCTCCATTCAAAGCCATTTCTCTGAAAGCAATACGTGATAGGCCAAAAAATCTTATATAACCTCTAGGTCTTCCAGTGATCGCACATCTATTCCTTAATCTTGAAGGTGCAGAATTTTTTGGGAGGGAAAACAATTTTCTACGAGCAGTCATCCTTTCCTCCAAAGATAAATTAAAATTTAGTGATATAGCCCTTAACTCGTTTCTCTTATCAAGAAACTTATCAACCATTTTTTTCCTTTTTACATCCCTTGCAACCATAGATTTTTTAGCCATAATAATAATTTCCTATTTAAAATTTATTCAATATAATTCTACCCAGCAAAAGGTACACCCAATAACTCCAATAGTCTTTTAGATTCTTTATCTGTTTTAGCAGTAGTATTTATAGTTACTTGTAATCCTCTTAATTTATCAACTTCGGTATAATTTATCTCAGGAAAGGTTACTTGTTCTCGTAAACCTAAAGAGTAATTACCATTCCCATCGAAAGATTTTGGGTTAATCCCTCTAAAATCTCTAATTCTAGGTAAAGCAATATTAACTAGTCTATCAAAAAAATCCCACATCCTATCTCTTCTTAATGTAACTGAAACACCAATTATCATTCCTTCACGTAACTTAAAATTTGCTACAGATTTTTTAGCTTTATTCTCGCGAGGTTTCTGTCCAGTTATCATAGTTAAATCCGATATAGCTGCAGATAAAGCATTTTTATCTTGAACAGTTTCTCCCATTCCGATATTGACAAAGATTTTTTCAATCTTAGGAATTTGCATTGTGTTGGTATAAGAAAAACTTTCTTTCATTTCCCGGACAACTTCGTTCTTATATTTCTCTAACATTACAGGTAGATTCCTATTGGAAGTTTTCAATTTACTATCAACTAATTTTGTTGCAGTTCCCTTTTTTTGTGATATACGTTTCGGCGTTTTTTTTGTGTTATTCGATGGCATTCTTTTTACCTTTTACAACTCTTGTTTTAGTTCCATCTTCTAAAAACTTCCAACCAACCCTACCAGGTAAAGATGTATCAGAATCTATCAACATAACATTAGATATAGGAATTGAAGCTTCACCTTTAACCAACCCAGTCTGAGAAACACCAGGCCTTTGTTTTATGTGCCTAGTAACAATATTTACACCTTCAACAACTACACGATTAGAAGAACGAATAACTCTAATAACAGAACCAGATTTACCTTTGTCTTTACCAGAAATAACTAGTACTCTATCATCTTGTTTAATTTTATAGCCCATAATCACAAAACCTCAGGTGCTAAGGAAATAATCCTCATAAACTCTTTATCTCTTAACTCTCTTGCAACAGGACCAAAAATTCTAGTCCCTCTTGGATTCTGATCGTCTCCAATTATTACGCAAGCATTATCATCAAACCTAATGTAGGAACCATCATATCTTCGAAATTCTTTCTTTTGCCTCACAATCACAGCCTTTACGACCTGATGCATACGAACTGTCCCTCCAGGTTGAGCATCTTTTACCGAACAGGTGATTACATCACCAACTCTGGCATACCTTCTTGAACTACCACCTGAAATATTAATACAAAGTACCTCTCTTGCACCAGAGTTATCTGTAACTTTTAATCTTGATTCTCTTTGTATCATTTTATATATATAACCTTATTTATCCATTCAAAATTTATCTAATCATCAGATCGATCAGATTGCTCTAAAATTTCAACTAGACGCCATTTCTTTGTTCTTGATTTTGGTTTAGATTCTTCGATTAAAACTCTATCTCCAATTTTGGCTGTATTTTCATGATCATGTGCAGAAAACTTCGTAACACGTCTTTTAGATTTTTTATAAACAGGATCATTTTGTAGCCAATTTACCCCAACTATAATTGTCTTGTTATTAACATCGCTCAAAACGACACCTGTACGCCTTTTACGTGGCAATTAATTTCCCTCCACTTTATCTTCATTTTTATCAATATTCTTGACAATTTCTCTTTCTCGAATAACTGTCTTTATTCTAGCTATAGTTTTTCTAACTTTAGATAATTCACTAGTATCGGTAAGTTGCATCGTAGATTTTCTAAATCTCAAATTCATTAAAGATCTTTTTTGGTCTCTGAATTCACGTTTAAGATCATCGTTATTTATTTCTCTAACTTCATTAATTTTCATAATTCATCTCGTCTACTAACTATTTTGGTAGGTACAGCAAGTTTGTGGGACGCTCTTCTTAAAGCTTCTCGAGCCATTTCATCAGAAACATCACCTATTTCATACATAATCCTACCTCTTTTTACTACAGCAACCCACTGATCAATAGCACCTTTACCTCCACCCATTCTAGTTTCAGCAGCCCTAGCAGTCACAGGTTTATCAGGAAAAATTCTAATCCAAACCTGACCTCCTCTTTTAAGATAACCAGTGATAGCTCTCCTAGCCGACTCTATTTGACGAGCCGAAACCCAACCAGGTCCTATGGCTTTGAGACCATAATCACCATTATTTAAAGTTGAAGCCCTAGTTGATAATCCCCTCATTTTACCACGGTGATATTTCCTAAATTTTGTCTGCTTTGGCTGTAACATATCAAGAATCTTTCTTCTTAGATTTTCTTCTGCTTCTAGTCTTTTTTTTCTCTTTATCATCCGGAGATTTTGACATTGATGGTCTAGATTGAGTTATAGCCATTAAACTTTCTGAGGTCATAGACATATCTCCAGTATAAATCCATACCTTAACTCCTATAACTCCATAAGTTGTAAAAGCTTCAGAAATAGAATAATCTATTTGAGCTCTAAGAGTGTGAAGTGGAACTCGCCCTTCCATATATTTATCTGAACGAGCAATCTCAGCTCCACCCAATCTACCTGAAACAAGAATCTTAATACCTTGTGCTCCTGCTTGCATTGTACGTTGAGCAGCTATTCGGATAGCACGCCTATAAGCAATTCTCCTCTCTAATTGCTCTGCAATCGCTTTCCCTACCAAAACAGCATTTAAATCAGGTTGCCTAACTTCCAATATATTTAATCTGGCTTTTTTTCCGGTCAATTTTTCCATATCCTCACGCATTACATCAACTGCAGTTCCTCCTCGACCAATGATTATGCCGGGGCGGGCTGTATGTATAGTAACTACAACCTCTTGTGCACCTCTTTCAATATCAATGCTAGAAATAGCACCTGATTCACTATATTTATCACGAATAATCTTCCTGATAGTATAATCTTCAGAAGTCAATTTCTTATAATCAGATCCATTAGCAGCAAACCAATGGGAATTCCAATCTCTTACGCCCCCTAATCTAAAACCTTTCGGATGTGTTTTTTGACCCATTTAATTATCTCCTTCTTCATCTACTTCAATTATCAAATGAGACATAGGACGATCAAAAGAACCTGCTCTACCTCTAGCTTTTGCCCTATAACGTCGAATACTTGTAGACTGATCAGCCATAATCTTTGTAATTTTCAACTCATCTTTATTCTGTAAATCATTATTTTCTGCATTAGAAGTTACAGATTGTAAAAGCTTTAAAATGACCTTTGAGGCAGGGCTTTTTAAATAACGTAATTGATTTTCGGCATAAATAACTTTCTTACCTCTAACTTTATCTATTATAAGTCTAAGCTTATAAGCAGAAATTCCTATATTTTTTAATCGAGCTGAAGCCATAAATTTACCTAAATATTCCTTGAATGTCCTCGAAAATTTCTTGTCGGAGCAAATTCACCTAACCTATGTCCTACCATATTTTCTGTAATTAAAACCTGTATAAATTTCCTACCATCATGAATCGCAAAAGTAACACCTACCATTTCAGGCATGATCATTGAGCCTCTCTCCCAAGTCTTAATAGGCTGATTCGATCCAGAACGATGAAATTCTGAAACTTTTTTTAATAATTTTGGACTTATGTATGGACCTTTTTTAATTGATCTACTCACTTAGTAATAAACCTCACTGACTACGCCTCCTTAAAATTAAATTATTACTCCTACGATTTCTCCTTGTACGATGCCCTAAAGCTGGCTTCCCCCAAGGAGTTTTAGGGCCAGGCATTCCAATACCACTACGACCTTCTCCTCCTCCATGAGGATGAGCAGCTGGACTCATTACAGATCCTCTAACACTAGGTCTTCGCCCTCTGTGTCTATTCCTACCAGCTTTACCAAGTTTCTGATTTTTATGATCTAAATTTGATACCTGTCCAATAGTAGCCTTGCAAGTGTTTAAAATTCTTCTCATTTCTCCTGAAGGTAATCTAACTAGAGTATAACCGCTTTCATGCGCCATAATTTGAGCTACTGCTCCGGCACTTTTTACTAGTTGCCCACCTTTCCCAGGATTAATCTCAATATTATGAACCAAAGTTCCAGTAGGTATAGAAGATAAAAACATAGCATTACCTATAGTGAAATTTGAAGAGCTACCACTGTGAATTTTTTGACCAACCTTAAAATTATTTGGAGCTACGATATAATTCTTTTGACCATCTTCATATCTGATTAAAGCTATTCTTGCAGTCCTGTTAGGATCGTATTCAATAGACAAAACCTCAGCTTGATCAGTTCTCAGTCTAATAAAATCAACCAATCGATATCTGCGTTTATGGCCTCCGCCTCTGTGCCTTACAGTAATACGGCCTCTATTATTTCGACCTCCCTTTTTCAATAAAGGAGCTAATAATGATTTTTCGGGTTTATTTTTGGTAATATCATTGTAATCAGCCGCAATAGTATCTCGTCTACCTGGAGAAGTTGATTTATAAATTTTTAATGGCATATCTAAGCACCCTCAAATAGCTGAATTGAATCCCCTTCAGCTAATTTCACTATAGCTTTTTTCCAATCTGGTCTTTTAGATGGACGACCCCCATAACGTTTCATTTTTCCTCTAACATTTAAAACATTAACACTAATTACCTTCACATCAAAAGCCCATTCAACAGCTGAAGAAATTTGATTTCGAGTAGCAGTTCTTGAAACTTCAAAAACATATTTACCTGATTCCCCAAGTGTAGTGGATTTTTCAGTAACTAAAGGGCGAATTAATACATCAGCATATTCCATAATTAAATATTCCCCCAGACAGAATCAATTTTCTTCACAGCTTCTTTTGTGATTACTATATTTTTGGGGTATGTAACTTCTAATGAATTTAGCAATGATGCTGATAAAACTTCTATATCTTTAAGATTTTTCACAGATTTAACTATATTTTGATCCGTATTTTCAGTGATAATCAAAATTTTACCGCTGATATCTAAATCATTAATTAAATTTTTTATATTAGAGACTTTTGGATTAGAAAATTTTAAAGAATCTATAATAAACAAGTTATTAGATCGAACTTTATCCGATAGGGAAACACGAAGAGCTAAACGTTTCATTTTTTTAGGTAATTTTTGATTATAAGAACGAGGATGTGGACCATGAGCTACACCTCCTCCGATCATATTTGGAGATCTACGACTACCTAACCTAGCATTACCTGTTCCTTTTTGGGCTCTTAATTTACGTGTTGAATAAGAAACTTCTGATCTAGTTTGGGTATCGTGATTACCTTGACGTTTATTTGCAAGAAAATGAACGATAGATTGATGTAACACATTTTGATTAAATTCTGTGCCCCACACGTAATCACTCACTGACATAGTCCCATCAGAAGTATTATTAATTTTTTTTACTTTCAATTTCATTTATTTCTGTTTCTCAATAGTTAAAAGTGAATTTTTTGCCCCAGGTACAGATCCAACTACATATATAATATCTTCTTTAGGATCACAATTCACAATCTTTAATCCACTTAATGTAATCTGTTCAACTCCATAGTGCCCGGGCATACGAGTTCCTTTCCAGACCCTACCAGGTGAAGATCCTGCTCCAATCGATCCTACTGCTCTGTGTCTATCAGATTGCCCATGAGTTTTTGGTCCACCTCTAAAATTATATCTCTTTACCGCACCAGAAAAACCTTTACCTTTGGAAATTCCTGTAACTTTAACTTTATCTCCAACATTAAATAAATCAGATTTAATTTCTTGTCCTACTTCTAAAGACGAGAGATCTTCAGAAGAAAATTCTCTTAAATACTTATATTTCCCTCCAGACCTATTTAGGTGACCTGAAAGAGGTTTATTGATTCTTTCTACTTCCATAAATCCTATTTGAACTGCCTCATATCCATCACGAGAAAGTGTCTTGACTTGAGTAACAACACACGGCCCTAATTTAACAACTGTAACAGGATAAGAAGTTCCATCCTCATGATAAAAAGTACTCATCGAAATTTTTCTACCAATTAAACCATTTAAACTCATAATTACAAATCCAGTCGCATCCTATAACTTAATCGAGATATCAACACCAGCAGGAACATTCAACTTGGTTAAAGAATCTATAGTCTTTGAGCTTGGTTCCAAAATATCCATAATTCTCTTATGAACACGGAGTTCAAAATATTCTCTTGAATCTTTATTTACATGCGGTGATCTCAATACTGTAAAACGTCTTTTTGCTGTTGGCAAAGGTACCGGCCCAGCAACTTGTGCACCAGTTTGAGCAGCTGTTTGAAGAATCTGTTGAGTAGAAATATCTAGAACTCTATGATCAAAAGATTTAAGAACAATTCTAACTTTTTGTCCAGCCATATCTAAACAACCACCTTCTCAAATATTTCTTTCGGTACACGAGAGTAATGATCCATCTGCATTGAAAAGCTAGCTCTACCTGTTGTCAATGATCTTAATCTTGTAGCATATTGAAAAGTTTCAGCAAGAGGAATAAAAGCATTAACTACTTGTATATTTCCTCTTGCTTCCATATTCTGAACTTGAGCTCTTCTGGAATTAAGATCCCCAATCACGTCTCCTAAAAATTCTTCTGGGGTTACAGCTTCTATACTCATAATAGGCTCTAACATTACTGCAGAAGCTTTACTCATTGCCGCTTTAAATGCCATTGAAGCCGCAACTTTGAACGCCATTTCTGAAGAATCAACATCATGGTGAGAACCATCAATTAAGACAGCCTTAACATCAACCACAGGGTATCCAGCCAAAAAGCCACCCTGTGCGGCTTCCCTGTATCCAGCCTCTATAGGACGAAAATATTCTGTAGGAAGAGTTGAACCAGTAATTTCACTTTCAAATTGTATCCCACTTCCAGGTTCCAAAGGTTCAATTCTTAAAGTACAATCACCATATTGCCCACGACCGCCTGACTGTCTAATATACTTACCTTGAGCATTTGCGCTTTTTGTGGCAGTTTCTCTATAAGCAACCCTAGGAGCACCTACTGTGGCATCAACATTAAATTCACGTCTCATACGTTCAATAATGACATCTAAATGTAATTCTCCCATTCCTGCAAGAATCACTTGAGCTGTTTCATCATCCGTACTCGATTGAAGTGTAGGATCCTCATCAACTAATCTTGTCAAAGCATTAGTCATTTTATCTTGATCAGATCTAGTCTTAGGTTCAACAGCAACAGATAATACTGGATCAGGAAAAGTAATTGATTCAAGAGCTATAGGATTTTCTGAAGCACATAAAGTTTGACCTGTAACTGTGTTTTTTAGTCCAATTGCTGCAACTATCTCTCCTGGCCCTGCAGATTTAACTTCTTCTCTTGAATCTGCATGCATCACCATTAATCTACCTACACGCTCTCTGTTTCTATTGGTGGTGTTTATAACATTTGATCCAGGTTCTAATTTTCCAGAATAAACTCTCAAATAAACTAATCTTCCTACATGTTGATCCGTAACAACTTTAAAAGCAAGAGCACTTAAAGGTTGATCCTCTGAAGGTTTTCTTTCCAAAATAGTTTCTTCATCCTTTGGATCTATTCCTTTTACAGGAGGAATATCCAATGGAGAAGGTAAATAATCTAAAACTGCATCTAATAAAGGATGAATCCCTTTATGTTTTAAAGCTGATCCAACTAAAACTGGGAAAATCTCTAATTTTAATACACCTTTCCTCAAGGCTGATTTAATAGATTTAACCGAAATTTCCTTATCCTCAAGAAAATTAAGCATTAGATCTTCATCAAAATCAGCTACTTTTTCAATCAAAGCCTGTCTGTACAATGAAACTTTTTCTAAATATTCTTCAGGAATTTCTGATTCAACGTGTTCAGTGGCATCCTCGCCTTGGTATAAAAATGCTTTCTCCTCGATTATATCAATGATTCCTGAAAATTCCGATTCAGAACCTATGGGAATTTGGATAGGAATAGCATCAGCTCCTAAACGATCTTTTACAGTTTGAACTGCAAAATCGAAATCAGCTCCAAGTCGATCCATTTTATTAACGAAAATCAACCTTGGGACACCATGTTTATCGGCCTGTCGCCAAACAGTTTCTGATTGTGGCTGAACACCTGAAACTGATTCAAGAACAACAACACCTCCATCTAAAACTCTTAAACTTCTTTCAACTTCTGCAGTAAAATCAACGTGTCCAGGAGTATCTATAATATTTACTTGATAGTCTTTCCATTTTGCATTCGTTGCAGCTGATCCTATAGTAATACCTCTTTCCCTTTCTAAAGACATAAAATCCATCACCGTTGTACCATCATCAATATCACCTATTTTGTACGTTTCACCAGTAAAATATAAAACCCGCTCAGTAACAGTAGTTTTGCCCGCATCAATGTGGGCTATAAATCCTATATTTCTTACTTTATCCAGATTATTCATAAAAAATCACCACCTATAATGAGCGAAAGCTCTATTTGCTTCAGCCATTCTGTGAACTTCTTCTCTACGCCTGATAGCTGACCCACTACCTTTTGAGGCATCAATAAATTCCGAAGATAGATTATCCGCAATGGTTTTCCCATTCCTTGATCTAGCAGCAGAAATCAACCACCTATGAGCAAGAGCTAAACGTCTTTCCGGTTTTATTTCAATAGGTACCTGATAGGTCGCTCCTCCAACTCTTCTTGGTTTTACCTCCAATATTGGAGTTGCATTTTTAACAGCTTGTTCAAAAATCTCCAAACCAGAATTGTTAGTATCCTGCTGTATTTTTTCCATGGCATCATATAAAGCTTTACGAGCTATAGATTTTTTACCACCTCTCATTAAACGATTAGTAAATTTTTCAACATCCACACTTCCATAAACTGGATCCGGTGAAATTTTTCTTTTTTCTGATTGTCTTCTTCTAGACATAATTTAGCTATCTAACCTTACATGTGTATGTAAAAAATTATGATTTTTGCGATCCATATTTACTCCTACCTTTCTTTCTACCTTCAACCCCAGCAGTATCAAGTGATCCTCTAATTATGGTATAACGTACACCAGGAAGATCAGGAACCTTCCCACCCCTTAATAGAACTACAGAGTGTTCCTGTAAATTATGTCCTTCTCCAGGGATATAAGCTGTTACTTCCATTCCATTAGTTAAACGTACTCTTGCAATTTTTCGTAATGCTGAATTTGGTTTTTTTGGTGTGGTTGTTCTCACTTGAAGACAAACACCACGTTTTTGAGGGCTACCTTTTTTAAGAAAGGAATTAGTTAACTTCAATGAATTAAAAGTCCAACGTAACGCGGGAGTATTTGGCTTACGCCTTTTACTTTTCCGCGATTTTCTCACAAGTTGATTCACTGTAGGCAAATTAAACTCCGGAAACACAAAACAGGTTAAAAAAACATTGTCAATTAATTCGACAAACGATAATTATATTAACAATATTGATTCTTAGTCAATGAGATAAAACAATTATATCTTTATCTTTCTACGATAAAAACAAAATCAGTTACGTATTTTTGTAATAAGAAGTAAAAATATATTGTAATATTTTACATACAAATAATTAGCAAGTCTAAAATAATGTCAAAGTATAATATTTTACTTTTTGGATTTAGAAATCCTAATCAAAAAATATTAGTTGAAAAAATAAACTACATTTTTAAAAAAGAAAAATTAATTCATATAAAAAAAGAATTGGACCCTGAAATTTTGTCCTATTCTATTGGTGCAATAATCGATCATGACAATTATTTAGACGGTTTTAGCAGTAACATTTTATTGTCAAAATTAATTTCAAATGATAATTTACCTAAAGTTATAATCACATCAAATACACGATTCGACGAACTCCAAATTTCAGGAACAAATATTGAGATTTGTTTTCATCCAATTGTTCCTTCTGAAATAAAAAATAGACTAGAAATTTCATTAAAAAGAACAAAAAAAACAAGTGATTTAAATAATAGAATAGATTTTGATAATTTAATTATAAATTTAGATAAATATGAAGTATGGTTAGATGGAAATAAATTAAATTTAACATTCAAAGAATACGAATTACTAAAATATTTAGCTTCTAATCCTGGAAGAGTATTTAGTAGGGAAATACTATTGAAATCAATTTGGTCGGATGATTATTTTGGAGGAACAAGGACAGTTGATGTGCATATTAGAAGAATTCGAAGTAAAATTGATGATCTAAAGAATCAATTTATCGAAACCCAATGGAATGTAGGATATAAGTTTCGTAATAAAAATTAGAGATATTTTTCGTTAGGTAAATTAGAATTTGAAAGAACAAGAAAAAGCAAATAGGTATGTAGCAGTTTCTGCTAATGAACATGGTGTCAAATTCATTAGATTATGGTTTACCGACATACTAGGAAATCTAAAAGGATTTGCGATTACCGTAGATGAATTAGAAGAAGTTTTATCAAATGGAGCCAGTTTTGATGGTGCGGTAATTAAGGGAAATGTAAGATCTATTGAATCAGATATGGTCGCCCATCCTGATGCATCTTCTTGGCAAATACTCCCATGGAGACCAGCAGAAAATTCCGTTGGAAGGCTTTTTTGCGACATAAAAAATCCAGATGGAAGCAAAAGTGAATTCGACTCAAGAGAAATACTTAAAAAGACAATAAAAAAGGCGTCCAAAATAGGACTTAATTATTATGTTGCCCCTGAAATTGAATATTACTATATAAAACCTGAAAATAAACAATTTCTTAATGATCATTCAGGATATTTTGATCAATCATCTGTAGACTCTGTTGGATCAGATCTTAGAAGAGAAACCGTTTTATCTATTGAATCAATGGGTATACCTGTCAAACACAGTCACCATGAAGGTGCAAACTCACAACATGAAATAGATCTCAGACACACAAATGCTCTAACAATGGCGGATTCTGTTATTACATTTAGGTTAGCTGCAAAGGAAATAGCAGCAAAATCAGGTTATTATGCATCTTTTATGCCAAGACCATATGAAAATCATAATGGATCTGGAATGCATATAAACATATCTTTATTTGATGGTGATAAAAATATTTTTTTCAACCACAAAAAACCTTCAGAGTTATCAGAAATTGGTAAACAGTTCTTTGCAGGTTTAGTTAAACACAGTCCAGAAATATGTTTGATAACAAATCAATGGGTAAATTCATATAAAAGACTAATTCCAGGACTAGAAGCTCCAGTATTGGCATCTTGGACTACTGGCGATATGAATAGTCTTATCAGAATACCTTCTTATAGACCCGGAAGGGAAGAAAGTGTTAGGATAGAATACAGATTACCTGATTCAGCAACAAATCCTTATTTAACATTTTCTATAATTCTTGCTGCAGGCCTTAAAGGTATAGAAAAAGAGTATAAATTATCAAAGCCTATAACTACTAATTTATCTACAATGAC
>CEUS01283188.1_pt1 | contig 17277 bp, 10 predicted proteins | sample 427031 | NCBI WGS metagenome assembly CEUS01 (sample SAMEA2622837, study PRJEB7988) | marine metagenome | biome: marine biome (ENVO:00000447); feature: marine epipelagic mixed layer (ENVO:xxxxxxxxx); material: "saline water (ENVO:00002010), including plankton (ENVO:xxxxxxxx)" | depth 140 m | reverse complement strand
TTTTAAGTGGGAGATTTCGAATAACTCCATCATCTCCTCCATTTTTTGGCGCGGGTGTTTCACATGGTAGAGTCCGGTAAACACCAGCAGGTTCTGCCAGACGGTCAAATTAGATGGCAGGTTGGCATAGGTGGATGAGAAATTCATTCGCTTGAGAATCGGAATCCGGTTCTTTTCAAGATCTTGGCCAAAGATTTCAATGCTTCCGGATGATGGTTTTATCAGTCCCAACATCATTTGCATAGTCGTGGACTTTCCAGCCCCGTTTGCGCCCAACAATCCTAGGATTTCGCCTTTATTTATAGCCAGTGTGAGTTCATTAACGGCTAAGGTGTCTCCAAACGATTTTGTAAGACTTTTTGCTTCCAGAGCAGCAGATTTCATAAAAAAGATCGATTTTTACCACTTTTTCCCCTGTAACAAGCGGAAATCCCGAAATGGCGCTTGTAATCGCTGAAAAATTGGCCTTTAATCACCTATAACCTCAACAACGTTAACCTTAAACCTCAAAATATCGAAAGGTACCTAAATGAACAAAGCTGATCTTGTCGACGCTATCTCCGCTTCAACTGGTCTTTCCAAAGCAGATGCTGGAAAGTCTCTTGATGCCACCCTGGATTCTATCACGAATTCTTTGAGGGGTGGGGGTGCAGTTTCTTTGGTAGGATTCGGAAATTTTTCTGTTTCTCACCGGAATGCCCGCGTAGGTCGCAATCCCCAAACCGGGGCAGAGATTCAAATTTCTGCTCGCAATGCGGTTAAGTTTTCCGCTGGTAAAGCCTTAAAGGATGCTGTTAACTAACAAAGTATCCGATTAGACTTTAATAAAGGCCGGATTTTCCGGCCTTTATTATTATATGGAAATTGTCTCTTACAAATTTGAAGACGATGGTTCCATTCCGAATAATAAACTACCGTTGCTCATATACCAGGACGCATTGGATTTAGGCGTAAGAAATCCTGCTGATTCGATTGAGTCCCAATTTTCCGACCGTGGTTGGGGTCGGTTCTGGAGGAATAGTATCTACACATTTCATCACTACCACAGTACCTCCCATGAAGTGCTCGCTTGTTATCAAGGCCGAGCCGACGTTCTATTGGGTGGTGAAAAAGGTGAGCTGCTGACCATCAGGGCTGGCGATGCCGTATTGGTCCCGGCTGGAGTCGGCCACTTTAACAAAGGCAGCAGTCCTGACTTCAGGGTTATAGGGGGTTATCCTAAAGGATTTACTTGGGACATGCAATACGGTTGCCCCGGAGAAAGACTCAAGGTTCTAGAAAACATTTCGTCCTTGCCGATTCCACCACAAGACCCGGTAACCGGAAGCAGTGGAGGACTCAAAGAGCTCTGGATTTAAGAAATGTCTTGTCGCGGTTGAAAAGATGACTACTCCTTGCGGCTTCTTGAATTACTTTAATTCAGGAATTGTTCTTAACCATAGCACCAATGCACCGGAAAACGCCGTGAGAATCGGCGACAGTCGCGCTACGGTATCAGGTTACAAACCTGGAGTCCGACTTTCGGCTTTGGATTACCAAAACTTGCCGCGCAAGCAACGGATGGTTCGGCTTTTTCGGAAATTATCCTGGCTACCAATAGGGTGGAATGAGGACTTTTGAGAGTCGTGCTGTTTTTTGCACACGGCTCCCAAATAAATGTATAACTCAACAAACCGAATCGGCTTAACAAAACTTATAGCATCAGGATTTATCGCATGGTGCGGAGAAATTAGTGCTCCTCCATCCTTCGCGATTGAGAATGATACCTCTCAAGTCTACGATCTCGATCAATTCGTGATCGTATCCAGTCGGACTGAATTGCGGTTGGACCAGGTAGGAAGCTCTGTCGAATTAATCACTTCGTCGGACTTTGAAAAATTGAAACAACCTTTTCTGTTGGAATCGCTTCGAGGCATTCCTGGATTTGTGCTGCGCAACAATGGTGGAAGCGGCCAGGTGTTCGCTATGACAACCCGCGGTCTAAACACCAATCGACCAGCAGTGTTTATTGACGGGGTAGAGGTGAGTAATCCTGCTTCCGGCCAGATTCTCAATTTTGGGACTTTGGCAACCAGCGGTATTGATCGAGTTGAAATTCTCAAGGGTGCTCAAAGTTCACTCTACGGCGCTGATGCTTTGGCTGGTGTTGTCAGTATTGAGACCAAAGACGGCAGAGAAGAACCCGGTAGCTTTTTCGACGTAATGGTTGGAGGTTTTGATACATATCAAGCTGCTGCCAGCACGTGGGGGAGCAAGAATTCCTTCAATTACTTTGCAATGGTTTCTTATTTCGATTCAGAGGGATATTCGGTGCAAGATCCAGGATACGGTCCCGAGTGGGCTGACGACGATCTTTACAGAAATTTCAACGCACTGGTAAATCTGGGTTACCAAATAAGTGATGATAGTGCATTGGAGTTGGTCACCTATTTTGTGGATTCAAAGGCGGAATATGATCCTGGAGATCCTTCATTTATTTTCGGCGATCCATTTGTTGACAATTACACGGAGACAAAACAAATCTTTGCAAAGATGGCGTTTGATTTCAAACCAGCTGAAAATTGGGATTCAGAGTTAAGTGTCGGAATTAATGAATCACGGGATTTTAGCTTTTCTTCCTTTCCCTTTGAGGCGGATGGTGACCGTTTCGAGCTAAACTGGAATAATACGGTGGAATACTCCGATGAATTCCAGCTCGTGGCTGGAGCCAAGTATAAGAAGGAAAAAAATATTTCATACCCTGGTGACCGGAGCGAGGAGTCTCTTTTTGTGGAAAACTTGTTTTTCCCTGATGAAAACTTTGTCCTTACCGCCGGCGGCAGGTATGACGATAACAGTGCTTACGGTTCCGAATCCACATTCCGGGGCACGTTTAGCTACGTTGTTGACGAAATTGAAAACCGCTTTGTGAGGCTAAGGGGATCGTATGGGACATCTTTCCAGGCTCCAACTTTCTTGCAATTGTTCAGCTTTTTTGGTGATCCTGATATTAAGCCGGAATCTGGAACGGGTTGGGACCTTGGTTTGGAAAGTGTTTTTAATGAAGGAACAACAACCTTCGGAATAACCTATTTCGATTACGACATAATGGATAAAATCGTTTTCAGCTTTGCTTCAAATTCTTTTGCAAATGAGGACCGGTATTTCAGTCGTGGGTTTGAGAGTTATGCCAGGTTTCAAGTGGATAACAATGTAACCCTAAATTTTTCATATACGTATTCAGATGCAAAGTACGAGGATTGTTCGCCGGCAGAGCGTGTTCCGGAAGCAACAGTAACTGCCGGCATGGATTGGTTATCACCGAATGAAGGGGTTCTTTTTAGCCTCAATGGAACATATGTAGGCAATCAATTCAGCCTTCGAGGTGATACCGAAAAAATGTCCGAGTACCTGGTGATCAATATCGCAGGAACTTACCGGTTGAATGAGACCTGTGATATTTGGCTGCGTATCGATAATTTTTTCGATGAGGACTATGAGGAAGTGGCGGGATTCCAGACGGCAGGTTTTTCCGTTTTTGGAGGAGTCAATTTCCGATTCTGATATAGTGGATTATTAGGGAGGCGTGTGCGCAAATCGCCCGCGCCTCATTCATGTATTCATGATTTGGGCACGTTTTTCTTTGGCCCATTTCGAGTCGCCCGATTTGAGCTTAAGGATCCTAAGCATAGCGTCGATTAGCTTTGGGCCATTGTAGAGCCACGGCTTTCCCCAATAGCGCATTAAGTATTGTATGGGCCAATCTTTTTGCCCCCGGTTTAAGAGACGCTTGCTATATCGGGCAATTAGCAATCGGCAGTTCTCGTTATCGTAGTTTCGGCGTCCTGTAGTTGCGCTCACATGATGCCATACTTGGCTTTTCCCGGCAATCAGATTGCGCAAACCTTTTTCACCCAGCCGCAGGCATAGGTCTACGTCTTCCCCTCCATTCAGGAACGCTTCATCGAAACCGTTCAACGACGTGAATAAAGATCGTTTAATAACCATGCAGGCGGCGGTTACAGCCGGGAATTCTCTGTAATCGAAGGGAAAAAGAAATGGGAAGTTTTTTCCGAAGTGATCCGGTCTCCCGATCAGGTCAAAAATAATTCCGGCGTGATCAATTGAACGCGTAAAGATATTCTTTTGAATATTGCCCACGGTTCCAACGCGGAGTTTTTCTTCATAGCATTGTAACATGGGTTCCAACCAACCATCGGTAAGAACGAGGTCGTTATTCAGGAGGACAAGAAATTCTCCGGTGGCAGACTTGACTCCAAGATTTATGGATTTGGCATACCCTTGTTGCTCTTTGTTTCGGATGAGTTGTATCCGGTTGTCGCGAAGTTGGTCCAAAAATTCCTTCGAACCATCCGAGCTGGCATCGTCAATGATGATGAGTTCGAAATTATGGGCTTGGGTAGTTTGCAGCAGACTGTCCAAAAATTCCCGTGTGCAATCCAGACGATTGTGAACTGGCACAATCATAGAGAGTTTTGGGGAATCTGCACCTGACATCAGGCTCCATATTTTCTTTGGTTTCGGGATACGCAACCTTTTTAGGGTGCGGCCTTGGCCAATTTGGATTTTATTAATAATTTCGGTGTTTTGACTTGGGAGGATGGGGAAAGTGCAGACAAAACCATCATAATAGATCTCATAAACGATGCTCTGCTTGAAGGAGATGGGACTTTTACGATTCAACTTTTGGAGACATCTGGCAGTTCTGTTCCCGGCCAGAATAATTTCCAATCGATCACTGTCCAGGATAACAAAGGCGAGTCTCAAAGCTGGTTTGAATTCAGCACAGTCTTGTATTCCGGAACTGAGAGTCCGGAATCGCTCAACGTGTCCGTGGAGCGATTTGGCGATGGAGTAGGAAGAGCTTCGGTTCGAATATGATCGAACAACGCCGATGCCGTAGCTGGTGCTGGCTATTCCCCTTTGGATACCCTACTCAATCGGTATGATGGTGAGCTTGGGCATAAAACTGCAGCCATTATCCTAATTGATGATAGTCAATTAAAATTCAATGAACGAATTGGGTTGGTTTTATCCGAGCCGAGTGAAAATACTCCTTTGGGGGATCTTTCCAACGCTGAGGCCTTGATTTACGATGACGATGGTGGATCAAGGTACATGATCAATATTTCCACTCGTGGCTATGTTGGTTTTGGAGACGATAGAATGATTTTTGGATTTGTAATCACGGGAAACCGGGCCAAGCAAGGTGCTTAGTCGAGAAATCGGACCTAGCTTAACTGGAGTCGGAGTTGGCTATGCATTTCAGACCCTCAATTGAAGCTGTTTTCTGGTGGCAATTCAATTGGCACAAAAGACGATTGGCAATCGTCCACCAATTCTTCGGAAATTGGCAACTTACTGCCTCCATCCGATAATAAGGAATCTGCGATTCTTGTAAGCCTTGACCTAGGATCATATACCGTTGTTCTCTTTGGAGGTGGAGGAGCGACTGGTATCGAACTGATCGAGTTGTTTAAGGTGACCCAATTATTTAGGAATCATCTAAAGAATTTCTTGAAAAAGGCGGCCTATTAATCGGCTCGCCTTTTTTTGTGACCTTATTTCCAGCAGATGCATATGCATTTAGTAAAATGGAGGATTCTTTGCCTTATTTTAGGGGATTAGTGTTTTTTGTTAAAATACAGACACCTTGTCCCAACGATCCCAAATCTTCAAATTCTGTGCCGCCGTCGAGCGCCACAGAATGCCTGAGGGGGATAAACGGTTTAGACCCTGTTTCGAAAAGTTCGATGTTGTAACCTAATTTATTAGCCCAAATTTCGATCTGGCTGTTGGTCATGAATTGGTCGTGAAAGGCGCGCTCTTTTTCATTCACCATGTTATCGAATCGGCTCCAGTGGATATCTTCATCGAATGTTAGGAATGAAAATATGACTTTTCCGTCCGCTTTAATCAGATCTCGGGCGTTTCTTAAATATATGTAGGAATGTTCATGAAAAAGATGTGTAAAAACTGAAAAAAAACAGATGAAATCAACCGTGTCTTTTTCGATTGGCAACTGTAGATCGGAGATAAGCTCAAATTTGAAACTACTTCCCGGACATTTTTCCTTGGCATATTCAAGAAATTCCTGAATTACATCGAATCCCTTGTAGTGTTTATGTTGTTCGCGATGAAGTTGGCAGGCTAGCCTGCCGGTCCCGCATCCGACATCAACCACATGGTGGTGAGATTGAAGTCCGGCATGACGCAAAAGCTCAAGTTGTAGAAATCCCATTTCTTCGAAGTCGCCACCCACCACTTCCTGGTATATCGTATCCCGGTTTGATCTGAGTCTTTTAAGCTGCCTGAAAAGCTTCGAAAAACTACCGGAATTTTTCATGGTTTGTTAGCTTTTGGTGGAAATCGGAATAGGCGGTTTTCAGTATTCAGGAAGAGGGCGTATTTCTTAATAATTGACTCAGTTGAATATCAAATTCTTTGGTGCGGAAAAGTTTATTTCCGTATTTGGTGTGAAGGCTGAAACTTACGATTCTGGTTGTTAGCTCTCTATCCCCGAGAAATTTTTGAATCTCACTGTTGATTTCGAGGAGAGGATTCAACAGAAATCCGTTTTCCATGTTGGCTGGTAGCAAACGGAAAAGCCGGGATTCGCCATTAGCGGTTTCGATGTTTATATGGACCATTTCCGGTTTAAAGAAAAACGCTACTATTTGCTGAAAGATGGATGGTGCATAACTGGATTTCATCCAGAGAGGTTTGTTTGCGAAAGTCCGGATATCCACCTTTTCACCCACGTTTACACGTCGTTCCAAAACCGGTTTAGAAAGAGATTGAGAAAATCGCTCAACCCTTTCGAGGAGCAGGTAATCCTTTTCCTCGATAACGGGTTCGTAGTTCTCTAGTACTTTCCAAATAAATAAGTTGTCGTCCGTAGTAGGATAGCGGCTATCCACACGGCCTTCACAGGCCAGGATGAAATCCGGTGGATTGGATTCCATGTGTCTCAAATTCCATCGAGCCATGTGGTCGTTCAAGCCGTGGTAGTTCTGGATACTGGGCCTTATCTTGTAGTTAAAATCATTCAGTAAAAGAATGCCATTGTGAAAACGAAGTATATCAACGGTTCGGTTTCCAATTAGCTCTCCTATCTTTTGAAGCTTATGATTATTTTTGTTGCTTGCAATGACATTGGTGAAGTCGCTGAGGTTGGACCCTCCTGTTGTAATGAATTGCCATCCAAACTTCAATTGGCTGCTTGCATGACGGTAATAAAGTGCGCGTCGGTCTGGTAACAGCCAAAAGTAAGCCACTACCCCTAAAACCAATGTGCTGGAAACCCAGATGTAGGTCGATTTTCGTCCTCCGATTACCGGAAGGATCAGAAAGGGTAAGAAGGAAGCGGTTTGGAAAATAATTGCCAAGTGAGCTCCAGCCCGGGTGAATCCCGCTTTCCAGGTTAAAAAGTATACCAAAAGGCCCAATATTAGAATTGCGAAATGGGTGATCTCACTTTTTTTGCCGGCTAACCAAAGCACCATCGGAATGGAGGAAATCCAGATCATTAGAACACTTGCTATCAAATGAGTAGGGTGTGCGTTCAATTGCATTGAGTTGGTGTAACCGGAGGAAAGGGACAAGGAATGTGCAAAATAGGCCGGAAGATTGAAAATAGACTGGCCTACAAGCGCCCAAATCAGGCAAAGCGGTAACAAATAGCTAGCCACGCAAATCAATGCTGCTTGTTGTTGTTTATATAGTAGGTAGTTTGCTACGACTATGGCGGTGCATGTAATTCCTAATACACCAAACGTAAATTTTACCAAGGTGAGCAGGGCACAATAGAATCCGAAAAATAATGTGGAGCGGACGGTGAATCTGCTCCTCAGTACACTGATGGCAGCTGCCGCAATCGAAAGCAGAAATAAAGTGTCCGGGGTTGACGCAGCCCCAGCAATCATGCCCATTGCCAGAAGAATCCTTGCCCAGTTCCTGATCTGTTTTGTTGCGTACAGTATATAAAGGATTGCCCAAAGCAGAATGAGTGCTTCCAACAATACCTGCAATTTTGGATAATAGCCGATCGAGGTGCGGGCATATAAAAAGTTGAGAGGTCCACCGGTAAAGATGAAATCTTTGCCGAACTGCCACTTATTGAAAAAAGCTTCCTCAAGAACCACTTGCCAGGATGAGTCCAAGGAGGGCACGGTGTGATAGGGAATAGGAAACAGAAATACCAGTACGGTGAGTCCGATTACACACTCGAACCAGTTTTGTTGGATAAGCTGGCTGAATCTAACGTTCATCGATCGCTAATCGAGGAGGCCAAGCTAAAGAAAAGTCTTCGTACTCCAAAGTTAGGTTGGGATTGTAAGAAGGATCAGTATGTAATTTTTCGCCCCATCTTCTGCGCATGAATTCGATCTCGTCATTTACCCGAACTTTTTTGTGTTGGTCGTTGTCATCACCTCTTGAAAGGGATTCGTGATGATACAATTGTGCGTAGGGCGTCCATATATTAAAGTAGCCCGCTTCACGAATTCTTAGGCATAGATCGATATCGTTGAAAGCAACACCGAGGTTTTCTTCTTCGAATCCTCCCACCTCCTCAAATACAGACTTTCTTACAACCAAACAAGCTGCCGTGACGGACGAAATTCTTTGAACAAGATTCAGACGATTTCTCTGACCGGGCTCACCTCGGGTCGCGTATTTGAAGCAATGACCGGCCACACCATTGATTCCCAGTATAATTCCTGCATGTTGGATACAATCTTCTGGAAAGTATAATTTTGCTCCAACGGCTCCGATTTCCGGCTTGTGAGCGTGGCTGACCATTTCTTCCAGCCAGTCACCGTTGATCACCGTCACATCGTTATTTAAAAAAACTAGTATTTCGCCCTCAACCTGGTTCGCGGCGTAGTTGTTAAGCGCTGAAAAATTGAATGGATGGGGGTAGGGGATTATCTGGACATCTTGCTCTTCAATCTCTTTGAAAAATTCTAGAGTCTCCGGATCATCGGTTTGATTATCCACTACTACTATATCATAATTCACATAGGTAGTAGCATTTTGGATACTCTCGATGCAGGACTTCAGAATACTTGATTGATTTCTCGTGGGAATGATAATAGTTGCCTTCGGAGTTGGATAGGGAGCTTTGTATTTGAGCCTCCAATGGCCATGAGCGATTGGAATGATATCGGATTGAGACATCATTCTCGAACAATGATCCTCTAAGGTCTTCAGCGAGGATTCTTTGATGTATCCCTTTTCTTCCAAGGCTAATGCCGTTGACCCCTTAATGGCTCGCCAATGGTAAAGTATGTACGGAATGTGGATAATTTCTTCGTCATCCAATGTTTCGGTAATTTTTAAAAACAGGTCCCAGTCCTGGCTTCCTTCAAGGCCTGGCATGAAGCCACCTACGTCTCGAACAAGGTCGGTTCTTGTAACGGAAAGGTGGCATAGAAAATTCTGCCCTTCCAATAATTCTGGGTTCCAATCAGGTTTGAAATACGGATCATGCCGGTTGTCCTCAGAATCCATTTTATCTTCATCGGAATAGAAGAATTTGGCTCCTGGATTTTTTTCGATGTATTCAGCTACTTTTAGAAGTGCATCTTGGGCCAGAAAATCATCATGATCCAGGAAGGTGCACCATTCGCCCGTTGCCAATTCAAGGGCCGAGTTCGAGGCATTGCATATATGGCCATTCTCTTCGCGCTTCACCACGAGAATTCGGTCATCTGCATTAGAAGCTTGTTTTATAGTATTCCAGACATGGGATTTTGTTGATGCGTCGTCAGCGATGCAAAGTTCCCAGTTGGGGTAGTACTGGTTGCGGACTGAGTCGATTGCTTTTTCAAGATAAATTTTGGGTGTATTGAAAGTAGGGAACAGTATTGAAAATTTAGGTGACGATATGAGAGCTTCGACCCTTCCTTTGGCCTGCTGGTCGGAAATAGACAGAATCGATTTATACTTACTAAGCCATTTCTGGTAGTTTTCCTTTTCTTCTGATTTGGATGCGTAGTGTGATACGGGGAATCTTGAAAAATCTTCGATTGCGAACTGTTTCCAACGGCCCTTATTAATCCTATATTCAAACTTGAGCTTTGATTTTCTAGGAATGTCGTCCAATGGAATTTCGAATCCCGACTTCAGGCAGTTTTCAAATTCGTTCTTATTATCCTCATATACGTCGATTCTTTCCAGCGCTGCTTTTCCTTTAAAAATCTTTTTTCCAGTGCGAATTCGAACATCGGTTACTGGCTTATCATCGAGGCGAAAGCACCAGCCAATGATGAGGAATTGGTGGCCGAATCTCCTGCCAATCTGAGCATGTTCTATATTTGAGTAAACGCCGCTTTTAAGAATGGATATTTTTTGGTCGGCATAAAATGTCTTCCGAATTTGTTCGGGCTTTCGCTGGTCGAAAGTGTTCCATTTTCCTTTTTCGGCTTTATATTGAAACTCGAGTACTGGATTTCCGGGGATATCTGGAGCCCTTGCTTCGAAACCTGAATAAATGGCGTTGGTTTGACCTGGAAATTCCTGAAAGACATCTCCTCTCTGCATCCCATATCTGCACTTCAAGATTTTGTTTCGGCTCTTTATCCTGATTTCTAGAATTTGCGGACCGTTTTGGAGGAAAATCCAACCTACTATTTTAGTTTTTAGCTGTTTTTGCTGTTCTACAAAGATGGTCTCTACATTATAATAGCAGTTTCTAGCTGGTTCTACGCTCTTAGCGGCTTTCTTGGCCTGTGGTTTGCCTGAAATTATTGGGATCGTCTGCAAGCTCGATTGGTAAAATTCGGTCCATGCTCCGTCCTTAATTTGGCACTCCAAAGTTAATGAACCGTCGGTACGGTTTTTCGGTAATTCGCACTCAAATCCACATTTTTTAGCGTCCGGCTGATCCGCATAAATTGCGTGTGTGTCCGTTCTCGGAATATAGAATTCCGTGTCCAGTGGTTCGTCGTCCAATCGGGCTTGAATTTTATTTATTTTGAGTGGGTTTATGGCAAAACACCATCCCGAGACCACGCGTGAATCAAATGCGGTTCGCTCGAGTATACCATCCAGGTCGAAGAGGTAAGGTTGCTCAACTTTGTCTAGTTTGATTTCTGAAATTGGCTGGCTGAACAGTGTGATCGACCGTTTGGCATTTCCGGGCGTGATATTCACCGTTAGATACAAATCCAGATTAGCTGGAATAAAGGAAGATGCTATTAGTTTGGCTTCTTCGTTTTTTTTAGGAGTGTTCACTGGAACTTCATTGTCCAAATCCACAAATGTAAGTGGATCGTTCCCAAGGAAAACGCTAATGGTGCAGTTTTGGGGAATGAGCAAATCCAAGGTGACTGTGTAGCTATCAATTTGCAATCGGTGACTAAATTCCGAAATGATCACCTCAGGACTCGGCGTCCAAGGCAGGCTGTAGTAAATTTTATAAAGCCAGTTTTTCATCGGAGCTCTGAGGGTTTTCACCCTTTTCTGATTCAAGCCAGGGTTTCTTATACCGGGGAGGATCAGCTAATCGAAAATTTTCTTCAAAAAGGGTTAACGCAGGATTGTAGAAAGGATCATTTTCTATAACTGGCTGCCATTTTGCAGAAAAATTATCCGCCTCCTGTTGCCAACGTTTTTTCTTTTGGTGGTTGTTCTCAAACCCTCTTGAGGCCGATTCATGGTGGTATAGAGTTGCATGGGGAGTGTAGACCGTCCTGTAACCTCTGTCCCAGGCACGTAAGCAAAAATCGACGTCGTTGTAGGCCACGCTGAAATTTTCCTGGTCGAAACCTCCCAGTTCTTCGAAGACCTCCTTCTTGATGGCCATACAGGCAGCGGTCACGGCCGAGTAATTTTGGATGATTCCCGCCCGCCCTATGTGACCGGGATTCAAGTAATGAAGGAACTTGAAGGCGTGGCCTGCAATCCCTCCGACGCCCAAAATAATTCCGGCGTGCTGGATATAGCCGTCCGGGTATATGAGCTTGGCGCCTACCGGTCCTACTTTAGGTCTCAGTGTATGGCTGACCAATTCACCTAGCCATTCCTCAGAAATTACTTCTATGTCGTCGTTTAGGAAAACCAGAACATCTCCATTGGTTATTGCTACAGCGCGGTTGTTCAGCTGGCTGAAATTGAAAGGGATTTGATCTTCAACTACAGATACAGAGGACTTTTCAGAAATACCGGTCAGGTATTTCTTTGTCTCCGGTTCATCGCTTCCGTTATCGATGACAATAATTTCGTAGTTTCTGTAGGAGGTTTTCTCAAGAATGGACTCGATGCATCTCGAAAGAAATACGGAATTATTTTTGCTCAGGATTATAATGGAAGCTTTGGGGTTTCCTGGTGAGGAATATTGAATTCTGAAGGATCCAAAACTGGGCCCATTTTCAACAGTTCCCGAGGGTTCGTATTTTTTAAGATATTCCTGAAGTGCCCGTTTGCCGGACGTTACTGCGTAGTTCTTGTTTCCAACGCTGGCGCTTGTTGATTCGGTGGACATGCGCCAGTGGTACAATATGCGCTGAATGTGACGAATTTGTGTCGGCTCTATGTGGTCGAGACACCTCAGCACTAAATCCCAATCCTGAGACCCGACAAAACCTTCTCTGAAGCCGCCTGCTTTATTTAGGAGGTCTTTTCGATAGACCCCTAGGTGTGACACAAAATTGTGGGATCCGAGTAAATCGATGCCAAAGTCCGGTTTAAAGTAAGGGTCCAACCGGTAGCCGTCCGGGGTGATTTTATCCTCATCCGAATAAATGATCTGAACATCTGGGTGTTTTAGAATTTCATTAGCCACATAATATAACGCGTAGGGTGGCAAAATATCGTCGTGGTCGAGTAGAGCAACGTAGTCTCCCATGGTGATCTCAATGGCGGTATTTGAACAAGCGGATATGTGGCCGTTTTCCGTTCGGTATGCTACTTTGATTTTTGAGTCTTTTTTAGCCCAATAGCGGAGTCTCTTAAGAGTTTTTATCTCGGATGATTTGTCATCTGCGATACAGAGTTCCCAATGCTCGTACCATTGAGAGCGCACGCTCTCGACCATCTGGTCCAATAATATGGGCGGAGTATTGTAGGTGGGGACTACAATGGAAATAAAAGGCTTACTTTCAAATCGTTCTATGTGTTGGAGAACTCCATCTTTATCGGATTCTGAGAAGGTGTCGTGCTTATTGATCCATTTAGTATAAGGGTGTTTTGCCCGAATCGAATTTTCCGGATCAAAATAGGTCAGTCGTGGGCGGACCAGAAACTCGGTAATTATGGTGACCCAGTCACCCTCTTTAAATTTTCCCTCGATGGTAAATTTTGTGGACCCTCTAGGGACTTTAAGGGGGACTTCGAACCCGGAATAAAGCACTTGTTCGGAAGTGGTGTTGAATGCTTCGAGGAGATCATGTCGTTCTATTCCAAATCGTGCAATCTGCCTGCCCATAGGAGTGGTGATTCGAACGGATTTCAGAGGATTTGATTTGTGAAAACACCAGCCTCGCAGCATAAACTCCTTTTGTTTGGGCCGAAGCCAGCGAGGGCCATCCAATGCGAATGTGATCCCATCAATGGTCTCGGCGACGTCGTGCCTATAGGTCGTAATAGGCACGTATTCGCTAAATAATCTAAGGAACCAGTTGAGCAGCGGTATCAAGGTTAAAACTTCAAATTGAGAAGGGATTGATACGAATGATCAACCCTATATCTTTCCCCGGATTGAATCGAGGAATCTTACGACTGGCGAACGTCTCCGCTGAATTTTTCTCAACACGGAATCTATCGTGTTTTGGGTTCTCATCCAATCTGAAGTTTCTTTCAAATTGTTTGTTCTAACTTTTAATCTCGAGCGGATTATGGACGACTCAATTTCGGTGGCGTAGAACTGGATATTTATCCAACACACTTTGCTTGTATCGATCTTTGGCAAGTTCGCAAAAAGTAATTGGGGATCGTGGGTCAGGCTCGAGATTTCCTGACCTTTTTCCGAGACGGGGCCGAGCGTCGCACCGGTCAACTGCAATTGCTGGGGATCATTTGGTGCTTCATTCCATTCGAACAATGTTTGGTGATCCTCATTCAGTAATACCCATTTCTTCAAATAGTAGGTTCCCGGAAATTGTCCGGGGTCTATTCTCATCCATTCAAGATCCTGAGGGGGCGTAAATGGGATGGTCCAGTCTTCTTGGCTGCCAGCGTGGTACCACTTGCGCAGAGAACAGTTCTCCATTTGTGCGGGCTCGTTTGGAAAGTAAATTTGAAATTCGATAGGACGGCCTGAATCCAAATGGTCTTTCTTTTGTGAGTTAGCCTTTTTCCGCTTAAAGGACTCAATGTATTTGCGATACCGCAGAGTTGTTACTGATGGTTTGGAAATGACCTGCAGTTCATCTTCCAAAACATGAATTACCTTTTCAAGCTGGTTCCCCGGAGCCTGGGAAAGCATGTGTCGTTGGTGCGTTAATACACTTTCATAAAAACTCTCCAGTTCCAAAGTATTCTGAGTGATATTGAACCACTTTTCGCCAAATTCCATTCCTAATTCAGAAATATGTTTGGCCAGATCTTTGTTTGAAAATAGTTCCTGACAACGGGCCGCTATTTCTTCGGGTGTTGAGGTTTTGAGCAACAGTGCGTTTTCACCGTCTTCCAGGTAATTCCCCAAATTGGCCGAGGTTGTTACCAAAGGTTTTCCCATACACAGATAGTCGGGAAGTTTTGAAGGGAGCCTGTGTTGATTGTATTCGTTTATGCGGCCGGGTTGGACTACGACATCTGCCAGTTCGATAAATTGCCAGACTAGATCCCGTGAAACAAAGCCCAGGTCACGAATCCAAGTTTCAACCCCGGATTTCATTTTTTTACGCAGCTGAAGATCCGGGAATCCGGTTTTCAAAAGGATGCAGGGAGTACCTTGTTGGTTTAAAATGGCAACCGCATTGTAAAGGTCGGTCAGGTCAGACGAGTTGGCTTTGGAGGCGCCTCCAGGATAAGTGATCACTTTGTAATCTTTCGGAATGCCCAGCGCCTTTTTGGAAATCGGTGCAATGTTTTTTGTGCCGTTTTTCGATCCCTCAAACCCCGGATGCAAGCAATGAACGGGTTTTGAGGGGGGCAGTCTGTCTTTAAGACTTTCCATAATCACCGTGTAGCCGTCCGCGATTTCCAGAAAAACCTGAGCATGATCGGGGTCTATTGTGGTTAACGCTTCCTTCTCCGCGGGATGAGCGTATTGATGCACCGCCCATTCGTCATCTTCCAAGTGAATGATCATTCGGGAGGATACCAATTGCCATAGTTCCTCGCAGAAATGGCGCACCACTTCGCGGGGTGTCCAAACATGGATTATGTCCGGTGGTTCTTGTTCAAATCTATTTGGGTTTGCCAAAATATCCTCAAACGAAAAAGTCGGAACCTGGGGAAACCGATAATATTGATAAGATGGGTCCAACTCCGGCAGTGCAATCGCCGTTTTGTGGCCCAAATTCCTCATTTCCGCGGCAAAGGGGCCGATGTGGTTCATGCTATTTGAGGAAAATGAACCGTAATGTGTAAAAAGGATTTTCATTTAGTCGTTTGGAAGCAATAGGTGGGGATCATTTGAGACTTATGTTGATTAGATTCTGAGCTTCAATTTAAAGATTAAAAATTTTACCTCATTTCATTCATTTCAACCAAACCCAGCGAAATCTCTGAAAATGATACCAATCCGTACTCTTTTCACCTGATTCATTTAGCATGCTTAGACTGTTTTTACCACCACTAATGGGTTCCCTGATCACTTTCATAAGCCTGTGTCTTAAAATATTTTCAGGGAAAAAGGTGTTGAAGTATGCTTGTAAGGCCTTTTTGTCCAATAGCTTCCAAAAACCCTGACCACCCCTGACCCTCTACGATATAACAGAAAAATTCTTATGGATTATCGATTAAGCCATATTAAACAGCTCGAGTCGGCCAGAATATTGAAGCTATGACTTGCTAGTTCTCTGATAGCTCCACGCTGCGACCAGGCGGACGATTTTTGTTCAGGCATACTACCAAAGAAGTCAAAGCGATCGTTCGGGAACCCCGTTAGAAGGTGAATGTCAATACGCTCTACAAAATTGAAGAAGAACCCGAATTCAAGCTCAACGAGATTGGTCGCATCAGCCTTCGCGTCACATCACCGCTCCTATCCGACAGTTACAAAAACAATCGCACTACCGGCAGTTTTGTTCTCATAGATCCCGACACTAACTTTACTGTCGGTGAGGTCATGATTATTTGACGAAAATCTAAGATTCGATATTGCTCTTAAGATTGCTCCCTGTATGGATACTTTTTATGGATGCAATTCGTAAGCGACTTCTCAACGGAGAGACTCTGGTAGGCAGCTGGATTAATTCTGGAAGCACGATCATTGCGGAGCTAATGGCTGCCGCAGGATTTGATTTTTTATGTATCGATGCGGAGCATTCGGCTGTCGATCTTCCTCAAGTTCAGGCCTTGTTCCAGGCAATGCATTCAGGCAATCCGAACTGTGCCAACGTTGTTCGATTGCATGGTGTGGATTATTCTTTGGTAAAGCGATATTTGGATGCGGGTGCGCAGGGCGTCATTGCTCCACTGGTCATGAGTAAAGCGGACGCCGAGTTGCTGATCGAAGCTTCAAAATATCAACCTCTCGGCAACCGCGGAGTCGGTTTTTGCCGTGGAAACCAATATGGCTTAAATGTTGAGGAGAAGGTCAAAACGGCGAATGAGGATATCTTTGTAGCTGTTCAGATTGAACACGTGGATGCCGTGGACTGCATCGACGAAATATTGGACGTGGAAGGAATCGATGCAGTTTTTGTAGGCCCGTATGATCTCTCGGCATCGATGGGCCTGACGGCACAGTTTGAACATCCTGATTATATTGCTGCTAGAACCCGTGTTTTGGACGCATGCAAGCGCAGTGGTATTGCGCCGGGAATCCATGTGGTTCCGCCTGAACCGGCTATGTTCTTGGATCAACAAAAGGAAGGGTATCGATTGATGGCTTACAGTCTCGACATCACCATGGTCTTGGAAGCTTGCAAAAATGGTCTATCTAAAATCAGGGCTGCTATATAAATCACTTCCTTTCCACGTACAAATCCAACATTGCCTTTTCCTATGCCCGATTCCTTCAAAACCGTTGCCCTCTTGCCTATGAAAGCCCACAGCGAACGGGTGAAGGGTAAGAACTTTCGCCTTTTTGCTGGTAAGCCTTTATTTCGCTGGATTCTGGACACGTTGCTGGCCGTATCCGAAATCGACAAAATTGTGATTAAT
>CEUS01281081.1_pt1 | contig 17284 bp, 15 predicted proteins | sample 427031 | NCBI WGS metagenome assembly CEUS01 (sample SAMEA2622837, study PRJEB7988) | marine metagenome | biome: marine biome (ENVO:00000447); feature: marine epipelagic mixed layer (ENVO:xxxxxxxxx); material: "saline water (ENVO:00002010), including plankton (ENVO:xxxxxxxx)" | depth 140 m | reverse complement strand
TCCGGTGCGCCCATAATTGCACTAGTTTCCGAAACGGGTTTTGATAGAAGGGCATCAAGCCCCCGTCCAAGTCTCTTCTCTTTTGTCATTTTATCATTCCACTACTGCCCACCCATGGCACGTTCCTCTTCCCGACGTATAACCTCTCCAGCTAACGCCAAATAGGCAAGTGCACCACGCGACTTCCGATCATGGAAAAGAACAGGTTTACCAAAGCTAGGTGCTTCGGCCAGTCGCACATTGCGCGGGACAACGGTGCGGAAAACCTTATCATCAAAATGGCTAACAAGCTGCTCTGATACTTCCTGCGATAGGTTAATTCGACTGTCAACCATAGTGCGTAGCAAGCCATATATCTCGAGATTTGCATTCACTGAATCACGAACCTGTTCCACCGTATTGATCAATGCGCTGAGTCCCTCAAGAGCATAATACTCGCATTGCATCGGAATAAGCACACCATCTGCAGCGGCTAAGGCGTTAACCGTCAGCATATTTATTGATGGGGGGCAATCGATAAGAATAAAATCGTACAGTCCAACAACAGGCCTTAGTGCTCGTCGCAAACGGGTCTCCCGACCAGCCTGCTCAAGAAGTCTGACTTCTGCCAAAGTGAGATCCTCATTACCAGGTAATAATGCGAAACCACCTTCAGTTGCCGATACGATTGTATCTGCCGCAACAGCGTCTCCCAGAAGAACATCACACGTTGAAAGCTCCAACGTCTTTTTGTCAATACCACATCCCGTAGTTGCATTACCTTGAGGATCAATGTCAATTAAGAGCACTCTACGCTGGGTAGCGGCTAGGGATGCCGCGAGATTAACGCAGGTTGTTGTCTTTCCCACGCCCCCTTTCTGGTTCGCAATTGCAATGATCCTCGCCATCAGCTCACAGAACTTTTTCTTTTAAGGCTAATAACATGGCGCGCATGCGAGTCAAGCCCCGCTACAACGAGCTTAGAAACGCTCGCTTGCCACTGGCCTTTGGACCTAATCGTTTCCAGTTCTTCGACCGGATATCTCCCCTTAAGTACCAACATATGACCGGTATCCCCAATGAGGTGCCCTGCCAACGTCAGCAATCGTGGTATTGACGTTACCGCCCTAGCCATCACCGTATCAAAGCCGAAAGCTGGTTCATAGTGTTCTGCGCGTTCTTTCACAGCTTTTACATTATCCAACTGCAAATCAACTATCATTTGAGTAACAAAACTAATCTTCTTGCCATGAGAGTCCAGCAGGACAAAATCCACGTCCGGCTCAACAATCGCCAAGGGTAAGCCTGGAAAGCCTGCACCTGTGCCAATGTCAATCACTTTGGGCCCTTGAATAAATGGACGCACGCTCAAACTATCAAGGATATGTAGCTTAATCATATCTTGAATATTCCGCACTGCCGTCAAATTTACCCGGTCGTTCCAGCGCTCAAGACTCGAAAGCAGCGCAGCTAATTTTGTAACGATATCATCCGATAACCGCTGGCCCTGGGCCGCAGCACCAGCCGCGATACTTTCTTCAATCATGAACTATCCCACTTGCACCGCTTCACCGCTACAGGCTTTTATTACGCCATCTTTCAAACCACAAGTAATGCCATAAAGTCGTCAACCGACATATTCCTCATGATTTCCGGATCATTGCTTGCCTCTTTTAGTCCCCGCCACTGCTTTTCTTTTAATTTGCCCGATATGCTCGAGTCAAATTTGCATACAAGGGTGGGAATTCCTTCGTGACGTCGTTGCTTATGGCCAATAGGATAATCAACCGCGATCCTTTCCGTCCGACTACCGTCCTTAAAACAAACCTCTATTGCATTACCAATATAACGCTTATCTGGATCAAAGTAGTCCTTAGTAAAGTTCTCGTTTTCTCTTACAACCATTTTTCGACGCAGTTCATCAATGCGCGCATCAGCGGCAACCTCATCCTCATAGTCCTTTGCAGTTAAACGACCAAAAATCATAGGAATTGCAACCATATACTGTATACAGTGATCTCTATCGGCCGGGTTATTTAATGGCCCCGTTTTATCTATTATCCGAACACCTGGTTCTTGTGTTTCAATTACCACTTTATCAATTTGGTCAAGGCGGTCCTTGACAACTTCATGGAGGATCATTGCAGCTTCCACCGCCGTTTGTGCATGGAACTCTGCTGGATATGAGATTTTGAACAATACATTCTCCATCACATAGCTGCCGAACGGTTTCGTTATAGAGAATGGCTTTGTATCAAACAAAACATCATAGAACCCCCATGTTCGAGCAGTCAGGGCTGATGGATACCCCATTTCCCCAGCCATTGCGATGAGCGCTAAACGCACACCACGACTGGTAGCATCGCCGGCAGCCCAACTTTTACGTGAACCGGTGTTAGGTGCATGTCGATATGTCCGCAGAGCGCACCCATCGATCCACGCATTTGAAACAGCATTGACTACCTGAGTATGATCACCACCCAGCATCCGGGTAACCACTGCTGTAGTTGCAACACGCACCAATAACACATGATCTAATCCAACCCGGTTATAGCTATTCTCTAGAGCTAAAACCCCCTGAATTTCATGGGCCTTGATCATCGCAGTTAAAACATCTCCCACCAGAAGCGGCTTTTTACCTTGGGCGGATGCAATCCGACTTAGGTAGTCCGCCGTTGCCAATATACCGCCCAAGTTATCCGATGGATGCCCCCATTCAGCTGCCAGCCATGTATCGTTAAAATCTAACCACCGGATCATCGCCCCGATATTAAATGCCGCCATAACGGGATCGAGCTCATAGGACGTGCCCGGAACTCTAGCACCACCCGGCAGTGTTGCCCCTGGCACAGTTGGACCAAGCAACCTTGTGCAGGCTGGATAATCTAGTGCCTGAAACCCACAAGCCAGCGTGTCCATAAGACAGTAATGAGCTGTTTGGTACGCAAGATCTGAATTGATATTCCCCTCGCAGATATAATCAGCAATATCAATAAGTATTTGGTCAGGCTCTGGCCGGGCAGCTGAGCGAATGTCCTCGCTAGTCATATTTAACGTTCTTCTAAAGAAATGAATTCTTGTAGTTCTGGGCCAACATACTCAGCCGCCGGCCGAATGAGTTTATTGTTAGCCCTCTGTTCCATGATATGTGCCGCCCAGCCTGTGACTCTTGAACAGACGAAAATCGGGGTAAATAAGTATGTCGGTATTCCCATAAAATGGTAAACGCTTGCTGCATAAAAATCCGCATTAGCAAATAATTTCTTTTCTGTCCAAAGAACATCTTCAATCGCCTCTGAAATATCGTAAAGCAATGTATTTCCCTGCTCTGAAGCGAGCATTTTAGACATTCTTTTATTAACCGAATTTCGAGGATCGGAAGTCGTGTAAACACGATGCCCGAAGCCCATAATTAATTCCTTTTTTTCAAGCTTCTCGCGGATCCCCTGGATCGCATTATCAACATTCGTATATTGACTGATTAAGTCCATAGCCGCTTCATTCGCCCCACCATGCAATGGACCTCTGAGCGCGCCGATAGCTCCAGCGACGGCCGAATGCATATCGGACAAGGTACCCGTAATAACTCGACCAGCAAATGTTGACGCATTGAATTCATGTTCAGCATAGAGAATAAGTGTTGTATCCAGACACTTTCGATGCTGCTCACTTGGCGCTTGATCATGGAGCATAGTAAGAAAATGTCCTGCAATACTATTGTCTTCGGTTTCTGTTTCTATGCGGACACCATCTTTATGAAAGCGGTGCCAATACAAAAGTATCGAGGGTAAACAGGCAAGCAATCGATCGGCCGTATAAAATTGACATGAGAAATCCATTTCGGGTTCTATATTGCCCAAAAAAGAGACTCCCGTTCTTTGCACATCCATTGGATGAGCATCAGGAGGAATAAGTTCGAGAACTGTTTTCAGTTTAGTGGGAAGACCCCTTAATGATTGTAGTTTTTCTACATAAGCCTCTAACTCCACAGCCGTCGGCAGTCTCCCATGCAGAAGCAAATGAGCAACCTCCTCAAAACTTGCCTTTTCAACAAGATCATAAATATCGTAACCACGGTAAGTGAGCCCGGCACCCTCCTTGCCGACTGTGCATAGTTCAGTCTTACCTGCGGTTACACCAGCAAGGCCTTCAGTTTTCTTTTGATTACTCAATTAATATCTCCCTGCCACTCTAATCTTTGTTTGTAGTTACCCGTTGGCTAAAAAATAGTTGGTCGAGTTTACTCTCATACTCTTTATAACCGAGGACTTTATAAAGCTGCTCACGAGTCTGCATTTTCTCAATAATATGTCTTGCAGTTCCCTCTTCACGGATTGTCTTATAAACCTCTTCAGCAGCCTTTGACATAGCTCGAAATGCGGATAAGGGATATAAAATAAGCCTGATTCCGACTTCCCCGAGCTGGGTTGCTGTAAACATCGGTGTTTTACCAAATTCCGTAAGATTGGCCAGCACTGGCACCTCCACCTCCCCCGCAAACTCAGAATACTCCTCTAAGGTGGTCAGTGCCTCAGCAAAAATAATGTCCGCACCAGCCTCAACGTAGGCGCTGGCTCGATCAAGAGCTGCCTGCTGACCTTCTACCGCATGTGCATCAGTCCTTGCCATAATGATGAACTGACTATCAGTTTTGCCATCCGTAGCAGCCTTTATCCGATCGACCATCTCCGCCTTCTGAACGAGTACTTTACCTGGCCGATGGCCACACCGCTTATCAGCAACCTGATCCTCCAAATGGCAGCCTGCCGCGCCCGCCCGTTCAATTTCACCAATTGCACGATTAACCATAAATGCACCGCCCCAACCAGTATCTGCATCGACCAGTAATGGAACATCTGTGGCATAGGTAATTCGCCGGATATCCTCGCAAACGTCGCCAACAGTTGTCATAGCCAGATCTGGTAGACCAAACGACGCATTCGCGACACCAGCCCCGGATAAGTAAATAGCCTTAAAACTTGCTTGCTCCGCCAGCAAGGCAGTGAAAGCGTTTATAGTCCCTACGACCTGCAACGGCCGCTCTGAATCGAGCGCTTCACGCAACCTTTCCCCTGGACTACTCATTCTAAAGCCTGATAGACAGCAGTTTGGAAGCGGTAACTTATGTCGCTGGTATACGGCCGAACTTGTGCCATGAAGATACCTACTAAGCGTTCTGAAGGATCTACCCAGAAAGCGGTGTTAAAAGCCCCACCCCAACTGTATGAACCCACTGATCCAATTTCACCACGTGTTCCTAGGTCTTCAATTATAGCGAAACCCAAACCGAAGCTAGCACCCGGAAACCAATCAAATCCAACTTTTGCCGTCCGCATCAACTCAACCGACTTTCTACTAATCACTCGCACACCATCCAAGTGCCCGTCAGCTCTGAGCATTTCTAAAAACCGAAAATAATCATACGCAGTGGATGACAACCCAGCACCTCCCGAAAAATACTTTCGCGCTCCCTCAATCGGATACCTCGGGTTATCGAGTTCTATGTCAGCCTCCGTCCCATCAGACACCTGAAGACCATCTACTTCTGCATATAAGGTAACCAATCGCTTTGCCTTATCCATGGGAAGATAGAAATATGTATCGTTCATTCCGAGTGGCTCAAAAATTTCATCCTGAAAAAATTGGTCCAGCGACTTTCCTGAAATTACTTCGACTAAGTACCCTAATACATCCGTATTGAGACCATAGGCAAACTGATCACCTGGATCAAAAAGAAGTGGCTGTTCCGCTAGGCGATCTATACCTTCTTTCAATTCGACGTCGCCCGCAGTTAACCCATCAATCACACCACCCAACTGATAGGACCGCTGTAGTGGCTGGGGCATAAACTTATAGGAAATACCAGAGGAGTGTGTCAGTAGGTCAGAAATGCTTATTTCTCTGGCCGCGGGTCGCGTTTCGATCACTTCACCAGCCTCATTGAAATCGATCACCACTTCCGGGTTTTTAAATCCCGGTAAAAATTTAGAAATGGGATCGTTGAGTTGGAAGTGACCGCGCTCATATAAAATCATGGCGCCGACACTGGTAATAGCTTTAGTCATTGATGCGATCCTGAAGATCGCATCAATCTTCATGGATGTTTGCGAGGCAATATCAGCATAGCCGAACGCTTTGTGATAAGCGATTTCACCATCTTTTGAAACCAATGCAACCGCCCCTGCAATTTTTCCGGCTGCAATTTCCCTATTGATAGCACCATCAATCCGGCTCAGCCGGGATGCATTGAACCCATCAGAGCTCTCACTCTCAGCAATAACAGTGGTTGTTACAAGAACAATCAACATTAACAGAGGGTTCAATCTAGCTAACACCAATAAGTCCTCCTACCCATTAAAAAACGATCTAGCTAATCTCAACTACGACTCTTCCGACAACCTTTCCGTCGATAAATGCTTTAAATGTGTTGGGAAGATCTTCAAACATGACGGTATTTGCTGCTATCGTGTCTAGTTTCTGTGGCTTTAAATCAGTACCGATACGGCTCCAAGCGGCCATCCGCAGAGGCCGCGGGCATTCAGATGAATTTATCCCCAACAAACAGACGCCCCGCAGAATAAAAGGCAAAACCGTCGTGTTTAGTTCGTGGCTTGCAGCCAACCCTATGCTTGCTATATTACCCTGGTAGCCAACAGTTCTCGTCAACCAGGTAAGCGTTTCGCCACCAAGGTTATCGATAGCACCGGCCCACTGCGCTTTTTCCATTGGCCGTTTACCAAAATCGAGGTCGCCCCTCACCAAGACATCACTAGCACCAATGCTTTGCAGATATTGTTTCTGTTCGGATTTACCGGTCACTGCCACAGCTTCATAACCCCTGCTATTCAGCATGTCGATTGCAATTCCACCAACGCCGCCGGTAGCCCCGGTGACTACCACCGGTCCATTTGCTGGCAGTTGGCCGTTTTGCTCCATACGATGAATTGCGAGGGCGGCGGTGAAACCAGCCGTCCCTATTTGCATAGTTTGAGCAGCAGTCATTCCATCAGGAATAGGAACGATGGCCTCACTTGGGACACGGGCATATTCAGAATAACCGCCATCTCTCGTCTCACTAAGACCACATCCTGTGACGACCACTTTCTGGCCAACCTCAACATCCTGTGATTCAGAACTTACCACCGTACCGGCCAAGTCAATTCCCCCATTGAGTGGAAATTTCCTTAAGATGCGGCCGGCCCCTGTTGCCGCCAACGCATCTTTGTAATTAACAGTCGAATGACTAACTCGAATGACTACTTCGCCATCGGTCAGGTCATCTAATGACAACTGTGTAAAGCCAGCAGTTATTTTTCCATCTTCTTGATTAATACGATAAGCACGAAAATCGGTCATGAAGTTTCCTCGTTATTAGGTGTGGTCGAGCCAAAATTCAAGGCCCATCGTGTTTAGTATGACATCTTTTCCAACGATCTCTCGAGCTACAGCTGCCCCTTTATAAAACTGATGCTCTTCCAGTTCCCTTTCGAAATACCGAAACATGCTTTTTATCATAGCGTCAGTCCGATTCTCATCATTGGCATGTTTTTTTGCTATAGCGACAAAATCATCTATACGTTTATGCAAATCACCTGCCAGTCGCTGAATATCCTCCACCAAGCTGTAGTGGGTAAGAAACAATTGCTTCGGATTGAAATCAAGAATTGTATCTATTGCCCTATGCGCTTCCGCCGGATCAAAATGTATTGGGGTTGTTGTTGGGTAGATAAACTCGCCAATACTTGTGTCGAGCTCCCGGAACGACACACCGAAACTGTCACCGGTGAAGATTGATCCAGATTGAGGATCATAAAAACAATGGTGATGTCTTGCATGTCCTTCCGTATAAATACTTTCCAGTACTCGTCCACCAAGCAAAAATTCTTGTCTATCGTCAGCGACAATTACCCGTTGGGGCGAAATAGGGAGGATATCTCCGTATAAGTCCTTGTAACCTTTTTCTCCATAAACACCAACCGACCCTTTGATAAGTTTGGTTGGATCAATCATATGTGGGGCACCCCTTGGGTGAAGCACTGCTTTCGCATTTGGCAGCGCCTTTATCAACTTTCCAGCGCCCCCAGCATGATCTAAATGAACATGAGTAAGAAACAGATAATCAACCACCCCAATATCAAGGTCATTTTCTTCCAACGCTGAGAGTAAAATGGGTACGCTATCATTAACACCACAATCTACAAAGGCCGCTCTGCCGCCATCTATCACTAAATGGCTGGCATCAAAGCCTGGTCGAATTAATCCGGTGTCAATAGTCCGGATTCCATCACCATGATCATTTTTCATAGTTTTCTATGGACATCATTTGTTCCAAAACAACCAAGGAAACACAGAACAAACTCATAGGAAAAATAACTTATCTAAGTTAACTCGCAATTTTTAATTGTCGTTTCTTAAGATGAATTAGTAACAAAGACAAAACAGCTGGGGTTACACCCTCCAACCTTGATGCCTGTCCTAACGTTTCTGGACGAACCGCCTCCAACCTCTCAAAAGCCTCAGTGGATAAGCCCTTGACCGAAGCATAATCGATATTAGCAGGGATATTCAGATTCTCTTGCTTTCTGTATTTTTCGATTTCTCGCTGTTGTCGTTTAATGTAGCCCGAATACCGTGCTTGAACCTCTACTTGCAATTCAACTTGGGAAACTTGCGCTGAACTCATTGGTATTTTCCACTGACCGTTTCCAACGGAAGATAGCGCGGTTACATCCGAATACCGAAGTTCCGGACGCCTCAATAACTCGACCGCTCGGCACTCTCGCTGTAATGAATTATTCAGGATTCTCTTATCGTCCTCTGTAAGTGTCTCTTGACGAACTATGATATTGCCTAACCGCTCCTGCTCTTCAGAGATTGCCTTTCTCTTTTCCCTAAATACTCTCCAGCGCCTATCGTTTACCAACCCAAGCTCTCTACCTATCGGGGTCAACCTAAGGTCCGCATTATCTTCTCGTAACAATAACCGATATTCAGCACGACTCGTAAACATCCTATACGGCTCACTAACACCCCTTGTAACAAGATCATCAATGAGGACACCAATATAGGCCTCGTCTCTTTTCGGACACCACGTATCTTTTTCAGCAGCAATGTTTGCCGCATTAATTCCAGCTAACAATCCTTGGGCAGCAGCTTCTTCGTAACCGGTTGTGCCATTTATCTGCCCAGCAAAAAATAAACCATCAATAACCTTCGTTTCCAAAGTACTTTTGAGATCCCGTGGATCAAAATAATCGTACTCGATTGCATACCCCGGATGTTTAATCTCTGCCTTCTCGAACCCGACTATCGACCGCACGAAACGTATCTGGACCTCTCGCGGAAGGCTAGTAGAAATCCCATTTGGATAGACTTCATCTGTATTGAGCCCCTCAGGCTCCACAAAAACCTGGTGAGCTTCTCGATCTGCAAATCGCACGACCTTATCTTCAATTGATGGACAGTAACGCGGTCCAACCCCCTCTATAAGCCCTGAGTACATCGGCGACTGATGAAGTGCATCACGAATAATGTCATGTGTTTCTTCCGTGGTATGTGTAATGTAGCAACTTACCTGGTCAGGATGATCAGATCGCTGACCGATAAAGGAAAAAATCGGAGTGGGTTGGTCGCCTGGTTGTTCCACCATCGCCGTATAATCGAGTGAACTGCCATTTAAACGCGGCGGGGTCCCTGTTTTCAGTCGCCCAACTCGAAACGGTAATTCCCGCAACCTATTTGCAAGTTTTATTGAGGGCGGATCATCTCGCCGACCGCCTTCTATTACCTGTTTACCTGTCAGGATCCGACCACCCAGAAAGGTACCCACCGTTAACACGACAGTCTTTGCAAAAAGCCTTGTCCCAGCATCCGTAATGATGCCTACCGCGCGGTCCCCTTTAATTATAAGATCTTCGACCGACCCCTCAACTATGAATAATCCAGATTGTTGCGTGATCGCAGAGCGAATAGCCTGACCATAGAGGCCCCGATCAGCTTGTGCTCGTGTAGCGCGAACCGCCGGCCCCTTACTGGCATTCAACGTCCGAAATTGGATTCCAGCATGATCGATAGCCTGCGCCATTACCCCACCTAATGCATCAATCTCTTTTGTGAGGTGCCCTTTACCGATACCACCTATCGCTGGATTGCAACTCATCGCACCTACTGTGGCTATGCTTTGCGTAATAAGTAGCGTTTTAGCACCCGCTCGAGCAGCAGCCAAGCATGCCTCTGTACCAGCATGGCCGCCACCAATAACTAGAACGTCGAATGTAGAGTTTGTAGGCATTGTTCAAAAGGTGATCATTTTTTCGGTGGGACATTCTAATTCCCTCAGGCACTTGATACCACCGATATTACTTAGGCACCCGAAATCAGGTGAGCCTAATTATTTGCCGATACAGAACTGACTAAATATCTCTCCCAGCAAATCCTCACTTGTACATTCCCCAGTAATTTTACCCAGTGCCTGGTGAGATAGCCTCAGCTCCTCTGCCATCAATTCACCGGCTTTTTCTTTTTTTAAAACCTCATAGCCATGCGTAAAATGCTCCGCACTTTCAGTTAGCGCATCTAGGTGCCTTTGTCTTGCTGTAAATGCTCCTTCGCCTTGATCTGTATATCCAGCAAGAGTGACTATGACATTTCGAAGATCATCTATGCCAGCGCCTGTTTTTGCCGAGATGTTCAACACCACTGGCTCTGTGCTCACCTGCCCTGAATTGTCCCCAGTTAAATCAACCTTGTTCCGCAGAACCACAACTGGGATACCATCTGGTAGTGACTCATTAAGATCTTGTTCATCCTGACATGTAGCATCCTGCATCCAAAGGACAATATCTGCATCCTGCAAAGCTATGGTCGCTCGACGGATGCCTTCAGCCTCTATAGGCCCTGCGCTTTCCCTTAGCCCCGCAGTATCTACGAGCTCTACTATCAGACCATCAATATTTAGCTGTTCACGAAGAATGTCACGTGTAGTTCCAGCGAATTCAGTCACTATGGCAGAATCTTCACCAGATAGGGCATTTAGTAGACTAGATTTACCAGTGTTGGGGCTACCCACAATCACTATTTCCACACCATTTGTAAATAATCGCCCTAGCCGCATCTTCCGTTTAAGCTCTTTAAAGCGTATTACACAATCCTCTATTTTCTCTAGCAGGTACGAATCTGCTAAAAAGTCTATCTCCTCTTCCGGAAAATCAATGGCGGCCTCCACATGCAACCGCAACTCTGTAAGCCGTTTAGCTAAATCATGTATAGCGGTAGAAAACACGCCGGTAAGTGTTCTATGTGCAGCGCGGACTCCCTGAGCAGAACCACTATTTATTAAGTCAACGATACTTTCAGCTTGCGCGAGATCAAGCTTTCCGTTTAAGAATGCTCGTTTAGAAAACTCGCCAGCAATCGCCCTTCTGGCTCCAAGCTCAACGGCCGTGGTTACCAATAAAGACATAACTTCTGGACCTCCATGCCCATGCAACTCTAGTACAGCCTCACCCGTAAAAGAATCCGGAGCAGGAAACCAGATTGCAATTCCAGAATCTATTGCATTACCCTCAGGGTCAATAAACTTTTTGAGCGTTGCGTATCTCGCTTTTGGTACGCACCCAAGAATGGCGCGAGCAATCTGTTCTGTTTTAGACCCAGAGATTCTCACCACCCCAACACCCCCTGTTCCAGCGGGTGTTGCGATCGCAACAATCGTGTCTTCAATATAATCGAGCGTATCGGTCATATAGACCTAACTTTGCTTAGGACGCATCCTTACCTTTCTTTTGTTTTCGACCTTTCTTCGCCAATGCTTCTTCATGGACAACCTTGTTGATATACCATTGCTGGGCAATAGATAGTAGGGTGTTGGTAACCCAATACAGTACGAGTCCTGAAGGAAAAAACGCAAAAAACCCTGTAAACATGATTGGCATAATTTGCATTACACGAGCTTGTATTGGGTCTCCGGGTGTCGGATTCAGTTTCTGTTGAAACAACATCGCAGCACCCATGATGATTGGTAAAATAAAAAACGGATCCCTTGAGGATAGGTCCGTTATCCACAGCGCGAAAGGTGCTTGCCTCATCTCAACGCTTTCTAGAAGTACCCAGTAGAAAGCAAGAAAAAATGGCATCTGGATCAGTATTGGCAAACACCCGGCAGCAGGGTTAACTTTCTCACGTTTATATAGCTCCATCATCGCTTGACTTAGCGCTTGACGATCATCTTTATAACGATCCTGCAAGGACTTCATGCGGGGTTGGATCTCTCGCATTTTGGCCATTGATCGGCCACTAGCCTCAGTTAACTTATAGAAAACAATCTTGATCAAAATGGTTACTGCAATAATGGCAGCGCCCCAATTCTTCAAAATTGAATAAGCAAGACTCAAAAGCCAGAAAAGGGGTTGAGATAAGATCGTTAGCCAACCATAGTCAACCGTCAATTTTAATTTTTCTGTGATCTCCTCTAACTGTAGCTGAAGTTTAGGACCTACAAATACCGTGGTTTCAAATAGGTAATCTTCCCCAGGACGAACAACGATTGATGGTGTCCGAATAAAACTTGCCAATGTTGAATCTCTCCGTAGAGACAAATCATAGACATATTCAATATCTTTCGGTGGGACGATTGCACTGAGAAAATGATGCTCTATTGACGCCAACCATCCATTAATCGCTCTGAATTTCGGTGAATCTGAAGCAAGATCATCCTCATCAAATTTCTCCGATTTTTGCCCATCATAAACAAGGGGACCATCGAAGGAATACGAATCTACATCAAACATGGAGCGCTCTTGTTGGCGCAGGCGCCGGATGATTTGGGCATATTCCGCACCTCGCCAATCACTATCACTTTGATTAATAACCCGGTGGTCAATATCTATTCGATAACTCCCCCGAGTAAAAGTTAGCGTCTTTTCCACGGTAATACCCAAACCGTCGGTCCAAGTCATTGGGACAACCACGCGATCAAAATTTCCCAGTTCAAATCGCGTTATCTGCGCGTCATATTCAGCTGTATGGTTCGCTTTAGGTGCAGATCCAGCTGAATTTAAACCTGTTTGGATAAGACCGAGTTCGCTGGGTGCACTGCTTAGCAACTCCACAAGCACATTCGGTTGATCCTTTGCGACTGGATAACCCAAAAGCTGGGCTCGTTCCAGAGTTCCACCCTTGGTATTGATCTCCAAATCCAAAACATCTGTGGTGACATAAATAGTTTTAGCGCCTCTAACCTCCCGCACCGACGAAAACTCGTCGAGGGTTGGCGAGGATATATCTGTTTCCCGGGGGCTCTCTCTTTCTGAGGGTAATTCTGGTGGGCCTAACTCATCAACCCCCTGTGAGGTTTCCTCTACGATGGCTATCCCTTGTGACTCTGGGGTCAACCGATAATCTTGAAGCCAAGCTTGGTAATTCAGATATAGCAAGAAACCGAACGTCGCCCAGACCAACAACCGTTGATTATCCATTTACTCTTGTCTCTCGTTCTTAACTGATTCGCTCTGACATTTTAACCAATGCCGCCCCAAACTCTCATATAGAGCCTTATTATTTGTACTTGCGGCAGCAGATCTATTTAATACAACGATATCCAGACCACCAATTTTGTCTCTGTTTAAACGAAAAGATTCCCTGATGACGCGTTTCAAACGATTCCTTCCAGCCGCTGTTGAACACTTTCGCTTGCTTATAGCCATACCAAGCCGTGGTAGATCACGATTATTTTGTTGATAGAGAACTATAAACATTTTGTCCCGGCTGCGTTGCCGTTTTTTGAACACATTAGTATAGGACTGCGCATCGCACAGCCTGTCGGACCGTTGGAACCCCGCGCCTTTAGTTTGCCTGGTTTTTCTATTTGTTTCCGTAGTGGATATATTCAGGTGATCAACACTTATGGTGTGAGTCTGGCTCTACCTTTAGCTCGGCGTCGTTTTACGATAAGACGACCACTCTTTGTCGCCATTCTCGCTCGAAATCCATGGGTGCGAGCCCGCTTTATCTTGCTTGGTTGATATGTTCGTTTCATTTAGCTGCCGCCTAAGCCTAAATTAATCACCAGTTGAGGGTATTTCAAACAACTGGGTTGCACATCCATGCTATCCCCAACGAGGCCGGCAAGGGTACGTGGGAGGTAGTGCTCTGTCAATAGAATGGGGAATCATATAAAGGTTTCTCTAATCTCCTATTTTGGAGTTCGAAAACTCAATTACCTAGTTCCTTAAATAGGATCGCTGTGGCACCATCATCAGTTACGTTATAGACTAGTTGTTGTCATCCGCTTTATAAAAACATTAGAAAACACCTCAAAAGCCGGGGACTTTTTTGCAGTCTGATAAAACACTATGGAATCGCTGTATCCGCAGCCTTCAAACAGAATTACCTGAGCAGGAATTCAATACTTGGATCCGGCCATTACAGGTAATCCAGGACGGGACGGTATTAAGATTACTCGCCCCCAATCGCTTTGTTGTTGATTGGTTGAGGCAACACTATTTGAATCGTATATCCCATCTGGTCGGCGATTCTCATCAATTGATTTTAGAGGTTGGTTCTATTAAGACGCCCAACAAGGGTAATTCAAAACCGCGTTCGACGAATGTCGCCCGAAAGATCAGTCCACCACTGTTAGCAAGTCGTTTAAACCCACAATTCATATTCGATAAATTTGTCGAGGGAAAGAGCAACCAACTTGCGCGTGCTGCTGCATTCCAGGTTGGCGAAAACCCCGGAAACTCCTACAACCCCCTTTTTATTTACGGCGGTGTTGGCCTCGGAAAAACACATCTGATGCAAGCAATCGGCAACTCAATGTTGATAAACAATCCAAACGCTCGTGTTAGTTATGTGCACTCTGAGCGTTTCGTCGGTGATATGGTTAAGGGGTTACAACACAATACGATTTCTGAATTTAAAAAATCCTACCGCTCACTGGATGCCCTGTTAATCGATGATATACAATTTTTTGCTGGTAAAGAGCGCTCCCAAGAAGAGTTTTTCCATACCTTTAATGCTCTGCTTGAGGGTCAAAAACAAATCGTGCTGACATGTGACAGATATCCAAAAGAGGTCAATGGACTAGAGGAACGTCTAAAATCACGTTTCGGATGGGGTTTAACAGTAGCAATTGAACCCCCAGAACTTGAGACATCAGTCGCAATTCTTATGAGTAAAGCAGCTACTGAGGGCGCGGCGCTCCCAGAAGAGGTCGCCTTCTTTATAGCCAAGAGGATAAGATCCAATGTCCGAGAACTCGAGGGTGCGTTGCGCCGTGTGATCGCGAATTCAACTTTTACTGGCCGCCCAATAAGCCTAGAGTTTGCCAAAGAGGCCTTGCGCGACCTGTTAGCATTGCAAGACCGTTTAGTATCAATTGAGAACATTCAAAAAACAGTTGCTGAATACTTTAAATTACGAGTAGCTGACTTATTATCAAAACGGCGAACACGCTCTATTGCACGCCCTCGACAAGTCGCAATGGCTTTAGCTAAAGAATTAACCAATCACAGCTTACCGGAAATTGGAGACGCTTTTGGCGGTCGTGACCACACAACTGTGCTCCATGCCTGTCGGCGAATAGCCAGTCTTCGAGAAACTGAGAAACGGGTGGACGAAGATTTTGTTAATCTGTTGAGAACCCTAACAGGATAATGGGGATATCTAGTGGAAAACTAACAAATTTATTTTTATCCACAGGAAATACACAGAATAATGGAGTATCATACAAAGGTACTGAAACTATAAATTAAACATAAGTAACTGATTTTATTGTTATAATTTAAGTTATACACAGGATGATGTCTAGCTAATAATAATAATAAATGAATAATTTCCAATATTTATTAACAGGTGGAAATAATGAAATTAACTGCAGGTCGTGAGGGCCTTTTAAAACTTTTACAAGCGGTAATAGGTGTTGTAGAGCGTCGTCAAACAATGCCTATACTAGCTAATGTACTAGTGATCGCGAAAGATGAACAAATAGCAATGACAGCTACTGATTTGGAAGTTGAATTAGTGGGTAGGACGGAGGTTGACGTGGACGTGCCAGGAGAAATTACTGTGCCGGCACGGAAGTTATTAGATATCTGTCGAGCTCTGCCCGAAAACACTAAAGTTTCAATGCAGCAAAGTGGAGAAAAATTGTTGGTGAGTGCTGGTCGGAGTCGTTTCTCATTAATGACGTTACCAGCAGAAGAATTTCCGGTTGTGGAAGATATGACAACAAATCAGGCCGTAGCTCTGTCGCAAGAAGATTTAGGATTATTACTGGATAAGACGCATTTTTCGATGGCTCAACAGGATGTTCGTTATTACTTGAATGGAGTTTTAATAGAAACTAGAGGGGGGCTGGTTCGTGCGGTAGCTACTGATGGGCATCGGCTGTCGATGTGCGAAGTCGAGTTAGAAAATACTGACCTACCGCAAAAGCAAGTTATTGTGCCGCGGAAAGGGGTTCTGGAACTACAAAGGCTGTTGGGTGGTAAGGGTGAGCTAACTATTGAACTCGGAGATAACCACATTAGGGTTGAGCTCGGCGGTATACGTTTCACATCAAAGCTGATAGATGGACGGTTTCCGGACTATGAAAGAGTAATACCAACCGATACGGAGAATTCATTTTTAGCTGATCGAATAACGTTGAGGAGCGCCCTGCAACGGACAGCTATTTTATCAAACGAAAAATATAGGGGTATTAGGCTAATCATCTCTAAAGGTGGTTTGATGCTCCAGGCTCATAATCCAGAGCAGGAAGAAGCCGAAGAGCAGGTGGAGGTGGATTATACTGGCGACGATATCGAAATAGGGTTTAATGTTAACTATTTACTAGATGCACTCGCTGCGATTGAGTCAGAACAAATTAATTTTTGTGTTGTTGATAGTAATTCTAGTTGTCTCCTGAGGGAGCCTGGTAAAGACGATTGTAAATACGTTGTCATGCCAATGAGGCTCTAAATAAATATTTGCCCCTGGCGCACTTAAAATGTACCGATTTCCGGTGTCTTGAGTCCTTTGAGATTGATTTAGATTCAAAGGTTAATTTAATTTATGGGAAGAACGCTGCCGGTAAAACCAGCGTGCTGGAAGCAATAGGATACCTAGGCAGGGGGCGGTCTTTTAGGGGTGCGGGCAATAAAGAGTTGATACGGCATGGTGCAGAGGAGTTTGTTCTAGTAGGTAGCGTTGAAAGGGAAAACACTACAACTCCCTTGGGGGTAAGAAACGGAAAAAAAGGACTTGAGGTTCGTGCAGGTGGTGAAAAATGCTACTCAGCTTCGGCCTTAGCTGAGATTTTACC
>CEUS01025424.1_pt1 | contig 17293 bp, 16 predicted proteins | sample 427031 | NCBI WGS metagenome assembly CEUS01 (sample SAMEA2622837, study PRJEB7988) | marine metagenome | biome: marine biome (ENVO:00000447); feature: marine epipelagic mixed layer (ENVO:xxxxxxxxx); material: "saline water (ENVO:00002010), including plankton (ENVO:xxxxxxxx)" | depth 140 m | reverse complement strand
TATTTAATAACACTAGAACTCGGTACGTAAGCCATATTTCCACTCCTTTACTGATCTATTAGATTTCGAATAATCTGTCTCCAATACATCCCTACACTCGATATAATCCACACAACTAATATATATTTCGCTACTCAATACTGTCAATGCTATTATTACGAATTGTATATTACGCTGCACACTCCCAGATAATCATTCCAAAGATACCAAAAACGTCAATTATCAAACGGTGAGGTTGCGGTATAATTGAGGTAATCTTTCAGGCAATGAATGTATATCATTAAGTACCTCGTAGCCCATATCTTGACACATTTCTCTTAGGTAGTCATGACCTTCCTTGTCTACAGTCAGACAGAATGGCGTTATGCCTTTACGCCTCGCCTCTGTAAGTGCCACTTTGGTATCATGTATAGCATATTCCTTCTCCACACCTTCCCTACTATATCCCCTATCCTGAGGTCTGCCATCACTTATTAAGAAGAAGAATTTTGTTCTAGCTTCCTGTCTCTCAAGCTTGGCAATAGCATGTCTTATTGCCGGTCCCATCCTAGTCGCCTGTAAAGGAGCTACTTTATCCAGTCGTCTCTTGACCTTATCTGAAAGCATCTCGTTAAGATCTTTGATTACATAGAAATCAACATTCTCTCTACCGTAGCCGGAGAATCCATATATTCCATATGTATCTCCGATTGTCTCTATTGCGTGTATTAATAGAACCAAGCTCTCTTTTTCCAGATCTACTATTCTCTTATAGCTTCTCCTAACTCCTTCACCTCTTCTGCTACGTAGCCAAAACATATATTCCAAAGGGTCGTCAGGAGCATCCCATTCATCCGCTAATCTACGTGTTTCATCTATAGCTTCCGCAGTAGATGCACTCATATCCATCAAAAATGCAACAGCTACATCTCGCTGTACTTTATTCCGTAAGTTATATAGTTTATCCGAAGGTGTAAGGCCAGATTTTCTATCTATTACAGCCTCTATCACAGCATCGAAGTCAAGATCATCTCCGTCCTGTTGTCGCCTAGTTTTTCTAAATCCTTGGGGTGCCACAAGTTCAAACTGTCTTCTAATCTGATTAGCCAAATTCGAGTAATTCTCAAGAGTAATGCCATAGAATCCTGCATCTCCCTCCCCCATATCCTTCTCTCTAAGTAAACACCATCGTAAACGATAATCACTCATGCGATAATCCCATTCATCATAAAGAAATGATTGTGGATCCTTAAGTTCAAGTGGACCGCCTTGATCCTCTTGGTCAAACACTGGATCATATGGGTAAGAGACTGGCTTAACTGCCCCCTCAGGAGCCCCTTTGCCACCAATCTCTTCTACAGCATCTGTGACGAACACACCTGTCCTATCTACTTCCCCTTCAGCAACACTCATAGACAAATTCTCAGCATTAGTGAGCATCTGCTCCATGTCTTCATTAGACATTTGTTCTCCACCAGCCGTACCTCTCTGGCGCTTTGATTCTCTAAGCAAAGACAACAACTGAATCATCTCAGGCTTGAACTCAGACCTATAATCCACAGGTGCAGGTGAACTATAAGGTCTTTCCTCTCCTTCCATCTGATCCCCGTCTGGCATGGACTGAAGAACCTGTTCTACCATACTTTGGAAATCCTCTTGTTTTTCTTCACCTTGATCATCTTCACCATAACCACCATCTTGCTGATCTAGATGCTCTAAACCCCAATCCTGCCATTCTTCAGATTCCATATCTTGATTTCTAACATTGGATATAAGTTTATATGCCAATATAGTAGCCTCAGCTGTATCTTCTACAGTAGCCTTGCGTGAAGTTAAAGGCCTTACAATCGCCCATAAAGCAGAAGCAACTTCCATATATTGCTCCGGAACCATCAATTCCTCTCCATGTTGAAGGCTGAATCTTATAAGCAGCTCTACCATGGCCTCCTTAGCAGGCATTTCTTCAATCTCTGGTCTTTCACTTAGTGCCTGTTTTTGAACATTCCAATATGAGTTGCGGATACCTTGGTATTCAATTACTACCCTTCTATCCAATCTCAGATCTTCAGCCGCCGTAAATATGTCTCTAACTAACTGAACATCTTCAAAGAGTGCAAAGAACTTTTGTATGTCTGGTATAGGGCTCTCGGATACTTCATCCCCAGATTCTTCATCACCAGATACTTCATTTTCCGAGTAATCCAAATTCAGAATATCGCTATATTCAGATATTAGATCTGCTCTCTGGTTAACGTATAGTGGAGATGGAGCCGTTAGTGAGAATAGAAAGCTTCTAAACTCCAAGTGAGCTACTTGATGAGTGGCAACTACCTTAAACCAGTCAAAATTTGCATCCTTGTCATCAAACTTGTCAGAAATCATAGGCAAAAACACTAGCGCATCTTCAGCAATATCGTTCTCGAGAGAAACCCAACCTTTTGCCTGTCTGTTGCCTTCTGGTGGTTGGGATATTTCCACATTGATATTGGTCAATGCCCTACAATACATCCGCATCACTTCTTTAACCCTACTAAGTTCAACTCCTACAGATAGCTTTTCCAGGACTTGTTCAGAATGTGCTGACTCTCCGCGGAAAAAAGCAGATCCTGCACCATCATTGTCTTCAATAATAGATATACCCTCGTTATACCATGCCTCAAGTTGATCTATGCTCACTTTTCTTAATACATTTGGGACACCTTGCAAGAAATCAATAGTAGCCAGCGGCTTTATACGGGCTAAACTCTCAGCGTATGTTATTACTTGGGCGTGAAGATATTCATCCACCTGATTCATAGAATATGAACCAAGTCCTATGAAAGAGGGAGCATGCACACCATCTTCAACTATTCTCCCTGTCAATGCCAAGAATCGAGCTCTTTCCACCCTAGCTATCCGATGCAAAACATATCCTACTACCTCAAGACTCTCAGTCACCTGACTTGAGTCTGTCTTAACAAGAGTAGATATTAGAGATAGACATGCCCTGGTATCATCTCTCAGAGACGGTAAAACTGACCTACTTTGCTCTAGGAATGCCGTAGCCTGGTCCGCTGAAACCTGTGCTAAATCATCTACTAGTGATATGAGGTGTCTAAATTCGCTAAATGACAATACTGATAACAAATCCCCGCTAACCTCGAAAAACCGCGTAGCAAGGACCGTAGACCTTCTGTCACCGTCCTGTAATTTCTTTCCTATCTGGGCCCACTCAGCAACATCCCAGTGCCTAATGGACTTTACGGCCTGTGCTGCAACCTTGAAATAAGCGCTTGCGACTATAGGTGACTCTACAGCAATCTCGCTCCCTAATTGAGCCCACTGTAGAAAATAATTTTGGGGCAGTATCCGAAGTACAGACGGGGAAACCTTAAAGTAATCTCTTGCAGCTTCCCAAGATCTACCAGCTCTTCTGGCGATAGTAAGTCCAGTATCTACCCATTCGCCAAATTGCTGCTCATTCATGTTAGTTTGAGCAAATTCTCTAGATCCGTTAAATGAATCTACTAGTTCAGACGGAAAAGTCCTAAATTCTTCTTGGTAAGACGGATAACTCATACTTCCCCTCAAATATTCTTCTTCAATATATCAAGCAATTGCGTTATGATTCTAGCTGTAGCACCCCAAATAATATGACTTCCATATAAATATGAGTATTGCTTACTAGGTATCTCATCCCCCCAAACTCTATCATCTTCCACTTGGTTTTCAGTATCCAATAGAGATTCTATTGGGACTTCTAGTACCTCAGCTATCTCAATATTGCTAACCTCGAAATCGTAATCAGGGGGTATAATTCCCACGAATGGTGTAATCGAAAATCCTGACCTGGTAGAAACTTGATCTAGTTGAGCTATAATCTCTATATCTTCAGGGGCTATCCCCATTTCCTCCCGTGTCTCTCTGAGAGCAGTATCCAATATGCTATCATCTTCAGGATCTCTACCACCCCCGGGAAAAGATATTTCTCCCTTATGATGTTCAACCCGGTCTGTTCTTTTGTTCAATATGATAGTCAGACTATCCGGCTTGGGATATACAAGTATTGCAACAGCAGCTTCTATTAGCCCGTCAGAGTTTACTGAGTTTGGTGAAGATGTTTTAGACAGCGCAGACCTTATGGAATCTATAGTAAATACCAAACTAATGGCCCTCAAATTCTATAATATATTTACTTGGGCTTATCTACTGTAACTTCACTCGAATATCGAGAAAACTACTTCATCCACACTCTTCAGCACCTGTTGGTCATCAGTAAGAGCAGCGCTCACAGCAACCTGGCACGCTCTTCTAGGCGAGATACCGTTTGCGATCAATCTGCCAGCATATATCAGAAGCCTAGTGCTAGCTCCTTCTTGCAGCCCATGGTCCTTCAAGTTCCGAACTTTTTCACCAAGCCTAGCTAGAGTTTCAGCCATCTCTTGAGAAACACCCGCCTCATGAGCAATGATATCTGTTTCTATCTCTACTGTTGGGTAGGTAAATTCCAAAGCTACAAACCTCTGCCTAGTGCTGTGTTTTAAGTCTTTGAGAGCATTCTGGTAACCTGGATTGTAAGATATAACGAGCTGGAATCCTTCGCCTGCTTTTAGGACTTCGCCTTTTTTTTCAATAGGCAATTCACGCCTATGGTCAGTCAATGGGTGTATAAGTACAGTCGTATCTTTTCTAGCTTCAACCACTTCGTCTAAATAGCATATAGCCCCAGCTTTGACTGCTCTGGCCAATGGCCCATCTAACCAAACCGTTGAATCCCCTTCCAATAGGTACCTCCCAACCAAATCACTGGCTGTTAAATCCTCATGACAGGCCACAGTCATAAGTGGAACTCCTTTCGGAGAATCCTTACCTTTTTTCTTGGCTAGTGGCATTCCCAACCTGTACGCCATATGTTCAACAAATCGAGTCTTCCCACAACCTGTAGGCCCCTTTAGAAGTACAGGCATCTTCTGCTGGTAAGCAGCTTCAAACAACTCTATTTCATCCCCAAGGGGTAGATAAAATGGTTCCTCTTCTATGTAGTATTCTTCTACTTGATATGACTTGTACATATAACTCTGGCCACACTCTCTGTAATGTATTATTTCTCACCTAGATGTTGTTCCCAAAGGGCTACCACATTATCCTTAAGGGCATCTAAATCCTGGTCGTTAGAAACCACAACATCGGCATAAGAAACCCTCTCATCAGTACCCATTTGAGAATCTATCCTAGCCTTCACCTGCTCTTCTGTAATATTATTACGCGCTTGAACTCTCTTTATAACCTGCTCCTCAGGAGCAGTAGCAACCCAAACTTGATCAGATAAGTCGGTCCAACCAGCTTCGATAAGTATAGCAGCGTCAACAACAACTACTCCTGTGCCTGTTCTTCTCTGATTTTCTATTTCTTCTTGTATACTTTGCTTAATCTTAGGCCAAGCGATGTCATTAAGTTTCTGCATTTCCTCAGGTTTACCAAAGACTTTTGGCCCCAATTTCCGACGATCAACTTCGCCGTTATCATCTAGTATATCGTCTCCGAATGCAGCCACTACTTCTGTCCATCCTTGAGTGTTCGGTGCGTATACCTGATGTCCATACTTGTCTGCGTCAATAACAACAGCTCCTAGGTCAGCCATAATTCGTGCTACTTCACTTTTGCCACAACCTATCCCTCCGGCAAGACCAACAACTATCATATTTCTCCTTTTTTGCACTACCGATCGATTGTATAATACAAGGCATACAGGGTCAAGCTAATACCCCTTACCTAAAAGCGCTATTGATATACCCTGTTCTAATCGTTGATAATTAAACCTAGCATAACGATATAAATACAAGTGTCTGGAGACGAATTAAGAATGCCTAATAAGTTGGCTCACGAAACAAGCCCATACCTGCTGCAACATGCTAATAATCCAGTGGATTGGTACCCATGGGGCGATGAAGCCCTCAAGAAGGCCAAGATAGAGGATAAAGCTATATTCCTAAGCATAGGATATTCTGCATGTCACTGGTGCCATGTGATGGAAGATGAGAGTTTCACAGATCCTAATATTGCAGAATTAATGAACAGTAATTTCATAAACATAAAAGTAGATAGAGAGGAACGCCCAGACATAGATTCCATATACATGACCGCTATACAAAGTATGAGAGGGCAAGGTGGATGGCCATTATCTATGTTTCTTACCCCAGATGGTGAGCCATTCTATGGAGGAACTTATTTCCCACCTCAAGATAGACATGGTATGCCTGCCTTTTCTAAAGTCCTACTCGCCGTTGCTGACGCCTATAAGTATAAAAGGACAGATGTAGAAGAGTCAGCAAGGGTGGTCAAAGAAACTCTAGAAAAGCATACTAAATCCATAGATACCTCCGAGGTTGTTGATCGTGAAATTTATTTGCGAGCCTATGGAGTGATGGAAAACAACTTCGACCAAAAAAATGGTGGGTTCGGAAGCTATCCAAAATTTCCCCAGCCAATGGTTCTGGAATTTCTATTGAGATACTACAATACAGACAAGTTAGGAAATGCCAGAGCACTGGATATGGTTAACGCCACTTTGAACAACATGTCTAGAGGTGGTATATATGACCATTTGGGGGGAGGATTCCATCGATATTCTACAGATGCCTCATGGTTAGTCCCACACTTTGAGAAAATGCTCTACGATAATGCCCTGATCAGTCGATTATATACACATGCATTTCAAGTCACAGGCAATAATCAGTATAAGAAAATTGCGACCGAAACTCTCGACTATATTCTGCGGGAAATGACAGATATGAATGGAGGATTTTACTCAGCTCAAGATGCTGATAGCGAAGGTTATGAAGGTAAATTCTTTATATGGTCACAGGAAGAGTTGAGAAAAACTCTAACTCCAGAACAGTGCCAGATAATCGAAAAATATTTTGCTGTAGAAGAAGAAGGTTATTTTGAAGGTTCGAATATACTGAATACACCAAAAAGTATAGAGGAGCTCGCAAGTGAATTAGGAGAAGATGAGGCCAGTTTAATTGGAACAATACAGAATGCGAAAGAAACCCTATTCAAAATCCGTAGTAACAGAGTAGCTCCAGCAACTGACAAGAAAATTCTCACATCATGGAATGGACTAATGATATGCAGTTTGGTTCTAGCGGCGGCAGTATTCCAGAGAGAAGATTATCTTAGGGCTGCTGAAGCCAATGCTAGATTCATACTAGACCAAATGGTATACGAAGGACGCATCATGAGGTCTCATAAGGATAACATATCAAAAATCAAAGGCTTCCTTGAAGATTATGCCTCCCTAATTGCTGGGTTATTGTCTCTATACGAATTCACATTAGATACTAAATGGTTTACACAAGCCAGGCACATTACTGACAACATGTTAGACCTCTTTTGGGACAACGATGATCACATATTCTACGACACAGGTATAGATCAGGAGAGCCTCATTGTAAGACCTAGGAATATAACCGATAATGCTATGCCATGTGGATCGTCAATTGCTACAAATGTACTGTTGAAATTGTCAGTACTTACTGGAAATGATAGATACAAAAACACAGCAGAAGATTCGCTCAGATCAGTACAGAACTTTATGGGTCAAATACCTATAGGCTTTGGTCATTGGCTGGAAGCATTAGATTTCTATCTATCATCTCCCAAAGAGATTGCTCTAATAGGCCCTAGAGACGATGATAATATGAATTCCCTGATATCAGCTATATTTTCCAAGTATATCCCTAACAAAGTTGTCGCAGGTTTCAATCCTAACGACGAATCCACTTATGTAGAAATACCTTTGCTCGAGGATAAAGAAACTGTCGAAAACAAACCAACCGCTCACATTTGCAAGAACTATTTCTGCCTTATGCCTGTGACTAGTGAAGTCAGATTACTAGAGCAGCTTGAAGAACCTGATAACGGTATACTGAGGCAAATGTTCTGACTTCCGCTCTTCTTTATCACGACACCAAATATTTACTATCCGTCTAATGAATCAAGGAACTACAGTCTGTGCGGATGCAACCTTCTCTACCTCTTCCATGAGAGCAGCTAACATCTCAGATTCTTCTACCACGCGGACTTTTTGTCCTTTTCGAAATATCACTGCCCGCCCTACACCTGCTGCAATTCCCACATCAGCATCTTTTGCTTCTCCTGGACCATTTACCTCGCACCCCATAACAGCTACTCTCACGTTATAATCCTTAGACTGGAGCATATCATCCACTGTATTTGCAAGCTTTACAACGTCAACATCAGCCCTTCCACATGAAGGACATGCTATAAGAGTTGTACCCTTATCTCTTAAATTGAGGGATTTAAGTATCTCATATCCAGCGAATATTTCTTCTTTAGAGTCTGCACTCAACGAGACTCTTATTGTATCTCCAATTCCTTCATAGAGAAGGTAGCCTAGTCCGATAGCGCTACGTATAGATCCCGCTTTTGCTGTCCCTGATTCCGTTATACCTAAGTGCAAAGGATAAGGAACCATATTAGCCAATTTCCTATAAGCTTCTATGGTAGTGGGAACGTCGAAAGCTTTTAACGATATTTTTATCAAATCGAAATCTAAATCTTCAAGCACACCTATTTCCCACATCGCTGTCGCCACCATGTGATCTACTACTGAGAACTCACCTCCGCTGGCTTCACCGGCCTTGGCTAACATGTTAACTCCATCAGAATGACGCCTAAGCCCACCAAATTTGCCAATCTGCCCTACTGGGGGCAAACTTCCGAAGTTAACGCCTATTCGTATCGGAATTTGTCTCTCCTTTGCCGCCTTAACAACCATCTCCACTTTCTCACGGTCTCTTATGTTACCGGGATTAAGCCTCAATCCATCCACTCCGGACGCTATGGCTTCTAGAGCCAATTTATAGTGGAAATGTATATCGGCAATTATCGGAATCTTAACCTGTTTCTTTATCTCTTTCAGGGCCAAAGCTGCCTCCATATCCGGAACAGCTGGTCTGATAATGTCACATCCGACTTCCTCTAATTCCTTTATCTGCCTAACCGTGGCCTTTATATCCCTAGTATCAGTCTTTGTCATAGACTGAACTGTTATATCAGAATTGCCACCTACAGTGACATCACCTACCTGTATAGCCTTAGAGACTCTTCGCTTAATCATTTGTTAATCACCAAAGTTTATTATGATACTCTACACCATCACGCCATCTCAACTAACCTTAGTCTTTACAGTTTGAGATAAGCTCCTATGTTATAAGTCATGGGATTTATCGGAGCTTATCTCTTATTTTAATTTCATAACCAATCTGTTAAGCAAGGTATAGAATATAATTCTTTATTTTCCTTGGAAAACAGGTGTTCTTCGTTCTGACAACGCTTGCCTGGCTTCTTTGGCATCTTCAGAATTATTAAGGATATAAGCTGCATTAGAAGTCAGTACGGCAGTGGTTTCTATGTTGCTATCAGCAGCTGCTCTAATAACCCTCTTATTTATCCATTGGGTTAAAGGAGGACTATCAACAATCCTTTTGCATAAACCTCGAACTTCTTCTTCAAGCTGCTCGGATGGGAACATTCTGTTTATCATTCCCCACTCGTAGGCTGTCTGACCATCCAAGAATCCAGTATATGCAAATTCAAGTGTTCTACCTAAACCCATCGTCTTGGGTAAGTAATATGCTTCGCCATTTTCAAGTATTTGGCCGACTTGCTGATAGGTTATAAACCTAGTATTCTCACAACCATATCTTATGTCGCATTGCATCGCCATTGCCATACCAAAACCCGCAGCTGGACCATTCACCATGGCTATTGTTGGCTTCCTAATATAGGATATATCCTTAATTACTTTTGTAGTGGCATAAAAGAAACCTTGTCTCGAAGAATCCGGACCTGGATCAACTCTAGCACCTAAATGTGGTCCTCCAGGGTCGAAGTCATCTAGCCCTCTAACGTCAACGCCGGCGCAAAATGCTCTACCAATACCGGTAAGAACGATAACCCTAACATCTGGATCATCATCGCCAGCCCTCATGTACTCGACAACTTTGGTCAAGGTGCCATTCCTCTGGGCACCACCTATAACGGCATTCAATCTCTCTGGTCTATTAAACTTTATCCATAGGATACCATTGTCTTCCTTCTCGTACAGAAGGTAGGGTACCTGCTCTAATTCTGCCATTACTAGCCTCCTTATAAAATGCTAAACATGGGCCTCTGCTATGGAAATCTAGACGTCCATACAGTAGCAATGCAAGTCTACACCAAGGTACTTTTAGGGTCAATTATTGAATGTAACTTGGTAAGGATACCATTCATTCAAAAGACAAAGGTTTAGCAATGTCAAAATACACTCCCATTATGCCTAATATTATTATGAATGACACCACCATAACCGCTACTGGCAATAACTTCCTTACATCTGGATGGTTACCAGTAACTTTTTCATATATTGCTACCGCAAGATGCCCGCCATCTAGCGGGTATAGAGGCAAGGCATTTACAAGTCCAACAAATACACTTATGTATGCCAATAATTCCAAAGTTATGTTGAACCCAGCGTCTTGAGTTACAGCACCGAACTGAACAATACCAATAATACTCACAGGTCTAGTCTCATCTATGTCCATATCATCATTCCATAATGATTTGAACAGGTCACCAATATTGAAAATAAATCCCCACAGACCTTTAAGGCTTTCTATGACAAAGACCGAGGTCTTATATATAGCTTTGGTAATGCCAGAAATTGGTCCTTCTCTGATTTTGTCGAATTTTGGAGCCACACCCAAAAATCCTATCTTTTCTCCTCTATCCTGATCAAACCGTGAAGCTAATACTGGATTCACACTTATAACTTCATCGCCTCTTTTAAATATTAGCGAAACTTCTTCATCTGGTTTGCCTCTCAGAATCTCAGTAAAACCATCCCATGTGTAAACATCCGCACCATCTATTGCTATAATTTTGTCGCCAGGCCTCAATCCCTCCTGAAGTGCTGGTGATGGTGTCCCGTCAGCATTCCCCACTACCCTAGAGATTTCTAGAAGAGGTCGTGAGCTATCATGCTGTCCTATCACTACATCAGCTATCCAAATAAGTAGGAATGCTAGTATAAAATGTGTGGCAACTCCAGCCATAACTACTACTACCTTTTGCCTGAATGGACTAGCCCTATAAGTCCGCTCTTCATCCCGCTCATCTACTTCCTCCATCGGGCTCATCCCTAGGATTTTCACGAATCCACCAGCAGGTATAGCCTTTATGCCATACTCAGTTTCTCCTTTATTGAAGGACCATAGAGTAGGGCCAAAACCAAGGAAATACTTAGTTGCCTTTATGTTAAACATCTTGGCAGCTAAAAGGTGCCCACCTTCATGTATCATAACTATAAATACGAAACCCAGGATTACTATAGCCCCACCAATCATGTTTTACTCCCCAGCTCGATCAAAAAATATTTCTATGTATTAGGCCATTTATATGAATAGATTCTCGTCTTTTTATCTATATCCATAACTTCATCTATTTTGAAGTTGTATGACTGAACGTGATTTGACAACGCGTCCCCTATTAGACGAGGTATATCAGTGAATCTTATATATTCGTTAAGAAACAAATCCACGGCCACTTCGTTAGCAGCGTTCACAACTATTGGATAGCTACCACCTTGCCTGAACGCGGATAACGCCAAGTCAAAACATGGAAAATTCCTGTGGTCTAATTCTTCAAATGTGAGTGACCCAATTGACACAGGATCAAATGCTACTCCAAAGTTATCAATATTGCGATCTGGATAAAATAACGCATGTTGTATAGGCAACCTCATATCAGGTGTGCTCATTTGTGCTTTTACAGATCCATCTGTAAATTCGACCATAGAATGGATGATGCTTTGTGGATGGACCACAACATCTATATTGTCAAATGGTATGTCGAATAACCAATGGGCTTCAGCAACCTCGAAAGCCTTATTCATTAAAGTGGCTGAATCAATGGTTATCTTTTTACCCATACTCCACGTAGGGTGCTTCAGAGCTTCTTCAGGTGTAACTTTATGCAAATCCTCTATTGCCTTACTGCGAAATGCCCCTCCAGAAGCAGTTATTATAATACGAGATACACCTTTGCTATCCCCCCTAATACACTGCCATATGGCACTGGGTTCGCTATCTACAGGTAAAATTTGCGCCCCTTTTTCATATGCCAATGCCATTACCAATTCACCTGCCATAACTAATGGCTCTTTATTTGCCAATGCAATATTCTTACCACTGTCTATAGCAGCAATTATTGGGCCAAAACCAGCCGCTCCAACAGTTGCCGCCACTACCAAATCTATATCAGTGTTCGATACTAATTCCTCTTGGCTTACACACGGTATATCAAATTTAGTTGACAGATATTCAGAGATTTCAGGGATCTGAAATGAAAACATCTGCGGATGAAAATTTAGTATCTGCTTTTCTATGAGATTACTATTATATCCCGCCCCCAATCCAACTATATAGAATTGATCCTTCAAAGATCTCATCATATCCAAGGTTTGAACCCCTATAGAACCAGTAGACCCCAATATCGTTATAGCCCTCAATTTATCACCCATAACCTAGAATAGTAGACAAATAATAATACTAAGATAACACTATCGAGTCTATCCAATACTCCACCATGCCCCGGTATGATTGATCCAGCATCTTTTATTAAGGCTCTCCTCTTCATGGTTGACTCCAATAGATCTCCAATTTGAGCGGATATTGTAAACAAGATTGCAAATATAATCTCAACTTGAAAAGATATGAAATCTAAACTGAATACATCTATCAGAGTCAAAATAGCAATAGCACCTAGTATCACACCTCCAACCGCCCCTTCTACAGTCTTGTTAGGGCTTATAGAGGGCGCCAATTTATGCCTACCAAACGTTTTCCCTACCAAAAAAGATGCGGTATCTGTTGCGAATGTTCCTAGCATCACCAGTAATATCCAATAAACACCGTCATGCCATTCTCTTATAGATATCGCCAATGATAACGGCCAAGCTATATAAACCAAACCTAGCGTAGTAAAAAGCAAACTGCTAATTCTCTTATGACCGGCGTCCGTTGATACGACATCACTCGTATTACTTCTAAATCCCCGACTCACTGTCAATATTGAATGCCAAACGGTAATGATAAATGCAAAAACAACCATTATTGTGATATACGTTGAGAAATTCCAATAAGCATTTCCCAATACTCCCAGTAATGCCAGGAGGCCGAGCAGACGGTAAGTATTAATGCCCCACAAATCTATAATACGGTAGACCTCATATAAGGCGAGAACACCTATCCCTGCTACGCAGATTGCAAACCAATACTCACCAAGGATAGTAATCCCCAGTAGTAATGGTATCGCTATCACAGATACTAAAACTCGTCCTACCATACCATTCCAATATATATCTTATTAATTATAAAACTCTAATATATGACATATGTGAGTCAACTCTATAACCATATTCTAACTGCGGCCACCAAATCTACGCTGGCGACTACTATATGCTTCTAGCGCTTCATCAATATCGTCTTCATCAAAATCTGGCCACAGTGTCTGTGTACAATAATATTCGCTATAAGCGGATTGCCAAAGTAGAAAATTGCTCAACCGCAATTCCCCAGCAGTTCTTATTATCAGATCAGGATCTGGTATTCCATTGGTATATAAATATTTACTGACTTGTTCTTCATCTATTTGTTCGTAATTAATGCCGTCAGATATTAATTTACGTATGGCATCTACTATCTCTGACCTCCCACCATAGTCAAATGCGACATTCAAAATCAATGCCTCATTATTTCTTGTGATATCTTCGGCCTTCTTTATTGATCTGCTTAGGGATTCAGATATCCTATCTATACGTCCTATATGTTTAATCTTCACGCCTTTGTCATGTAATATATTAGTCTGGGTCTCTATAACGTCCTCCAATATAGACATAAGTCCGGTCACCTCTGAGTCTGAACGATTCCAATTCTCAGTCGAAAAAGCATATATTGTCAGATATTTTATACCTCTAATCGCTAATGCTTCTACAACTTTACTTATATTATTTGTACCAGCCCTATGCCCTGCCAATCTAGGCATATACCTTTTGGCGGCCCATCTACCGTTACCATCCATTATTATCGCTACGTGCTTTGGCGTTGGTATCATCAAGTTCTCATTCTCGCTTTTGATCTACGTCAGTAGGGCTATCTGTAATAAAGCTTAGAATCAAGCCAAAAGAAGCCAGTATAGTGCTCGATTATCATTATAACCAAAGTATCCACTTAGCATAGTTCCAATCTTGCTAATCATTAACTTCATTAGAAAATTGGATTTCGGTAGCCCACCAAATCAAAAACGGTCAAATGTGTGTCATATAGACATCACTTCTCCCTCTTTTTCCCCTGCTAAAGCATCCACCTGTGAAACATACTGATCAGTTATCTTTTGCAACTGCTCTTGAGCCTTCTTGCTTTCATCCTCGGAAATCTCTTTGCTTTTCACCATAGTTCGAATCTGCTCTAAGACGTCTCTACGTATATTCCTCAACTCTACCTTCCAATCCTCAGCCTTACGCTTAACTAGTTTCACTAGATCCTTACGTCTATCTTCAGTAAGCTGCGGTATAACGAGTCTTATCACACTCCCGTCATTCGCAGGATTCAAACCGAGCTCACCAGTACTAATCGATTTCTCTATACTCTGAATGGCTTGTTTGTCCCAAGGTTGTATGACAATGGTACGGCCTTCTGACACACTTATAGATGCTAATTGATTCATCGGTACCATAGACCCGTAGTATTCAACCATTACATTCTCTACTATAGCTGGGTTTGGCCTTCCTGTTCTTATGGTATCGAATTCCCTCTTTAGTGCATCTATTGAGTTATTCTTCCGATTTGACCCTTCTCCAAGGATTTCTTTTATAGTAGGCATATATTCTTCCACCTTAAGAGATGTATATTACTCAATTATCTCAGTTCCTACCTTATTGCCTCTGAGTATAGACATTAGGTTCCCCTCTTTCAATAAATCGAAAACTACTATCGGTAATTCGTTGTTCATACAAAGAGAAATTGCGGTAGCATCCATAACTTGCAATCTCTTATTTAAAGCATCCATATAACTTATGCTTTCAAACTTCTTAGCATCCGGGTTTTGATTCGGGTCGGAATCATAAACCCCATCTACGCCATGTTTGCTCATCAATAGGAGATCAGCATTAAGTTCCACTGCTTTCAATGCCGCTGCTGTGTCAGTAGTAACATGAGGACTACCAGTCCCACCACCAAATATGACAACTCTGCCCTTCTCGAGATGCCTAATAGCTCTTCTGCGTATATAAGGTTCTGCAACAGCCTGAATGCTTATTGAGGATTGGGTTCGTGTTAAAGTGCCAAGATTTTCCAAGGAGTCTTGCAATGCCAGAGCGTTCATAACAGTAGCAAGCATACCTATATAATCGGCTGTTGCTCTATCCATGCCATACTCATCTGCGTTGGCCCCTCGCCAGATGTTGCCGCCTCCAACTACCACTGCAACCTCTACTCCTAAATTAGATGCCTCAGTTATTCTTAAGGCTATAGAATGCAGTGAAGCGGAGTCAATTCCATAGGAAAGCTCGCCTTTTAATGCCTCACCACTGAGTTTAAGCAATACGCGTTTATATTTCATTCCAAGATCCATTGCACCCCTACTCCCCTAGGGCAAAACGATGAAACCGTCTAACTATGACGTTTTCGCCAACACGTGCTACTACATCATTGATCAATTCTCTGATTGTCTTTGAGGGATCTTTTATGAAAGTTTGTTCTAGTAAGCACACATCTTGGGCTGATAATGTGCTACCTTCAGGAATGTCTTGAGATTCTATGTACACTGGGGACATAGCTGCTATCTGCATTGCAAGGTCATGAGCTAGCTCTTTAAATTCAGGAGTCCTTGCGACGAAATCTGTTTCACAACTCAGCTCTATAATAGCTCCAACCTTACTTCCTGCATGGATGTAACTGTCAATTATACCTTCGTTAGTATCTCTAGTCGCTTTCTTATTGGCCAGGGCAACTCCTCGTTCCCGAAGTAGCTCGTAGGCTCTAGCGACGTCGCCATCCACCTCTTCCAAGGCACGCTTGCAATCCATAATCCCTGCACCAGTCTGAGTTCTCAATTCCTTTATTGCATCTACAGATGACTGTGCCATTATGCAGTTTCCTCTTCGGATTCTCTGCCGTTATCAGTACCTACAACTTCTGTTTCTGAGTTGTCAGCGATGCTAGCACTATCTGTTTGCGTTTCGATATTGTTCTCAACGGTATCTGAAACCTCGTTGTCGGAGATTACCTCTTGTTCCTGCACCTCTGCAGTTGGAGTTCCCAAGGATACTGCCTCACTATTTGTATCAGTTTCCCCGCTAGCAGCAGTAACGTATTCATCATCCTTGCCGGACGCATTCTCAGTCTCGATCTGCTCAGCTAGAGCTGCCTGTTCCTGCGCACGAATACCAAATCCCTCTAATGCTGCGGATGCTATTCTTCCCGCTATGAGCCCTATAGACCTTATAGCATCGTCATTACCCGGTATTACGTAGTCCACGAGCTCTGGATCCCCATCTGTATCTACTAATGCCACAATCGGTATACCCATGCGTCTGGCCTCAGCCACCGCAATTTTTTCTCTTGCTATATCAACTATGAACAAGGCTCCGGGAAGTTTTGTCATTTCCTTAACTCCACCGAAGTTTCTAGTAAGCCTTTGAATCTCGTCCTCTAGTTTAAGAGCTTCTTTTTTAGTAAGAAGGCTAAATCCACCTTTGGCTTTTCGCTCTTCTAGCCTAACAAGGTGATCTATTCTACCCTGGATAGTCGGGAAGTTAGTAAGCATACCCCCTAGCCACCTATGACTAACAAAGAACATATCACTGTTATTAGCTGCGTGTTGAACAGCGTCTTGGGCCTGTCTCTTGGTTCCCACAAACAGGATTGATTTACCTTCTTCAGCTATCTTAGATATGAACTTGCAGGCATCCTCCAGAAGACCAAGTGTCTGCTGCAGGTCTATAATATGTATTCCATTCCGCTGGGTGAATATGTATTGCTTCATTCTAGGATGCCATCTCTGCGTCTGATGGCCAAAATGAACACCTGCCTCAAGTAAGGCTTTCATACTTACTGATTCTTGTACAGCAGAATCGTTCTTTTCAGTAGTTGATACCATAAAACCTACCTTCCTAGTTCACTCGTGATAGCTTTATTCCGTAGTAAAGGCGAAGTATAACACATGGGGTTTACCAGCACAACGAGTCCTGGCCCTCACAAATATAACT
>CEUS01047099.1_pt1 | contig 17302 bp, 12 predicted proteins | sample 427031 | NCBI WGS metagenome assembly CEUS01 (sample SAMEA2622837, study PRJEB7988) | marine metagenome | biome: marine biome (ENVO:00000447); feature: marine epipelagic mixed layer (ENVO:xxxxxxxxx); material: "saline water (ENVO:00002010), including plankton (ENVO:xxxxxxxx)" | depth 140 m | reverse complement strand
CCCGCTCCCGCTGGCAGAAACTGCTTATCCGGGTTTCCTCTTCCTCGGACTCTTCTTCCTGCCATCTTAGAAAGCCTGTAAAGTGGAACCGATCATCAATCTTACCTCGTTCCGACATAAGACTCCTGGATACTGCGGTGAGAACTAGCTCTGCCGGTTCCATGATAAAGTTCCTGGCCTTTGGAAGGTTCCTCTTGATCAGTTCTTTCCCGATTATCTGGTTAATCGATTTGTCCACCACCACGTTGGTCAAACGCCAGAACATCATATTCCAGGCCGATTGAATAAACTTTGGCATACCTCGAAGAGCGGGCACCAGCTCGGGGGGATACTCCGGAGAGGGAATCGTGTTATGGCAAAATGCAAAAGATACATAGGGCTTTCCCTGGCGTTCTGCTATCACCTTGTAGTAGGGAAACAGGTAAGAACTCACCAATACTTCGTTAGTTGCCAAAGCCTCTTCCACCCGGTCTACTAATTTCGAAAGGAAGGGAAGTGCGCCGCTGTAGATCTCTCTGAGCTGCAGAATGGGATGGTTTAGTCGGTCGAGTTCGCGCATGAATTCGGTGAAGATCTCCTGCCCCCAATCCGGGGGGAGGTTAAAGTATTCCAATCCGGCCTTCAGGATTTCTTTTTTATAGAGGGGTGCGGATGCAAACGTTACCTGATGACCCGCTTCCCTCAGAGCCTTTCCGTATCCAATGATAGGATAGATATCGCCAATCGAGCCGTGTGAGGTGAGTAATACGCGCATTTATGGACTTTTAACATGTTGAATATTAAATTCACCTCAACAGATTTAGAGTAACAATTAATTGTCAGTCAGTTGACGACTGTTTGAGTGCCTAGACAGAATCCTATTCCTCGTAATTATAATGAAGGAATAATCTTACAATAAGATAGATTAAGCCGACGCCAATAATCGCGTAGAGTTCTAGCTTCGGGCGCGTCTTTTTGCGTTCTTTTTGAAACTTATCTTTCTGGATCTTTTTATTTTCCAAGTTCTTTTTCTTTCAAGCTTTACATTTTTTATCGGCCAAGGAGGCCAGGACTGATTAGAATTCGTCAAGTACGGTCTCCGGAACAGTAACTTTCCCTCCTCAGCTTGTTTCTTCCACAGCGGGTAGTAGAAAATGCCGAAATCATTTTCACTTCGTGCTGTTTGCTTAAATATTCGCAAATACCCGTATTGAAAGGACCGGTACCAGTTGCTTCGGGATGATAATTAATTCCTACAATGGCAATCCGTATAGTAGCTCAGGATGTTGGGTTAGGCGTGTGAGTGGCCTGTGAGCCTGGGCCTTGACAGGGTATCGAATATTCAAGGACGCCTTCGGGTTATGTTCATAGGCATGGTATCGGCCGGTACGTAGCCACGGTTGCGGCCCCGGCGAACAGGTTTGGACACCTCTTGCTTCTGCAGAAGCGTGGTGAAGGCGTATTCAAATTCATCCAGTTTTACGCGTTCTATAGACTGATCAATATAGGCTTCTATGGCTTTAATCGCATCGCCCTCGTCGGCGCTGAAGAGTGTGAGTGCATCGCCTTCTGTATTCGCTCGACCGGTACGGCCTATACGATGCACATAGTTTTCCGGGTTTCTCGGAACATCGTAATTTACCACATGCGAAATGCCCGAAATGTCCAGGCCACGACCGGCAACATCGGTGGCAATCAATATTTCGAACTCGCCTTTCTTGAACCCTTCCAGGGCAAGCTTTCGCTCTCTCTGTGAGCGATCCGAGTGAAGCGTGTGCGCAATATGTTTATTGGTCTCCAGTTTTCTGGCTACGACCTCTGCATCGATTTTTCGCTCGGTAAAAATGAGTACGCTGTCGTAGTCCATGTCGTTCAGCAGCCGGATCAATAGTTCCATTTTTTGTTCCCGTGCAATCGGGTAAAGGCAGTGATTGACGGTTTCCGCCGCCGACCTTCGCTGACCGATATTAATTTTGAATGGATTTTTGAGAGCCCATTGTGCCAGGTATTCGATTTCCGACGGAATGGTGGCAGAGAAGAGCAGAGTTTGACGTTTCTTTGGCGTGAGTTTTACGATGCGTTTGACATCGGGCATAAAGCCCATGTCCAGCATCCGGTCAACTTCATCCAAAATCACAATTTGGATGTCCTTGAAATGGATGGTCTTTTGCTTGTAGTGATCGATCAGGCGCCCTGGCGTGGCCACCACGACATCGACTCCTTTGGCCAGTATTTCCTTTTGCCTGCCATAACCGACCCCACCCTGTATCAGGGCCGTTTTGAGATCGGTATATTTTGAGTAAGTCCTGAACGCCTGGGTGACCTGGTCTGCCAGCTCCCGGGTTGGTTCGAGCACCAGACAACGAAACTTCCCGTGTTTGTTCAGATTGGAAATGATCGGCATGGCGAAAGCCGCGGTCTTTCCAGTTCCTGTTTGGGAGGAACCGATGACGTCGCGCCTATTAAGGATCATCGGAATCGCTTGGGCCTGGATGTGGGTTGGCTCGTCGTAGCCGTTGCTGATGGCTGCCCGTACAACTTTATGCTTGAGACCGAGCGGAGCGAACGGGTGATCCGCAAGTTTTGGACGGGGCCTCTTTTCGGGCGGGTTTTCTTCTTCAGACATATGAGCCTTGATTAAGGTCTTGTATTTGGATTGCCACAACAGAAGGCATTCCTGCAGAAAACCCAAGATCATTTTTACGCCCTACAAATACGGTTTTAAAAGCATTTTCGGAGGAAAGGGTTTCATTTTACTTTTGGCCCGCTATGTGGAAGCTCGGCATGCGGATTCTACCTTCTGGCGTAATCTTTTACTCCCTCACAGTGGGTGTACTGTTTGCCGATTCCGAGGACCAGCTTGATGATGCGGGTCCGATTAAGAAAACCTGGGCCTTTCCCATTGGCCAAAATATGGACACTCCGGAGGACATCGAAGCTTCGGAACTCATCCTCGATGACCGGCCCTTTACTGCCTGACTTTATTTAGGGGTTGGTTTTTACGCCAAAGACAAATCCAGGTAAGACACCTTCGAAATTCAGCTCGGTATGGTCGGCCCTGCAGCACTGGGAGAAGAAATTCAGAATTTTGTTCACGATCGTAGAGGAATTCCCCGGGCTAATGGTTGGGACAACCAGATTGGTAATGAATTGGGATTGAATGTGATTTTCGAGAGCCGGCAAAGACTGCAATCCGATATTCCCGTTCAGCTTGGAATCATCCGGCGTGAACAGAATTGCGCATTTCTTTTATTTGCTTCGGTGGATGGCCGTGTGGTTCTGCGAGATATTTTTCTGGGTGACAACACCTTCAGCAATAGCCATTCGGTTAGTAAAGAGGCTCTGGTTTCCGACGTGGCCTACAGGTTTAAGTTCAAGCTCCAGTAATTTCGGATTTCGCGGTCAAGGATGCATCGTTCCAAGCAACTCAAACTGCAAACCGACTCACACGATTTTGGATCCTTAATGGTATCCTACGCCTATCGAGATTACTAAAAATGAATCCTTGGATCGCTTTTAATTTTTTCCAAAAGCTTTCCTTCTGGCACGTTGCTCACCGCGTAGGCGATTCCGACAAGGTTGTTTTGCCGGTCTTTAGCAATCTCTTCTTCCGTATTATAGGACCCCAATTCATGTGAGTTGGTTACCACTTGGGCAAATTCGGATCCATATTCTTTGGTCAATAAATAGCTCCACAATACGTGGCGGTAAACATCTTCAGGAAAAGATTTAAGTGCCCAGCGTAGTTCACGTGATTTTTCCTCAGTGTCCTTTCGGATTTCCAGAAGGCGCGGCGCTTTAAGTGGATGGTTTGCGACCAGGTCCAAATCACCTTCTGAAAGACGGTCGGCGAACTTGGGCGCGACGAAATTCAGATCGTCACGATTTAAAACGATTCGGGTTAGATTTCCGTTCACTTGCGTAAAAAACCGCTGTGGCAAGATAAGGCCTTTCCCAAATTGAAAATGGATGATCCCTTGCATCTTCAATCGGCTGGTAGTGTCACCTCGGTCCAGCAGTTCCGCCAAATGCTTGCATGCCCGGCGCATCGACTGGTCAGGGTTCAGGATCGATACATAGACCTCGTAATCAATAAAATGAACCTCGATATCCCGGATTTTAAATTGGTTACTGAGGAGGGGCTTGCTTTCTTGTCCGGATCTCAGGCTGATATTCCTCGCCTCCATTTTCATTGCTCCCGATGGGAATCCCTTCAATTGCGAGCTGACAGACTCACTGCTTATCCGCACGTGCTGGTCTGCGCCAGATGTTTGAATGTCGATCGAAAGGTTTTCCGTCATCAATCCGAATGGCAATTGGAAGTCAATATCTCCGTATTGGATTTCCAATGATTCAACGTTGCCCTCATTGCGGATGATCTGACTGTGAAAATAAGATAGCCCGTTCTTCACTTTCTTCATCGAGTATGAGTACAGGCCTGCAAGTCCAAGAATGCAGACGAAAATGGCCGCCCATAGCGCTATCCATACTTTGTGCATAAATACCATTACCAATGCAGAGGAACTACTAGCATACCCAAAGCGGTAATACCAGTAAGATTTGTCCGATTTTCCTCTACCAGCTTACAACCATTTAATTCCGCTTTCTCATTGGTAATGTAATCGATTTTATGGTTCTTATTTGGCAAAATGGGTGAGTGACTTGGATAAAATCCTACTTTGATTAGGAAGAAACCATTAATTTTCAGCTTTCTCCTACATAGCGCCTGAAAAGGCTAACCATGGGCCCTGATTAATTGGATGAATTTACCACTATGAAAAGCTCCTCCTGATTCCTCTGCTCCTTTTAATCGTTCCAATTTGTAACGCCCAAATCACTTTCACTTTTCATAGCGGAACTGCGACAGTTGACTCTGGTTCAGATCTCGTTATCTGGACATTCAACGGTAGGTGGCGTTACTATGACAGCTGAGGCCTTTTGGGGCGGTGTATATGCTGGAACAGGAGATGAAACCCAACACTTTGATAATGATCTCGGTGATGAACCCATAGTTTTCATCTTCAACACCGCAGGAACTTTTCAGTTTATTGATTTAAGATTTATCGATGACGGTACGGCTGATGCAGTTTTGTCCTTTGATGGCGGTGGTACATTTAATCTGTTTCCCGTTGGATTGCATGAAACTGCAGGGGGACGACTAATATTCACACTATTACCGAATCCTTTACGGCGTGCCAAAACATCACATTGGTCATTCCCACTTCAGTTCTTGCAGGCGAAAATTTTTCATTAGACTTCTTTACAATCAAGGCCATTCCTGAACCTTCCACTTACGCTTTGATATTTGGCGGCATGGCCTTGCTTTTGTCGCTTGGAGAAAACGTCGCTTAAAAGCTATTTCTTAAGCTAGATTCTCTATTCCATTTTTTATCTCGAAAGCCCGGCGATTCGCCGGGCTTTTTGTTGGGAGGCTTTAAATGACAATGTGGAAGAATGTTGGAGGCCTTTACAAACCGTGTCTCGTCGTAGTTCCGGAACATATGCGGAAGGCCCCGCGGGTAACCAACGTCCTAAAAAATGAGCGGTCTTTGGCAAAACCGCTCACAAAATTTATAAGCTTGGAAATGTAAACCTGTTCTGTTCTTAGAACAGACTGAAGCTCACGGTTACACCGGCCATTACGATGGCTACCATAGACATCAGCTTGATGAGGATGTTGAGGCTGGGTCCTGAGGTATCTTTGAATGGATCACCTACGGTGTCCCCAATGACGGTTGCTTTGTGAGCTTCGGAGCCTTTGCCACCGAAGTTACCCTCTTCGATGAACTTTTTGGCATTGTCCCAGGCGCCCCCGGAATTGGCCATAAATACAGCCAGAGCAAATCCAGCAGAGAGCCCACCGGCCAGTAATCCCACGACAGCAGGCACACCCAACAGAACTCCGAAAACAACCGGCACGAGAATTACCAGTAGGGAAGGCACGAGCATTTCTCTTTGTGCGCCTTTTGTAGAAATCTCCACACATCGTGCGTAATCCGGTTCATTCTCTCCTTCCAGAATCCCTGGAATTTCTTTAAATTGACGCCTTACTTCGTCGACCATGGAAGCAGCGGCACGACCGACCGCATTCATGGTGAGTCCACAGAAGACAAAAGCCATCATGGCACCAAGGAGCAGCCCGATGACTACTTTGGGATTCATCAGGTGAACGTCGTAGGAATTCACAAGATCGATAATGCCCAGTGATTCAAGTTGAGTTGCGGAATTCAAAACATCTCCATTGGGGAATGTGAAGGTCCCAACATTCTTGATGGCCTGTCCAATCGAAATTCGAATGGCTTCGTAATAAGATGCCATCAATGCCAGAGCTGTCAATGCAGCAGAGCCAATTGCAAACCCTTTACCGGTGGCAGCCGTGGTATTACCGAGTGAGTCCAGCGCATCCGTGCGTTCCCTTACCTCAGGAGGCAAGTGTGCCATTTCCGCATTTCCTCCAGCGTTGTCAACGATGGGTCCGTAAGCATCGGTAGCCAGGGTAATCCCCAGAGTGGAAAGCATTCCAACAGCCGCGATTCCAATGCCGTATAGTCCTTGATTAATGTTTGAGATATCCAGCCCTCCAGCGGCAAAAAAGTAGGCAAGGGTAGTGCCGACCATAATCGCCAAAACGGGAATAGCCGTTGAGATAAATCCCACCCCGAGGCCTGCGATTATTACAGTGGCCGGTCCGGTCTGTCCGTTTTCCGATATGTGCTGGGTAGGTTTAAATTCGGAGCTCGTGTAATAAGCTGTGGCTTTACCGATGATGATGCCAGTTACCAGGCCGACGACGATCGCGCCCCAAACTCCTAAGTAATTAGGAAGCGCTAACCACTTGAGTATAAAAAACGATGCTACCGTAATGAGGATGGATGAAATATTGATCCCCTTTTCCAGGGATGCGAGAAGCTCTTTTTGCGTGGCTCCTGCCTTGGTCTTAATAAAGAAAATTCCGACGATCGAAAGTATAATGCCAGCGGCCGCAATCAACATCGGAGCCATTACGGCTGCCAATTGATGGGCTCCATTTTCTACGGTCATAAACGCTGCCGCACCCAAGGCGGCGGCGGCCAGGATCGAACCGCTGTACGACTCATACAAATCGGCACCCATCCCTGCTACATCCCCAACGTTGTCTCCGACGTTGTCCGCGATGGTGGCCGGGTTTCGCGGATCGTCTTCAGGGATACCTGCTTCAACCTTTCCGACCAGGTCAGCTCCGACGTCAGCCGCCTTGGTATATATACCACCGCCGACTCGCGCGAAAAGCGCCTGTAAAGATGCGCCCATGCCGAAGGTAAGCATGGTCGTAGTAATAATCATCAATTTCTGGCTTTGGGAGGCAGCATCTACAAAAGTGTCTAGAATAGCCCACCAAATGGAAATGTAGAGAAGTGCCAAACCTACCACGGCCAATCCCATGACCGCCCCTGAGCGGAAGGATATCCTTAAGCCGGCATCCAGCGAATCTTTAGCCGCGTGAGCAGTTCTTCCGGATGCGTAAGTGGCCGTCTTCATTCCAAAGTATCCAGCCAGGCCAGAAAAAAAGCCTCCAGTAACGAAGGCAAACGGCAACCAGGCATTTTGAACTTTAAGCCCAAACGAAAGTAGGGCAAATACGGCAGTCAGTATCAGGAAGACGATCCCCACCACTTTGTATTGTTGATTGAGGTACGCCATGGCCCCTTTGCGGACATGGGAGGCGATCCGAATCATGGTCTCATCGCCCTCGTTCCCCTTCATCATGGATTTGAAGAATAGCCAGGCAAACAGTAGAGCAATAATTGAGGCAACAGGTATAGGCCAAAAATAAGCAGAATTCATTCTTTTAATAGAATATATTGAATTGGGTCTAAAAAGCAGTCTTCTGTGATTTTTTGATGATCAGGCCTTCAGGAATTGAAGGGCGATTTTCAAAAGTTTCGGGGACAATAGGCTTTTACTGGTGGCTACGTCAATCCGGTAGGTGTCAATTTTATGTAAAATTTCGGTCATCAGTTGAGGTACTTTGATACGCGTCCGGCATCTTCAATTGAGGTGATATGTCCCTCCATTGAAATCTTTCTTTCTCCTGGATGTATCCCCGAAATCACCTTGACCAACTGCAAACGCAAGGTGCATCGTCTTTGGTTCTCTTGGTAACTTTGTTAATTACAATAATAAAACAAAAGATGATGTCAGAAGCGTTTCCAGATATTCCCGTTATCCCGTACGAAGGGTCGCAGTCGAAGAATCCACTTGCATTTAAGCATTACATACATAACGAAGTGATCGGCGGAAAGACGATGAAGGATCACCTTCGATTTGCAGCAGCTTACTGGCACACCATGCGCAATGAATTGATCGATCCGTTTGGAGTTGGGACCTCCAGCAAACCTTGGGATGACAGGTCAGATTCGATCGAAAATGCCCTTCGCAGAACTGAAGTTTTTTTTGAATTTCTCCACAAAACCGGTATCGATTATTACTGCTTCCATGACCGCGATGTTGCTCCCGAAGGTGCGACGCTTGCCGAATCGAACCAGAATCTGGAAGTAGTTGTCGAAAAGCTCAAAGAACTTCAGGGTCAAACTGGCAAAAAATTGCTTTGGGGTACCGCTTGTTTGTTTACCCATCCTCGATACATGCACGGTGCCGGTACTTCTTGTAGTGCGAATGTCTATGCGTATGCGGCAGCTCAGGTGAAATCCGCCATGGATGCTACCGTAGCCTTGGGCGGTGAAGGTTATGTTTTTTGGGGCGGGCGTGAAGGTTACACCACCTTGCTCAACACCAACATGAAGCGCGAACTGGACAACTTGGCAAAGCTGTTGCATATGGCGGTTGATTACGCGGCTGAGATAGGCTTCACCGGAAAATTTTTCATTGAACCTAAACCCAAGGAACCGACCAGTCACCAATACGATTCGGATGCGGCTGCCTGCCTGAACTTTTTGCGGGAGTTTGATTTGATGGATCACTTCCAACTCAATATTGAGACCAACCATGCCACTTTGGCTAATCATTCGATGCATCACGAATTGGTGGTAGCGGCTAGTGCCGGGGCTCTCGGCTCGGTGGACGCCAATACAGGACATCCCCAATTGGGCTGGGATACCGACCAGTTCCCCACCGATATCTATCTTACCACCCAGATCATGCTTGAGATCCTCAGAATGGGTGGACTCACTCAAGGTGGATTGAACTTCGATGCCAAACCGCGCCGCGAAAGTTTTGAGCCCGTCGATCTGTTTCACGCTCATATCGGCGGCATGGATGCCTTCGCCCGCGGCCTGAAGATTGCCCACGCCATCATTGAAGATGGCCGACTCGATGGTTTTGTATCCAAGCGTTACAGCTCCTGGGACTCAGGCATTGGCTCCAAAGTGGAATCCGGTGAAGTGGGCTTCAAAGAATTGGAAGAGTATGCCCTTTCAAATGATGAGCCGTCTGTTGAAAGTGGTCGTCAGGAAATGCTCGAGAACCTGATTAACGAGTTTATCTGAAATCGGGTGTAGGTGTCATGCACTTATCGCGGGGAATTGCAGGAATTGAAACATGAATTACTTAATTGGGATCGACGTCGGCACCTCCAGCATGAAGACGTTGCTGGTTGATGAAACTGGCAATGTCGTGGGCAACGTCACTGAATCCTATCCCTTCGAAACGCCCAAGCCGCTTTGGTCGGAGCAGGATCCTTCCCTTTGGTGGGAAGCTACATGTGTATTGATAAAGCGGGTACTTCAGGAAACTCAAATCGATGCCAGCAATGTTGTAGGTCTTGGCCTGACTGGGCAAATGCATGGGTTGGTCTTGCTTGATAAGGATGACCAGGTATTGAGGCCCTGCATCCTTTGGAACGATCAGCGCACTGGCAAACAATGCGCAGATATCACTTCCAAGGTGGGAGCTGATCGCGTTTTGGAGCTAACGGGTAATCCTGTATTGCCTGGCTTCACCGCACCCAAGATCGCCTGGGTTCAGGAAAATGAACCGGAATTGTTTTCCAAGGCCGTAAGATTTCTGCTTCCCAAAGATTATGTGCGCTTTCTTTTAAGTGGTGAACATTTTACGGATGTGTCGGATGCGTCCGGGACCTCTTTGCTCAATATTGGAGAAAGGGATTGGTCTGAGGAAATGTGCGATGTGCTAGGCTTATCCACTTCATTTCTGCCAACAGTTACCGAATCACCTGTGGCAAGTAGCAAAATTTCCGCGACGGCTGCGGCAGCGACCGGATTACATGAAGGTACTCCCATTGCAGCAGGAGGTGGCGACCAAGCTGCGCAGGCTGTTGGATCCGGAATCGTTAAGGAGGGTATTGTTTCGGCAACTCTCGGGACGTCCGGCGTCGTCTTTGCTCACTCCGACGAATATCGAGTGGAACCCAATGGATTGTTGCATGCCTTTTGTCATGCGGTTCCCGGCAAATGGCACCTGATGGGCGTAATGCTATCAGCAGCCGGTAGTTTTGATTGGTATAAATCGACTTTGGGAGATGTGGAATCGGTGGAGGCCGATAAAACCAGCAAAAACGTTTTTGATCTGTTAACTTTACAGGCGAAAACGGCACCACCTGGTTGCGAAGGTTTACTTTTCCTTCCTTACCTTTCCGGTGAAAGGACGCCGCATCCCGATCCTGATGCTCGTGGGACTTTTTTCGGTATGACGCTTCGTCATGAGAAAGCCCATATGACCCGATCTGTGCTCGAAGGCATTACCTTCGGCATGAACGACTCCTTACAATTGATGCGGGACCTTGGACTGGAAATTTCAGAGGTCCGTGCCTCTGGTGGTGGCGCTAAAAGTGAATTCTGGCTGCAGATGCAGGCCGATATCTATGGATCCAGGGTTGTCACCACCAATGTTACAGAGGGTGCCGCATTTGGTGCAGCAGTGCTCGCAGGGGTTGCATGCGGCGTTTATAGCAATTTGGAAGTAGCGGCGGATAAAATTGTCAAAAATACCGGTGAAACGAATCCGGGCCTTAATCAGGCAATCTATGCAGACTACTATCCGGAATACCGTGCGCTTTATCCGGCACTAAAAGAAAGATTTGGTTCAATTGGCCGGGTTGTCGAAAAGCACTTGTAGGAGCGGCTTTACGCTGCGATCCAGTGTCCTCGGACTTCAATATCCGTTAGAGCTGGCTATCCTAGCAAAAACTGTCTTTCAAAAACGCTAAATCCAGCTCTGGATAGAGGACGAAGTGGCCCAGTAAAGCGGAAACCCGTTGCTGTGCTTCGGACCGGGCTTGTTCATCCATTTCGTATTTCACTTTGCTGGGTTTACCAGCGTTGGCTCCCTTGGTAAGCAACTTGGGTTTAGTGTTGGACAAAATGAGTTTAAAGATGGCTGCTATTTCCTTCATCTCATCTTCTCCCATACCCAGGGTTGTGATTGCTGGAGTTCCTACCCGCAGACCGCTGGTATACCATGGGCCGTTCGGATCGAAGGGAAGTGAATTTCTGTTTAGGGTGATTCCGCATTCGCGAACGGCACCTTCGGCTTGTCGCCCATTTAATCCAAATGGCGTTACATCAATGAGCATCAGGTGATTGTCGGTTCCACCTGTTGGAATCGTCAGTCCTTCATTGATCGCCGCCTGAGCCATAGCTTTTGAGTTGGCCACAATTTTTGTGGCGTATGCCTTGAAATCGCGTTCGTTAGCTTCTGTAAAAGCTACTGCCTTTGCCGCCATCATTTGTGGAAGCGGGCCACCTATGACCATTGGACATCCTTTGTCCACGAATTCCGCGAATTCCGATTTGCAGAAAACCACCCCGCCCCTTGGGCCGCGTAAAGTCTTGTGAGTCGTAGTGGTGGCAATATCAGCAAATGGCATGGGGTTGTAGTCCCCTTCGAAAACACCTCCCGCAACCAGGCCTGCGAAATGAGCCATGTCAACCATGAGGACTGCTCCTACCTTATCGGCAATCTCCCGCATACGCCGGAAATTGATGGATCGTGGATAGGCGCTGTATCCGGTAAGGAGGATGAGAGGTTCGATTTCGTCAGCTTGCTTTTCGATTTCGTCATAATCTAACAGTCCTGTTTCTTTGCTTACCGCATAGCTGTAGCTGTCGAAAAATTGAGCCGAGACGTTTTGACGGTAACCATGCGTCAAGTGACCACCCGAATAGTAGTCAAGCCCCAACAAGCGTTGATTGCCCATTTTATGGCGAATCTTGTTCCAGTCTTCCCGAGAAAGCTTGGCCGGGTTGGTTTCCTCCATTGCTTCGAGACTCGGGACACCAACTCGGGCCTGCAGTATGGCCCAAAACGCGATCAGGTTGGCATCGGCACCGGAATGCGGCTGGACGTAAGCGTGATCGGCGTCGAATAATTTGCAAGCCTGGTCGCAAGCCTCGCTTTCCAGGTCATCCACATTGTCGCAGCCCGCGTAGAACCGTGATCCGGGAAAGCCTTCCGCGTATTTGTCGGTAAGCAAATTTCCCATTGTAGCCTGAGTGGCCAGGCTTGTAAAATTTTCACTGGCGATGAGTTTCAGGTTGTTGCGTTGGTCCTCCAGTTCTTGGATTATGCTGCGAGCAATAGGCAGATTCACCGATGCGATCTGTTGTAAGTTGGCCAGATAGCTAACAAAGGCCAGGTTTGCATCCGAACCGGCTTGTTCAAGGTAAGAATGAAGAGGAGTGGCAGTCTTGGTTGTCATCATAGGGAAGCGAATTTCGGTTTCAATTCTACCCAGGCGCTCGATAGAATTTGGAGGCTTCCCAGCGGTTAATTCCGCTCCTTATTGCGCCAGTCGCTAGTTATAAAAGGATGAAAGGGACTTAAGTTTCTTTTGCCACGTAAGTCAATGAAGGGCTGCGGAAATATTAAGTGTTGCGAGTGGCGAGTGACGTGGGTACGTGCCAAGTTATCTCAGCCGATTGGTTCGAAACGGGTAGGGCGGCCTCGCCGAGAGCACCTATAACGGACGCAACAGCTCATTAGGTACAACAAACAGGCGAGGGCGTCTCGCCGCGCCGTTAATTGTTTGGATTCAAACCGGCAGCAAAGGGGCGCGATGGCCTTACCTAAATTAGACGATGTCCACGATCGACCCGTAGCCCGGGTCGAAAAGCCGCCTGTATGTCTTGATCGAGAAACTGTCTGTCATGCCGGCCAGGTAATCACAAAGAAGGCGCGCTTTTTCTGTTTCTGTATGTACGTTCTTTAGCCGTTTTTCGAGTTTGGGTGGTACCAGTCGCATAATTCTCTTGTTTTGAGATGAGTAGTTTTCCATCAGTGCCCTGAAGAGCCGCTCAAGCATGCGGTCCCCCTTGTATTCCAACTGTTTAACTCGCGTGCTTAGGAAAACGATGTCGAACGCGATGCGTTTATAAAGTTCGCTTTCCCTCAATTTTGTTTCTTCTACCTGAAGTGAAAATCGGTAGCGGTTGGTCCGCTCACTCATATAATTTTGCCTCTCAATCAATGAACTCGCCTGTATAAACTCGCCGATTTTCAGGCCCAGCGTTGCATCGACGTTGCCTTGTTGGATGATACGGACGATCGATCCCACGTGGGAGATCTCTTCATCGGATAACTGTTGGCTCTCAGCCCACCTCCGTAACTTGTCGATTGTGATAAATTCTGCTCTAATCCCATCAGCCAAATCGTGGATGCAATAGGCAGTATCGTCGGCCCAATTCATGATTTGGCATTCGAGGCTCCTGAAATTATTTTTGTCTTCGACGGTCGGCAACTCTTGGTTCACATTTGAGCCTTCGAAAACAAAATCCAAGAACAACTTTTGGTCGTCGTATAAAAAATGGTTTTCCGGCTTATCCCGTTCCGAATACAGTGACTTGTATTTTAATACACCGTCCAACAATGCCCGGCTGGCCTGCATACCTTTGCGTTGTTTTAGGTCGGAATAAATCGTCGTCGTTAATAGGCGCAAAGTTTGGGCGTTTCCTTCGAAGCCGCCATAGTCGGCCATAAGCCGGTTCAATGTTCTTTCGCCATTGTGTCCGAATGGTGGATGCCCCAAATCGTGGGACAGGCAAATGGCTTCGACCAAATTAGGATCGATGTAGAAGTCATCATTAAGTGAATTACTTGATTTCTTCAGGTAGCTGCAAATAGACCGGCCAATTTGCGCTACTTCGATGGAGTGGGTCAGGCGGGTGCGGTAAAAATCGTATTCTCCGGATTGAAAAACCTGGGTTTTGGCCTGAAGGCGGCGAAAGGCTGAGGTATGAATAATCCGATCCCGGTCAACTTCGAAACGATTCCGGTATGGATCCGCTTGCCGTTCAGGAATACAGGTTTGGTCGAAGGCTGAGTAAAAGGAATTCTCCATCTGGGCTTCAATAAGGCGGGTCCTCTCGACCGGTTCAACCGGGAAATCCCTTCAAAAAAATCTTGGGTTCTGGGTTGATACTTGGAAAAGTCGCGCTAAGGAGTAGAACTATGTCCAAGAAAGCTGCATTGTCAGAGTTGAAGCGAAAATTGCGGGGCTCGGTTTCGACCGATCCTTCGGACCTGTATTGGAAATCTTTTGATAGCAGCAAATTGCTGTTTCCCATTGACGCGGTCGTTCGGCCAAAGAATGAAAAGGAGGTTGGCCAATTGCTAAAATTGGCCAACAAACACAAAGTTCCGGTCACTCCCAGAGGTTCAGGAACCTGTTTGATTGGTTGTGCGAGTTCGGTTCATGGCGGCTGGGTTCTCGATATGTCGAGCTGGAAAAAGATTCGCATTGATAAGGTCACGGGTATGGCCTACGTGCAACCCGGTGCGGTCATCGATAAAATTCAGGAGCGTGCCGCTCGCCTCGGCTGGTATTATCCTCCCGACCCATCCTCAAAGCGGTTTTGTACGATTGGTGGAAATATTGCTTGCAATTCCGGTGGTATGACGGGAGCCAAGTATGGGGTCACCCGCGACTATATTTATGCCCTGGAAGGGTTTCTGCCGAGTGGCGATTTCGTTCGGTGGGGTGCAGATGTGAGAAAATACGTATCCGGATACAACATGCGGGACCTTTGGGTTGGCAGCGAAGGAACATTGGGCGTGGTCACCAGTGCCATCCTGAAACTCATTCCAAAACCATCTTGTAAATGGACATTTCTTGCCGGTTTCAAATCTGACATTCAAGGACTGGATTCCAGCCAGGCATTGCTGAAGTCTAAGGTCATCCCAGCGATCCTTGAATGGTTGGATACGGAAACGGTTCAGTGCGCGGAGCGCCGTACTGGGAAACCAATCTTTCGAAAACTTCAACCAACCCCTTCAGTTGTTCTCCTGGAGCTCGACGGTGATAAAGCTTCTATTGAAGCCGACCGTAAGACTGTGCTTACCTGGGCGGGAAAGCGGGCTCTTCGGTACTCAGAAACCTATGACAGGGAAAAAGCCGAGCAGCTCTGGCAAGTTCGCAGACAGTGCTCACCAGCCATGTACGAAATGGGGAATACTAAACTGAATGAAGATGTGGTCGTTCCGTTGCGTAATCAGAAGGCTTTGGTCCGATTCGTCAGGCAATTGAAGAAGGATACCGGCCTGGCCATACCTACCTTCGGTCATGCTGCCGACGGAAACTTCCATGTAAACATCATGTTCAATCGAGGGGACAAGTCTGAGGAGCGAATTGCCAAAAAGGGAGTCATGGCCTTAATGAAAAAGGTCGTGGAACTCGGCGGCGCCATTTCGGGCGAGCATGGAATCGGTTTAGGAAAATCGGTCTTCCTTTCCGTGCAGCATAACAAGGCGGAAATTGCCGCCATGAAAGCCGTCAAGGATGCTTTGGATCCTAATAGCATCATGAATCCTGGAAAAATCTTCGAACCTTTCGAAGTCTGGAGCAAGGAACCAGAAAAAGTACAACTGCCTTGGGACCATAAATAAGCTCCGTTCAATTCTTAAGAGTAAAATGGAACGTTTGCGTTACTCGGGTTTTGACAGCTTTATTGTCGAATTTACCGGGCTCAAATTTCCATCACTATAAAGTAGCAATAACTGCATCGACAAAGGCTCGATGGGTTGCCTCGGTAATTCGAATGGCAGTGACATCTCCCTTTTCCGTCACGACGTATACCACGGAAACATGACCTTCGATCTTGCTTCGCGTTAGCTCAGAAGGATAATGAGGGTTGATTTGTGCCAGCGCTTTTGGAGGTGTATCTAACTCGTCTGGATTGAATTTAGCTTTCAACATCGAAATCTTCGGGTCTGAAGACGGGAGAATAATAAGAAACTCCTGTTCCACTGGGATTGGCAACTAAGTCATCAATCATTTTTAACGTAATCTTTTCATTCTCCTTCTTGAGCTCGATATCCTCCTCCTCTTCGATTTCTGAAGATTGGGGAGGATCGGGCACAGGCCTCATGATTGGATGGTGGTTTCATCCATTACACGCCTTACCCTGCGGGATTATTAATCGCGCGTATATTATTTATACAGAAAGGGCCGGGCTCTGTTGGATCCCGGCCCTTTAAAATTTCATTATTTTCGGCTACGGTTCCGATCGGTTAATCGCCGCAACGAGGGCTTTTAAACTGGCCAGTTCGATGTCGGTATCGACTCCTACCCCCCAGTGATGGCTGTTGCCGTACCGATGCACTTGTACGTAGGCCGCCGCTTGAGTTCCGGAGCCGGAACCTATTGAATGTTCGGAAAATGAGACTAGGTTGAAATGCTTTAATCCTTCCTTATCAAGGGCGTTGCAAAACGCGTTGATCGGTCCATTCCCTCTACCCTGGAGGTGTTTCTTTTCGCCATTCCAGGACAGGTCTATACCTAGCTCAATTTCCCGCGTTTCGGAAAATCGACCCACTTCCTTGATATCCTCGACGAAGAGGGGGCTGGTGATTTCGGAATATTCTTTCAAAAACGCCTCCAGAATTTCATCCGGAGTCAACTCTCTGGACAGTATGTCAGCCAGGTCATAAACCATTTTCCCGAGTTCCGGATGAAGTAGACGCGGGACTTTGTATCCGAATTCGTTTTCCAATACAAAGGCTACCCCGCCTTTCCCTGATTGGCTGTTGATACGAATGATTGCCTGATAATTCCGGCCCAGGTCCTTCGGATCGATCATCAGGTATGGAACCTGCCACAAGGCCCCAGCATCGGGATCCATCTGCTCCATCCCTTTCTTGATAGCGTCCTGGTGGGAGCCGGAAAAAGCGGTGAATACCAGATCGCCACTGTAGGGCCAACGGTCGTGCACATCCATGCGCGTGCATCGTTCATATATCGCTCGTATCTCATTGAGGTTTTCGAATTTCAAACCCGGATGCACACCTTGAGAGTACATGTTCAATGCGACGATCACAACATCCAGATTTCCGGTTCGCTCTCCGTTCCCGAACAATGTACCTTCGACGCGAT
>CEUS01211690.1_pt1 | contig 17304 bp, 17 predicted proteins | sample 427031 | NCBI WGS metagenome assembly CEUS01 (sample SAMEA2622837, study PRJEB7988) | marine metagenome | biome: marine biome (ENVO:00000447); feature: marine epipelagic mixed layer (ENVO:xxxxxxxxx); material: "saline water (ENVO:00002010), including plankton (ENVO:xxxxxxxx)" | depth 140 m | reverse complement strand
AATCTAATTCCAGGACCGAACTCAACAGAAATGGCTCTCCATATTGGCTACAAACGAGCCGGCTTGCCTGGATTAGTCGTCGCCGGAAGCTGTTTCATTTTTCCCGCGTGTGTTGTCGTGATGATGATTGCTTGGGGTTACATGAGGTATGGGGAAACACCACAAGTCGAATGGGTGACTTATGGCATCAGGCCAATCACTATTGCCATCATCTTACAAGCAGTGTGGAGGCTCGCCCGCACTGTCAGTCGCGGTTCCACAACTCTAGTAATCGGTTTAATAGCGACCAGTCTGGCAATCAGCGGTGTTAACGAACTAGTTCTGCTTGCTGGAGGTGGATTCTTCGTGGTCGCGACTCGCTTCATTCGTAATATTTCTTTCAACAGCATAATCACAATGCTTCTGACCACAACAACGATTGGAGCATTTGGAATAACGGTAACAGAAGCGATTCCTGTAACTCTAACGCGCCTCACTCTCTTCTTTCTCAAGGTTGGCTCTGTCTTGTTCGGCAGTGGATATGTATTACTCGCATTTTTGCGTGCGGATCTGACAGAACGTTGGTCGTGGATCACCGAACAGCAACTCATTGACGCCGTCACAATAGGTCAATTGACACCTGGGCCCGTGTTTACAACCGCTACCTTTATCGGCTTTCTATTAAAAGGATGGTTGGGGGCAATTCTGGCCACGATTGCGATCTTCGCCCCAGGATTCGTATTCGTTGCAGTCACACACCCACTAATCAAACGTTTGCGTGGCTCCAGTATCACAAGCGGTATTGTCGATGGAGTCGCAGCGGCATCACTCGGTCTGATGGTTGCTGTTACTTGGCAACTCGGCCAGGTGGCAATCGTTGATGTACCGACCGCGCTATTCCTAGCCGGATCAGGGGCGATACTCGCACTCTGGCATCCGAACACAACTTGGTTGATTACTCTCGGAGCTATTCTCGGCTGGGGGTTCCGAAAGGGCATTGGATAACAATAGGGACACGCGACCCCGAGAACAATTCGCAAGACCACGCGGAATTTCACAGGCGCACAATGGCAGGATTTCACAGAATCGGCGAGTTATTACGTGAACTTGATGAAGTGGTTCAACTTCTCCCGCCAGAGCTTCAGAAGATGCTTGCTCACTGCGCGTATCAACCGTCGAAACGGTTGCCTAAGGGGTTGTGAAATGTCCATGTTAGGATGGTGCAACTTAAGAGTTTTCAGCCGGTCTATTCTAAAGTCAAGAATCCAGAACAATCATGCGAATTGCCGCTATTGAAATTGGAAACAACTTAATCCAGATGATCGTGGTCCAAATTCGTCCGGACCGTTCATTTGAAGTCCTCGACAACCCGGCGATTGGTGCGAAGTAGTGAAACACCCCACGGTCGCCAGTGCCGTCACTAGCGTTATTCTGGTCACAGTCGCAACCCAACTAAACGCCCAACGCCCACTGCTCGTCGTGCAAGGTGAAGCCGTTCGTCGAGTAGCGGATGGATTCGGATTTGTGGAGGGGCCGGCCGCTGATTTGGATGGCAACCTCTACTTCTCAGACATACCACGGCAGCGTATCTATCGCTGGAACCCCAGGTCAGGGATTGACACATTTCGAGAAGAAACCGGTGGAGCTAACGGCTTAAGATTTACCCTTGACGGCCAGTTGCTCATCTGTGAAATGAATAACCGGCGGGTTACAGCCATAGACGGTGCAGGCACAGTGTCTGTGATCGCCGCAACCTTTGAGGGGCGACGTTTCAACAGTCCGAACGATCTCTGGATTGATCCAATTGGCGGTATCTACTTTACCGATCCTCGTTACGGCTCGGACGAGAATCGAGAAATCGACGGGGACCACGTGTACTATATTTCTCCAGATCGGACAACAATTCGTCGAGTTGCCGATGACTTGGTACGTCCCAACGGGATTACTGGTACTCTTGACGGAAGTCGTGTGTATATCGCCGACCACGGCGCCGGTCAGACATTCGTTTACCGACCGAGTGCAGACGGTGCATTAGAGGATAAGCGCCTATTCGCAATGCAAGGTTCAGATGGAATGACAGTCGACGAACTGGGCAATGTCTATCTTACCGGGCAAGATATCACCGTATATAACCCGAGCGGCGACCAAATAAGTTCCATTGCAGTCCCAGAAACACCTGCCAACTTAACGTTTGGTGGCGAGGACGGTAAAACACTATTCATCGCTGCTCGCACTTCGCTCTATGCTCTTGCAATGAACGTGGCAGGCCAATGACCACGAGCCTGATAGAATGTTAGCTTGTAAGGTTATGCCTAGGGGTACGGTCTGCGTTTACTGTCGTCAACGGCCGATGTCGGCCTCTTGGCGACCTTTCTGCAGCGAGAATTGTAAGTTACGTGATTTACAGGGTTGGTTAGATGAAGCTTATCGGATCCCTGGTGAAGAGCCGTCATCACACATGGCCAACGATGGCATCACCGGTGAGGACAAAACTGAAATGTGAGCCAGTATTTTCGAGGTCAACACCCCGCGCCTGAATACACGCTGGTTGGGCAAGGATAGGACATGACTGATACCTTAACAATCACAGACAATCGGACGGGACAACAGTTTGAAATTCCCGTTACCAACGGAACTATTCGCGCATTAGATCTGCGCCAAATCAAGGCAAACCCAGACGAGTTTGGCTTGATGACGTACGACCCGGCATTCCAAAACACCGCCTCCTGCAAAAGTCGTATTACCTTCATCGATGGAGACAAAGGTATTTTGAGATACCGCGGATACCCGATTGAGCAACTAGCGGAGAAAAGCACCTTCATTGAAACATCATATCTGTTGCTCAATGGTGAACTTCCGACTACATCACAACTAGCAACTTGGGATGGGGAACTAAACCGTAACTCGATGTTGCACGAAAATATCAAGCAACTTATCGGAAGTTTCCAGCGCGACGCCCACCCAATGGGCATCTTTCTAAGTACCGTGGGCGCTCTGTCGACATTTTATCCTGAGGCCAAAGAAATCCATGACGCGGACTCTAGACGGACGCAAATCGCGCGGCTAATCGCCAAGGCTCCGAGTATCGCCAGTTATGCCTACCGCCACAGTATTGGGCAGCCATATGTCTATCCCGACCCGGAACTAAGTTTTGTTGGAAATTTTCTCTCGATGCTGTTTAAGCAACCTGAGTCTCGATACTCACCCGATCCCGTCCTTGAACGAGCTCTTGATGTGCTATTTATCCTCCACGCCGACCACGAACAAAACTGCAGTACTAGTGCAATGCGTGGAATCGGTAGCTCACAAACTGATCCCTTTGTTTCCCTTGCCGGAGCAGCGGCTGCTCTTTACGGCCCGCTGCACGGCGGAGCGAACGAAGCGGTACTTCGGATGCTGTCTGAAATTCAAACCGTCGACAAAATTCCAGCATTCGTAAAAAAGGTCAAGGCTGGTAAAGGTCGCCTCATGGGATTCGGCCATCGTGTTTATAAGTCGTATGACCCTCGTGCCAAGGTCATTAAAAACGCCGCTTACGAAGTGTTTGAGGTTACTGGCAAGAATCCTCTTTTGGAAGTCGCACTGGAACTAGAAAGAATTGCCCTGCAAGATGATTATTTTGTCAGCCGTAGTCTTTATCCAAATGTAGATTTCTATTCTGGCCTTATCTACGAGGCAATGGGCTTCAAGCCAGACATATTCCCGGTACTTTTTGCTATTGGCCGAACAGTCGGATGGGTTGCCCAATGGCAGGAAATGATCACGGACAAAGAACAAAAGATCGCGCGTCCGAGGCAAGTTTATCTTGGCGAAGGCGAACGTAACTTCGTATCGATAGACAGCCGCGGTTGATTCTCAACGCTAGCCATCATCGAAAACGCAACCGATAAACCAAGAGTACCCCTGCCACAACCAGCATAACCAACACTGGCATGGGTATAGATCGCCCGGCCACGGCACCTTGAATAAAGAATACGCTAACAACGACCAATACCAATCCCAAGAGAATTGGCGTTAACGTATTTCGCCGCCGCGGCTCCATCGCATCGGCCTGGCGAACTGACTCAGTAGTTTGATTGCCACACTGGAAACAAACAAGTGCGCTTTCGTCAATTTCTGTTCCGCAGTTCCTGCATTCCATGGTCAAATAAATACTTATTAGAACAGCCTCCCATACCCGGGAATTCTGTCTGAAACAGCACTATGACTTGGTAAAATCAACGTTCTTCTTCAATTGCGCGAAGTAAGAGCTCTTGGGCCCGTTCGTATGTAGGAGCAATCTCGAGCGCCTTTAGTGCCTCACGCTTAGCAGCAGCACCCTGACCAGCAAGCAGAAGGCTCTCCGACAAATCGCAGTAGACACCCACCGGGTCAACCGGACCGATAGCCAGCGCAACCTCGAATTCGTGAATTGCCCGAGCTAATTCGCCAGCCTCCAGCGCCATGCGACCCAAAGCCTCGTGAGGAATAGGATCAAATGGATCAATTCCAATAACCCGTTCATACGCCATAGTCATTCGGTCTCGGTCGCCCGCGTCTTCGGCCAACGCGGCAAGCTCTCGAACCGCCTCTATCGAAGTTGCATCAAATTCAAGAAGTCTCTCTAATTCGCGCATCGCCCGTTCTTCGTCACCGAGTTCTTGGGCGATCTGAGCCATGATTCCCCTAGCGCTGTCGATACCAGTTGCCTGCGGAGCCAAATTCGCTGCCCTGTCAAGAACCAGTAAGGCCCCAGCCAGATCATCTGACTCCTGTAACGCTAATCCATACGAAAACTGAATCGGATAGCTGTCCGGATAACTAGCAGCAAGGCTTCCGAGTGCCTCCAGGCGGTTATCCGTATCTACCTCTGGAAAATCCACTTCCGGGGAACTGAGAGCTTGACGTAAATCACCGAACTCTGACTGTACCGAAGCGTCAAAACTGGCCTGAAGCGTATCAAAAGTCAACCCGACCCGCGCCAAAGCCTCTTCTGTGTCAAGTCCGTCCCCATACGCCCTTACTAACGTTTGAAGTGCAGGTTCACCGTAGCCATTAATGATGTGTTCAACTAAAACCGAGGCCTGAAAATATGACATCGAAATAGTTTCAGGTCTTGAGAATCCACTGTTTAATTCTCGAAGCGGGAGAATGGCCTCGTCGTTGAGAGCTCGCGCAAAAGACAATACTTGGTCCCTTCCCCACTCGGACCGTTTCCGTTTCTCTTCATACGTCGAGATACCTTCACTCAACCATCTAGGTAGTCGATTGCCGGACATCTGCAGAGTGATCACATGCGCAATCTCATGCCATAATGTGGACTGCCAGTTGAAATCACCGGGTGGTCTCGCCCTAGGTGAATCCATCGTAACAACTCTCCCAAAACAAGCTCCGAGTGCACCTATCATTCCAGGCAGGCCAAGATTTCTGACAGCAAAGTCATCGTGTCGCGGAAATACTTCTATAAGAATAGGAGCATCGACCTCCATACCGTACCGAGTCGACAATTCATCCAAAGCCTCTTGAGCCAAGTTAAGGATGTACTCGCTCAGAACCCGAGACTCATCAGGATGCAATCGGAGTACGATGTCACCACGCTCAAAAGTTTCGAACTCCTCGAGCGTATCCATCATATTTAGGAGGTTAAAAGTGATTAGATCAAAAGGATCATCGGCAAAAGCGAGGTCCAACGCTTCACGAGCACCTAGCTCATCCCCCGTTCTCAAAAGGTGCATACCCAACTCAGCCCGTCCGCGCGGATTGTTCGGGTCAAGTTCGAGACCTTTCTGGACGAGGGTTACTGCCTCATCAAACCGATATGCGCGGGCTGCATGACTTCCAACGATTCGATAAATATCTCCAAATACTGGATTAATCTGCAATGCACGTGCGACCTCGATCTCAAAATCTTCAATTCGATCATCCAGGTATGCCATCGACGCAGCGAGAGCTAGTGATGCAAGGCTAGCCGGATTAATCTCCAAAGCTCGACGCAACGACGCCTCTGCCGCGGATTCATTCCTGTCGCCAAGGGCTTCTTCTGCGAGAAATAAGTGCGCTCCAACATAGTCAGATTTGATTTCCAAAGCCCGCTCGGCCGAAGCCCTAGCCACCGGAGGATTCTCGTTTGCCAATGCACGAGCCAAACCTAAATGTGCCGGTGCCCACTGTTCATCCACGGCCAATGCTTCTTGAAAAGACCGCACAGCATCACTCCGGTTGTATTTTTCAAGAAAGAGTTCCGCCCAGGCAGTGTGCACTGCAGGGTCACTCGGCAATGCTGCAACGGCATCTCGGAAGAATGCGTTTGCATCCCGATACCGACCAAGTCGACGCGATGCGAGACCGCCACGATAGAGTTCAAGTCCAATCTGTGAGCCAGCTCCCGTATCAACAACGGCCTGAAGGTACCTTTGGGCCTCGGTGGATCGACCGGTCTCCACGAGTAAAGTCGCAAACTCCAACCCCGCGGAACTTCCTGGATTCGCTTCCGCAATAGAGCCAAGAAGAGCCTCGGCCTCAGAATATCGCCCACGTTGAGCCAAACGTCTCGCTCGGATTGCGGTAGCCGACGGATCGTCATTAGGCCGGTCAGACAACAGCTGGCTGACATCGTCATACTGACCGTGGGCCAATGCGGCTGTCACATACTCATGAAACTGCTGTTCCTCCTCTGTTGTAAATTGAGGCTGCGCAACAACTTCCCCGCCATGGAACCACAGCGTCACAAGTAGAAGCAAAGTAAGAAAGCGTGCGGAACAGTTCATGAAGGTTGATTATAGCTGGGGAACCAGCCTCATCAGCTTAGATTAGATATCCAGCGTAATCGAACGTCCGGAACCCAAAGGAATACCAAACTCAGGTGAGATGGAATTTCAAACCGCCGGCGGCATTCTTGACGACTAACCACATCATCAACCCTAACCATGTAGTTACGTAATTTGGCAAACACCGCCCTATCGTGCTCATGTATGTCTTATCCAAGAGCCACTAGTCGATCCACTTGATTATTGTTTTTGAAACGTGAGCAACGACCATAATTTAGGAACGCTGACACGTTCAATCGAGACAGGCCGAAAACCCGACCGAGCAATAAAACTAGATAGATCTACGTCGGCCTTAAATCCTATATGGACCGTGAGTGGGGAAATTAGCCGTTCGGCACGAGCCAGAAATCGATTCTCACTCAAAAAGTGATTGAGAACTACCACATGCCCACCGACGCGACACACACGATGCATTTCCTGCACCACCTTGACGGGATCAGGAACAACGCTAATGACGAAAGGTGCGTAGACACAATCAAACGAATTGTCCTCAAATTCAAGGGTCGCCGCATCCATCTTAAGCAGGTCAACATTTCGTACAGAATGCTGGCTTAACCGCCGCTTAGCTTTTCTCAACATTGAAGAAGAAAAATCGATCCCGGTAACATCGCAATATTTGGGATACAAAAGTGCGTTAATACCAGTGCCAACACCAACTTCAAGAATTCTATCTCCGGATCCAATAGGAAGACGTGGCATCGCTGCCAACCGAGCACCGTGGAGGGTTGGGCCAAAAAAATAATCGTACCATGACGAAATGTCACGATAAACACATCGGACAAATTCGTTTTTTACAGTCACCAGCGAGAGCGCTCGATCCGCAGCGCTTGAAGACGTTAAGATGCCGGCGTCTCTAGTTGAATCACTCGTTTCAAATAACGAAATCAAAAAGCTCCTGCCCTTGCTGGTCCCGAGAGACTATAGTGCTTCGCGCCAATCACCGCAAGACTCCAAGCGACATCATGTTGATCAGATAAAATGAGATTGGGTTCTCACAGTCCACGATCTAGCCTCAAACCTTACACCCACTAACTAGTAAAAAATGGAGCTTAAGTGAGAGATTCCAATTGTGGCGTGAAATGTCTTGCCGACGACTGGTAAATCATAGCGAATTCCTTGGTCAGCCGAACCAACGCTCGAAAGTCTCCTAAAGATTAAACTGGAAAGTGGAAATTTCCACCATTTTCATTGCCGCTGTTTCGGTAGCGCCACACGGCCGTCTGCAAGAAACGGAACCTTCATGGTCGATGAAATAACTTCGGTTGGACGAAATCGCGCCTGTCGTGCCGCGGTAAACAATCATCCGCTCGTGAATCAAACAGAAAACTAGGCCGCCCATAAGTTCTTTAGTAATAACATCTTGTAGTTAGATTCGACGTTTGACAGCGTAAGGATTCCGTCGTTATAGTGCTATCCGAAGTGCCAAGCGAGGCTAGGTTTCTCACCGCGGCGCAGTTTCTTCTCATAACGCTAGTTGTCAAGATTGCCGTCGTAGCCACTCTTGCAACGATGCTGGTGCGGTTCCAGCAATTCCGACGTATTCTTTTGACCGAGAAGCGTGCGTGGAAGGAACGCCTTGTGTTTGCGTTCAGCGTTGGATTCCCGTTGAGTGCCGGCGTTGCCGCTCGATTACTTCTAAACTACGACGCGGGAGACATTTCACTCGCTGGACCATTCCTAGCCGGCCTCATTGCAGGTCCTTACGCCGGAGCAATTGTAGGAATAATGACCGGAACGCCAGCACTCATTGCTGGCGAGGCCCTCGCCATGCCGTTTGCCGTAGGGTGCGGCTTTGCGGGAGGAGGACTGCGAGAAGTCTGCCCCAAAGAAGCCATTTGGCATTTTTCTCCGCTTTTTTTTATCGACCTTCACCGCCACGCTTGGCGAATGATCCGATTTAAATTTGATTGGCTCATGATCCTTCTCGCAGCGCCAATCGGACTTGAACTACTCAGGCAGACATTAGGCGCGCGCTTTAGTGAGCACCTTTTCTACATGTCACCCCCGAACATCCCGCTGGGGATCTTAGTTGTGCTCGCTACAGTCTTAAGTGTCGCTATCCCGATTAAGATTTGGAACACTGCCAGAATCGAACATCGCCTCCAAGAACAGGAAAAACTTTTGATGTCTTCCCGTGTGGAGGCCCTCTCTAGTCAGATTAATCCACATTTTTTATTCAACACGCTCGCTTCTATTTCGTCACTCATTCGTTCTCAACCAGAAACTGCACGAACACTAATTGTTAAGTTATCAGCTCTTCTGAGACGTTTACTGCGAAGTCAAGAACAGTTTGTGACGTTTAAAGAAGAACTTGCTGCAATCGATGAATATCTTGATATCGAGACCGTTCGTTTCGGGCCAACCCTAGTAATAGAGAAGCAGATTAGTCCTGACAGTCTCAACCTAATCATGCCGAGTATGCTGTTGCAGCCTCTGATCGAAAATGCAATCAAACATGGAATAGGTCAAAAGATTGGCGGAGGTCAAATAACCATCCGCAGTCGCCGCGAGACTGACCATGCAATTATCGAGATCGAAGACGATGGCACCGGCATGAATCTGTCTGAACTAAATCCGATTCGATCGGGCGGTATCGGACTACGCAATGTTGATGAAAGGCTTCGCGTAATTTACGGTGAAAATTATCAACTAAAAATCGAAAGTGTCAGAGGCGAAGGCACTTGCGCCAGGATTAAAATTCCTGAATTAAAGACACCGACACTTGCTACAGCGTGAAGTATGACAATTCGAACAGTTGTGGTGGACGATGAACGCTTTGCACGCAACGAACTGTGCTTTCTGCTGAACCAACTCAGCGATGTCGATCTAGTGGGTCAAGCAGGTAACGGTATCGATGCGATGGAGATCATCAGAAAACAAAAGCCAGACCTAGTACTATTAGACATTCAAATGCCTGGGCGGACCGGATTTGAAGTGACACGTGAACTCTTACTTCGCGAAGCAAACACTCACGTTGTTTTTGTGACGGCCTATGACCAATACGCAATAGAGGCGTTTGAGGTCAACGCCGTCGATTATCTGTTAAAACCCGTTGAAACCAGCCGCCTTGAACAGAGTATTGACCGAGTTAAAGCTAGAATGGCGGCAACAAATAACGATCCTGATATTGACACCTTGAATGACGAGCGCTTGGAGCGAATGCTGCAACACGTCAGTCAGCGTCGAAAGAAACGTGAACAAATTGCGATCAAGATTGGTGAAGGCTTTCAGTTGATACCATCTGAAGATATTATTTATGCATCACTTGCTGATGACGTAATTACCGTGGTTGCTGGTGCCTTAACAGGAACGTCAAACTTTCGAACCTTGGATGAGCTTCATTCAAATTTAGATCAAAACAGTTTTTGGCGTGTGCATCGATCACATGTAGTGAATATTAATAAGGTTAAGGAGATTGTGCCGTGGTTCAGTCGGAATTACATCCTGAAGATGAAAGACGCGGAGGGGACGGAAATTCCAGTGAGTCGAGCTCAAACGAAACGCCTGAGGGAATATCTGAACCTGTAGTAGGCGATATAACGGCTCCTGTCGGCGAGGTCGGGAATTCATCGCCTCTTGAGCAAGAACGTGCCGTCCGACGAGCAGCTTTACGGGCGCGTGCCGGCGAAGAATTACTGGCTTGGATAAAGACCTTTGCGTCTGCTGCAGTGTATGCGACGCTGATCGTCACCTTCGGGTTCCAAGTAGCTAGGGTTGAAGGAAAGAGTATGGAGCCAACCCTCCAGGACCAAGATCGATTGATTGTCAATAAAGCGGCTTATCGTTTCTTCGGCGAACCAAAACCCGGTGACATAGTCATGCTGTTTTATCCCCGCGACCCAGATAAATCGTTTGTTAAAAGGATAGTCGCTGAAGAAGGTGATACGGTCAGAATTGAGGAAGGTCAGGTCTATGTCAACGAGGAGCTTCAACCTGACCTCTTCGTCCCACCAGAGTTCCGAAGTTATGAAAATCATGGTCCGGAAGTTGTCCAAGAATCGTACTATTTTGTGATGGGCGACCATCGAAACAACAGTTCAGATAGCCGTCACTGGGGCCAGGTCCCTCAAAAATACATTATTGGGCGAGTTCAACTGAGATGGTGGCCGCTGTCTGATGCAACGCTATTCTGATCTCAACTTTGGCGACCAACGGCCCCGTATACTTAGGGGATAGAAGAACTGTAAAGCGCGTCGATCGTCTCGGCAAACCGTTCTAGAACCACCCGGCGCCGGATCTTCAGCGTGGGCGTTAGTTCACCAGATGCAATACTAAATTCGGCGTCCAGCAAGACGAATTTCTTGATCTGCTCGTAACCTGGAAGCTCAGCGTTAACTCGCTGAACAACCATTTCAAACAACGGGCGAACGTGTTGACTTTCCAGCGATATTGCCACTCCTGAATCATGTTCTGCTGATAAACGGGCTTCCACTTCCACAAGGTCTGGAACTATCAACGCGGATACAAACGGCCGCCGGTCTCCCAACAACACTGCTTCCGAAACAAGCGGGTCTTGTTTTAGCCTCTGCTCAATCGGCTGGGGAGCAATATTCTTTCCACTGGATGTAACCAGCAACTCTTTCTTCCGGTCTGTGATACGAAGATATCCGTCCTCATCCAACTGACCGATATCACCCGTATGGAACCAACCATCACGCATTACCTCAGCCGTAGCTTCAGTTTTATTGTAGTAGCCCAACATTAAATTCGGGCCACGGGCTAAAATCTCACCGTCGGCAGCAATTTTCAATTCAACCCTGGGTAATGCCTTGCCGACTGTGCCTAGCCGAGGATGATGTTCACTATTGACAGTCAGAACAGGTGCGGTCTCCGTAAGCCCATATCCCTCAAGCACCGGGACTCCGATCGCGAAAAAGAACTCGCCCACGGCCACCGACAGCGGAGCACCACCAGAAACAACGAACCGAAGTCGTCCACCTGTTCTTTCGCGAATCTTAGAAAACACCAAACGGTCGGCAAAAATATTCTGCAACCGGATTGCCAGTGACGGCTGTTGGCTCTGAAGCTCGGCGCGAGTTCGACCTAGACCGACACCAAGCGCCCACTGAAACAATCGCCGCTTAGTCGTTGATGCCTTAGACACACCTTCTAAGACGCGAGCGTGCAATTTTTCAAAAAACCTTGGTACACCTGTCATTAAAGTAGGTCTTACTCTGAGTAAATCTCGAGCAACCGTATCCATCGACTCAGCGAACGTTATGCTGACACCCTTATAGAGATACAAATAAACAACCTGCCGCTCCAGTGCGTGACACAAAGGAAGAAACGACAGCGCTTCATCAGCGTCGGTCAGGGCAATCATCGTGTCTCCATCCACAATATTCGCGACGATCGCACCGTGGGTTAGCATGACGCCCTTTGGATCACCAGTCGTGCCAGATGTATAGATGATTGTGGCCAGTTGATCATCAGGTACCAAGGATGCCGTCTCCTTGAAGTCCCGCGCTAATCCATCTTCCTGCATCAAACGACGATGGCCTATCTCTTCAACTTCAGAAAAACTAAACTGGTCGACTGTCACAGAATTAGACCCTGCCTCCATATTCTCCGCATCAATCACTATCATCCTTCGCAGTTCGGATAATTGAGAAAGAATGGAATGTACTTTTCGCGCTTGCTCCTGATTGGAAACAATCACAGTGCTCACACCTGCATCGGCAAGTATGTAGCGAATACGATCAGCGGGAAGAGTAGGATAGATTGGAACTGTGATACAGCCGGCAACAAGAGCCGCTAGATCTGCCACCACCCATTCCGGACGAGTCTCACAAAGCAGGGCTACGCGATCACCAGAGTCAACATTAATTCCAGTTAGCCCCAAGCTAAAATCTCGAATTTTTTCAAAGAATTCTCTACTCGAGAAAGACGAAATACCGTCTTGCGTACAGTGCCCCACTAAAGCAGGCTTTGGGTAACGTCCTGAAAAATAGAATGGTAAATTCGCTAATGTTTGAATTTCGATAGCCGCCATCACTCGCTTCTTTCCAGCTACATACGTCTGCATCAAAAAGGTTTAGTCCTGTTCAAAAACTCCTGACTTACCTCCACTCTTTCTAACAAGACGGATCTCTCCGATGACCATAGTACGGTCAACGGCCTTGACCATGTCGTAAATGGTTAGAGCCGTGGCCGACACTGCGGTTAAAGCTTCCATCTCCACACCAGTCTGAGCAGATGTTTTGACAGAAGCTTGAATTTCATACCCATCATCCATTAGCCGTATATCGATCTCGATATGAGTCAACGGTATCTGGTGGCAGAGTGGAATCAATTCCGCCGTTCGCTTGGCTGCTAGAATACCGGCGACGCGAGCGACCTCAAGTGGATTCCCTTTCGAAATTGTTCCCACTCGGATTAGCTCTAGTGCTTCGTCTGAAATTCGAATTCTGCCCCGTGCAACGGCTTCACGAAAAGTCGTATCTTTGTCACTTACGTTAACCATCCGAATGTGACCCTCATCGTCCAAGTGTGATAACTCCGGCTTTAACTCATGCTTAGTCATAGACACCTAAAATCAAGACTAAACGCCCTCATCCCTGCTGTCGCGAGCCAGGAAGAACGAAAGTCCCTCAAGAGATACTGTCAAATCAACACTCTTCAGCTTGACGTGTTCCGGCACCCGTAGCGCACCAGGAGAAAAATTCAAAACAGCCCGTATACCGGCTTCAACAACTGTATTAACTACATTTTGGGCAGACTTTTCAGGAACCGCAACTACGGCAATCCCTATATCATCGCGTTGAGCAATCTTCTTGAGCTCTCGAATATCGTAGATTGAGACACCGCGGCGTGATTCTCTTCCAACCTTGGAAGGAAAATTATCGAATAGTGCCACAATTTTGAATCCTTCTTTTCGAAAACCAGGATAGTCAGCAAGCGCCAGTCCCAAGTTCCCAGCTCCTATAATTGCCACTTTCAGGCTTCGATCCAGCCCCAAAATAGAACGGAGTTCATTCCGAAGATCCTTAACTATATAGCCCAACCCTCGCACACCAAGATCTCCAAAATTCGCTAAATCCTTTCGAATCAGTGCTGCATTTAGACCAAACGCCTGAGCCAACTCTTTCGAAGACACCGTTTTGACGCCTTTGCTCTGTAACTCACTCAGTAACCTGAGGTACAGGGAAAGACGGCTGATCGTCAGCTCTGAAATCTGATCGGCCATACCACATTCTAGTCGCGAACCTCATGCTAAGATGCCAGAAGTGCGTTTTTGTTGGCTATTCACCATCGTGGTCATCGGCTTAAGTCTGAGCGAACCGTCACTCGCTCAAAGAGCTGGCCGTCGTGCTGTGACGCTCGCTACGCTAGAAGAACACTCGTCATTTTTCCACGGGGAAGAAGTTATAGTACACGCGGATGCGGTTGGAGAAGGTGTGCTGACCTATTTGACCGATGATCTACAACGTGTTCTGGTACTGAATGTACCACCTCCACCTCCTGGAACCCAAGACCGACTGGAAGTTATAGGCACGTTCTACGATGTTGGGCGCTTGGAACCAAACGATCCAAGAACCATTGATCAGCCATTTGAACGACTAGCTGAATCGTTGCTCGAGAAAGTATGGCCCGGCGTTGGCGAACTCAAACTTCTTGTGGCTGAGTCGGCCCGCCCACCCGGTCAGCCCGAGCTTGTCTCACTTCGGACGGTTGCACTAGATCCCGAAGTGCACTTGGAGAGTGGAGTAACAGTAACCGGACGTTTTCGGGGCCGTAATCTCTACGGCGATCTTCCAGATTCACCCGGTCTCAGTCAGTACGATTTTGTCCTAACCTCTGCCGAAGCATCCATCTGGGTAGTTGGCATGGAACCTAAAGGCGACGGGTTCGAGCTTGATGTTCGAGCCCGTATCGACACCGGGAAATGGCTAGAAGTTACCGGTGACGTGAGGGTGCACGAAGGGATGGTTATTCTGCATGCTGGATCTATCCGAAGCGCGGAACCGATGGAACAACAACCCGTTGACACACGAGTACGTCGCCGACAAGGCCCACCCCCAGAAATAATCTTCAGTGCCCCTCTCGAAGGTGATGCCGACATCACCACTGACGCGACAGTTCGGATACAGTTTTCACGTGACATGGACCCGGTGTCATTTCAAGACCGTGTACAAGTAAGCTATCGTCAACCTATTTCAGGCAACCTGCAAGAAGATTCGTCGCCACTACTTTTCGAAATTGAATATCGAGGACTCAATAGAGTTCTTGAAATTCGGTTCATCGATCCCCTTCTGTTATTTCGGACCGTTAACGTCAGCCTTCTTGCCGGTGTTACGGCAAGCGACGGCGCGGTTCTCGATCCGTGGTCCCTTTCTTTTGTTGTAGGACGGGAAGGTGGCTAATCTCGCACTCTCGAACAAGATAAGCCCTAGACTGATCCCTCGATCGGGCCTACCTCAAGTAAACTTGTGACACATGCCCGAGTTGCAGCGATCAGTTTGTCACGGTCGTCCAAAGTCTTTCCTTCAACTTCGATAGGATGTCCAAGACGGACGCTCACAACAACCGGTCGAATGATAAGACTACCCTTCTTCATTGCTTTCGAAGTTCCTTGAATCGCTACTGGCACAATAGTAGCCCCACCTTTGATAGCCATAATGAAACCACCCTTTTTAAATGGCAGGAGCTTCCCCGTCCGACTTCGAGTGCCTTCCGGAAACATAAGAAACGACTTCCCGCTTCGAAGCGAAGCGGCGGCGCGATCGATCGCTCGCATACTTCGTTCTCGATGCCCACGCTCAATTGGAACAAAACCAACCACGTCAAAGGCCCGTTTTAGAACTGGAAACACTTTCCTTAATTCCGCCTTATAGAGAACAACTAGGTTTGGATGCAGCGTCTTGAGCACCATAAACAGAATAGGAGGTTCGATATTACTTGCATGATTTACACAATAGACAGCAGCGTGATCCTGCTGAACATGTTCAAGGCCGGTTGACCGATATGTAATACCGACTGTAGCGAGACCTAATCTGACACCACCCCGCCCTAGGCAGTAAAGCAGCTCTGGCCATTTAAAAACTGTGGCCAACACAATCCCCGGTGGAGCGACCAAGAGAACGTAGATGGTCACGCTGGCATATGCAACCAACGAACGAACACCGGCGATCACCGTTCGGATTGGGTTAGGCACAAATCAAAAAAGGCAAGTTTCTCTGAAACGGATGAAAGAAAAGCCCGAGCCGGCTTTCCCGGGTCGGGCCTGTGGATACAATTCACAGCTCCAGCCAGACTAGCTAGATCTTAAGAGGCGCGGGCAGCACGACGAGCCGCCGGTTTCTTAACCTTGGCCACCTTCTTGGCCACCTTAGTGGCTTTGGCTTTTTTCGCTTGGCGCGCCCTGTTTACAAGGCATCGTTCGAGTGCTTTAGTTACCTTATCTTCAACAGACTCAGTGCTATCTTCGGTGACCGCCGAAATTTCTGAAACCACCAAAAACTTTGCTCTATCCAGCATTCGCTTTTCTCGAAATGACAGATTCTTCGACTTACTCAAAAAACTAAGACTCTTCAAGACATCAATAACATCTCGAATCGAGCCCGTCCGCATTTTGTCTGAATTGTCCTTAAATCGGCCTTTCCAGTTTTGATGATTGTCAATCTTGCCGTTACCAAGTTGTAGATAAAGTTTCCTTACTTCAGTATCGGAAATGGCTGGGCGAAGACCTACACCTTCGGCATTATCCAGCGGGACAAGTACCATGGTGTCACTAGATTTCATTCGAAGAGAATAAAAACCACAGGTCGTACCGAGGATGGTCTTCTCTTCAATTTTTTCAACAATACCCAATCCGTGATTCGGGTATATGACCTTGTCGCCGACCTCAAATTCCAAAATTCCCCCTAGGCTGTAAGGCCTTTCAGCTAAAACTTTTATACGTCAGAAGAACCATAAGTGTAACCCATTCAGTCACTTCAGGCAAATCTTTGGTCCTTGATGGACGTGTTGCTGGGACTAACATGCAGTTAAGGAATTCTATTTCTTGACTCGCCGTAATTGGTGAAGACGATAATAACTTCAGCCCAAAGCAATTTTTCTGGTAAATGACCGATTTATACAAACCGGTCATCCGATCGAATAGCATGGATTTTAATGATTCGGTTCCAGTAACTGTCTTCCACGATTTAGTCTTCCTGATGTACAGTAGCAAGCCTTCTGCTAACTATCCCAACGGAGAAACTGATGACACCCGAGGAACACAAGAAAGTAAGGCGCCTGGTTTTCCCAGTTCTCTTTGCAGCGTCATTAATTCTAACTGGACCAAATAACCTGGCAATTCAAGACGCAACCAGCTTGGCTCCCTTTGTTCCCACTCCTCAAGAAGTCGTTGATCGGATGCTGGAGCTAGCAGAGGTATCTGAAAACGACGTAGTCTACGACATAGGGTGCGGAGACGGGCGAATAGTCATCACCGCCGCGGAGCGATACGGGTCTAGGGGGGTCGGCATAGATATAGACCCACAGCGGATCGCAGAATCTAGAGCGAACGCAGAACGGG
>CEUS01237790.1_pt1 | contig 17322 bp, 12 predicted proteins | sample 427031 | NCBI WGS metagenome assembly CEUS01 (sample SAMEA2622837, study PRJEB7988) | marine metagenome | biome: marine biome (ENVO:00000447); feature: marine epipelagic mixed layer (ENVO:xxxxxxxxx); material: "saline water (ENVO:00002010), including plankton (ENVO:xxxxxxxx)" | depth 140 m | reverse complement strand
GAATTGGGGTTACAGAGTTCCGTATAAATTTCCCTCAAGAACTGGGAAAGAGTGAGTTGGAAAATTGATGGCAAAAACCTGCATCCAGCCACGGAGTGATTCCACCGACCACATAGCCGCAAAAACCACAAGAGCCACCCATGCGAACAATACAGCGCTCACAGCAAAACCGACCTAGGATCCGCGTCCGTTTCCCATAGAAAGACTCTTTTTCTGCAAATTAGAATCTGCAACTAAAAATCCCAAACATCAATCGCATTGGGTATAGCCGAATACTCCGATAAATTTATGGTAGCAATTTTTCCGTTGGACATTCCGTGCAAAAGTGCCTTTAGGAAACAGCCTTTATCTGTATGTCCAAAGAGCCATCCAACAAAAAGAATCTGGGAGTCATTTTGCTTACCTTGTTTCTGGATCTTGTTGGGTTTTCCATTATCTTCCCGCTTTTTCCGGGAATGCTGGACTACTATTTTACTGCCAGCGGGCAGTCCGGAATTCTGGGCTGGGCGATTCCCATCCTCGACGGACTAACCGGAGGCGGCCACTATACCGCGGTCCTTTTTGGCGGGATATTAGGCAGCCTGTATTCTTTGATGCAATTTGCCTTTTCTCCTATTTGGGGAAGACAGTCCGACCGTATGGGTAGAAAGGCGATTCTCAAAATCACCATCCTCGGCACTGCGCTTAGTTACATGGTTTGGGCATTAAGCGGTTCATTTGAATTGCTGGTCCTCGGACGCATTCTCGCGGGAATTATGGCGGGAAACATTTCGGTCGCTACGGCTGCCGTGGCAGATATGACAAGCAAAAAGGATAGAGGCAAAGGCATGGCCTTGGTAGGTGTGGCATTTGGGTTGGGATTTATCTTAGGACCAGCCCTGGGAGCATTGTTATCCTTGGTCAATCCGCTGGATTTTGTTCCGGAATTAGAGTCGATCGGACTCAATCCATTTTCTGTTCCGGCCCTGGTCGCCCTGATCCTTACCTTGCTTAATTACGTCTGGGTAAGGACACGCTTTAATGAATCCCTCAATCCTGAGAACCGCGATCTGAGTAGCTCTCCAAGCAGTCTGACATCTGTCACAAAACTCTTATCAGCAGAGCATTCGGGAATCCGGCAAGTCAATTGGGTCTACTTAATTTTCCTGGCAGCTTTCAGCGGAATGGAATTCACCCTTACCTTCTTCGCGGTAGAAAGATTCAGTTATACACCGGCACAAAATGGTTACATCTTTATCTATGTCGGATTTATTCTAATTATAGTGCAGGGTGGAATTGTCCGGCAACTAACTCCCAAGGTTGGTGAAAAGAGAATGGCAATTTTGGGTCTCTTGTGTGGCGTTCTGGCTTTTCTACTATTGAGCAATTCCAACACCCAACTCCTGTTTTATGGCTCACTGACTTTGTTGGCTTTTGCTGGTGGGCTGGTAAACCCAAGCCTTACAAGTCTCGTATCCTTATATTCCGATGATGAAAGACAAGGTTACCACCTCGGTCTTTTTCGCTCAGCCGGATCTCTTGCCAGGGCAATCGGCCCCTTAATTGCTGCGGGGATTTACTGGTATTTTGGTTCGAACACGGCTTACCTCTTTGCCGGTTTTGTGATTCTTATTCCATTGTTCAGAAGCCTGATGCTGCCAATCCCGAACAAAGAGGACGAGATTCCAATTTGAACTGATCAATTCTTCCAAAGCAAGAACACTCCGGCCCCATCGTGTCCACTTTCCCAAGGATAGGACAAAATTGAATCGACCAAAGAGAAAGAGTTATCGGACTCAAGAAACCGATCGACAACTTCTTGATTTTCGTCTGGGTCGATGCTGCAGGTACTGTAGACTATGTATCCTTCTTTTTTAACGAATTCAGTAGCCTTTTTCAGCAAGGCTTCCTGAAGACCAATCAGGCCTCGAAGTGTTTCTTTTGTTTGTCGCCATTTCACATCCGGCCTGCGTTGCAATACGCCTGTGTTGGAACAGGGAACATCCAAATACACCAGGTCAAAGGTAGCTTGTGGCAATTCTTCCGAGCTGAGTTGCAGTATGTCTTTGGCCACCTGCAACGCGGTCACACCAGGTAATTGGTAAGACTCAAGATTCTTGACCAAACGATCAAAGCGTGTGCCGGGAAGGTCGACCGAGACAAGCAACCCGCCGGTTTTAGAAATTCGATGAAGCAGTTGGACGCTTTTTCCGCCCGGAGCCGCGCAAAGATCTAGAGCCGATTCGACTGTATGGTTTTTGGAAAGATCAACGCCAAGACGTGTGGATGGATCCTGAATATAGGCTTTCCCCTCAGTCAACAATTCCTTGGCAACACTCCAATCCGCGTTTTGAATTTCATAAAACGAGGTCCAGGGGGTGGGTTGCCAACAATTTGGTACTACAATTCCGGGTATTGGAGAAAATGCGTATATTTTGGGCAGCCCCTGATTCCACTCCAGGAACTGCTTGACCGTCTTTTTTCCGAAAATCTTTTTCCAGCGTTTTATCATCCAAGCCGGATGACTCATGATACTGCTATGTGTTTTCAAAGAATTGCCCGTCGCCTCAAATTGAATGAGTATTGGAAGCTTCCTCATCACAGCGTTAACAAAGCGGGATTCCGGCTTGCTTAGCATTTGTTTGGCTTGCTCGACTACGAAATGTACCACCTTGGGTTTTTGCTGTTCATCTGCCTCAATCCATTCATAGATTGATACAAGCATAACGGCCTGAAGGCGCTTTTTCGGAAATTTTTCAGCCCCTTTCTTCAAAAGAGCTTGAAGCCAACCCAAGTTTCGAACAACTCCATAGGATAAATATTGAATTCGCCTAACCACTTTGCTCTCCAATTTTCGAGTACGCTTCAATGACAGGCTATCTAACTTCTCGTTCGTTTTTAAGAAGTCCTCCACAATCCGAACGGAAGCATACCATGAGGGGGAGCTGAGTGATTTTTCAGTCTTTGACATTTATTTTTTTAGGGTCAGAAATTAACCTCTTTCTATCTAAAACTTTTTAGCTTAAACAACCTATGAACGAAGAAGCGGTTCAAGCGCTGATCGAAAATAATCCCAAACTAAAGCGGGATAAAGAAAAGTTATTGGCATTAAAGCCAGGATTTTTCTGCATTCACCGAAGCTGGGGCTTCGGAAAAATTCAATCTTACGAAGAGGCGGACAACCGCATTATAATCGATTTTGAGGACAAACCGGGTCATTCCATGGATCCGGCATTCTGTGTAAATACCATGGAGGTGCTGCCCCAAGACCACATCCTCTCACGCTCAAAAACCGAGGAGGAAGAAATCAAAACGATGGTCAGCAAAAAACCAGCGGACCTCATTTTCGAAATTCTCGAAAAACTGCCCAAACAAACGGGGTCTACCCAGGAAATTGAACGCGTTTTGAAAATCTTACTCGGTGAAGTTAAGGCCAAGAAATGGTGGACAGCGGCTAAAAAACATGTGGCGCAGGATTCCAGGATCGGTATGCCCGTGCGCCGGACGGATCCTTATTTTATCCGGGAGGAACCGGTAAACCGAGAAGACGAGGTCTTTGACGCCTATTTCAAAACAAACGCCGCTGGCAGGAAACTTCGCCTTGTTGAAGAATTGATCTCCGTATGCGAGACAAATGATGCCGTCAAAGTCCACTTGTCGGAACTCATTGAGGACTTTTCAAAATTTATTGCTGAGACTCACCAACTGGATCTTCTCGAAAGACTTCATGCCGCTTGGGTAAGGGATGATGTACTTACAATTTTGGATAGGGAAACCAATGTCGCGCCAATTCCAGACGAACTAGTGGCGCAAGCACCAGCTTTAGACGAACTGGCCAATGAACTTCCCGGGCCTTACCAGACAAAATTACTGGAACTGGTCGAAAGAACGCATCCCGAAGCCTGGACGAAGATCATTCTAGATCTGTTTAAAAACAGCAGAGGGAAATTCACCACCGAGAGCATTAACTATTTATATTCCCGATCACCGGTAGATGAAATCAAAAAAACACTCGAGCGATGGCTCGTAGAGCAAAATCTCAAAAGCCCCGTTCTGATCTGGATCATCAAAAACAGAAATTCCAGAAAATTTTCAAAGATCATCCACGACCTCATCAATCCGCGACTTTTCTTGGCAGTCCTTTATGCTATCGACTACGAAGCCTTGCAAACCGCCGGTACCAGACGTGTGCCTCTGGCAGACCTGCTTTCCGATGATCAGGAATTGATTGGTGACCTGATGGCCGAAGCCGACCCGGAAACTGCTAGAGATTTGGCCAATTCGCTTCTTATGAACCAAGGTTTCGAGGATCTGACGAAAAAATCTATATTGGCTCGTGTCATAAAGATATTTCCAGCGGTTCAAAGTTTGGTGGATACCTCGGGAGAGACGAAAGAGGGGGATAACTTGTTTGTATCCCAAGCCAGTTTTGATGGCCGGAAGAATGAATACGACGAGTTGGTAAAGAAGAAGATCCCGGAAAATAAAAAGGCGATCGCCGAAGCACGTGAACACGGGGATTTGAAAGAAAATTCTGAATACAAGATGGCCCGGCAAGACCAGGCGACCCTTATGGCTCGAAAAGGCCATCTGGAGAAAGATCTTGCCCTGGCCCAAATTACAGATTTTACGGAGGCTCCGACTGAAGTCGTGGGAATCGGCAGTACCGTAGACCTGGAGCATGGAAGTACCGGTGAAGCCACCACATATCATCTCCTAGGCGCTTGGGATAGTGATCCCGATGAAAATATTCTTTCCTACAAAACTCCCCTAGCTCAAAAACTACTTGGCGAAGAAGCCGGGGCTGTAGTTGAAGTAGAAGTGGCCGGAAATTCACAAACCTGGAAACTTAAGTCCATTAGCCGTTACGTAGATAGGTAAAGCATCCCCGACCAGATATTCATCTCGTGGATACAGTCGATACCTTAAAACTGCTTTCCGATCCAACACGCCTGAGGTTAATCCGGCTTTTGGTTAACGAGGAATTGTCTGTGGCAGAATTGCAAGAGGTTCTAAATATGGGACAATCCAGGATCTCGTCTCATCTAGGTATTCTGAGGCAGGGGAACCTTGTTGAAGACAGGCGAGACGGGAAAAAAAGCTACTACCACTTAAACCGTTTCCTGGATTCAGAAACCAAGGCCCTGGTGAAAGTCGTCTGCGTTTCCTTTGATAAACAGGAGCAAGCACAACGGGATACTGAGAACTTGAGGAGAATTCTCGATCAGCGTCAGGAACTGTCTGAAAAGTTTTTCAATTCCGTGGCTGAAAACCTAGGCAAGTATCATTGTCCGGGCAGATCCTGGGAAGCACTCGGACATTTTCTTCTGAAATTGACCCCCTCAATAACGATAGCCGACCTGGGCGCCGGAGAGGGTATCATTTCCCAATTGCTGGCACGACACGCCCAGATGGTCTACTGTATAGACAATTCCAAAAAAATGGTGGAGGTGGGAAGCACCCTCGCCAAAAAAAATGGTTTTACAAACCTATGTTATAAACTTGGCGAAATTGAGCATTTGCCGTTGGAGGACGGATCCTTCGACCTTGCCCTGTTGAGCCAAGCCCTTCACCACGCGCGTGTGCCTGTTGAAGCGCTTCAGGAAGCTTACCGAATCCTCAAGCCAGGTGGACAAATCATCGTCTTGGATTTATTGGAACACCAATTCGAAAAGGCTCGCGAGCTCTATGCCGACCGCTGGTTGGGCTTTTCGAAGAATCAGCTATACCGGTGGCTTAAAGAAGTGGGTTTTGAGCAAGTCGAGGTTTCAATGGTAGCAAAAGAAAGCGAAGAACCGTTTTTTGAGACAGTCCTGGCTTCAGCGCGAAAGTAATCAGTTGGTAGGTTGGAAATTGACGCAGGAATCATTGTTCACAAGGATTTCCCAACGAACACTACATCAACTATGTCAAAAGTCGATTTTGCAATTGGAATTGGCGGTGCCGCAGGTCAAAGGATCACCACCCCAGGTAATATTTTAGTCCGCATTTTCGCGAGAAGAGGAAGAAGACTACGATCCAACCGGCTTCCCATAATGCTATGGAAAAGGTCTATATTGGGGGAGAAGAAATCCAAATCGGACTATTCCGGAAAAAGGGACGACCTGCCTGCATTAGAAGAGTTGGAACCGGTACTCGAAGAAGGAAGTCCGCTAGCCTACCGCGTCCTTGGCATTTCCAAATATTAGGCCCAGGAATTAATTAGGGAAATTTAGCCCAATAATGCTTAAAACCTTCGAGTTTCAGGCATTTGAACAAGTGTTTTCCCCATTTTTCTGGACTTGATTGCGGTTTTTTTAGAAAATACTAAGATTAGCATGGTATTCTCGGCAAGTCGAACCGACTTGCAATTTAACCTCTTCAGGCTAAATGATATATCTTATTCTATTTATTATATGATAGCTAATAAACCCAAATACCCAGGTATAAGAATTACCACCAATGGAAATCAACTGGTCAGTTATTATACAGAGGCCCGGATCACAGACGGTGGAATATTTTACCCTATTACGCCAAGCACAGAGCAGGGAGAAATGTATCAGCAGTCTTATGCCGAGGGTAAACTGAATGTATTTGGCCGGCCCAAGATCGCCATCGAGTGCGAAGGGGAACACGCAGCACAAGGAGGAGCTATAGCTTACTCCATCACCGGCAAACGCACAGTTAATTTTACCTCCGGCCAGGGCATCGTTTACGGAATTGAACAGTTTTACCACGCGCCCGGAAAACTCACGACCATGGTCTTGGAGGTCGGGGCTCGGGCGCTCACCAAGCATGCACTGAACGTGCACTGTGGCCACGATGACATCTATGCGGCTCTGGATACGGGGTGGATCATGCTTTTCGCCAAAGATGCTCAGCAGGCAGCTGACCAGGCACTCATTTTAAGGAAAGTTACAGAAAATTCGCTGACGCCCGGTATCAATATTCAAGATGGTTTTTTGACCACTCACCTGGAGAGAACTTTCCATAAGCACGAATCCGAATTGTTGAGGGAATACCTCGGAGCCCCAGACGATATCATCGAGTGCCCAACCGAATCACAAAAAATCCTATTTGGTCCCACGCGCCGCCGCGTTCCAAAAGTGATCGATCTCAAAAATCCAGCACTCATAGGTCCTGTGCAAAACCAGGAACACTACATGAACGGCGTGGCCGCAAGGCGGAACAATTTCGTGGAGCCCATTCTCGATTTTCTCCAGGAAGCATACGACGAATTTGGCAAGCTCACCGGACGGCACTACGGTTTCGTAACGGAATACAATACCGCCAATGCAGATACTGTTTTTGTCACGCTGGGCTCATCCGCGGAAAACATTGAAGCAGCTATCGACTATATAGGTGATAACTACGGAGAAGAGGTTGGTGTTGTACACCTGAATGTAATTCGTCCATTCCCGGAAGCAGCGGTCGTCAAAGCCCTGGCAGGAAAAAAGAACGTCATCATCATAGAAAGAACTGATGAACCCATGGCGGGGGATAACCCCCTGGCACGGGATGTTCGTACCGCTCTGACAAAGGCTCTGGAAAATAACGATTCCCTAGCCTATCAGCATCTTGGAGATGTGACACTGGAATCCATGCCCAGAATCTTCTCAGGAATTTATGGCCTGGGTTCACGAGATTTTCGACCTGAAGATACTTTGGGAGCCTGGCAATTCGCCACAGGAAAAATCAAAAGGGCGGACGGTAAACACAAGGATGACGGAGAATCATTCTTCACTTTGGGAATCGATCATCCCTATAGAGTAGTTTCTAAGGAAACACCGTCACTGCTACCCGAAGGTTCAATTGCGGTCCGACTCCACTCAATCGGCGGCTGGGGTATGATCACCACGGGTAAAAACCTGTCGGAAATTATCGGTGAAATCGGCGATGAGGTCGCCAAAAAGAAGGGTGATGTAGATACCAATGGTCAGCTTGAAGAAGTGATCCATATTTCTGCCAATCCCAAATACGGTTCGGAGAAGAAAGGCGCACCCACAGAGTTCTTCCTCATCGCAAGTCCGGAACGGGCTCGAGTGAATTGTGACCTGCGCCATGTTAATGTAGTGCTTTGTTGCGACCCCAAAGCCTTTACCCATATTGACCCACTGGACGGCATTGTCGACGGTGGCACATTTATTTGGGAATCCAACGAACCGCCCGAAGTGGCATGGCAAAGGATACCGCCCGCCGCCCGGCAAACCATCGTGGACAAACAAATCAAGATCTACATCCTGCCCGGTTTTGACATAGCAAAAAAAGCAACTCCCAGACCCGAGCTCCAATTGCGAATGCAGGGGAATTCTTTTCTCGGCGCCTTTTTCAAACTCTCATCTTTACTGGAGGATTTTGAAGTATCGGAAGACCATTTTCGCGAGTTGGTCCGAGCGCAGTACGTCAAAAAGTTCGGACGTTTTGGAGACGCGGTGGTCGACTCCAATATGGAGGTTATGATCCAGGGAGGCGAACGCCTTCAAGAGGTTCCCCATGGAGAAATGGATGCCCTGGACCGGTCTCAAATGAGAGGAGAAGTGCTGTTTCCGAATGCAGATTCAGACGGCGATTGCGGTCCTATGTGTGGCTGTGTCCCAACACCAAAGCCCGAGAAACAGAAAGAACGCATCCCGATGTACAAGACGGAAACCTTCGATAATGAATATCGTTCCGGTCTTGGTTACAACCAACCTGCATCACCCTTGGCGGCGGTAGGTGTTATGGCGGCAGCATCAGGAGCCACAGCTTCCAAGTACGGAGCGCGGCGCGAAACCCCGGTTTATTATCCGGAAAACTGTACCCAGTGTATGGCCTGTATCACGGCCTGCCCTGATACCGCCCTGCCTACCACCACTCAGGAACTCGGCACCATTCTACAAACGACTTTCAACAACTACGTCACCAACGGGGATGATCGTGCAAAATTGATCGAAAGTATACCAATCATTGATACGGCGGCACGAGAGATCATGCGGACCGTAGTTAAGGAGAAGGAGAAGACTCCGCTTGCATCTATTTTATTGGAAGAGGTTAACAAGATCGATAAGGTCACCGACCGCTCCAAGGAGGAATTCGCCGACATCGTTCAGAAACTTCCGCTGGCCTATAATAAAGTAAATGCGATCTTCTCCACGATGGAACGAAAGTCTCCGGGTGATGGAGGAATATTTTCCATTTTTGTTTCTGATCTCTGTAAAGGCTGCGGTGAATGTGTCACTGAATGCGGTGACCATGACGCTTTGCGAATGGAATCCGACACGGAGGAAAATAATGCCCGCGTGCTGACCGCCTCCGCCTTCCTCGATATTCTTCCGGAAACCAACGAAAAATATCTGGGTAAATATAATCCTAATGCTCCTGAGGAATCACGCCCGGCTACTCTAAGGAATTTGATGATGATGACGGGAGCATACAAAGCACTCGCTTCTGGAGACGGCGCTTGCGCAGGTTGCGGCGAAAAATCCGTTTTACACGCTTTGGCATCCGTAACGGAAGCCTACATGCGGCCGTTGTATCACGACAAAGCAGACCGGCTTATGAACAAAGCCTGCCGACTCGAGAAAGAAGGAGAAGATCTCCTGAAAAAACTCGAAGCGGAGGACGAAGATGCCTACAATGTGTTTCGACGCACGACTGCCCACGTTTTGATGGGATTAGGAGGGGATACCGATGAAGACACCGATTTCCGCTTGAAAGATCATGGCGAAATTTCGGACAAACACATTGTCGACGCTGTAGTTGCGGTCATGCGGACCGACGCATTTAATCACAAGCACATCCAAACCATAGATGGACGTGATGATAATGGAATGTCAGTCATGGCCATGGGAGCTCATACCGGTTGCAACACAGTCTACGGTTCGACTCCTCCCAACAACCCGCATCCATATCCCTGGCTGAACTCACTGTTCCAGGACGGAGCAACCATCTCATGGTTAATGGGTGAGAGCTTCATTCTCGAGAACGCCAGAACTTCCGTAATTCCGGAAAGGCTTTGCGACCATTTGCTGGATGCCAACCACCTGAACGATGTCGATTACTTCGATTATACACATTTCACCGATACCTTGATGACCGACCAGGAGATCAGAGAGATGCCTAAAGTATGGTGTGTCGGAGGTGACGGAGCCATGGGAGACATCGGGTACCAAAACGTATCCAAAGTCATCCTGCAAAACCGGCCCAATGTAAAAATGCTTATGCTGGACACCCAGGTTTACTCCAACACAGGTGGGCAGAACTCCGACTCCTCACCCATGACCGGCGGTTTTGATATGAATCAAATTGGTGCAGCTTCCCAAGGAAAACTTTGCGAGATGAAGAACATCGCCGAGTCATTTGTGAGCGGTCACGGATCACCTTACGTTTCCCAAGTTTCCATGGCAGATGTGCCAAAACTTTATGGATCCATTCTAGAAGGTCTGGAATATCGCGGAACCTCGTTCCATCTCTGCTATACCACCTGCCAACCGGAGCATGGGGTTGGAGATGACATGGCAACACGACAGGCGGTCGGTATACGGGACAGCCGCGGACTGCCTGAGTTTGTTTCCAATCCGGATCTGGGAGAAACCTATCAGGAAACCTTCAGCATCAAAGGAAATAAGAACCCCAATCGCGATTGGATGCAGGCAACCTACTCCTTCAATAAAGAGAAGTACAGCCTCACAACAGCCCACTGGGCAGCTACCGAAGGCCGCTTCCGCAGGCACCTGAAACGCGTCAAGGAAGAACAAGTCGCCGACCTGATTTTCATCGATAACCTGATCCTCTGTGTTGAACAGAAAGACGTGGTCAACAAGCGCTACCTGAAGCCAGAAGAACGGGCTTACGTTCCAGATTTTGGCGTGTATATCCTGGTTGAATCTCCGAACGGCAAGCCCGTTTACATGAGCTTATCTCGGCAAATGGTCCTATTTGTAATCGAACGTAGAAAAGCCTGGAGGATGATGCAATCCAGAGCAAGCCAGGAGAATATCGATTACGAAATGCAAAAAGAAATAGTGGGCAAGCTGAAGAGTGGTGAAATCAGTCGTGATGAAGTCTGGGAAAAAGGAGCCGATGTTCTCAATGAGGAAGCCGGCGAACCGGAGGCTGTTCAAAGCTAGCTAAAATCTAATTTTCCGCCTCACCCTACCGTGATCCGATGTTATTTGGATCGCGCAATTTGGTCGTACCCTTAGCATGGATTCAGTTTTTTGGTGTTGTGTGAAATTGTGAATACAGCGGTTTGGGAGAACCCACCCGCTCCTAATAGCCTCGGAGAACTACTTCAATTTGATGAGCAGGACTTCATTGCAGATCTCAATGAGGGACCTAACTTGTTTCATTCACAATTTTCATCATCGGAGCCTGCTCTACCACAAGCATTAAGTCACCTTACAGAAAACGAATTAGAAAGAGCTCACAGTTTTAAACACGAAGCAGCGAAAGCGCAGTTTGTCGATGCACATGGCATTTTGCAAAGAGTGCTTAAGCCAACTTTGAAGGAAGCTTATTAAACAAAATCACTGAAAGAAACCAAACATCAGAAACCTTTCATTGAAACCGTGGATGGATCCCGATCGATGGAATTTAACCTGTCCCATTGTGATGGTTTAGTATGTTTGGTTTTTGATAACGGACCCATAGGGATCGACGTCGAAAAAGTCAGGCCCTTAAAGGATCTGCCAGATGTCTGCGATCAGGTATTCACTAAAAAAGACCAAAACTATATTTTTATGACAGAGGAGGCAGAAACTCAGTTGGAAAAATTCTACCAACTTTGGACCTGCAAAGAGGCCGAACTCAAGGCAAATGGAACGGGCTTAATGAAAAATCCAAAATCGATGGAAATCCATTTCGGCCATGATAAACCTTCAACGGAAGGAACAGGCGAATCCAAAGTCCACTGGTTCCCGTCAATCGAGGGCTACATGATTGCCTACTCGGGCAATAAAGGCGGCGAATCCTGAAATTAACCCCTTCCCAGGAAAGGCATACTAATGGGAAGTATAGTGCTTTCCAATATGCTGATACCATCGGGAAGGCGAGCCATCGATAGGGCAATTTCAGCCAAATCATTCGCATCCATAGTGCCCTCCTTATTGGCAACCTCAAGTCGGTCATCCCATAACGGAGTCAGTGTGTTACCTGGCTGAAGGACTCCTACGGATATTCCAAATTGCCGGCCATCCAACGCCAAAGAACGGGTCAGGCCTTCCAAGGCAAACTTAGAAGTCGTATATGGTGCGGAGTGAACGCGTGGCATTATTGCTGAGACACTACCAATATTGATGATTCTTCCAGATCCCTGACTTTTCATTATCTTGAAAGCCTCCCTACTGCAAAGGAATGCACCATCCAAATTTACCTGCATAACGGAGCGCCAAGTTTCAAACTCAAGATCTTCAACAGGTCCGCCAGCGCTTATGCCGGCATTGTTTATCAGGATATCCAAAGAAGAGCATTCGGATTTTATCCGGTCAAAGAGAGCTATCACGGAAGCTTCGCTGCACACATCAGTTTCCACGGGTATTGCTGATCCTCCCTGCTTTTGAATTGATTCTGCAAATGCATTGAGCTTTTCGGCCGAGCGTGCGGCAAGCACCACCGTTGCACCGTCTTTCGAAAAAGTTTGAGCAATAGCCGCTCCGATTCCCGTGCTGGCGCCAGTAATTAGACAAACTTTTTCCTTTAGAGAAATCATGAAATATAAAATAGAATTGAGGTTATTATTAATCTTTCGCCCATTGAATCAAGGTCTCAGCAGCATCGGACCATTGGGGAAGTGTCAATTTGCGGGCACATAGGGTTGCATGATCGATTAAATCCGGATTCTCAAGCCAGCTCTTTAAAGCCCTGGTTAATTCGTTCTCGTTCGAAACAATCTGACATGCCGGTTGTGGCAGGAATCCCCGTAGACTCGGCAGGTCATTGCAAAGGCAAGGAATCCCCAACCAAAGCGACTCGATAACAGGAAGGCCAAATCCTTCGGCATAGGAATTAAATACGGTAAATCGAGTCTTCGAATACAGATCCAACAGCAGCTCGTCGTTTTGTTTCGAATGCAGGTGAATCGGGTAGCCCTTCCTCCGAATTGCTTTTATTTCCTTTTCAATCGGTTTTCCGAAATGCGGGTTAACACGTCCGACGAAATGCAGCTCAAATTGCAGCCCCGCCTTCCACAATCCACAGGCAACCTTCAACACCTCCTGCTGGTTTTTGCGCGGTTCAAGAATTCCAATACATAGAATTAAGGGAGGCGACACGGGTCGATGTCTCCACTTTACGTTAGAATGATCGAAAAAATCGGCGCCCAATTGTAATACTCGCAAGGGGGGAGTTTCCTTTTTGCCTAACGAAGCCCAATAATTTCCCAAATCCTCCTTGCTGGCGGCGGAAACTGAAAATACGTTGTTAAATTCAAGCAGATCTTCCATGTACTGAGGATGCCGTTCCACACTTTTGGGCCAAATGATATCGGGATGTTTGAGGGGAATAGAATCGTGAAAGATAGCCGCACACCGCGCACGACTCTCCTTGAGGCCTTCATAGAAACCAGGACGTTCGACGGATGAAAATACCTCGGGCGTCAAGAAACAATCCTCTGATGAAATGTGGACGGGGTCTCGAGAACCGGGTTGGCTAAAGAATAGTTTCTTTTTATTCCAGATTACAGGTGAAAACTTTCCAGTCCATCGCTTTTCAATGGCATGTCTCAATCTTTCGGATACACGGGTTAGTCCGGAAAAATGGCGAGCACCTGCAGCTTTCGTTATATCGAAATAGAAAACCATTTTCTAGCCAGAGTGAGATTGCATATGCACAGCTAACTGGAATGCCTTGCGCAGCTTTCCAGAATTTTTGTGAGCGTTAAAATGCTCCTCCACCCACTGCCGACCGTTCGTTCGAAACCGTTCCATGGTTACATTATCTTCAACCAGCTTTTGGATAGAATCGAACCAGACGTGTTCATCGTTGCCCGGAAGAACCAACCCACTTATCTCATGCTCCACGGCCTCGGTGGTTGCACCTACATCTGTCGTCAGAACAACTACTCCATGAGCCATAGCTTCGCCAATTACATTGGGAAGACCATCACGATCGCCCCTCGAGCTGACGCGACCGGTAAAAAGAAAGACGTCCGCCCAAACAAATTGTTTTTGAACATCTTTATGAGCAAGTTTGCCCCAAAACTCCAATTCGTTGCGGAGACCCGATGTATCGCGATAATCTCGCAGAGAAACATCCAGCGATCCGCTCCCAATTATCCTGGCATTGAAAGCAACCCCCTGTCGCTTAAGTGCTTTGAAAATATCTATCTGGTAAAAAAATCCTTTTTTTTCCACCAAGCGGCCAACGGATAATATTCGAATTGGCCTGCGATTTGAGCGCAGAGGTTTAAAGTCAGGGTAATCCGTCAGGCCGCGGCGAACCACTTTCACTTTGCTAGTTTCCACACCCCAGTCCATAAGCTGTCTTTGCGTGCTCTGAGAAGATGTATGAACCAGTACGGCTTTACTGAGTTTATCCTTCAGATGCCAATCGCCGCCATCTTCAAATACATCGAAGGCGTGAGCGCCCATGGAAAAAGGGACCTCAATCAAGTCACTGAGAAAGAATGCGGCGGAAACCGGTGAAGTAGCCCAAATTCCATGAATAAGATCGGGAGGATCCCTTCCGAGAGATACCCAACGGATAAATGCAAATCCCATCCCCAACAGTGTTTCGAAAAAGTTTACGACTGACGGTGGCCTTCCAGACAACAGTTTGCCAATGGCAGCGAAAAGAATTTTAGGTTTCTGAAGAACTGCCCAGGGAACCATCCACAGCAATGCTATTAATTCCCATTTCGGAAAGGTATGGATGTGGTCTCCTTTATAGCTCTTCTCACCCCCCCAGAGCGAAACTACCTCCAATTCAAAATCATCCGAACGCAATCCGTCCACTTCCCTTTGAATAAACTGTTCACTCAGCTTCGGAAAAGTCGTGCAAATATATAAAATCCTAAGGGGCTTCATCATCACCGGCTGCCTCTTCGGCCAGGCCCACTAGTTCATTTATAAGTTTGGAAGGGTCTTCAATAATTCCAATCTGCCTGCACCGTTCCTGCATGAGCACATATTCTTTTTTATGGGATAGCCAAAGTCCCAACTGGTAATTCAGATCATCGAGATTGGAAAGCTTTACGGCGGCACCAGCCCGGTAGAAATACTTAAAGGTAAGTCGCTCCTGAGGCATAATTCCGCCCATCGCATTGAAGATAATAGGAACCCCAAAAAAGAGAGCTTCAGCACAGGTCGTTGCCCCCCGGCTTATAATGGCATCACTGACTTGAATGAGCTGATGCATCCGCATCGAATAATCTTCGATGTATATTTGAAGATCCGGATAATGCATGGCCCATTCCTGAACTTTGATAACCAGGTGCTGGTTGCCACCACAAACCAATATGACCTGAACGCGACTTGAATAGCGCTTGAGCACACGCAACATTTCAAGGTGATTATTGGAACCCACTCCGCTAGCAGTAAGAAATATGGTTAGCTTGGTTAGAGAAAGACCCAAATCGTTTACCAAAAAATCCCGCTTTTCCTTATTGTTCATAATACCGTCATAGACGATGGGATGCATAAGGTTTCCGCGCACGTGGCATTTTTCAGGCACCATGCCAATTTGTATAGCATAATCCTGTGCGGTACTGGTGCGTGAGTAATAAAGGTCGGCAGTTGGCTCAACCCAGTTCTTACTGTAACCAAAGCCACCTGAAAATTCGCCACAATAAGTAGCGCAACGCACATTCTTCCCAAGCACGCGTCTGGCCGTCTGGAAGTAGCCGCGGTTGAGAAAGTCGTGCACGCTAAATACCAGGTGAGGTTGAAATTCTTTTAGCAAGTGCTCAAAAAATGCTTTTCCCAACTTGATTTTATTGCGCTGCAAGTAGCCAAACATTTCCACGATCCACCAGTATGGATTGTGCAGTAAAGGAGCATACTTCTGAATGAAATTGTATAACTCGACCCCAAAGCGGGTAACTGCAGATGCTTTCTCGAGCGGACGTTCGATGCGCACCTCGATATTGCCATCGTAAAGCTTGTGACACCAAGCTTTAAAAGCATCTGCGCGAGCATCATGACCACCTCCAGTGCGGGAGGTCAGGACTAAAATCTTGAGTGGGCTTCTACTCACGGTGGTAACCTGAAATAGTGGCGAAGGATTGCTCGCTTGAGTGATTTAGGGAAGAGTCGGCTTGTTAAGGGAGCAATCTTTGTTTGAAAAAAGGAGCCGGAGTAACAAGTGCAATGACTAAATTTGCCAATCGCGCTCAACAGGTCGTGGGCAGCCTTCTCAGGAACAGGTGCCTTTCCCAAAAGTTCCACTAATCGATTCCACACGGCCGCGACCGAAGTCGATTGGTTCGGCGCAATTTTGGTGTTGCGATTGAAATTGGTCTTATAATCTGCCGGCCGGAAATCGACAACCCAAGGCGAGGAATCCGGATTCTCTGACATCAAGGATTGTGAAAACACTGACAACCCTGCTTTTGCAGCATTGTAAATGGAAAAATATGGGATCCATAGCTCCCCGGCAACCGAGGAAACATTGACCACACAACCCTTTTTGCGTTCGCGAAAACGTCTGACCGCAGTCTGTGCCAACAACAAAGGCGATTGAAGGAGAATCTGAATTTGGTTTTCCAATTCTTGAGAGGGCAAATCGGCAAAATCGGCAAAGCTGCCATAGCCGGCATTGTTAATCAGAATATCAAATCCTCCAGCTTGATCATCCCAATGTTCAAACCAAGCCGGCAAGTCTCTCTCTTTATTAAGATCCAGTTCAACGCCGGTTAAAATGCCTTCCTTTTCAAAAGTCTCCGGATTTCGAGAGGTTCCCCAGACTGCAATTCCATTGTCGATTAGTGCCTCCGAGAAGGCTTTACCTAGACCTGAACCAGCGCCAGTGATTAATGCTTTTGAATAAACTTCTCCTAATTTTGGCATGAGCGGAAAATAAGTGATGTATTGGCACCCCCAAAGCCGCTGCTATTGCTCATAATGAATTTGGGCGTTTCATTCAAAGTGCTCTGAATGATGTTGAGTGATTCGGCTTCGGGCATGAGCTCCTGGATGTGCGCTGATCCGGGAACGAATCCATGCTTGAGACAAAGTATACTGATAGCAGATTCCAATATACTGGAAAGGGATAGCCCATGCCCAGTAAGGGCTTTTGTACTGCTAATCATTGGCGAAGCATCGGGTAGGAACACCTCCTTCATGGCAAGGACTTCAGACAAATCACCTATCGACGTAGAGGGAGCGTGCGCGTTGACATAGCAAATCTGTCGAGGATTCAAAGCCGAATACTGAAGCGAGTTTTGCATGG
>CEUS01233214.1_pt1 | contig 17344 bp, 17 predicted proteins | sample 427031 | NCBI WGS metagenome assembly CEUS01 (sample SAMEA2622837, study PRJEB7988) | marine metagenome | biome: marine biome (ENVO:00000447); feature: marine epipelagic mixed layer (ENVO:xxxxxxxxx); material: "saline water (ENVO:00002010), including plankton (ENVO:xxxxxxxx)" | depth 140 m | reverse complement strand
CTTTGAATGAAGGACGGGATGTCATCCAAATGGAAGTCGCCAACCGAGGCGACCGGCCAGTGCAGGTCGGGAGTCATTACCATTTCCTGGAGACTAACCGTGCCTTGAGTTTTGATCGTCCCTTAGCCTATGGCCGGCGTTTGGATATTCCGGCTGGTACAGCCGTTCGTTTCGAACCTGGGGAAACCAAGACAGTGACCCTTGTGCCCATTGCCGGTGAGAGAGTGGTGCGCGGGGGTAATGCGTGGGTGAGCGGCCCAGTGACCGAGGGGCGCCATTTGGAGAATCTGGAGTAATCATGCCTCATCGTATGGATCGCCGCCATTATGCTGACCTCTATGGTCCAACCACAGGGGACCGGGTGCAACTAGGAGACACAGAATTGATCGCGGAGGTGGAAGAGGATTCGACAGTCTACGGAGACGAATGCAAGTTTGGAGGCGGTAAAGTCTTGCGGGATGGGATGGGGCAGGCTGCTGGAGTGCCAGACTCGAGGGCTCTCGACTGTGTGATAACAAACGCTCTCATCATCGACTGGACTGGGATTCGTAAAGCTGATGTAGGGATCAAGAATGGGAGAATTGCTGGCATAGGAAAGGCAGGAAACCCAGATGTCATGGCTGGGGTATCTCACGACATGGTCGTTGGCGTGACCACGGAGGCGATTGCTGGAGAGGGTTTTGTCCTGACTGCTGGGGGTATCGATGCTCACATCCATTTCATTGCCCCCCAGCAGGTACATGAGGCTTTGGCGAGTGGAGTTACAACCTTTATCGGGGGAGGAACAGGCCCGGCGACCGGTACAAAGGCGACGACTTGCACCCCCGGTGGGCGTCAGTTGCAGCTAATGTTGCAAGCCAACGACGCCCTGCCAATGAATTTTGGCTTTTTGGGTAAAGGAAACACATCGATGCCAGAGGGGTTGGAAGAGCAAATCCGAGCCGGTGCTTTAGGCTTGAAGCTACATGAGGACTGGGGCACGACTCCGGCCACGATTGATTGTTGTTTGGGGCAGGCTGAGCGATTTGATGTTCAGGTCGCCATCCACACCGACACTCTTAACGAGTCAGGGTTTGTTGATGATTCCATAGCGGCTTTCAAAGGTCGAACTATACACACCTACCACACTGAAGGTGCCGGGGGGGGGCATGCTCCGGATATCATCCGCGTATGCGGTGAGCCGAACGTCCTTCCGAGTTCGACCAATCCGACTAGGCCTTATACTGTGAACACCCTTGACGAGCATCTCGACATGCTGATGGTCTGCCACCATCTCGATAAGAATACTCCGGAAGATGTAGCTTTTGCGGAAAGTCGTATTCGTAGCAAAACGATCGCGGCGGAGGATGTACTTCACGATCTCGGAGCTATTAGTATGATAGCGAGTGATAGTCAGGCAATGGGCCGAGTGGGCGAGGTCATAAGCCGGACTTGGCAGACAGCACACAAGATGCGTAGTGAAAGAGGTCGTCTCAGTAGTGAGCAAGGTGAGAATGACAACCTTCGAATTCGACGTTACATTGCCAAATACACCATTAACCCTGCGATAGCACACGGCATCTCGCATGAGGTCGGGTCGGTTGAGGTTGGTAAGTTGGCCGATCTTGTGCTGTGGAAACCGGCGTTTTTTGGGGCTAAACCCGAAATCGTCATCAAGGGGGGGTTTATCGCTTGGGCACAAATGGGTGACGCGAATGCGTCTATTCCAACCCCGCAGCCTCAGTTGATGCGCCCAATGTTCGGCGCCTTTGGCAGGGCCACAGGATCGACCTCGATGGCCTTTGTGTCCGGATTGTCACTGCAAGAAGGGCAGTTAGATCGCTACGAGTTGACAAAGCATCTGGTTGCAGTGGAAGGATGTCGGTCCATTGGGAAACGAGATATGAAACTCAATGATGCTCTGCCAGAAATAAGTGTTGACCCCGAGACGTATGTCGTTACTGCTGATGGAGAGGAATTACGGGCTGAGGCCGCTGAGGTGGTTCCCTTGGCTCAGCGATACTTTCTCTTTTGATTGTCAAGACGATGTCGGACTGGCTTGCGTGGCAGATTGTCGATTCAGCCTTTCCAGTCGGTGTGTTCGCTCATTCGTGGGGACTTGAAGCAGCTTGGCAGGCTGGGCATGTTACAGAAATCGGGGATTTGGAGCGGTTTGTGTGTGAGTCGGTCCAACAGACAGCCTACGGTGCGGTGCCCCTATTGTCAGGTTGCTATTATGAGCCGACACGGTGGTCTGAGCTTGACCAACTTGCCGAAGCATTTCTCCTGAACCCTGTCGCCAACCGAGCGAGTCGAGTCCAGGGGCGAGCTCTCATGTCGACGATGGTTCGAGTGTTTCCCTCTAAGGATATGATTGAGGCCGAGGTGCGGGCTAGTGGCTATTTGGCTCATCTGGCGCCCTTGTCAGGCCTGGTGTTCCGCATGATCGGGATGTCCGCTGAGACGTCGAAGATGGCCATGCTATACGGTACAGCCCGGGGTGTGCTGTCGGCCGCGATTCGACTGGGTATTGTGGGTAGCTATGATGCTCAGCGCCTTCAACACGCAATGGGCCCATGGCTTGAACAGATGTTGGATCGCAGCCGGGACCTTCAGCCTGAGGATGTTTGCCAGACTGCCCCGATCATTGATCTACTGCAAGCAGGGCATGACCGTTTGTATTCCAAGTTATTTCAGTCGTAGATCTAGAGGAAGATGAGTCAGGAGCAGCCCCCCATGCATGATATTCGACAACCTCACGACCATGACGATCCAGTTGGACCTGGGCTGTTTTCCGAAAGGCCTGACCCCCTGCTGAGAGACTATCAGGCCCGCGCTTTTACTGTGGGCATTGGAGGTCCGGTAGGCAGCGGTAAGACGGCCCTTCTCTTGGAGCTTTGCCGAAGATTGCGGGACGTTTATAGCCTTGGGGTGGTCACGAATGACATATTTACTAAAGAGGATGGCGAATTTTTAGTTCGTCGTGAGGCGCTCGATATAGACCGGATCACTGCTGTGGAAACTGGAGGCTGTCCCCACACGGCTGTCCGGGATGATGTTAGCCAGAATCTAGATGCACTTGGGCAACTCATGATCAAGATTCAGCCGGACCTGCTGTTTGTCGAAAGTGGAGGTGATAATCTTGCGGCTCAATTTAGTAGAGATCTTGCAGATTTCACAATCTATGTGATTGATGTTTCAGGTGGCGATAAGATTCCACGCAAGGGTGGACCTGGGATCACCCAATCTGACCTTTTGGTCATTAATAAGACAGACTTAGCACCGTTGATTGGTGCAGATTTGGACGTCATGGCTCGAGATGCCGGTAAGATGCGAGGTGCTGGCCCTGTTGTGTTTGCTCAAGTGACAAACGGTATCGGAGTAAGTGAGATCGTAGACACCATGCTCAAGGGATGGAAAGCGACTGGGGTGGCTGAATCAGCTGAGTGAGAGTGAGGTTGTGGGAAGGGTGGGCCAGGATTCGATGGACCAAGGGGGAGGATATAAGCAGCCTGTCCTGACCACGCAGCTGGTAAAACCAACTCTCCAGTGACTGTTGGAAGGTTTTGATTAAATCAAGCTGGTGCCCTCAGCGGGTCAATATATGGGTAACGGCATTAACGCGGCAATTCGGCTTCAATGAAAATACGGTGCTGCTTCCCAAGATCTTGGGCTGATGGGGTGATTATTGTCCTGGCACTGACTACTATTGTCTGGTTAGCAGCCACAGCCTTGCGGACATCATCTTCACACACAAAGGCAACGGGTTCAGCGTTTGGATCATCCGCGGGTTCTGAGGCGCTAGGCTGAATATCTTCTGAGGGTTCAGCAGCCGTTTCGGTAAGGTGTTTGGCTTTAACACCTTTTGATCTCAGAAAGCTATCTACCCGGCGTGCCAGCAGTGCCTGATCTATGCCAGGCTCTCTAACATGGGGTTGGGCTTCCTGATTAGGTGGTCGGTCGCTAGTGTTTGGGTTTGGGCTAGGAACTTGGATCGACGATCGCGTCTCATAGGCGAGCCGTTTGATATTTAGAAGGTGCTGTGGCGTCAAATTGTCTGAAGTAATGTTGCCTCCGTATCCTCCGCAGCCGAGAGTCATCGATGGAGCTAGTCCAGTGGTCATACCAATCGAGCCTAAGGTCGTTGGCGTGTTAACCACAATACGAAATGCTGGCTTACGGAGACCAAACTCCAAGATGATCTGTTCGTTCTGGGAGTGGATTGACATGGTGTGTCCCATGCCTCCGTATCTCAGGATTTCAGTGCACCGTTCACACCCGGCGCGCCAGTCGGCCACCACATAGAAGGAAAGGACCGGACAGAGCTTCTCAATGGAGAGAGGGTATTCTCGGCCAACACCTTCCAGGGGAGCGATGATTACTCTGGTGTCACCTGGAACCTCGATGCCGGTATGACTGGCTATCTCTAGTGCCGTTTTTCCAACCAGTTTAGGGTTGGGGAGCCCGCCACTTGTAACCAGTTCTGACTCCAAGAGCCGAACCTCTCGGTCGTTGAGAAAATAGCCGCCTTGTCTTTCAAACTCACGCTGGAGTTCCCCAGAAATAGCCTCATCGGCTACAACAGAGTTCTCCGATGAACAGAGGACACCGTTATCAAAAGTCTTTCCAGTGATTATGTCGGTTACAGCTTTGGGCAGGTCAGCAGTGCGCTCAACGAAGGCCGGTGCATTGCCTGGTCCTACGCCGTAGGCCGGTTTTCCAGAACTATATGCGGCACGCACAAGTCCGAGTCCGCCGGTGGCCAACACCAGAGCGATCTCTCGTTGACCCATGAGTTCTTGGGTGCCTTCGATCGTTACAGACGTCATGCAATTGATGGCACCCTCTGGGGCGCCGGCCGAAATAGCGGCTTTACTCATGACCTCAGCCACTCGGTTGATACATCCCACAGCAGAGGGGTGTGGGCTCAAGACGATCGCGCACCGGGCCTTCAAGCAAATCAGAATCTTGTAGATGGCTGTAGAGGTAGGGTTCGTTGAGGGTATGACTGCTGCTACAACCCCAAAGGGTTCAGCGATTTCTACGACACGGTCTGCGTCGAGACGTCGGATCACCCCTACCGTGGGCATCGGCAGGATAAACTGGTAGATGGTTTCAGCTGCGAACAGGTTTTTCCGAACCTTGTCGGGTTCGTTACCATAACCAGTCTCTTCCACTGCAAGCTTTGCGAAAGGTTTGGCTTGTTGAGCGGCAGCTTCTGCAGCCGCTGTCACTATTGAATCGATTCGTTCTTGGGAGAGTTCGCCGAGGGTGGCTTGTGCCGTTTTGGCGCGCCGAGTCTGATTGCGAGCATCGCGAATGGATTCGAGGTCTTGGTCTGCTGGTGCGGCCGGTTCAGCCATGCTAGCGATCTGGATAGAAGTCGTTCTAGTTGTTGGTAACTAGTTCAACGGGACTGGATATATGTCACAGAACTTCATACTTCTAAGGTGCGATGGCGAGATTTACTCCCTCTGAGGTGATTAATCCTCGTCATCAAACTGCCTGGGAAGGATCTTTTCTACCTCGGAGTGTGGTCTGGGGATGACGTGTACTGACACTAACTCGCCAACCCGTCTGGCTGCTGCCGCACCTGCGTCGGTGGCAGCCTTGACAGCGCCCACGTCGCCTCGAACAAAGACAGTCACATAACCTGCCCCAATGTATTCTTTTCCTGCTAGTAAGACATTGGCAGCCTTGACCATTGCGTCCGCAGCCTCTACAGAACCTACTAAACCTTTTGTTTCAACCATCCCGAGTGCTTCGAGGGACATCGCTGTTCTCCGACTGTGTGGTCCGGTTAAAGTGAACCGAAATCAACCTGAACAGGGAAGCTACCATATTGCGCGAAATGGGACAACAACGCTACTATCGAAATTATCATGACTGTCTTGATTTTCTCTTGTTTCACTCGGCGATTGGTTCGCGGTGTTTTTCTTGTCTTTGCTATGTTTTGGGTACAAGGTTGCGGGCTTACGGAAGCTGAGCCACCTGTTGCAACTGTTTCAGTAGGTTTGAATCGGCAAGATGTGCCCTTGGGGGGGCCTCTTGAGATGAATTACCGCTTTTCGACCGCCACAGAGGGTCTGGTTGGGGGCGATGAACATCGAATCTTCGTTCATTTTTTGGATGAAGATGGCCAGCTGATGTTTACGGACGACCATGAGCCTCCAGATCCGACGTCGGGGTGGCGGTCAGGTCAATCGGTCACCTATGATCGGCGAATGACGGTGCCTGTTTATCCGTATATAGGAACTGTCACAGTCGCAGTTGGCCTTTACTCTCCTAGAACAGGGGAGCGACTACCCATGGTTGGTGATGATTTGGGTCAGCGAGCTTATCAGGTTGCTTCCTTTAACATGGCCCCGCAATCGGAAAGTGGATTTCTGATGTTTGACCAAGGGTGGCATCCTGTGGAGAGCTCTCCCGATGATCCCATGGTGGAATGGCAGTGGACTACGGGTGAATCGATTATCACCTTTCGTAATCCAGAGGTTGATTCGACTTTTTATTTAGAGGTTCAAGGTCGGCCAGAACTCTTTGAAAATCCCCAAGTGCTAAGCCTGCGAATCGGGGAAGTCATTCTCCAATCGATAGAGTTGTCAGGAGAGCAATCAAGCTACCATGTTATTCAGATACCCAGTTCCGCTTTCGGGTCAAACGAAATGGTGGAGTTGACTCTAGGCGTGGACCAAACTTTTGTTCCGGCGGTAGTGACAGAAGGGGAGAACCTTGATGATAGGGAGCTGGGTATTCAGCTTTTTTATGCCTTTTTGGAGATAGACTAGACTTGTTTTCACTGGTCTCAATGGTGACCGGAAATGTGCGAAGTAAATCCGATGGCTATTCCGGTAAAGTTAGTTTGTCGGCAAGTGCCTATGTCGGGTTTAAGAAGTGAAAAGTGTGAATGCCTTCTGTCAGCGAAGCAGTTTCAACTTGCTATAATTTAGACTAAGAGGAATAGCACGATTACACCTTGCCGATCCGGAGATCTCGGCTGAACCTCTTCGGTTTACCGATGGAATTCCGTTGCAGAATTGCTACAAAAAGTGGTCGGGTGTTTGAGGAGACCTACGTCTCTGAAAGTGAGGCAGCCCTAAGGCAAAAGTTGAAGGCAAAGGGGTTGCATTTACTGTCCCTCCGACGTCCAGGTGTTTTTGTTGCACCTGGAACCTTTTTCCGTAGATTCAAAAAGCTAAGTAATCGAGAGTTTCTGATCTTTAACCAGGAATTGGCTACCCTGTTAGGTGCTGGGCTGCCACTCGTCCAATCCCTCCACATACTTCGACAAAGGAGTGAGGAGAGCCCCCTGAAAGCACTTCTCGACGATGTTCACTCCAGGGTGCAGGGAGGGGCAGAGCTTTCAGAGGCTTTTTCTGCTCACGGAAATCTGATTCATGGTGTCTATACAGCTTCATTACTGGCAGGTGAAAGAAGTGGCGGATTGGAGGAGGTGCTGCGACGGTATGTCGCTTATGTGAAAGTAATCGAAACCCTGAGACAGAAATCCATCTCAGCATTGGTCTATCCTGCAGTCTTACTGGTGTTGTCGATGGCTGTGGTGGGGATTATCGTTCTTCGGGTAGTGCCAGAATTCGAAGGTTTCTACCAGGGCTTCGGTGCTGAGTTGCCCTTGGTTACTCAGTTGATTATTAAAGCTTCAGAGTTCATTCGGAGTAATGTTCTGTTGACCCTTTTGGGTTTTATAGGAGTGCCGGCAGCCGGGTGGTACTGGCTCAGGAGTCCTAAGCGGCGGGTTGTGTTAGATGGGTGGCTTCTTAAAGTGCCAGGAGTTGGGCCTATTTCATCCCGTTTCACGACATCGCAATTGTCTCGCACTCTGGCAATCCTACTGAAAGGCGGGATTCCTCTTGTTGATGCTATTGAAGTTTCGTCCCAAGCGATTGGAAACCGGTACTATGCCAGGGAATTATTGCTGGTGGGCCAGCGGGTAAAAGAGGGGCAAGCTTTTTCCGGGGCACTGTTGGAAAGAAGAATTGTCCCGTCGGTTGCTGTCAAGATGGTTGAGGTTGGAGAGTCGACCGGTGCCCTGCAGGAGATGCTGAGTAGCGTGGCCGATTTTTATGACGAGGAGATAGAAACCCGGTTAGGGCGCTTCATTACCTTAATTGAACCTGCCTTATTGGTGATCATGGGCCTCATTATTGCCACTTTGCTTATTGCTCTGTATCTGCCATTGTTGCAATTGGGATCGGTGTTGTAATGAAGAAGGTTTGTCCATCGACTAGGGGTGACGTTGCTCCAGAGCCCCCTGATGAGGTTGGGGGGGTTCCCTTTGATGATGGTTCATCCTTGGTGGATACAAAAGAGGAAGAGAGGCGAGCGAGGGAGTTGGCGGAACGTTACCGCCTAGAGTTTATCGATATGAACAGCTTCCGCCTTGACGCAGAGCTGTTTAGGTCACTTCCAGCGGATCTTATGATGCGTTACGGGTTTGTCCCGCATTCTAAGCAGGGCGAAACCTTGGTGATTGTGATTTCTGATCCCACACAACAGCCTTTAATAGACGAGTTGATCCCGTTGCTAGGTGGGCCCGTTAAGGTCACGGTCGGCACCTTCTCTTCCATCGAGGCCATTCTGAAAAAGAATGAAGGCTCCCAGCGGGTGCTCGACGAGGCGACTGAAAGCTTCGAATTACAGATTGGTGATGACGAGGAAATTGGGCATGAAAGTCTGACGGTTGAACGTCTCACTAGCGACATCAGTCCAATGATTCGATTGGTCGACTCGATGATTTACACTGCGCTCCAGCGGAGGGCTAGCGATATCCATCTAGAGACTCAAGACGATGCTGTATACGTAAAGTACCGCATTGACGGCACCTTGCAACAGGCCATGCGACCGGTCGACAAGAGTTTTCATAGCGCTATTTTGTCTCGTGTGAAGGTGATGGCTGAACTTGATATTGCAGAGAAGAGGGTTCCCCAGGACGGCCGGTTCAAGGTCCGTGTTCCTGGAAAGACGATTGATTTCCGGGTATCGGTGATGCCTACAATCCATGGAGAAGATGCAGTTATTCGCATCTTGGATAAGGAGGCCATTAGCGATCAATTTAGGGAGTTGCGTCTCGATATTCTAGGACTTGCGGCGGGTGAGCTTGCTGGCTTCCGGAAGGCTATTAAGGAGCCTTACGGGATGGTCTTGGTGACTGGACCAACGGGCAGCGGTAAAACGACCACGCTTTATGCGGCTCTTTCGGAGATTTATTCTCCTGAGGATAAGATAGTAACGATCGAAGATCCCGTGGAATATCAACTGCACGGGATTACTCAAATTCCTATCAACGAGCGAAAGGGATTGACATTTGTTCGAGGGCTACGGTCGGTTCTTCGACATGATCCAGACAAGATCATGGTTGGCGAGATTAGGGACCCAGAGACGGCCCAAATAGCTATCCAGTCCGCACTGACTGGCCACCTCGTGTTCACGACGGTTCATGCGAATAATGTTCTCGACGTCCTGGGACGATTTCTGAATATGGGTGTTGAGGTGTATCAGTTTGTTTCGGCCTTGAACTGCGTGATGGCGCAAAGGTTGGTTCGGACGGTGTGTAGAGATTGTCGCCGCCAAGTGGAGTTGTCGCCAGAGGTTCTTGAGGGCGCCGGAATAGAACCTTCAAGGGGGTTGGCTGGCGAAGTTTATGAGGCTATCGGTTGTATTGAATGTGGTGGAACAGGGTATCGGGGACGGACGGCAGTGTGCGAGCTTCTGGATTTGACCGATGAGTTTAGGGAGATGATCCTGAGCCGGTCCCCTGTAACAGAAATCAAACGGGAGATGCGAGCTCAAGGAATGCGGTTTCTTAGGGATTCGGCTATCGAAAAGGTCTTAGCTGGCGAGACAACGCTTAGAGAGATCAACAAGGTTACTTTCGTCGAGTAGGTCGTGATGGTGGTGAAGAGTTTATTTCGAGCTTTCACTAGCTCTGCGACGCAAACAAGTATAGAGGTTGCCTGCGATCGTTTAACGGCCGTGAGTATTCATAGGGACTCGCAGGGGCTCTGTGCCACGGTAGCATCAGAATCGTTGCCACTTGGCCTGTTAACTCCGGATCTCAATGCGAGGAATATCGCAGACCCAAAGGCGTTCGATGAGTTACTTGGCGGTGTACTGGCCAGGCTGCCTTCTAAACCGAATAGAGTTGCGTTAGTTATCCCAGACAGCGTTGCGACGGTGTCACAGGTGAGCTTGGAAGAGGTCCCTTTGAGAGCGGCTGAACTCGACGAACTGTTACGGTGGAAGTTAGGGAAGGTGGCACCTTTTCGAATGGAAGATGCTCAGGTGGCTTATGACGAGGGCAGCGTGACTGAAATGGGAGGTCGAGAATACACAGTCAGCATAGTCCGGCGCGATATTCTCGAAGATTATGAAGCGACGTGTGTCAGAGCCGGTGTTCATCCTGGAGTTGTGGATTTGAGCGGCTTTAGTGTGATCAACGCAATTCTTAGCGCCGGACCAACTCTCTTGGGTGACTGGCTGTTGGTCTATGTCGCGTGCGGTTATTGTTCGGTTGCTGTGATGCAGGGGGACCGATTAGTTCTTTTTAGGAACAAGATGTCTAGGGGAGTGGACGGTCTGCTAGATTTGGTACATCAAACGTCAATGTACTACCAAGATCGCATCGCTGGTAGGGGACTCAATCAGGTGTATTTAGTCATGGGAACCAGTGCGTTGGAAGACGAGACCAGAGAGACAGTGAGGTCGGCACTAGAAACTGACCTTGGACTCAAGGTCGGTTTCATCGAACTAAGCCTTAAGGGCCTACAGACGGCAGGTCTAGCTGGAAGTGCTGATTTAGTGGCGGCACCCATCGGCTTGCTTCTGCGTGATCAAGGTGTCTAACTTGCAATGAAGTAGGTGAGGTTTTCCGGCTAATGCTTCGGATTAACTTGGCAACTAGACCCTTCTACAACGAGCGCCCCATCTATCTGTGCTTAGGTCTGTTGGCGCTGTTGGGCGTCACCCTAATAATCAATGGTGGTCTGGAGATGGTGAGGTTGTCTAGGCTGCGGACAGCCCTCGACCATCGTATGGCTGGGGTTGAGCGAGATAGGGCCGAATTGAATAGGCGGAGCGTCGAGTTAGATCGGGCAACCGGTTCAACCTTGTTGGAGTCGTTGGACAACGCAACAGGTGAGGCTACCTCTTTAGTTGAAAGGCGGCTATTTTCGTGGACCGAACTATTTGACCGCCTTGAGGTTCTGATTCCTGAAAATGTAAGGCTGACAGAGGTGAGGCCTGAGTTTGTAGATGGCGTCGTCTCGGTTTCTTTAGGAGTCGTAGGGCAAAGCCGGGATGACATTAGGCAATTGGTTGAGGCCCTTCAGAGAGCAGAGGCCTTCAGTATGGTGTTGAATCGCCAGGTGGAACTAACCGGTGAGTCGATGTACCGGGGCTTGATTGAAGGTGTCTATCGGCAGCCGACCTCCAGTTTGCAGGGAAGGGCTGGAGCCGAGGACGACAGAGGGAACGGATCCAGCTCTCGTGAATAGGATGGATCAGCTTTATTAGGTGAGACCTCTTTACGGTGAATAGATTGAAGAGCACTTCGGAACAGGGTCAGCTATCGTTGGAATTGGTCCATCGTTTCCTTGTTGAGAAACGAGCGTGGGTAGCCTCGGTCATGTGTCTGTTCTTGGTGAATTTGGCTATCTATGGCTTTGTGGTGTCTCCGGCAGACAATCGTCTGGCCAGGGCTGAAGGTCGTGCGCTTGCGGCGGAAGATTTGTTGGATGAGGCGAGGGAGAATCTGAAAGCGGCAACCCGACAGCATGAAAAATGGAAGGCAAGCAACAGTCAGTTGAAGCGATTTTACGAGGAGGTGCTTCCGCAGAATCTCAGGGATGCTCAGACGGCACTATCATCCTTGTTTGATCGAGTGGCCGATGGCGCCGGTCTTGTGGTGGAAAGTCGAACGATTACTGCCGACCCAGAAAGAGACAGTGGACTTGGAAAGTTGAGCACGACCATGGTGTTGTCTGGTCGGTATGAAGGTATCCGGCGGTTTCTTTTTGAAGTGGAGACATCGGGTGACTTCATACTGATCGAGGAACTCTTTGTGGCTAGGGTTGATCAGGCCAGCCAAAGTCTTGTTTTGAACCTAAGCGCATCGACCTACTTCTGGGAGGGGTTGGAAGAGGAAAGTTGAGGCATGTTCGGGAAGAACAACATCCCATGGGGATGGGCTGCTGTTGCCGTCAAGGCTTATGAATCATGGACTCAAAGGTTATGTCCCGGGCACGGTCACTGCATGATTATCTTAATCGCAGGGATGCTGGTTTTAGTCTGGTAGAACTGCTGGTAGTGACCGCCATATTGCTCGTTTTAGCATCTGCGGTGATGCCGTTGAGCCGTGTGACGGCCCAGAGAGAACGTGAGGCTGAATTACGTCGTGCCTTAAGAACCATGAGAACTGCGATAGATAATCATAAGGATGCTGTTGATCTAGGATTGATCGCTGGTGAAAACGTAGTTGCTGGGAGCCAGGGCTACCCAGCGACTTTAGATATTCTCGTCGAGGGGGTAGAGGTTCTGAACGACGCATCGGGCGAAAAATTGCGTTTTCTTAGGCGGATCCCACTTGATCCTATGACCCAAAGTAGAGAATGGGGGCTGCGCTCGTACCAGGATGAGCCAGGTTCAAGCCGCTGGAGTGGCGACAATGTCTACGATGTTTACTCACGGTCCGATGGGACCGCCTTAGATGGCACAATTTATAGCGAATGGTGAAGACCGAACGCCGCTTCCACTGTGATGCAGGTTGGACGCTTGTTGAGTTACTAGTTGTTTTGTCTCTTGTTGCCACTCTAGCTGGCATGGCAGTTGCTAGTTACGGAACTGCCATAACGAGATCAAGAGAGGCGGTGCTTAAGGAAGACCTGTTTCGAATGAGGGATGCCATTGACCAATATTTTGCTGACCGGAACGAGTATCCCCAAGGACTACAAAGCCTGGTGGTGGATGGTTACCTTCGAGCTATTCCGGAGGACCCATTCACTGGGTTAACAACGACGTGGCGGCCTGTTCTCTCTGCATATGACCCGAGCAACCCAGTGTTACCTGGAGTTTTCGATGTGTATAGTGGCTCTGAGAGAATAGCCCTTGATGGTTCTCTTTATGCGGAATGGTGATTTTTTGACGGAGGAATGTTTATCTGGTTGGAGTATCAGGAGCAGGGTTTAAGTTGCCGAATCTGCTAGTTGGCTGAGCGTTTGACTCCCTGTCCAGTTGACTTTCCCCAGGCAGGTATACAAAGAACCAATCGCTGTAACGGGACCGTTCGTTGTAGAGCCTCATCGAGGAATCAGAAGATCGGCTAACTACTCCGACAATGCCGGTTGTCGATGAAGTTCTGGGGATCTCACCTGATGGTAATTCACTGGCGTCACCGTTTGGGGGTCTTGATGAAGGTATCTGAAGCTGGGCCTCCCCCTGTCTAGGGCTTATACCTGTTGTAGCTTCAGTTAAAATTTCGAATGGTCCGAGGGTTATAGGATCAAGATAGGCGCGACGAAGGAATTTCTGGTCCACAAGGGCTTCTAGGCTTTCTGGGTAGGCGCCTGGGAATTGCCGTTGATAGAGCTCTATGGCTCTGATGTACTGTTCCCCGCGGAAAATAAGTTCTGTCTCTTTCTCTCGCTTGATGACAACTTGCCAATATGGGCCCAAACCGGTCGCTATGATTGCCATTGCGCCGATCGCTACTAAGAGACCAGCCATAGCATAGCCTTCAGCACCACTCCATTTGCATTCTAGGGAGCGGTCCCTGGGAGACTGCCACATGAGGGATATTCTAATCCCTTCAGGAAGGTGAGCTAAAGCATCCTTAATTTTTCTGGTTATCTGTCCCTCACCGAATGTAAAAGAACAGCGTTACCCTAGCTTGATTGAGTCGGAACGGTGGTAGAGAAAAAAACAACACGCTAAGGATGTTGCAAAGTAGGGTGCTGGGCCAGTCTTGGTGGGTAGTAGGAGCTCTCCTACACCAAGCAGCAGGCCGTAAAGGGCTAGGCAAGCTGCGAACCAAGCTGTAAAACGGGGCAAGAGATCTCTTACCTGGTGCTTGCCAACCTTTGCTGATACCTCTCTCCATCCTGCGCCAGATGGGTTTACTCGCTCGAAGAAATTCACAAGGGTGGATTCAGGTTCTGGTGATGTTAAATACGTGACGCTAAGCCAGCACACGGTGGACCAGCAAACTAGATACAGGAGAGTGTCTGGAAAAGTGGCTGCAGTAAAAAAAGAGATCCACACAAGGCCAAGCAATGGGGCGACCATAGCTGTGATTTCTGACCAGGCGTTTACCCTCCACCAATACCAGCGAAGAATCAATACGAGACCGATGCCCGCACCTGCCTCCAATATGAATTCCCAAGCCTGTCGCACTGTCTCGAGATAAAGGGTGATCACGACGCTGAAACCCATAATGATTAGCGTACTGAAACGTGCTGCGCGGACATAATGAGTTTCTGTCGCTCCGGAACAGATGAATCGAGCGTACAGATCGTTAATAAGGTAGGAGGCACCCCAATTTAGCTGGGTGGATACAGTTGACATATAGGCTGCAGCAAAGCCCCCAAGGACTAGACCTCGCCAACCTATGGGGACGTGGTCTCGAATGAGCATAGCGTAGCCTGCTTCATGGTCGGCGATGTCCGGATAAAGCAGAAGGGAGGCTAATGCAGCTAGGATCCAAGGCCACGGTCGTACGCAGTAGTGGCAGATAGTGAACCAAAGTGTTGCTAAAATTGCTTGACGCTCATCTTTGACCGCCATCATGCGTTGAGCCAAATAACCTCCTCCCCCTGGTTCTTGGCCTGGGTACCAAGTTGCCCACCATTGCACACCAAGATACGCCAGAAAAGTAGCTAGACTGATAGTGAAACGAGTCTCGGCGTTGGGACTGTCTTGTTCGAAGTATGGTAGTGGGCGAAGGATACTCTCCGGTAGTTGTGCGGCCACCCCTTGGAGGCCTCCAACTTCTGGAGTGCCGAGAGCAAATATCGCAACTGCCAGACTTCCCATTACGGCAAAGCCGAATTGCAACAGGTCCGTAAGGACTACACCGCCTAGACCCGAGATGGCCACGTAGACTGTAGTGAGCGCAAAGCCCGTGAAAACAGCGGTGAGTTGGTCCCAACCCAAGACAATTGAGAGTAGTTTGGCCATGGCGAGATTGACCCAGCCGATGACGACGCAGTTAATGAGAAGACCAAGGTAGACTGCCCGGAAGCCACGCAGCACAGCCGCATTCTTTCCGCTGTAGCGGAGCTCTATGAATTCAACATCTGTGACGACACCAGCCCGACGCCACAGACGTGCGAAAAAAAGGACGCTGAGCATGCTGCCAAGGGCGCCATTCCACCAGATCCAGTTACCTGCGATTCCCTCACGAGCCACTATGCCGGTTACAGCGAGAGGAGTGTCGGCTGCGAAAGTGGTGGCGACCATCGATGTGCCAGCGAGCCACCATGGGAGCTGGCGATCAGCAAGAAAGAAATGATGCAGGCTACGACCTGCGTGTTCGGCCCTCAAAAAAGCCACTGCAAAGGGAAAGAGGACAAACAGGAGAAGAACCCCCCAATCCAAGATACTTAACATTGCGATTCAACTGCCATGACGACCGCGTCATGGATGTTTGGCCTCAGTTGAAGAATAGCTTCATTGGTTCTGGTCGGGTGAACACGGTTTGTGAGGATGGCGACATAGAGGTCCTGGGCTTGATCAATCCAGAGTGAAGTTCCGGTGTATCCCGTGTGTCCGATGGCCTTAGGCGAAAATCGGTGTCCACATGATGAGGTGGGTACCATGGAGTCCCAACCAAGAGCTCGCGAACTTCCTGGTGTAGGGCTCTTCTGGATAAACCTGGCTAGGGTGGCTGGTTGTACAAGGAGGTCGTCACCTGAGAGAGTTTTTAAGACAGCACGTGCGAAACGACCTACAGCTCGGACTGTGCCAAAGAGACCTGCATGACCGGCAACACCGCCGAGGGCCCAACCATTTTCGTCATGGACCTCTCCACGGAGGAGCCGACCTCGCCAAGGGTCTACTTCGGTGGGAGCTATGCGTGGGTTCCAGATTGCGGGGGGGCGGAAGCGGAGGTCACCTAAAGTCAGGGTCTTTGCCACGGTATCAAATTGACCGCCGAGATCTTTCCCATGGCTGGCATCAGTGGCCAGGAATCCAAGCAATATGAAGCCTAGATCGCTGTAAACGGAACGGCTGCGAGGAGCATATTCAAGCGGAAGAGAACAAATTTGATGTTCGAATTCCTCCCTGCCGCGGCAGTCACGGTAGAAGGGTAGATGGGCGGTCAGGCCACTGGTATGTTCTAGGAGGTCCGCTACTGTTACTTCGGATTTTTCTGAGTCCCTCCAAGATGGTAGCCAAGACTTCAGCCGGTCATTAAGGCCAATCTTGCCGGTGTCTACCAGTTTCATCACGACCGTGGTTGTAGCTATTACCTTAGTTAGGGATGCGAGATCGAAGATGGTTTCAGGAGTGGCTGGCGGGGAGTTGACGTCATAGGTAAGGCGGCCGCAAGCATATTCCCAATAGACCCCTTTGGTATGTCCGACCTCTAGCGTGACGCAAGGCGTGACACCTGTAGCGGTGGCTTCTTTTAGTCGATTCGCGACGTCCTGAAATATGACTGAACTAGGGTTCATGGGAAAACAGTCTCGTCTGAATAAACTCTACGAACCTGCCGGCTAGGAAAGTGGATACAGCTCCAATAAGTACATACCATTGCCATGAGAAGTCAGAGAATAGACGGATCCAGGTCATCGTTAACGCACCAGAGCCGATGCCGGTGTAGGCTGCAAGGTTTCGTCGACTACCGCTCATGGTCAATAAAAACATGCCAAGAATTAAGCCGCTCGTAAATGAGGATATCCCGAGCACTTCATCTATGACCCGCTGGGAGAACCTTATGGCTGCACATGCTACTAGTAGCTGGACCAGGCCCCAAACTACGGTCGATCGCTTGGCAATCTTGAGGTAATCCTGTGCTTTCGGTGTCGAGCGAGTTGCTGGAATATAGAAGTCGACGATCGTAGCTGAGGCTGATGCGTTCAGAGAGGAAGATAAAGTGGACATGGCGGCGGCGATAACGGCTGCAACGAGGAGTCCCCGGAGGCCGTTGGGAAGCTGACTAACGATGAAAGCGGGAAATACCCGGTCTGGTGGCAGGCTGTCCTTGACTGACATTGAAGGAAGCCAATTGGGCGAGTAGTCTGTGTAAAAGACAAATAGCATTACGCCAATAAAGAGGAAGAGGAGGAACTGTACCAGAACTGCGAACCCGCTGAGGAGGAGAGCTTTCCTAGCGTCGGCTTGAGTTCGG
>CEUS01013365.1_pt1 | contig 17346 bp, 13 predicted proteins | sample 427031 | NCBI WGS metagenome assembly CEUS01 (sample SAMEA2622837, study PRJEB7988) | marine metagenome | biome: marine biome (ENVO:00000447); feature: marine epipelagic mixed layer (ENVO:xxxxxxxxx); material: "saline water (ENVO:00002010), including plankton (ENVO:xxxxxxxx)" | depth 140 m | reverse complement strand
TTCCGGTCGATTCGGACGCTGTGGTTCGGCCACGAAACCGCTCCGAAAAATGCCACTGCCAGCGGGCGTCACGAAACGCACTCCCGCTTTGCGTCTCATCATCGCTGGCCTGGCCGAACCGATCAATGGGCCATTGGTCCGGCCGGTCCGCGACAGCCGTGGCTTGTCACCGATCGGGACGGTGACTCATATTATGAGGGTTGTCCGGTCCGGTGGAGCTTCCGGCGACCTTCCGTCCCCACGAGCCCCACCGGCGCGTTCCTGTTGCGAGTGACCCGAAAGCGGTGGAGAGGGAACCGATGGTGGAAATGGTCGGCGGACACATGCCCCTGGCGAGAAACATCGCGGTGGTGGTCACCCTGCTGGCGGGAGTCCGCCTGCAGGCGGCTGACCCGGAAGTGCAGGTCGACTTCAACCGTGACATCCGTCCAATCCTCTCGACTCACTGCTTCCAGTGTCACGGACCTGACGCCGGAAAACGGCAGGGAGAGTTGAGGCTGGACACCCGCGACGGCGCGATGGCTCCCCGCAAGGGCCACAGGACAATCGTGGCAGGCCAGCCCGGTGACAGCGAACTTTTCCGCCGGATCACCGCCGAGTCGGCTGACGACCGTATGCCACCCGAAGAAGCCAAGAAACCACTGACCAAGTCCCAGGTCGAACTGATCAGCCGCTGGATCAAACAGGGCGCCAAGTGGAAGGAACACTGGGCCTGGATCACTCCGTCACGGCCCGCCCTCCCCTCGCCTCCGGACTATCTCGACTTCGTTCGCACTCCCGTCGACCGATTCCTGCTGGAACGTCATTACGCCGAGGGACTGATCCCCTCGTCGCCGGCCAACCGCGTGACACTGGTCCGCCGGGCGTTCCTCGATCTGCTCGGACTGCCGCCAACACCCGAACAGGTTGACGCCTTCGTCAACGACGCACGTCCCGGGGCATGGAAACGGCTCGTCGACCGACTGCTCACCTCACCGCATTACGGCGAACGGATGGCGATCTACTGGCTGGATGTCGTCCGTTACGCCGACAGCAACGGGTACCACTCCGACGAGGCCCGCCAGATCGCTCCCTACCGGGACTACGTGATCAAGTCGTTCAACAACAACCTCCGGTTCGACCGGTTCGTGACCGAGCAACTGGCCGGGGACCTGCTGCCGAAGGCCGACGCAACTCAGAAGGTCGCCTCGGGTTTCAACATGCTGCTGCAGACGACCAGCGAGGGCGGGGCCCAGGCCAAGGAGTACCTGGCGAAATACTCGGCCGACCGCGTTCGCAACACCAGCTCCATCTTCCTGGGAGTCACGCTCGGTTGTGCACAGTGTCACGATCACAAGTACGACCCGTTCACCATGAGCGACTTCTATCGCTTCGGTTCGTTCTTCGCTGACATCAAGGAGCGGGGCGTGGGGAACCCGCCGTCCTATCCCGTGCGGGTTGGAGCGATCGATGAATCGTTGAAGGCGGTGGAGACACGCATCGCCGGTTTGCAGAAGGCCCTGGTCACCACGACTCCCGAGTTGACCGCGGCACAGGCCAAGTGGGAGACAACCGCCGAAGCCGAGGCCAGGCAAAGCATCTCGCTTTCTCCATGGTCGATGATCGGCCCCTTCCCGGCGGCGAACTTCGAAGAGGCCCACGCCAAGGCATTTCCCCCCGAGAAGGAAGTGGACCTGAAGAAGGCCTACGACGGCCTGAAGTGGGTCGCCGCCGCCAAGTTCGTCGACGGCAAGCCCCACACGCTGGCCGGCCAGAACTGCGCCACTTACCTGTTCCGGACCATCACGACCAAGCAGCCTCGAAAACTGGTTGTCTCACTCGGCAGTGACGACAGTATCAAGCTGTGGCTCAATGGCTCGATCTCGTTCGAGAAGAAGATCCTGAGAGGCGTGGCCCCCGACCAGGACAAGGCCACGCTGGACCTCGTCGCCGGCGAGAACCGTCTGCTGATGAAGGTGGCCAATGGAGGCGGGGGATACGGGTTCTTCTTCCGCACCTTGCAGAGTTCTCTGCCGGCCCCGGTGCTGGCGGCTCTGAAGCTGCCCGCGGCCAAGCGCAACGCCGCCCAGAAGAAAACGATCGCCGACCACTATCGACAGATTGCCCCGGCCCTGAAGCCGGTTCGTGACAAGCTGGCGGCGGCCGGCAAGCAGAAGGCCGAACTCGAAAAACAGCTGCCCAGGACGCTGATGACCGTCTCGGTCAAGCCGCGGCCGATCCGTATCCTGCCACGGGGCAACTGGATGGATGATTCGGGACCGGTGGTCACCCCCGGCGTTCCCGGATTCCTGCCGGCCCTGGAAGTCGGCGACCGCCGAGCCAACCGGCTCGACCTGGCACGCTGGATCGTCCGTAAGGACAACCCGCTGACCGCCCGGGCCTTCGTCAACCGGTTGTGGAAGCTGTATTTCGGCCGAGGCCTCACCGCTCCGCTCGACGACCTCGGAGCCCAGGGTACCCGCCCGGTCCACCCCGAACTGCTCGACTGGCTGGCCGTCGAGTTCATCGAGAGCGGCTGGAACGTCAAGCACATGGTCCGGCTGATCGTCAACTCGGGAGCCTACCGCCAGAACTCCCTGGTCGGAGCGTCCCTGCGAGAACGGGATCCTTACAACCAGCTTCTGGCCCGCCAGTCGCGGTTCCGCCTGGACGCCGAGATCGTCCGCGACAACGCCCTGGCCGTCAGTGGCTTGCTGGTGACCCGGGTCGGCGGCCCCAGCGTCAAGCCGTATCAACCGGCCGGGTACTGGCGTCACATGAACTTCCCGGCCCGGACCTGGAAGTCCTCGGCCGGCAAATCGGTCTACCGCCGGGGACTCTACACCTGGTGGCAGCGAATGTTCCTGCATCCCAGCCTGCTGGCCTTCGACGCCCCCAGTCGTGAAGAGTGCACCGTCGAGCGACCACGCTCCAACACCCCGCAGCAGGCCCTGGTGCTGCTCAACGACCCGACCTACGTCGAAGCGGCGGCGGCATTGGCCGAGAGGATCATCGACTCGAAATCCGACGGCTTTTCCGGACGACTGGCCTGGGCGTTCCGACGGGTGCTCTCCAGGCAACCCCGCCCCGAAGAGGCCCGTGTCCTGAAGTCGGTCTTCGACCGGCACCTGGCCGACTACAAGGCCGATCCGGCATCAGCCGGGCGTGCACTCTCAGCCGGTCGGCTCAAGCCGCCCCAGAAAGCCACGGCCGAAGCTGTCGCCGAAAGAGCGGCCTGGATGTCGCTGGCTCGAATCCTGCTGAACCTCCACGAGACGATCAACCGGTCCTGAATGCCGGCACGACTCTCCGTTCCCCACCATCACGGTGACATGACAAGCATGACCAGCTCCACAAGCCGACCCGTGACGACTCCCGACCCGTTGCTCCCCGGCAACGCCGTGCCGCTGGCGCGTCGCTGTTTCCTGGGTCGATCGGCCCAGGGCATTGGCGGCCTGGCCCTGGCCACGATGCTCGGCGAACAACTCAACGCCACCGCAGCCGAGCCGGCGGTCCAGGTCACGAAGTGGCCCGGAGCCCTGAAGACGTTGCATTTTCCCGCCAAGACCAAGCGGGTGATCTTCCTGTGCATGGCTGGAGGAGCCAGCCACCTGGAGACCTGGGACCACAAGCCGAAGCTGGCCGAGATGAACGGCAAGCCGATGCCCGAGTCCTACACCAAGGGCCAGCCGATTGCCCAGCTGCAGGGAAAGAAACTGACCTGCCTGGCTCCGCAGCACGAGTTCAAGAAATACGGCAAAAGCGGGCAGAGCTTCTCGAGCATCTTCCCACACCTGGGAACCGTGGCCGACGAAATGTGCATCATCCGGTCGATGAAGACCGAGGCGATCAATCACGACCCGGCCCACACCTTCATGAACACCGGCACCACGATCAGTGGCCGCCCGTCGATGGGAGCCTGGCTGACCTACGGGCTGGGAGCCGAAACCGACAACCTGCCCGGATTCGTCGTGTTGACATCGGTCGGGGGCGGACAAAACCAGCCAATCGCCTCGCGGCAATGGCACAGTGGTTTTCTGCCCAGCCGGTTCCAGGGCGTGCACTTCCACTCCAAGGGCGACCCGGTTCTGTACGTCAAGAACCCGGACGGGGTCACCCGTGGCCGGCAACGGGACGTGATCACCGCCATCCAGAAGCTCAACCAGCTTCGCAACAACCTGGTCGAGGACCGCGAGATCTCCACCCGGATCAGCCAGTACGAACTGGCATTCCGAATGCAGGCCAGCGTTCCCAAGCTGATCGACATCTCCGATGAACCCAAGCACGTGCTGGATCTCTATGGCACCAAGGGTGGTGACGGATCGTTCGCCGCCAACTGCCTGCTCGCCCGTCGCCTGGCCGAACGCGGTGTCCGCTTCGTGCAGTTGTATCACCGGGGCTGGGACCACCACGGCAACATCAAGGCGGCAGCGGCCAAGACGGCCAAGCTGGTCGACCAGCCCGCGGCCGCGCTGCTGAAGGATCTCAAGCAGCGTGACATGCTCAAGGACACGCTGGTCGTGTGGGCCGGAGAATTTGGCCGCACCCCAATGGCCCAGGGAAGTGGCCGTGACCACCACATCAAGGGCTTCTCGATCTGGATGGCCGGAGGCGGCATCAAGGGCGGCACCTCCTATGGCAACACCGACGAACTGGGCTACAACGCCGTCGAGAACGTCGTCACCGTCCACGATGTGCACGCCACGATGCTGCGACTGCTGGGCATCGACCACGAGCAGTTGACCTTCCCGTTCCAGGGTCGGGACTTTCGCCTGACCGATGTGGCCGGTAACGTCATCAAGCCAATCCTCGCCTGAACCCGGATCCCTCGAAACTCCCATACCGAACACACCCCTCACCAAAGGATGCTCACCATGCTCAAGCGAATCCTCCCCCTGGCCCTGTTCGCAACGCTGCTCGTCGGAATCGGTCTCCAGGCCACCCGGAGCACCGCGGCCGAGAAGAAGGGGTTCGTTGCCCTGAAGAGTCTCAAGAAGGACTTCTTCGTCGCCGTCGGCGACGCCAAGAGCTGGAAGGTCAACGGCGACGTGATCGAGTGCAACGGAAAGCCCAACGGCTACATCTGCACCAAGAAGAGCTACTCGAACTACGAGCTGTCCTTCGAGTTCCGTTACCCGAAACAGAAGGGCAACAGCGGGGTCCTGAACTACATCGCCGGCAAGCACAAGGTCTGGCCGGCCTGCGTCGAGGTGCAGGGCCACTACGACAACCTGGCCATGATCTTCGCCATGGGCGGAGCCAAGGGGCCACGGAACAATGGCGACAAGGCCGCCCGTGAAAAGGCCCGCAAACCGCACACCGAATGGAACAAGTTGCACATCCTCTCCAAGGACGGTGTACTGACAGCCAAGCTCAACGGCGTGCTGATCGGCAAGGCCGGACCGTACATCGTCCGCAAGGGCCCGTTCGGACTGCAGTCCGAAGGTGCCCCGATCCACTTCCGCAAGATCATGATCAAGGAGCTGTAGGCTCCCGATCCACCCACTAGGGGTCGGATCCGCTACCGGCGGACCCGGCCCCTTTTTTGTGCCGTTTCCCGCAATGACGTGTCCCCATGCTCATCGGTTACATCAGTGACGAAAACCACTCCGCCCTCTGCGGGGCGGTCGTCGAATTCCGCCAAGGCGACCGCAGCTGGACGCTGACCTCCAGCCCCGCCGGTGCTCTCTACGGAGACCTGCCCGAGGGGGATTACGAGGCCATCGCCTGCTGTGCGGGATTCGGCTCCAAGCGAACACGAGTGACCGTCACCACCGATCACCCCCACCTGTTCCGCCTGCTCTCCGACGGGTTCCTGGGCTACATGTGGCCCAACTGGTGCCGATCCGGCGAGATGTCCGAGTACCGGGTCCATTCGGTCGACCAGTTCCGGCTCGACCTGTTCCGTTACGGTTGGAACAAGGAATTCATCACCAGCTACGGCTGGTGCGACGAGCACGGTCACCGGGCGATGATGCAGATCACTCCCGATGGGGATTACACCCGCAGCGGCGTCGGCTGGAACCAGACCGGCTACACCCTCGAGTTCCAGAAACACGGCCTGATCGCACCGGACCGCTCGGGACTCTACTTCCTGCACGCCACGACCATGGGCGGCCGCTTCACCAGCTTCCCCTGGATCGTCTCCCCCACCGCCCCCTCAGCCGACATCTGTGTCCTGGCTTCCACCATCACCTGGAACGCGTACAACAAGTTCGGGGGACGCAGCAACTACTTCAGCCAGGATGGCCTGACGGCCGAGCCGGTGGTCAATTCGCGGCAGGACCTGGGCCGCTACCTCCGCCCCGACACGTGGCCGTTTGAAGACACTGCGGCCCCGCTGTCCTTTGACCGGCCGGCACCGGCTTGCGTGGTCCCCGAGCCCGACACGATCACGTCTCCGATCCGGGGACGGATGGGATCGGCGCTGGCCCCCGGCGAATGGCGACTGCTGGGATGGATGGAGCGAGAGGGGTTCGAGTACGACCTGTACAGCGAAACCGAACTGCACTTCGACCGGGTGCCGCTCGAGTCGTACCGCGTGCTGGTGCTGAACACCCACCCCGAGTACTGGTCGCCGCAGATGTATCAGCGGGTCAAGAACTGGGTCCACAACGACGGCGGCCGGCTGATGTACCTGGCCGGATGCGGCCTGTATGCCGAAGTCGAGTTCCCCGACGAAGAGACGATGCTGTGTCGTCGTGAGGGAGAACACTCGTTGCGGGGCGAAAATGAAGCCCACCTGCTGGGGTTGGCCTATACCCACTCGGGCTTCCAGTCCGGTGCTCCCTACCGTGTGCTCGATGCCGACGACCCGGTGTTCGCCGGCACAGGGCTGGGAGACGGCGACCTGTTCGGCTACCGCAGTCTCCACGAACGCTGTCCGGGTGGTGCCTCGGGCCACGAACTCGACAAGATCAGCCCCGACTCGCCGGCCAACATCCGTCACCTGGCCAAGGGAACCAACCCGGGCGATTCGGGGGCCGACCTGGTGAGTTACGTCACCGAATCCGGCGGCCGGGTCTTTTCGGTCGGCTCGCTCTGCTGGACACTCTCGATCACCATCGACGACGGCGTCAGTGCCGTCACAGCCAACGCGTTGCGGGGCATGCTCGAATGAGTTCCGCAAGCCCTTCCTCACCCGACGAACGGGATGCACCGCGGCTGCGGGTCCCGTTGTATCTGCGGATCGTCGTACTGGTGATGGTGTCGCTGGCCTCCAGCAGCGCCTACCTGACTCGCCATTGCCTGGCAGTGGCCAACACGACGATCCAGGCGGAATTGAATCTCGACAGCGAAGATATGGGATACGTTTTCAGCCTGTTCGCCCTGGGCTACATGATCTTTCAGATCCCCGGTGGAGCGGTCGGCCTGCGGATCGGCACCCGCAATGCGCTGCCGTTGTTCAGCGTGTTGTGGTCAGCGATGACCGTCTGGACGTCCTTTGTCTTTTCGTTCTTCCCCCTGCTGCTCAGCCGGCTCGCTTTCGGACTGGCCCAGGCCGGACTGGTCCCTAACACCGCGCAGATCATCAAGGACTGGTTCCCGTCCCGGCTGCACGGTTCGGTCTCGGCGATGATCGGTGTGGCGATGTCGTTGGGCGGAGCGGCCACGTTCTGGCTGACCGGGGAACTGATGGAGAAAATGCACTGGCGATCAGTTTTCCAGGTCTACTCGCTGGTCGGAATCGTCTGGGCAATCGCTTTCTGGGTCGTCTTCCGCACCCGACCCGAGCAGCATCCGCTGGTCGACAGCGACGACGGCGGGGTTCCTCGACCGTTGGAGCTCACCTCCGACGAGCCGGTTTCTGCGGAACTGTCAGTCACCGCCCTGCCCGGCTTCGACGAGGACGAGTCACCTCCGGCTCCAAGCCTTTGGAAGCTGATCGCCCACGCATCCATCTTCTGGATGTGCGTCCAAGCCCCCTTCCGCGCTGCCGGGTACAACCTGTTTGTGACCTATTTCCCCGAGTTCCTGGAGCGGGGGCATGGAATGAGTGTCAGCAAGGCGGCCCAAATGGCCACGTGGCCGTTCATCGGCGTGATCGCCGGCGGGCTGGTGGGTGGTGTGGTGATCGACACCCTCCAGAAACTCACCGGCAACAGGACAATCAGCCGCAGCGGCTTCGCCGCTGTGAGCCTGACACTCACCACCATTCTGACGGTCGTGTCAGCCTATGCCCCGACACCGGGCCAGGTGGTTCTTTTGATCACCCTGGGATCCGCGTTCTCCGGAATGGCCAGTCCGGCGGTGTGGGCCGGACTGATCGACCTCGGCGGCAAACACGCTGCGGTCGTCTCGGGAGCCTCGAACATGATCGGTTGCCTGGCCGGTGTCGTCTTCACTCCGCTGGTGGGAATCCTGGTTGATCAGATCAAGGAAAACCAAATGGGTTGGGACGTGCTCATCCTGGTCCACGCTGGGTTCTACGCCTGTGCCGCGTTGGCCTTCATGTTCGTGAGAATTGGCGACCGCCCGGTGACCGACCTCCCAGGGAACTCCGACTGATGAAGATCACCAGTGTCACCGCGACACCGATTCACGTGCCGTTGATCCCCGAATTGACCACCAAGACGGCTCACGGCGAACACATCACCTCGCCTTATGTGATCGTGGAAATCGAGACCGACACCGGCCTGGTCGGTTTCGGAGAAGCCACCGTGGCTCCTCGCTGGAGCGGCGAAACCCGCACCGGTTGCCTGGCCGCGATCGACGAGTTGATCGGCCCCTCGATCCTCGGCATGGATCCGCGTCAGACCGAAGCCGTCTGGCAGCAGATCGACGGTGTGATCCGTTTCAATCCCTTCACCAAGGCGGCCGTCGAGATGGCCGTCTGGGACCTGGCCGGCAAGGCCGAGAATGCCCCGGTCTACGAACTGCTGGGGGGCAAGGTTCGCGAATCCGCCCCGATCAAGATGGTCGTGGGAGCTTTTCCGGTCGAGAAGGCCGTCAGCCTGGCGGGCCGGTTCCTGGACTGGGGCGTCAACACGCTGAAGGTCAAGGTGGGCCTGGAGGCCGACACCGACCTGGCCCGCTTCCGGGCCGTCCGTGAATTGGCCGGCCCCGACGTGCCGATCGGTTTCGACGCCAACTGCGGGTGGGACATCGACACGGCCGTGCAAATGATCGAAGCCCTTGACGAATTCGACGTCCTTTTCGCTGAACAGCCGATCCCCGCCGGAGACCCTCAGGCCATGGCATCGCTAAAAGAGCGAACGGACATTCCTATCATGGCCGACGAGAGCTGCTTCACCGTCGCCGACGCCGTACAACTGGTCCGCCACCAGGCAGCCGACATCCTGGCCGTTTACCCCGGCAAGCACGGTGGCCTGACCGAGATGCGGCGGATCACCCAGGTGGCCCGAGAGGCGGGGATCGTCTGCGCGATGGGCAGCAACCTGGAACTGGGCATCGCCACCGCCGCGATGCTGCACCTGGCGATGGCCGACGAGACGATCGACAGCGAAAGATACCCGGCCGACCTGATCGGCCCGCTGTATCACCAGGCCGACCTGATCACCGAGCCGCTGCCACTGGGCCCCGAGGTGGCCACCGTTCCGGATGGGCCGGGACTGGGCGTCGAACTCGATCGCGAGCAACTGGCCCGGTACCGGGAAGAGGCCCCCCCGGGCATCGATGCCATGCCGGGCTGACCCCCGCGAGTCACGCCACCTCAGCGTCTGCCGCAGCAGACTGTTGCCTGGCACTCCGCCGCTGCCGGGTCCTCATGTTGAGCACTTCGACAAACAGGGCGAACGCCATCGCGAAGTAGATGTAGCCTTTCTTGATGTGCATGCCCATCGCCTCGGCGGTCAACATCACGCCGATCAGGATCAGAAAGCTCAGGGCCAGCATCTTCACCGAAGGGTGTGCCTCGATGAACCCGCTGATCGCATCGGCACAAAACAGCATCACCCCCACGGCAATGATGATCGCCGCCACCATCACCTCGATCTCCTTGGCCATGCCAACCGCGGTGATCACCGAGTCCAGCGAGAAGACGATGTCCAGCAGCGCGACTTGGACCATCACGCTGGCGAAACTCACCGTTTTGGGCGTGTCTTGCTCAACCGACTCGCCGTCGATCGCATCGTGAACCTCGTGGACGCTCTTCCCGATCAGGAACAGGCCACCGGCAAACAGGATCAGGTCCTTGAGACTGATTTCGTTGACGGTGGCACTGAGAATCTCGGGGCCATCGGGGGATTTCGGATCGACCACCATTAGCCAATTTTCCGGAATGCCCAGGTCGGTCAGCGAGAACAGCCCACTGGCAAACACGCCGTCATCGTTGACCATCCAGTACAGCAGTCCCAGCAGCATGATCCGGGTGACCAACGCGGCAACCAACCCCAGACGACGCCCCAGCTTCTGCTGATCCTCCGGCAACCTGCTGCAGAGAATCGCTATGAAGACGACGTTGTCGATCCCCAGCACAATTTCCATGGAGGTCAATGTCAGTAATGCAATGGTGGCCTGAACCGGATCCATGAATCTCTCGCTACAACATGTCACGGTGGGCGATTTGTTCCCCGCCGATTGAACCGATACGATAGCGTGACGTCCGGTCCGGCGACCACCTTGAGACAGTCGGTGCCACAATCCTCTCCCGGCAAATCATGCAACAAGCACTCGCCTATCTCAACGGAGAACTGGTCCCCGGGGACCAGGCCGTTTTGCCGGTGTCCGACGCGGGCATTGTCCAGGGTGCGACGGTGTCAGAGACGATGCGGACCTTCGGACACCAGTTGTTTCGACTCGATGAGCACCTGGAGCGGTTCACCGATTCCCTGGCCATGGTCGGATTTGAACTCGACCTCGATTTCGCCGGTCTCTCGGGTGTCTGCCAGGACCTGGTCTCTCACAACAGCATCGCCATCGACACCGAAAACGACCTGGGGCTGGTGCTGTTTGCCACCGCCGGCTCCTACGCCACCTACTCGGGCAATGTGGCCGGTGCCACCGAAACCGTCCCAACGGTGTGTGCGCACACCTTTCCCCTGCCCTTCGAACTGTGGGACCAGATGCAGACCGAGGGCCTGCACCTGGTCACGTCCTCGGTCCACCAGTTGCCCGGTGCGTGCATCGACCCCTCGATCAAGCACCGCAGCCGCCTGCACTACTACCTGGCCGATCGTGAGGCCAAACGTATCGCCTCCGGAGCACGCGCCGTTCTTCTGGACGACCAGGGACGATTGACCGAAACCACCGCCGCCAGCCTGCTGCTAATCCGAGGCAACCGGATCCTGTCTCCTCCGGCGACCAGCGTGCTGCCAAGCATCAGCGTGGCGGTGATCGCCGAACTGGCTGGACAACTCGACCTCGAATTCATCGAACAGGACCTGCGCCCCGAGGATGTGGGACAGTCCGACGAGGCGGTGGTGGCCAGCACGCCATACTGCCTGGCACCGGTGACCCGGTTCAATGACCAACCGGTCGGAAGCGGCCGGCCCGGCCCGATCAGCGACCGATTGCTGGGGGCATGGGACCAGTTGGTCGGCCTCGACATTCGCAAACAGATCCGCGAGGGAGCCGAATCCCGCCGCGACGCACTGGTTCCAGTCGGAGAACATGGAGAACAGCAAGCATGACAACCACTCCGACCACCGAAGTCATCTCCGATGCCCAGACCACCGAGGAAAAATTCCTCCGCCAGATCATGGTGCGGTCGCAGATGAAGTCCTTCGCCGCAGACCCGCTGATCATGTCTCGTGCCGACGGGGTCCATTACTGGGATGTCAACGGCAAGCAGTACCTCGACGGACTCTCGGGCATCTACGTCGTCAGTGTCGGCCACAACAACCGGCGGGTGATCGAGGCGATCAAGCAGCAGTTCGACACCATGACCTTTTCGCCGGTCATGCACGGCACCAACCCGCTGGCGGTGCAACTGGCCAACAAGCTGGTCGAGGTGGCTCCCGACGACATGGGAGCAGCCAAGTTCTTCTCCGGTGGTTCGGAGACCACCGAGGCGGCCATCAAGATGGCCCGACAGTACCACCGCCTGAAGGGCAACGCCTCGAAGTTCAAGATCATCGGCCGTTACCACTCGTGGCACGGCTCGACGATGGGCTCGCTCTCGGCCGGTGGCCTGAAATCCCGCCGAGCGGTCAACGAACCGCTGGCCACCGGCTTCCTGCACGTCTTCCCCCCCACCTGTTACCGCTGTCCGTTCGACAAGCAGTGCCCGGACTGCGGTCTCACTTGTGCGTCGCTGGTCAACGACGTCATCGATCTCGAGGACCCCGAGACCGTCGCTGCAGTGATTGTCGAACCGATCGGCCACACCGGCGGGATCATCGATCCGCCCGAGGAGTACCTGCCACTGCTGCGGGAGTACTGTGACCGCCACGACGTGCTGTTGATCTTTGACGAGATCATCACCGGAGTCGGCCGTACCGGACAGATGTTTGCCGCCCAGACATTCGGCGTCACTCCCGACCTGCTGTGCCTCGGCAAGGGCCTCTCCGGCGGCTACGCACCGATCGCGGCCCTGCTGTGCCGGAAGCACATCGCCGAGACCTTCTGGGGCGATCCCGAATCGAACCCCGGGTTCGTCGAGGGACACACGTTCGAAGGCAACCCGATCTCCTCGGCCGCCGGACTGGCCACGCTCTCGGAAATTCTCGAACGCGATCTCTGCGCCAACGTCCGCACCCAGGGAGAACGTCTCAGGGCCGGGTTCGAGTCACTCAAGAAGCACGGGATCATTGGCGACATCCGCGGCAAAGGGCTGATGCAGTGCATCGAGCTGGTCAAGGACCCGGAAACCAAGGAGCAATTTGATCCACCGATCGGCCAGGCCATCGGCAAACGCGCCCTGGAGAACGGGCTGATCAGCCGCTTCGATCCTCACTGGATCGCACTGGGACCACCCCTGACGGTGACCGGCGAACAGATCGACGAGATGGTGGCGATCCTGGACCAGAGCATCACCGACGTGCTGAACGGATCGGACTGACGTGGACACCAACGACACCAAGCACGTGCTGGTCATCGGCACCGGCTCGATCGGCGAACGACACACGCGTTGCTTCCTGGCCACGGACCGATGTGACGTGTCGGTGTGCGAAATCAACGACGAGCTCCGTGCGGACATGGCCGACCGGTACCGTTTGTCCGGAACCTTCTCGGACCTCGACACGGCGCTACAACGGCCGCCCGACGTCGCGGTCATCTGCACGCCGGCCCATCTGCACGTCGCGATGGCCGTGAAACTCCTGGAAGCCGGCGTCGCCGTGCTGTGCGAGAAACCGCTCTCCACATCCCTGGAGAACACTGACCGGCTGGGCGAACTGGTTTCGGCCGAAGGCGCGAAGTTCTCGATGGCCTACGTCCTGCGGGCCCATCCCCTGTTCGCCGCCGTACGCCAGCAGGTTCTCTCGGGTGACTACGGCCGCCCCCTGGAAATCATCACCGTCTCGGGGCAACACTTTCCTCACTACCGACCCGCCTACCGGGAAATCTACTACACCGACCGGGCGACCGGGGGCGGAGTGATCCAGGACGGGCTGACGCACGTGGTGAATTTCGTCGAATGGGTGGTGGGACCGATGACGCGCGTCGCTGCTGACTGCGATCACCTGGCGCTTCCCGGAGTCGACATCGAGGACTCGGTCCATGTCGTCGCTCGTCACGGCGACGTGATGGTCAATTACTCGATGAACCAGCACCAGGCCCCCAACGACGGCGTGATGATGCTGATCTGCGAACGGGGCACCTTCCGGGTCGAAGCGAATCAGATGAGGTGGCAGGTGGTCACCGAGCCGGAAACTCCCTGGACGGTCCACCAGCTCGACCCGATCGAACGCGACGACACCTTCGTTCTCCAGGCCCACCGCTTCCTGGACTACGTGGCCGACCAGGAGGCCGAACCGTTGTGCCGGTTCGAAGAAGGCCTGCAGACGCTCAGGGGAAACCTGGCGATCATGCGAGCGGCCGATACGCAGACCTGGGTCGATGTCTAAGCAGCACCTGGCCAAGTCGGCTCAGCCGTCGGCTTCCAACCCCATCCCCTCGTGCTGCTGCGTGACCTGCTGCATGTACTGCTGGTGAGCCTCGGTGTTTCGCTCGGCTGACCCCGCGTAGTAGACCAGTGCGAAGGCACGACGGTGGCGGTCGGTCGTCCGGTTCGGATCGGCCCGATGAATCAGTTCGCCGTGGTGCACAGCCAGGTCACCCGGCTCGAGAAAGACCTGCACCTCCCGGGCCTCGTCTTCCTCGTTCCAGTCCGAGATGCCCTGCGAGAAACCCAACACCTGGGTTCGCGCGTGGGGCCTCAGCCCCTCCCGGTGCGTCCCGGTGCAGTATCTCAGGCATCCGTTCTCCGCATCCACCGGGTCCATTGCCAACCACATCGTCAACGGCGGCGGATCGAGATTGATGTAGAAATTGTCCTGGTGCGGCGGCGTGGGATGATCGGTCCCGGGCGGCTTGTTGAACCACTCGGGTTTCTGCGCCCGCACCGGTTCGCCCATCAACGCCTCGGCCAGGCTCACGAACGGTTCCCGTGTCCCGTATTCCACGAAGAACGGGTCGATCATGTGCTGCATCTGCTTGAGCGTCTCGGGCGACTTCCGGTCCTGGAAGAAAGCGTCCGAGTCGGGCAACGTGGGAACGACCTCGGCGACATACCGGTCGAGTTCTCCGGCCAGCTCGTCAAAGCCCTCCCCGGTAAAGAAGTCACGGACGACGACAAAACCGTCTCGGAGGTAATCCTCCCGGTATCGCGTGTACTCCTCGACTCCCGTCGCGGTGGCGACCGGTGTTGCATCGTCAATCATGAAACCAACCGCCTGAAAAATTCCTGTCGTTCCTGGGCCTCAAGCCGTTCGTCGATCCGACCATCTTCAATGGTCTCACCGATCAACGTGAAGACCTCTTTCGCCGCATCGGCAACCATGCCGATCTCCGTCTCACCCTGGGATTCGTTGAGATAGAACGACGTATACCCGTGATTGCCGCGTTTGGCCATCTCCTGCACGTACAGTGTCCCGATCTTGTTGTTCAGCGTCGGGTCCTCGACCGGAAACTCGAGGTGCGGATGGTAATCGATTCCGGTGCAGCGAATCGCCACTCCGACCTCCTCAGCCACGGCATTGAGCCGCTCCTTCAAAGCCGCTCCGTTCGTGGCGAGCGTCTCGGCGGTGTTGCGTTTCCTGAGCTCGGTGAGCGTTGTCACGGCCGCGGCCAGCCCGACGGCTTCACCCCAGTAGGTACTGGAAACGAACATCTGTTCGGCAGGAGCCATCACGTCGCGACGTCCGACCACCGCACCCATCGCGTAACCGTTGGAGATGGACTTGGCAAAGACCGCCATGTCGGGCTCGACGCCCAGCACCGGTTGGACGCCGGCATCGGAGGGACGGAATCCGGTCGACACCTCATCGAAAATCAGCACGGCACCGTGGTCGCGGCAGAGACTGGCGACCCCCTCGAGATACCCCTCGGGGGGCAAATCGGACCGCATCGGTTCCATCATCACGGCCGCCACTTCGCCGCGGTGTCGCTCGAGTCGTTCGGCCAATCCGTCCAGGTCTCCGTAAGGGAACGGGATCGCAGTGCCGGCCAGTTCGCTGGGCACACCGATCGGCTCGATGCCCGGGAAGAGGTGTTCGTCGAGATTGGCGTCGCTGGAATGGTTGGCCGCCTGGTACCAGTCGTGCCAGCCGTGGTATCCGCAAAAGAGAATCCTGTCGCGGCCGGTCGTGCCACGGGCGATCCGGGCAGCCACCGCACACGCATCTCCACCGCCACGGGCATAGCGAACCATCTCGGCGCACGGGATCCGTTCGACCAGCAGCTCGGCCAGTTCGAGTTCCAGTTCGTGAGTGATCGAAAAATTGGTCCCCTTGTCAATCTGGGCCTTGACCGCTTCGTCGACCACCGGATCGGCGTAGCCGAAGATGACCGAGCCAATCGCACTGACCCAGTCGATGTACTCGTTCCCGTCAACATCCCAGATCCGCGACCCCTTGCCCCTGGTGGCCACGACCGGGCTGACCCCCAGTGCGTAACGGGTGGGCCGACGGCTGATCAATTGTGTCCCTCCCGGGATCAATTCCAGCAGCCGCTCGTACATCTCCATCGAACGCGCCACACGGCCGCCGGTTTTTGCATCGGTTGTTGCCATCTCAAACTCCCGTTTCTACAACACGCCGTATTTTTCGTAGGCATCGGTTGCCTTCATGCCATCGCGGATCGCATCCCGCGTGATGTTCTCCGCATGCACCTTCTGCCAAGCCGCCTGGATGGCCTGCTCCTGGATCTCTGAGGGAACCACGACCACACCATCCACGTCGGCAATCACCAGGTCCCCCGGAGCAAACCGCACACCGTCGATTTCCACCGTCACGTCAATATCGACAACCCGCTGGCGATCCTTGCTGTCGTAAATGTTCCGGCTGCGAGCGAAGACGGGAAACCCCATCTCGGCCATCTGCCGGATATCCCGCACCGCACCATCGACAATCGCCCCCACGCACCCGGCATTGGTCGCGGCCGTCGAAAGCAACTCGCCCCAGATCCCGGATCGCTCGGAGCCCCCGGCCGCAGCAATCAACACGTCATCGGCCTGGCAGCCGTCGACGGCCAGCAGTTCGAGTTCGTAGGGGCTGGGATCGGCGTGGTACATGTCCCCCCACAGCGTGGTCTTGCAGCGACCGACCAGTGTGGTCTCGACCGTCAGCGGAGGCAGCGGCACGTTGGGAGACTGGTTGGTGTAACCCAACCCGTCCAGGGCATCGCAGACCACCGCCGCGTACAGCGACTCTCGCATCATCTCCAGCGTGATCGTCTCAGGAACCGCGTCGCTCATCATCACCACACTCACCGGGTCCGGAATCGACTCACTGGTTTCCCTCACCAGCGAGCAGCCTATAGTATGCCAAGCATCATGACTGAAACCATCGAACTGCAGCGAATTGAGATCACCGGAGCCTCCGACGGCCCCCACCTTTTGATCACCGGAGGCGTACACGGTGACGAGTTCGAGTCGATGACGTCGATCCGGCGTCTGGCCGGGGCCGTCAACGCGGAGGACCTCTCGGGAACCCTGACCCTGGTACCGGTGGTCAACGAGGCGGCCTTCCTCAACGGCAACCGCACGGCCGAAGACGGACTCGACCTCGCCCGTGTCTGTCCGGGCGACCCAGAGGGCAGCGTCACCCTGCGAACCGCCGTGTCACTCTCGGCGCTGATCGCATCGGCCGATTACTACATCGATCTCCATTCCGGTGGCATCGTGATGGACGTCTGGCCGATGTCCGGATACGGACTCAGCGACGATCCGGAACGGCTCGACATCCAGCGACGAATGGCTCGGGCCCTGAATCTCCCGGTCATCTGGGGCACCTGCGGCAATCTTGA
>CEUS01047188.1_pt1 | contig 17348 bp, 10 predicted proteins | sample 427031 | NCBI WGS metagenome assembly CEUS01 (sample SAMEA2622837, study PRJEB7988) | marine metagenome | biome: marine biome (ENVO:00000447); feature: marine epipelagic mixed layer (ENVO:xxxxxxxxx); material: "saline water (ENVO:00002010), including plankton (ENVO:xxxxxxxx)" | depth 140 m | reverse complement strand
CCGAAAGCCACACCATATAGAGCAACATTACATTCGGCCAAGGTCTCGAACGTGCTATACCAATCTATATCAAAGCGAGTAACCAACACTATGAGAAGTGATATGGCGATCATAATGGAAAACAGGCTGCTCTTCGATAAGAAACGTGAGCTTAGAGATAGGTTATTGATGTTAACGCCTTTCGATTATCATTGGTTAAGCCAGAGGGTTTTTTCGGGGAACTCCTGACCGTCTAGGGTAGATTTTAGGTGATTTTCTTACTTTTTTGTATAAAACTAAAGTAGATGGGTCTAGGATATCTTTGATGTATACCTCTTGCACACTGTTAAGTTCACCACCCAGTAGATCAGAAGCCTTGTTAGCCTGCATAATTTCGGACTCGATTCTTGTGGATTTATGGGCTATAAATAATCCTCCGACTCTCACAAGTGGTAGGGCCAATTCTAGTAAGGTGCCGAGTTGAGCCACAGCCCTGGATATTACTACATCGAAAGACTCTCTGTAGCCAGTATCGTTCGCTATTTGTTCTGCTCTATCAGGAACTATAGTCACATCATTAAGCCTAAGCTTCGAAGATATATATGTTAAGAAATTAGCCTTCTTCTTGATAGATTCAACAAGACATAGATCTATATTGGGATCGATTATCTTTAGGGGTATTCCTGGGAATCCTGCCCCGCTGCCTAGGTCTAATAAAGATAGCCTGTCCGGGTAGATATCTTTAATAAGATTGTATGAAGATATTGATTCTAGGAAATGCTTAGATTGAACTAGGTTTGTATCTTTTATTGAGGTTAGGTTTATATTCTCATTCCAAGCTAGCAATTCCTCTTGAAACAACTTGAATGTTTCAATTTGTTTTGTACTTAGACTTACCCCAAACTCCTTTGCTCCTTTTAGAAGTATCTCCAATTATCAGCGCTTCTTTCTTCTGGCATTGTGGTAAGACTTTGCATTAGATAATCTAATATAGTTCTATCTATCTGAATTATATTAGACTGCTACTGATGGCAGGTTTGACTGACCAGAGAGGTACTTATCTATGCCGTGAGCTACTTGCCTACCCTCGGCTATTGCCCATACTACAAGTGAAGCACCTCTAACAGAATCTCCACCAGCAAAAATCCCAGGGATACTAGTCATTCGGTCAGAATTTGTACTTATATTGCCGCGATCGTCCAAATCTATTCCTAGGTCCTTTATAAGCCCTTCATGTTCAGGGTGTATGAATCCCATTGCCAGTAGCACTAAATCGACTTCTATGGAAAATGCACTGTCAGGAATTTCACTCATTACAGGCCGGCCAGACTCATCTGGCTTACCCCATTCAACTCTCACTGCATCTAGCCTTTCGACTTTGCCTTGGCTACCAGAGAATCCTTTAGTCAATATGTTGTAGTCCCTTGAACCGCCTTCTTCATGTGCCGATGAGGTCCTAAGTATAAGTGGCCACTGAGGCCAGGGATTATTAGATCCTCTAGTTTCTGGTGGCTTTGGTAGAAGCTCCAGTTGGTAAACTATCTCTGCACCTTGTCTATGGGCAGTCCCCAGACAGTCTGCGCCAGTATCTCCTCCTCCGAGGATAACAACTCTCTTGCCTTCAGCGGATATAGATTCTGATGGGTCTATTTTGTGACCGGCTATTCGTCTGTTTTGTTGTGGAAGATAGTCCATTGCTAAATGGACTCCATATAAGTCCCTGCCTTCCACTGCTAATTCTCTTGGTTCACAGGCACCTATTGTAATACATATCGCATCAAATTCTTTATTAATGTCTTCGACTGATATATCTACTCCAACTTCGGTGTTTGGTTTGAAGATGACTCCCTCTTCGGCCATAAGGTCAACGCGTCTTTGAACGATATTCTTATCTAGTTTAAAATCTGGTATACCTAATCTCAAGAGTCCACCAATGTATTCATCTCTTTCGAATAAAGTTACCGTATGTCCGGCTCTATTTAGTTGTTGTGATGCTGCTAATCCTGCCGGTCCAGAACCTATGACGGCGACATTTTTCCCTGTCCTAGTTTTTGGTGGTTCTGGTTTTATCCAACCTTCTTCAAACCCTTTGTCTACTATTGCCTTCTCTATATATTCTATAGTTACAGGATCTTGATTTATAGAAAGGACACATGCTGGTTCGCATGGGGCTGGACATATTCTACCTGTGAATTCTGGGAAATTATTCGTTGAATGGAGTCTGACTAGAGCTGATTCCCATTGACCTGTGTAGACCAGATGGTTCCATTCTGGGATTAGGTTTCCGAGCGGGCATCCTGTGTGACAAAATGGTACGGCACAGTTCATACAACGGGCACCCTGATCCTTAATATCCTTCTCAGGCCACGTGTTGTATAGTTCTTTCGAATCCCTGAGTCTTTCAGCTATTGCGCGCTTCTCTGGAGTTCTCCTCTGGAATTCCATGAAACCTGTTGATTTACCCAATGCTCACCTTTCCTTCAGCTTTTCTCTCTTCTAATACCCTCTTATAGTCGTTGGGTATTATCTTAACAAATTTATCCTTCATTTTATTCCAAGATGCAAGTATGCTCTTTGCATTTGCACTATCTGTGTAGTCCTTGTGCTCTTGTATAAGTTTCTTAAGTATTATTTCGTCTTCTGCTGCTAGGTTCTCAAGTCCTACCATGTCCAGATTGCAACGACTCTCGAAGTCTCCAGATTCGTCAAATACGTATGATATACCACCACTCATACCTGCCGCGAAATTTCTACCAGTATCGCCGAGGACTACTACTGTTCCTCCTGTCATATATTCGCAGCAATGATCTCCAACTCCTTCAACGACTACACTGGCTCCACTGTTCCTTACCCCGAATCTTTCTCCAGCTAAGCCGTTTATAAATACTTTACCTCCTGTAGCACCATATAGCACTACGTTACCTACTATGGTAGTTTCTTCTGGAGTGAATGACGATTCTTGCGGAGGTCTTAATACTATTCTACCCCCAGACATGCCTTTTGCAAAATAATCGTTGGCGTCTCCTAACAAGTTTAACGTAACACCAGTTGTTAAGAATGCTCCAAAACTTTGGCCAGCTGAACCGCGGAATATGCATGTTATTGTGTCTTCAGGAAGGCCCTCATCCCCATGTTTTTCTGCAATCCTTCCGCTTAGCATCGCACCAACTACTCTGTTAGAGTTATTGATGGGCAGATCAATGGTTACCGGTGAACTATTCTCGATCGCTGTTTCAGACAATGATATGAGTTTATGGTCAAGAGAATTTTCTAGGCCGTGGTCCTGTTCGCTGTTGCAGAACCGGCTTGTTCCCTGTGGCACGTCAGGGAGGGTTAGCATTGGAGATAGATCCAATCCTTTCTCTTTCCAATGTTCTACTGCCATGTTTGGTTCTAACATATCCATTCTGCCAACCATTTCATTCACGGTCTTGAAACCAAGTTTTGCCATTATTTCTCTCAAATGCTCTGCGATGAAGTAGAAATAGTTTATTACATATTCTGGTTTACCCGCGAACTTCTTTCTGAGTTCTGGGTCTTGAGTTGCAATACCAACAGAGCAAGTGTTTAGGTGGCATTTCCTTAGCATTATGCAGCCGAGAGTTACCAGAGGGCCGGTTGCGAAACCAAATTCCTCTGCCCCAAGAAGGCATGCAATAGCCACATCTCTACCAGTTTTTAACTGGCCATCGGTTTGGACTACAATCCTTCCCCTGAGGTCGTTCATCAATAGTACCTGTTGAGTTTCTGCCAATCCCAGTTCCCATGGCAACCCAGCGTGTTTCACAGAAGATTCTGGAGAAGCTCCAGTTCCACCGCTGTCACCACTTATAAGTACGACGTCTGCGTGACCCTTGGAAACTCCAGCGGCGATTGTACCAACTCCTACTTCCGCGACTAATTTAACATGTATTCTCGCCTTGGGATTAACGTTTTTAAGATCATGTATTAGTTGAGCCAAATCTTCGATTGAGTATATATCGTGATGAGGCGGTGGAGAGATCAATTCTACTCCTGGTGTAGTATGTCTTATCTTACCAATATATTCGTCTACCTTATGTCCAGGCAATTGACCCCCCTCACCTGGTTTGGACCCTTGGGCCATCTTGATCTGTAGGTCCGTAGCATTTACAAGATAATTAGTTGTGACTCCAAATCTTCCTGAGGCCACTTGCTTAATAGCACTATTGCGAGAATCTCCGTTTGAATCTAAAGTGAACCTGACCGGATCCTCCCCACCTTCTCCAGTATTACTTTTGGCACCTATTCTATTGGCTGCTATTGCTAGAGTTTCATGAGCTTCTCGACTAATGGCTCCAAGTGATATAGCGCCTGTTGCAAATCTTTTTACTATTTCCGATACAGGTTCCACTTCATCTATAGATATCGGTTCTGTGTCAGACTTAAATTCCATTAACCCTCTTAGGGTCTTGGCTTGTCTATCTTGTTGATCTATAGCCGTAGCAAATTTTCGATATGTGTCGTAGTCATTAGTTCGAGTGGACTGTTGTAGTAGTGAAATTGACTCAGGATTGTACATGTGATATTCACCATCACGTCTCCACTGGTATATGCCACCTTGATCCAATTCTAGTGTTCCAAGTACAGGTGAGTGGATATAAGCAGATTCATGTCGTAATCTAGAATCAATTTCTATATGAGATATATCTATACCTCCTACTCTCGAAGGTGTCCATGTGAAGTATTTGTCGATTAAGTTCTGATTCAGCCCAATTGCTTCAAATATCTGAGCCCCTCGGTAACTTTGTACAGTTGAAATCCCCATCTTGGACATTATTTTCAATACCCCTTTACCTATTGCCTTGATAAAGTTTTTTTGACCTGTGTATACGTCCACGGCTCCGAGTAGAGTGCCGTCTGATATATTTTCATCCAATGTATCTAGGGCCAAGTATGGGTTTATTGCACCTGCTCCATATCCAATCAGTAGGGCAAAGTGCATTACTTCCCTGGGCTCCCCTGACTCTACCACTAACCCAACTTTGGTCCTCTTACCCTGTCTTATCAGGTGATGGTGAACTGCTGATGTTGCTAGAAGGCTAGGTATAGGAGCGAATCTATCGTTTACACCCAAGTCGGATAGGATGATTATGGTATTACCAGCGTCTACTGCGTCTGACGCATCGTCGCAAAGTTGCTTTACTGCAATCTCTAATGATCCGCTTCCAGAAGTTGTATCAAATAATGTACTACAGGTAGACACTTTCATAAGATTGTCAGGCATGTGTTTTATCTTATTAAGTTCATCGTTTGTGAGTATCGGTTGGTGTAATCTCAGCTGCTTGCAATGTTCAGGAGTTTCTTCGAACAGGTTTTGTTCTGAACCGATGAATGCTTCTAGTGACGTTACAAGTTCTTCTCTGATTGCATCCAATGGTGGGTTGGAAACCTGAGCAAATAGCTGCTTGAAGTAGTTGAACATCAATTGGGTCTTATCTGAGAGCACTGCCAGAGGCGTATCATTCCCCATAGACCCAATAGGCTCAGACCCGTTCAATGCCATAGGATCAAGAATTATTTGCATATCTTCTAGTGTATAGCCAAAGGTTTTCTGGAGGGCATTTAAATCCTTAGATTTACTCGTCGTAGTTGTGATATCTGGTAGGTCTTCTATGTTTAGACTGTTGGCCTTGAGCCATGTGCCATATGGTTGTTTGTTCGCTAATGTAGTCTTTAACTCTTCATCTTCGATTATTCTCGCCTCTTTGGTATCCAGTAAAAACATGCGTCCAGGCCTGATTCTGTCCTTTATAACTATATCTTCCGGAGGGATATCAAGTACGCCTACTTCTGATGCCATGACAAGTAAGTTATCTTTAGTTACTACGTATCTGAATGGGCGTAATCCGTTTCTATCGAGTACTACTCCTATACTAGTACCGTCAGTCGCAGCTATAAGTGCTGGTCCATCCCAAGGTTCCATAAGGCACGAATGATAATCGTAGAAATGTTTCTTTTCGAGAGGCATTTCCACATTTTCTCCAGTTGCCTCTGGTATCATCATCATTAGAGCATGTGGTAGAGACCTGCCTGTAGCTAATAATAATTCCAAGGTGTTGTCGAAAGAAGCGGTATCACTTGCACCTGGAGTAATTATGGGGAACAATTTATTTATATCGTCTCCGAAGAATTCGGATGAGAACATAGATTCTCTAGCTGTCATCCAATTTATATTCCCTCTTACGGTATTTATTTCTCCGTTATGACATACTAACCTGTATGGATGTGCTAGGCGCCATGATCCCATGGTATTAGTGCTAAATCTGGAGTGCACTATTGCAAATGCACTTGTCATCGCTAGATCGGATAAATCTGGGTAGAATCCCCTCAATTGGGTGCTAACAAGGAGTCCTTTATACACTATGCGGTTTGAAGAAAGGCTAGCTATATACAAATGGCTCTGGACTTCTTCAGATAGGTCGGCAGATCTATTTTCTATGACTTTTCTTATTATATAAAGCTTTCTTTCTAGGTCTGTCTCATTCGTGATATTATCGCTGCGGCGTATGAATACCTGTTTGATAGAAGGCTGAGAATTTCGAGCTATATATCCAATTTCCGAGTCGTTTGTTGGAACGTCTCTCCATCCGATCAGGTATTGTCCTTCTTCAGTGATGATATCTTCGATTAGTTTTATGCAAAGTGCTTGATCTTCAGATTTAGGCGGGAGGAAGACCATGCCTACGCCATATTTGTCTGCTTCGGGTAGGTCAATATTATACTTCTTGCATTCTCTCACGAAAAAATCATGAGGCTTTTGGATTAGTATACCTGCACCATCTCCAGTTAGAGGGTCACACCCGCAAGCTCCTCTGTGAGCCAGATTATCTAGTATTTCTAGGCCATTGTTTACTATTTGGTGTGTTCTATCCCCAGTGATATTAGCGGCCAGACCAACACCACAGGCGTCGTGTTCGAAATTAGGATCGTATAGGCCGTTTTTATGATAATTCAACAATTCATTCTCCCTTGGTGATGCTCTTTATTATGAGTAAGCTCCATTATAGATTGGGCAGGTATTTCTCCAGTTCATATTCAGTGACCTGTGCTCGATACATATCCCATTCTATTCTTTTGTTTCTTATGAAGCTTTCGAATATATGATCGCCTAAGGCCTTCCTGACAACAGTACTATTTTCAGCCAATGCTATGGCTTCAGATAGACTGCTAGGCAGAGTCTCAATACCTTTAGTCCTGCGTTGTTGATCTGTCATATCGTAGATATTCTCCTCAACCGGTTCAGGTACTGGATATCCATTTTCTATTCCTTCTAGGCCAGCAGTAAGCATTACTGAGAATGCAAGATATGGATTGCATGCCGGATCAGGTGCCCTGTATTCAAGCCTCACAGATTCTTCGCGCCCATTGTAAGCAGGAATTCTTATGAGATCAGATCTATTTATACTTGCCCAGGATATATATATCGGTGCTTCGTATCCTTGTACCAATCGTTTATACGAGTTTACCCATTGATTGGTAACTGCTGTAATCTCCTTTGCATGGTACATCAGTCCAGCTATATATGACTTGGCGATATCGGAGAGATGAAAAGGGCCATCAGCTTTAAAGAATGCGTTTTCATTTCCTTTGAAGAGAGACTGATGTACATGCATTCCACTGCCATTTATATTTGAAACTGGTTTTGGCATAAAGGTCGCATAGACTCCATGGCTAGCTGCTATTTCCTTTATTATGAGCCTATGAGTCATTACATTGTCTGCCATTGTTAGGGCGTCTGTGTATCGCAGGTCTATCTCATGTTGACTCGGGGAGACTTCGTGGTGACTGTATTCAACTGGTATCCCCATATCTTCCAATGTCAAAACTGATTCTCGCCTAAGATCTGTGGCCATGTCCGTAGGAGTTTGGTCAAAATACCCTCCGGAATCTAAGAATTTGGTAGAAGTTGCATCTTTGAAATAGAAGTATTCTAATTCCGGCCCAACATAAAATGTAAAGCCCATTTTTGCAGCTCTGTCCAAATTATTCTTGAGTATATATCGAGGGTCTCCAGGAAAGGGCTTTCCTTCAGGGGTGAGTATATCGCAGAACATTCTTGCCACAGCATTTTGGCGTGGCCGCCAAGGCAGTATACGGAACGTTGAAGGGTCGGGCATTGCTATCATATCGCTTTCATCTATGCGAGCGAATCCCTGAATAGAAGATCCATCGAAGCTTGCACCATGCTCTAAGGCGTCTTCTAATTCCTGGGCGTTTATAGCAAAGCCCTTCAGGGCTCCCAGAATATCCGTGAACCATAGCCTTATGAATTTTACATCATTTTCTCTGACTGTTCTTAGGACATATGATTTAGATTCATCCGTGTACTGCAAATCCTCACCTATTTAAGTGGCTGTATTAATAAGAAGACACACTATATGAGATTGTGAAGTTTGTGTCAATCTCAGCCATAAAAAGTAATTTTATCCTCTTAGGTGCCTAATTGTAAAGAAGCGGATATCCATAGTGTAGCTGCTTGTTATGGAAAAGCTAATAAAACGTAAGTATGTGGCTTCGAAAATACGGAAAGAGTCATATGTGGGCCATATATAACGATAATAATGCATATGGTTTTTGAGTGCGAATGTTGTCATTGTCCATTCTGCTATAAGGGACGGCCGGGCATTAAGCCCGGCCGTCCCTCGTGAGGCTAATTAGAAGCTGTTGGCTTATTTCTTTATAGCACCGCAGACGGTTTCGATTATTAATCGGGTAGATACGTATGGGTCTACGTTTGCATTTGGCCTTCTATCTTCAATATATCCTTTTTGGTCTCTAGCAACTTGCCATGGGATTCGGATAGAAGCTCCTCTGTCAGATACTCCATATGAGAAATCCTTATAGCTAGCGGTTTCGTGTTTTCCAGTAAGGCGCTGCTCAATGCCTGCTCCGTAGTTGGCAATGTGTTCAGCGGCATTCGTTCCCAGGGCCTCCGCTGCAGCAACACATGCTTCATAGTTTTCCCTCATTTGATTAGTAGAAAAGTTTGTGTGTGCCCCGGCTCCATTCCAGTCACCTTGTACTGGTTTAGCGTCTAAGGAGACTGTAACATCAAAATCCTCTGCTATCCTAGACAGTAGCCATCTTGCTATCCAAAGTTCATCAGCGACTTGAGGGGTGTTAATGGGTCCAATTTGGAATTCCCATTGACCAGGCATCACTTCTGCATTGATACCTGCTATATGTAGTCCGGCTGCTATACAGGCATCCATATGCTCTTCTACAATATCTCTACCGAAAATCACATCCGCCCCTACACCACAGTAGTAGTCACCTTGTGGGGCAGGGTAACCGTTGGACGGCCAGCCCAGAGGTGAGGATCCTTGGAAGAATGTGTATTCCTGTTCTATGCCAAACCATGTGTCTAGACTAGCAAACTTGTTAGACGCCGCTGCGCATGCTGCCCTAGTATTGGTTGGGTGTGGAGTCATATCGGTTAGCAGGGTTTCTGTCATTACTATAACGTTGTTACCGCCACGTATTGGATCTGGTACGGTTAGCACAGGATTGAGTACTACATCCGAATTATCTCCTGAGGCTTGTTGGGTACTGGATCCATCGAATCCCCATACTGGGGGAAGCTCGCCGTCAGCTATTACTTTTGTTTTTGACCTGAGCCTAGCTGAGGGAGTAGTACCATCTAACCATAAGTATTCTGCCTTGTACACCATTAGATCACCTCCATTTAAGTTCTATGTATTTTGGTAGTTTATCCATTAGCTTTTCTCCGCCCAGGTTATGCCTGTCCATATTTCTCATATGGGAATGTCGAACCCAGATTTATGGAGAGCTATCTCTAGTTATAATAACATCTCATCGGTAGTACGTCCGTGATGTGGTGTTACATATATGTTAAATCTATCCAGTATATATTCATATATTCAAATAAGAGACGGTAGGTAGACCCCTATTTTATTGGGTGATTGAATCGGTAACCAACGTTTCTTATCGTATCTATGAATATACTACCTTTGTTTTCTATCTTACTACGCAATCTTCTTATGTGTACATCCACCGTTCTAGTTCCGCCAAAATAATCATATCCCCAAACGCTGCTTAGAAGTGCCTCACGTGAGTAGACCCTGCCAGGGGTGTTCGCCATGAGGCAGAGTAACTGGAACTCTTTATATGTTAATATCACTTTATCACCGGATATCGTAACTTCATAGCTGTCCAGGTCTATTCTCATAGACCCTACTCTTATAATGCTAGACTCATTTACGCTTGTTTGTCTGGAAATTAATCTTTGAATACGAGTCTTGAATTCTCTCTGAGTGAATGGGCAAAATATAAAGTCCGAAAGATTTAGAGACGTTATCAAATCCAGATCAAAGTCTTCGGGTAATATTCCTAGCACTGGGATCTGATATTCGTAACATTTCTGAATAATAGCTGTGCATTGATATGCCCAGAAAGCTCCCAAATCTATAACTACCAGCGATGGACGGTTATTATCGATAGATATATCTACAGAGTTGGCGTCATCAGAGAATTCAAGCATTAATCCATCCCCTTCCGGGTTTTCTAGATTAATCCTTCTATCTTTGGGGGCTAATAGGGTTATCTGTCTTAAGGAGTTCATATTACGGTATCCCACTCCCGTTGAGTTCTTTTTGAGTCCATAATATTACTGAAAAGTATGGTTGTATTTCAAGTCACCCGTCAATTTGAGAGTAAAGCTACCAAGCTTCTCTTCTTATATTACTCTGTAAAACCCCTAGATCAATTAGATTAGATTCAACATATTCTTGCATTGCATCAGGACCGCTTATCAGGAATAGATGCGAATTGTCAGAAGTGAAACCGGAAAGTAGTGATTTATCTATTCTACCTGTCCTTCCATTCCACTTACTCATGCTTTGATCAGGTTGAGTTATAGTAAATATTGATTCGACATTAGGATTCAGTTTTGAGATTTGAGATATTTCTTTCTTGAATATCAGCTCTGATGGGATCTTAGCACTGTGTATTAGTACAATGGGCAAAGTTGGGTTCGTCTTGTTTATGTATTTTGTCATGCTAATGAATGGAGTTATACCTATCCCACCTGCTATTAGTACAACAGGCTTCTTATTGTCTTTGTCGTAGTAGAAATCGCCGCCGGGGCCTTGCAATTGGAATACATCTCCGATATTTGTTTTATCGTGGAGTTGTATCGTTGCGAGTGCACCATCGATTTTCTTAACAGCAATACTGATATTATTATTGTTATCTATAGGCGACGAAGTTATAGAATATCCGCCTACCACAATGCCGGTAGGTGTATCCACAAAAAGGTCTATATACTGACCTGGGAAAAAGTCGAAATTAGGACCACTCAATGACATGCCGAAAGATTTTACCGATGGGGATTCATCGACTATTGAAGTTATTGTTGCTTCATAGCTTTGATAATCCATATTAACTTATGCCTGTTATCCATAGATCTATGCATGGAGCGACGAAGATTAGAAGCAGGAAAGGAAAAGCCGATACTCTGAAAGCTCTATATGCAGCATCCTTGTCTTTGGATTGCATCATATTGAAAGTCGCCCAAACCATCATAGAGCATCCAATCAGTGAGCATATTAGGTAGACTGTTCCAAATTCCCCAGCTACGTATAAGAGCATACATGTAGCAAACAGGATTATTGATAGTATTAGCGATACTTTAGCAGTCAAATCCACGCCTTGGTTGAGTGGGAATATATCTACGCCAGCACTAAGGTAGTCATCTCTAGCAGCTATCATAAGGTTCCATACATGGATTGGTAGCCAGAGTAATATTATGAGACATAGGAGTAATATCGTCGGACTTACATCAGGGTTTATGGCGAACCATCCTACTATCAGTGGACCGCAAGAAGATAGTATTCCCAGGAAGTGGGTCGCCCATGTTTTACGGAACATTAGCCCTGCCGTCACTCCTGATATGCCGGCTATGAATGCATACGGGTGTAGGTATAATGCCAGTGCTAGTCCAATTATCACTAAGCTGCCTGCCCATATAAGAGCTTTTTCAGGAGTGATAAGTCCAGATGGTATAACCCTATGACGGGTTCTCTTCATCATCGCATCTACATTCCTATCGAGATAGTTAGTTAGACCGTTGGTTCCACCACTTCCAATTATTATAGTTACCGCTGCTAGTAAGAATCTGTCCATGGGCGGGGATCCCTCCCCTGCAATGATCGCTGTGCATAATCCTATAATAGCGAGCAGCAACGTCTCTCTGGGTTTAAGTAGCCTTATATATATCACAGCAGTATTCATATATTATTCCAGACTCCTGTTCATGTACGGAGTGAGTATACGGTCTCTTTCACCAGCTCTTCAGGTACATTAGTATGTATAGAAGTTTTGCTAATATCTTCAAGTAGTACCCAGCTTATTTTCTTCGAAGTAACTTTCTTGTCAAGTCGGATCGCTTTGAGTATATCTTCTGGGTCTATATTATTGTAGGTGACAGGCAGGTTGAAGTTTTGCAAGACTGATCTTTGCCTATCCAAAATACTTTGTGATAGTAGTCCCATATGGTAGCTTATCATGGCTGCTCCCATCATCCCGATTGATACGGCTTCACCGTGCAAAAGCGTCCCGTATTGGGATGCTGCCTCTAGTCCATGACCTATAGTATGACCATAATTTAGTATCATCCTTTTTCCAGTGATCTCCCGTTCATCTTGCTCGATCACTCTAGCTTTGATTTCCATGCTTCTGCTGATTATATCTTCGGATATATCTGGATCTAGCGAGTTTATATCTTGAGCTTTAGTTTCGAATAGATGGAACAGATCTCTGTCTAAGATTAATCCATGTTTGATGGCCTCAGCCCAGCCAGATGCGAGCTCTCTATCAGAAAGTGTTTTGAGTGTTTCTAAATCAGCGAGAACTGCTATAGGTTGGTGAAAAGCCCCAACTAAATTCTTACCTTGGGGAAGGTTCACTGCTGTTTTCCCACCAATAGATGCGTCTACCATAGCAGCTAGTGATGTCGGGACTTGTATAACTTTCACTCCTCGCAGGAATGTAGAAGCTACAAAACCGGTGAGATCTCCTATTACACCTCCACCAAACGCTAACAAGATGCTAGATCGTTCCGCTTTATTCTCAGTTAGCCAGTTGTATATTTCTTGGGCTTTGTTAATCGTCTTATTTTGCTCTCCAGATGGAACCAAGAATGTCTTTACATCAATATTGGATATTGACAGAGAGTTCAACAGAGTAACTAGATGTGTATCTTTTAGGACTTCGTCTGATATGACAAAAACTTGACCTGATAGTTGAGGGGTGTCTAAAAATTCTGATGCCTGACATAGAATTCCGTTACCGACGAAAACGGGATATGACAGAGATTCAGTAGATACTTTGAACGAAGGTTTCTTTGAGGAGTGATTATAGCGCTCCTCGTATTCTGAAGAGTCCCTGTTGATCTCCCATGCTCTTACTACTTCTCTTGCAACTTCTAAGGGCGTTAGGTTATCTGTATGGATAGTCCAGTCAGCCATTGAATATTTGTACTGTCTTTGGGATTTGAGTCGAGGTATATTCTGATTCGTATCTCCCTGTGCTAGAAGCGGCCTACTACTACTCTTGTCGTTTAGTTGATGGCTAATCCTAGTGTTTATCGTCTCAGCCTTTGCCTCTAAGCATATTATGAATCCAGTTTTTCTCATATTATAGAGGTTCTCTTCGTCAATTATGGCCCCACCACCTGTAGAGATAACAGATTCAGAAAATTTCAAAGTTTCTGCAATAACACTTTTTTCGAGTCTACGAAACTCAGCTTCTCCGCGTTTTTCGAATATGTCAGGTATAGCCATTGAGGCTCTTTTCTCTATTTCCTGATCTGTGTCCAAGAAGGTCCAATTCATGATTTGGGAGACAATATATCCCACATCGGATTTTCCGGTTCCAGAGAAGCCAGTAAGTATTATATTGTTTCTCATGATGTTAAACCTTCATCTCAGAGTATATAATTTGTATCGTCTAATAGGATATACACGGAATCTCTTTGTAAATTAGATTCTAGCACTCGGGAAGTTTCCGAGGGAATATTTCGCTAGTTTACCTTGAATAGGGTGTATAAGCCAAATCATTCACCCATATAACGGCATTCTATATTAATACTAACTCTAGCTTTGGACGAATGGAGGAGAAATTGAAAGCGGTGTATATAACTGAATTTGGAGGCATTGATAAGCTTGTGTATGGAGATATGCCTGATCCTCAACCGGAAAGTAATGAGGTGATCATAAATGTAAAAGCTAGTGCGCTCAATCATCTTGATCTTGGTGTCAGAAGCGGTAGGGGCAGAGTCCCAGGAAATTTCCCTAGGATATTGGGTTGTGACATGTCCGGCGAAATTGTAGGTTTTGGTAAAGAGGTTTCTGGGTTTAAGACTGGAGACAGAGTTTTGGTTGACAATAGGGTTAAATGCGATAAATGTAGATATTGTATTTTGGGCGAAGATCAATTTTGCAGCAATCAGATGAGGATAGGTGTAGATTTAGATGGAGGGCACGCAGAATTTTGTGTTGTACCTGCTGTAAATGTCCATAAGATATCAGATGATATTGGGTTCGAAGAAGCTGCAGCTATGCCTCTTGCTTTCCATACCGCTTGGCAATGCGTAGTTGTAAAAGGTGATCTAAAACCCTGGGAAACAATTTTAATTCAAGCTGGTGGTAGTGGGGTTGGTAGCGCTGCAATACAGATTGCTAAACGGATAGGGGCGAAAATTATAACTACTGCTAGTACGGATGAAAAAATTGATCAGGCGATTCGATTAGGAGCTCACTATGGGATTAACTACACTACTAATCCAGATTTTAGTAATTCAGTGAGGGATATGAATAGCGGTAGATTGGTAGATATGATTTTGGATGTGGTAGGAGCCGCAGTTTGGCAACAAAATCTCCTTAGTCTTAAGGCTGGAGGAAGATTGGTTATAACTGGGACAACCTCTGGCTCTAGTGCAGATATAGATTTATCTTTGTTGTCGGGTAGGCCTTTAACCCTGATGGGAAGTGGAGGTCGAACTAGACGCTCGTTTGTAGACATGATGGAAGTTATAAATAGAGGCGAACTCCATGGAGTGGTCGGAGCAGTATTTAGCTTAGATAAAGTTGGTGAGGCTCATGAGTTGATGGAGTCCAGAAAATTTTCAGGAAAGATAGTTATTACAGGATCTTGATTCTATATTGAAATAGGGTTATACATGTATTGACTTAGTATATACCATGTGTGATAATCCTATGATGCTAATAGGGGGTGCAAGAAGCTGAAGACCTGATACAAATATTAGTTCTAGAACTGATTGCATTCTCGATGGCGGCTGAGAGCACTCGGTCGCCATTCTTGTTCTTTAAAAACTTAATAGAGAGATTAACGGGCTTGTATATGTGGATCAAGTTACTACAAGCTCATGGTGGATGCCTTGGCGCAAAGGGCCGATGAAGGGCGTGGTAAGACTGCGAAAAGCCTCGGATAGCTGTCTAGCAAGCATAACCGGGGATTCCCGAATGGGGAAACCTATCCCGATGAACTCGGGATAGCTCTAACCTAACCCTTAAGTTAGAGCGGGTAAGCGAGGGAACTGAAACATCTAAGTACCTCGAGGAATAGAAATCAACCGAGATTCCCTAAGTAGTGGCGAACGAACGGGGAAGAGCCCAAACCTTATAGGCTTAGTGGACTGAGGTCCTATGTCTATAGGGTGTTTTAAGGCGTGTCTGGGAGAGCCTCAGCAATCCCGAGGAGTAAGAAACCGTTTCTCTAGTCGAAGGTCCCTGGAAAGGGTAACCGTAGAAGGTGAAAGTCCTGTAGGCGAAAGAGAAATGGCTCCTGATGCGACCTTGAGTACCGCGGGACACGTGGAATCCCGTGGGAATATGGGGGGACCACCCTCCAAGGCTAAATACCCTTTGCGACCGATAGTGAACCAGTACCGTGAGGGAAAGGTGAAAAGAACCCCGGGAGGGGAGTGAAATAGACCTGAAACCATGAGCTTACATACGGTCGGAGCCTCGACATGATCGGGGTGACGGCGTGCCTATTGAAGAATGAGCCGACGAGTTAATCTTCGCGGCAAGGTTAAGTTCCTTAAGGAACGGAGCCGTAGCGAAAGCGAGTCTGAATAGGGCGATACAGTCGCGGGGATTAGACCCGAAACCGGGTGAGCTACCCATGGCCAGGGTGAAGCTAGGATAATATCCTGGTGAAGGCCCGAACCCATGGACGTTGCAAAGTCTTGGGATGAGTTGTGGGTAGAGGTGAAATGCCAAACGAACTCGGAGATAGCTGGTTCTCCCCGAAATGCATTGAGGTGCAGCCTTGGGGGTGAATGATGGAGGTAGGGCTCTGGATGGGCTAGGGGGCGCGAGCTTACCAAACCCAACCAAACCACCAATGCCATTATATCTAAACCTCAGGAGTGAGACTGTGGGGGATAAGCTCCATAGTCGAAAGGGAAACAGCCCAGATCACCGGCTAAGGCCCCTAAGTGTGGACTAAGTGGTAAAGGAAGTTGAATCGCTCAGACAGCCAGGAGGTTGGCTTAGAAGCAGCCACCCTTTAAAGAGTGCGTAATAGCTCACTGGTCGAGGGATTCTGCGCCGAAAATTTAACGGGGCTAAAGTCCACCGCCGAAGCCGTGGCTGCAGTTCTTATGAACTGCGGGGTAGGGGAGCGTTCCTCGGGCGCTGAAGGTATACCGTGAGGTGTGCTGGAGCGCGGGGAAGTGAGAATGTCGGCATGAGTAGCGTCAATCCATGTGAGAATCATGGACACCGAAAGCCTAAGGTTTCCTACGCAACGTTGTTCGGCGTAGGGTTAGTCGGGCCTAAGCGTAAGCCGAAAGGCCCATGCGATGGACAACAGGTCAATATTCCTGTACCACCTTTATGCGTTTTATGCAAAGGGGGGACGCGGAAAGGTAGGCGGAGCATGCCCATTGGACATGGTGTGTCTTCCTTTGAAGGCCATGCCGGGATAGGAAAATCCGTTCCGGCGTTACGAGCTGAGGGAGGAGGGAACTGCTAGGTTTACCTAGCGGAATTCCGTTGAACCTATACCGCCAAGAAAATCCTCGTTGTGAGTATAAGGGTGACCGTACCGCAAACCGACACTGGTAGGCAGGGGTGAGAGCCCCAAGGTGTTCGAGAGAACCTTCGTTAAGGAACTCGGCAATCTAACCCCGTAACTTAGGGAAAAGGGGTGCCCTGAGGGTGTAGGGACTTGCTCCCAAAGCCTTTTGGGGCCGCAGCTAAAGGGGCCAAGCGACTGTTTAACAAAAACACAGGTCTCTGCTAAATCGTAAGATGATGTATAGGGGCTGACGCCTGCCCAGTGCCGGAAGGTTAAGGGGA
>CEUS01282763.1_pt1 | contig 17350 bp, 13 predicted proteins | sample 427031 | NCBI WGS metagenome assembly CEUS01 (sample SAMEA2622837, study PRJEB7988) | marine metagenome | biome: marine biome (ENVO:00000447); feature: marine epipelagic mixed layer (ENVO:xxxxxxxxx); material: "saline water (ENVO:00002010), including plankton (ENVO:xxxxxxxx)" | depth 140 m | reverse complement strand
TAGGCGCCCCTCCAGGTTACGTCGGATACACCGACTCATCAATACTGATCGATGCAGTTGAGCGAGATCCATATAGCATCATCATGTTTGACAACATAGACAAGGCGCATCCCTCTGTAGTCAACACACTAATGCAAATACTAGATAACGGACATATCACTGATCCCTCTGGCCGGCTTATAGATTTCTCTCACGCGACTGTGATCATGTCGTGCAACACAGATACAGTTTCAGAACACAATATTGGCTTCTCAGGAATCCAGAATGAGGGCCAAACGATAGAAATTCTAGATAGCCAGATCCTGTCTGCGGCACGCAAGAAATTCCCTGCCGAATTCCTGAACAGACTTAATCATTTAATAATCTTCAATCCTCTGTCAGAGGAGCATTTCCGTGAGATTGGTAGACGCATATTAGGTAATCTTGTTCAGAGAATGGCAGACCGAAACATTGATCTAATCATTTCTAGCGAGGCATTGGAATTCATCGTTGCTAAAACAGTAGCAGCAGGGGACGGGGCTCGACCCCTGATTCGAATGGTAGAGAATGATCTCGAAGATTTGTTATCAACTACCGCTATCGATGGACTTAAAGAAGGAAGCAGCCTCAAAATATCCGCGGCAGAGGGCGAATTTACAATTTCAACAAATCATTCTCATGTACAAGAACATAATTGACAATATGGTTATGGTTGCAGATGCCGATCGATGAGGACGGCCCCTCGTTTTCTCTAACTGTCATCAGTCGATACGTCAATCATTTCTACACTCCACAAACCACAAATTTGATTCCGAATCTATCGTGTTGCAGACAATCTAGTCATTTCTCTTGACATACAAGTGATGTGAGAGAGGATAATCAGTTACTTGAATAGACAGTGTGTAGTGAAGTGCGCAGAAAGAACAACCTTGAGGGGTATCTGTGCCAATATTGTTCAGTGTTGTCCAGGGAGCATGAAGTATCTTATTGATACTCCGCAGTTATCTCTCCAGGAGGATCTTACTTATGCAATTCTTTAAGGGGACAAAAAAACCCTCTCACGCCATTTCTGACCTGTGGATAACGTGCACCAGTTGTAACCGAATGATCTATCGACGGGAGCACGAAGACAACTTGAAGGTCTGTGGCAAATGCGGGCACCATGGGCGGCTTACCGCATCGGAAAGATTAGAGTTGCTAATAGATGATTTATCGAAATTCGAAGAGATAGCACCCGAAATGAGGTCTGAAGATCCTTTGGGGTTCTCTCGTGATGGGCTGGATTATCCTGATCATTTGAAACGATATAAGAGCAGCACAGGGCTGGAAGACGCTGCCGTAGCAGGCACTGGTTTTATCGACGGCCGACACGTTTCACTCGTAGTTATCGACTTCCGCTTCCTAGGAGCTTCTATGGGAGCTGTGATGGGGGAAAAGGTAACTCTCGCAGTAGAGAAGGCGTCGCTGGAAGGTGTGCCCTTAATCATAGTTCCATGTTCAGGAGGGGCTCGCATGCAAGAAGGGATGATTTCCCTCATGCAAATGGCCAAGACTGTAGCGGCAATTCGTAATTTTCATGATCAAGGGGGACTTTACATAGCGATCTTGACTGACCCCACCCTAGCAGGAGTAACAGCCAGCTTTGCGTCACTTGCAGATGTGCTCATCGCCGAACCCGGAGCTACCATAGGATTCACAGGTCGACGACTGATCGAACAAATCGTCAAGCAAAAGCTCCCCAAAGACGCTCAAAGTGCAGAATTCATGTTGTGTCACGGCATGATAGATCTGGTAGTTCAAAGAAACGTGCTCCGCGACACACTAATTAATACCCTTGATCTCTTAGCCGGTCCCACTGCACCTAAAAATTCTCAAGCCCACACCTCGCTACCTGAAACTGTCCAACAATGAAACCACAAAAACCGACAACTCTGGATTTTGAAAAGAAGCTTGATCAACTTCGAGCATCTATCGAGAAAGTTCAATCTAATGCCACTTCACAAGATCAAGTATCAAAAATCGAAGAACTCAAATTTGAGCTCGAAGCCCAAACGGCAGAAGTATATGCAACACTATCACCATGGCAGAGGGTTCAAGTAGCGCGCCACCCAGATCGACCACACACACAAGATTACATAGACATGTGCTTCAGTAATTTCATTGAGCTTCACGGAGACCGTTATTACGGAGACGATCAGGCAATTGTAGGTGGACCGGCAAAACTAGGAAATCACAGGGTGATGGTAATAGGACATCAGAAGGGACGAGACACCCAAGAAAACGTTAGGCGGAACTTTGGGATGGCCAGCCCAGAAGGATTCCGCAAAGCACGCCGCCTAATGAAACTCGCCGAAAAATTTAAACTACCGTTAATCACGTTCCTCGATATCCCGGGAGCGAGCCCTGTCTTAGAAGCGGAAGAGAGAGGGCAAGCATGGGCTATAGCGGAAAACCTTATGGAAATGGCAGGGCTAAAAACACCTTTCATTACGACTGTAATTGGTGAAGGAGGTAGTGGTGGCGCCCTAGCTTTAGGAATGGCAGATCGAGTACTTATGCAAGAATACTCCGTATATTCTGTGGCGTCACCCGAGGGTGCAGCTAGCATAGTCTGGCGTGACCATAAGTTTGCTCCTCGAGCTGCCGAAGCCCTCAAATTGACTCCCTCAGACTTACTGAAGCTTGGTGTAATAGACCGGATCATTGCAGAACCTACAGGAGCAGCACATCGTAACTATCTAGACGCTGCTCGCTTACTCAAAGAGACATTGACCGAAGAATTGGATAGCTTGCGCTCTAGGTCCGTTGAAAACTTAATTCAGAGCCGTAATGCAAAATTCCGCTCTATCGGGACTCCTACATCGAATCCATCAGGATTGGCCGAAGATAGCGTGGTTTCATAACCGGGGGGCGGACTTATACTGGCGCACAGCTACTACAATCAAAAGAGCGCACGTGCAATCTCGAATAATTCAAGGTCTACCTTTCTATTGGACGCTACAGCATCACTAATAGGGACTTCAGTAATTATTCTCCCATCTAGTGCCGGCATATGCCCCCATTTCCGCCTCCTAACCATCTCGACTGCTCGAACCCCGAGTCGTGAACCAAGAACTCTATCAAATGCCGTAGGAGCTCCCCCTCTCTGGGTGTGCCCTAACACCGCGACACGTGTCTCCATCCCAGTAGCTTTCTCGATTGCCTGAGCCAATGTATGCCCAAGATCACGAGAAGCTAACGAGATATGTCCAAATTGATCACGGTCATCTACCTGTTCTGACACTTCATTGATCCCTGCTACATTTGCGCCTTCCGATATGACGACAATACGGTGTCGATCTTCTTTGGCGCGCTCACGCTCAAGGCTTTCAACAATTTCATCGATACTTACTGCAACTTCAGGAATAACAATATAGTCCGCCCCTGCGGCCATTCCAGCCACTACAGCCACCCATCCTGCATCTCTTCCCATCACCTCAACTACCATTACTCGATGATGCGATCGGGCGGTTGTACGCAAATTATCTATCGATTGTGTTACTCGGTTGACTGCCGAATCAAACCCTATACAAAAATCGGTTGCCTGAAGATCGTTATCCATAGTCTTAGGCACTCCTACAACGGGAAGCCCTTCAGAAGCTAGCCTACTGGCCACAGAGAGAGTGTCATCTCCGCCTATCGCGATCAAGGCGTCTATGGATAGTTCTGAGAACATAGTGACGACCGAACTATATGCTTTATCGTCCTTACGAGGATCAGTCCTTGATGTGCCCAACATGGTACCTCCCTCATGCAATATGTCCGCTACAGAAATTTCTGTTAATTCCTCAAAATCACGATCAACTACACCAGCCCAACCATCATGAAAACCGTAAACTTTCCAACCCATGGATCGAGCTTTCAATACAACCGCTCGAATTGCCGGGTTCAGCCCCGGACAGTCTCCACCCCCTGTGAGCACGCCTACAACTTTCGAATCGTCATTCTTTAATTTCATTTGCTTCTTTACTTCTTTGATCCCTACCTACTAAAAGTCGGCGCCGGTTAGACTCAACAACAAATTATTGCATTTAGTTTATGCACTTGATCATATCGTTCCACAAAAAATTTTACGCTAATCAGATAGGATAGAGCATCTTGGGTGTCGAATATATAGTTATCACTATCATCGCAGTCTTGGGATTCACCACTTTAGTCATCACTGTTCTCCGACATACCCACACATTAGTTATCGATGAAGTTCGAATTCTTGTACCGAATGCTAGCGAGCTGCATGGCTTGCAGATACTACATATAAGTGACCTGCATATTTCAAGTCCTCACACCTGGCCACTAAAAGCATTGGACTGTATTCAGTCTATAAAGCCTGACATCATCGCCATTACTGGGGACCTTACCACAAGCCCAGAGATGCTAGATTGCACGGTAAAAGCCATAGGTCGACTAACGGCAAGATTAGGTATTTTTGTTAGCCTGGGGAACCACGACCATTGGCAACGAAGCCGGTTACAGCATTTATTGGGGTTGACGGGTAGATTCGTCCATCCCAAGCAAATAGAGAATAAGATGGAAAAGCGTGCCATAGAGACTTTAGTAAACGGATCAGTGCTGGTAAACGGGGCTAACGGAAATTTCTATGTTGCGGGGCTAGACGACCCGTATCTAGGTCTGGACAACTACGACAAAACTTATGAGATGATCAAGTCTGACCATCCCGTGATATTACTATCTCACAGTCCTGACGCTATTGCTGATGTCTCGTCTCACAGGTGTGATTTGATGCTGTCGGGACATACCCACGGAGGACAAATTCGTATACCGATGCTGCATGGCCGGACATTTACGAATACCAAAATGGTTCTTCCTCGTCCATATGGACTTATGGTTCTAAATGGTACCCCCGTACACGTTAGCGCTGGAATAGGCACCTCATCAGAGTTGCCTTTGAGATTTAATTGCCCTCCGAGGGCTACAATCTTGAACATTGTAGATCCCCGTGTGGAGACAATCTAATGCGCGCTGTCGGGATCGAAACTGAATACAGTCTTAACTGCCCTGGCTTCAACAACCCTATTGATTTTGCTTATTGAAGCTTTGTTTGCTCGATAGAGGCATTACCTTTCGAGAAGCCTGAGAGTGTAGACTAAGTGCTCGTACAACCTATTGTTTGTTTCAGTGGAGGCTTTGGCAAATAGTTATGGAATATCGTAAATTTGGTGATTCTCAGCTAGAGGTGTCAGTAGTAGGCTTTGGCGGATGGCCTATGGGTGGAACCCAATATGGCGAGGTAGACGACAGCGAAGGACAGAGGGCCGTCGAACATGCCATAGACATAGGAGTCACGTGCTTCGACAATGCTGCAGGGTACGGAATGGGCCACTCAGAGCGAGTAATGGGAGCGGCCTTGAAACCCTATCGAGACAAAGTGGTAATAGTTACTAAAGGGGGTATCGAATGGCACGAAGAAGAGAAACGTATGGGACGGAATGGTTCTCGGGATTTCATCATAAAAGGGGCTGAACAGAGCCTAAAAAACCTTGGAACCGACTACATCGACCTCCTACTTATACACTGGCCCGACATGGAAACTCCTTTCGAAGAAACTATGCGCGCTTTAGAGGATCTGCAGCAGTCTGGAAAGATACGGTACGCAGGTGTGTCAAATTTCATGCCCGAAATGATGGAGGAATGCCGCAAACACATCAAGATTGTCACAAATCAGGTCGGATACAGCATGTTTGAGCGGCGTCCGGAACGAGCCATTATGGAGTATTGTGCCAATAATGGTATGGGGATCATGTCTTACGGCTCTCTTGCACACGGATTATTGGCTGGGAACATGACCTTAGACACACAATTCGAAACTTGGGATTGGCGATCGTCGGGACATGCTTTCGGTATGCCGTTTTTCGACCGGGAAAAACATTTCGCTCATAACGTTGCTGCCCAAGACAAGCTTCGAGGTATTGCTGAGCGCGAAGGCCACACTTTGCCCGACCTGGCATTAGCTTGGGTGTTAAACCACAAAGTCGTATCGACCGCCCTCGTAGGATTCCGCACCACAAAAGAGGTGGATGATGCGGCGCAAGCGTCTGAGTGGAAACTATCCGGCCAACTCTTATCTGAAGTAACTCAAATATCAGATGAAGCCTTTAGACGAATGGAGGCGGACGAAGGTGTATTTGAGCGAGGAGGATGGAACTCTTATGACCCGAATCCACCAAAATTTGCCGGGGGAGGGAAATCGTCACCTGACGAAACATTCGATGCTGACAGCTACTAGAATTGCATAACAGGCAAAGGTCCAGTTTTAAGCGAGATGCTGGTACAAATCAAGCTAGAAAATCACCCATATAACTAATCAAAAGTCGTGGTCACCGCCACGACCTACATAGTTGGGCCCTATCCAGACAGCATCTGAACTACCGTAAAACCTATAGTAATCCCGTCTATTGTTGAGATACCTTTTAGCCATAGGCAGGAACAGCACTATAGCGCCTGTCCATATCCTGTGCCGTGCAGACAATTCCGATAGAAAAGCCTCGTGTTCCAACTTGACACATTCCGTCAAGACGCCAAGCCTATGCTCAATCGGACGGTGAGATCCGGGTCTAGTGTGAAGGTCCTCCACGTACCATGTCCTTAATCGATAGCGCAGCTCGGCAGATTCGGACCGCATAACGTGAAGCCAGACCGGATAAAATGCTCTTTCAATAGGGCATCGAAAGAAGGGTGAATTATACTGGCTGGCCAAGTCAGGAGCGATCCAACGCAACGCCCGCCATATCACAGGAGACGATGCACCGCCGCCATAAGACACTAGTATTACCCCCAAAATTAGCCCAGTATTAATGATCACAGCAAAAGAATACTCTAAGAGACAATGAAAAGAAGACCCACAATTTATTATTCAATATCTGAAGCCCGAGCAGCCTTGCCCAAAATTCAGGAGATCCTTCTCCAAATTCACAAACTTAGACAAAGATTGCGCATTACAGCAAGCAGACTGGAATCTGTAAGTTATTCGCATCAGCCTGCTAGCGACCGCAAGCAACTCATAACGATGATGGCAGAAAGCAGAGACCTGTTGAGTCGTCTTTCGGACGCTGGTGTGCTGGTTCGTGATCTAGACACAGGACTGATCGATTTCCCATCTAAGAGACACGGGAAGGATATCTTCTTGTGCTATGAACAGGGCGAAGAGACTATCAACTATTGGCACGGAGTAGACGAGGGTAGAAGTGGTCGAAAGCCGCTCTAGGACTTAGCCCACCAACCAAACGTAAAAGTTTATTCGCTCACAAAGCTCTTTTCATATCGCACAACGTTGCACCATATCTCTCTCAATGGGTACCAAAAATAGGCCAAACACCCCCACAATACCCAGTAGCAACAACATATTGTGGTCCCTAATTTGACAGATCCATATGTTGTGGCGAAAATCATATTCCCTCGAATGTTAAGCATCCAGTGTGCAGATACAGTGGAAGCTGAGCAAAATACAAGTATGACAAAGGCGAGGGTGCTGGGGAGGCAGGAAAGAGTCGCAGCCGAATATCGGCATGAAACGCGCTGCGGCTTCTCGTTGATTATTAGAAATTTGCCGGCTACACATAGCAGGCGATAACGGAGATATCCCGAATGATTGATCTCGACAAAATGCAAGTACAGAAACGCGATGGCCGCATGGTCGTATTTGACCGAGATCGCATTTCCCACGCCATATCAGCAGCATTCAAAGCAGACTTAAATCTAGACCCTTCGTTACCAATACAAGGCAATTTCGCCTCTGAGATCGAAACCATCACATCCAACGTAGTCAGAGAGATAGCTGAGGCAGCAAGTCAGACCGAAGGGGTTACAGTAGAAACGGTTCAAAACGTAGTCGAAGAAGAGTTGATGAGGAGGGGGCACTTCAGCATAGCCCGAAGGTACATACTGTACCGAGCAGAACAAACTAAGGTCCGGAAAATCAAGAGCGCAGTCGAGCCCGCAGACACAGTAAAACCGAGCCTGACTGTAACTAGGCCTGATGGCACCACCGAGCCCTTAGATGCAGCTAGGATACGCTCCGAAATATATTTGGCCTGCCAAGGACTAGAAGGTAAATGCTCAGTGAACGAGCTGGAAGAAGAAGTGTACCGAACTGTCTACGACGGCATCAGCACTGCAGATATTCAGAGAGCCATGGTGTTAGCGGCCAGGACAAGGACAGAACGAGAACCGTCCTATGACACAGTAGCCACCCAGTTACTACTGAGAATGATTTATAGGGAGGCTATGGGAGATGCCCCGACAGGTGATGAATTGAAATCCCTGTATGCAACATCATTCGCTGGATATCTAAACGAAGGCGTAGGACAAGGGCGACTAGATCCTCAGTTGCTAGAATATGACATAGGACGACTATCAAGCGCACTAGAAGTCGACAGGGACCTTAGTTTCAAAGTCTTAGGTCTGCAAACTATCTATGACAGATACCTCATTCACGTGCGAGGTCGACGAATAGAAACACCTCAATATTTCTGGATGAGAGTAGCGATGGGGGTAGCGCTAAAAGAGCCAGAACACACTAGGCTTGATAGAGCCTTGCAATTTTACGATGTCTTGTCACGACTACTACTAGTTTCGGCTACGCCTACATTATTCAATGCCGGAACTAACCACCCTCAACTAAGCTCCTGCTACCTATCCACAGTAGATGACGATCTGGTAGGCATCTTTAAACAGGTATCAGACAACGCCCGCCTATCTAAATGGGCGGGAGGATTGGGTAACGACTGGACCCCTATTAGAGCAACAGGGGCACATATCGAAGGGACCAACGGACAAAGCCAAGGAGTCATCCCATTTCTCAAAATAGTTAATGACACAGCAGTAGCAGTGAATCAGGGAGGAAAGCGAAAAGGAGCTGTGTGCGCATATTTGGAAACCTGGCACCTAGACATCGAAGATTTCCTTGAACTGCGAAAAAACACTGGTGATGAACGCCGCCGCACTCATGACATGAACACAGCTAACTGGATACCCGATTTGTTTATGAAACGGGTGCGTTCCAACAGCACCTGGACGCTGTTTAGCCCCAATGAGGTGCCTGATTTGCACGATTTGTACGGGCGTGAATTCGAAGATCGGTACACCAAGTATGAGGCTATGGCACGTAATGGGGAAATCGAACAATGGAAAGAACTAGACGCGATGCAGCTATGGAGAAAGATGCTATCCATGCTCTTCGAAACCGGACATCCATGGATAACCTTCAAGGACCCATCCAACATCCGATCCCCTCAAGACCATATGGGCGTAGTACACAGCTCTAATTTGTGCACAGAAATACTCCTGAACACCAGTCTCGCTGAGACAGCGGTCTGCAACCTAGGTTCCGTCAACTTAACAGCCCACACTACTAAGGAGGGTCTAAACGAGACTCTCCTAGCTGAAACAGTACGGACAGGCTTACGGATGTTAGATAACGTTATCGACATAAACTATTACCCTACTCCTGAAGCTAAAGCGTCCAATCAAAAACACAGGCCAGTAGGATTGGGAATCATGGGGTTTCAAGACGCTCTCTACAAACAGAGAATCAGCTATGCTAGTCAAGAGGCGGTCAACTTCGCTGACACGAGCATGGAAATAATATCTTTCAATGCGATCTTGGCATCTACGGAACTAGCTGCAGAGCGAGGGGTTTACGAAACTTACAAGGGTTCCAAATGGGATCGAGGACTGCTACCAATAGATACAATCGAAGTACTGGAGGAGCAACGCGGTGAGCCAGTACTGATGGATCGAACACAGCAACTTGATTGGAGCGTGGTTCGAAATTCGCTAGCCAAACATGGCATGCGCAATAGCAATGTGATGGCCATAGCTCCCACCGCAACGATCTCGAACATAGCTGGAACCTCGCAATCCATTGAACCGCAATATCGTAATCTCTATGCGAAATCTAACCTCTCCGGTGATTTCACCATCCTTAACCAATACTTGGTAGAAGATCTGAAACGTTTAGACCTATGGGATCAGAGAATGATCGATGACCTGAAATATTATGACGGATCAGTCCAGGAGATCGACCGAGTGCCGGACGAATTGAAGGATATTTATCATACCGCTTCTGAGCTAGATTCCGTTTGGCTGATTGAATGTGCCAGTCGTCGTCAGAAATGGATAGATATGGGCCAGTCATTGAATCTATATATCAGCCAGCCAAGCGGCAAAATGCTGAACGACATGTACACGGACGCATGGCTAAGAGGTTTGAAAACCACATACTACTTAAGAGCATTCGCACAGACACAGATAGAAAAATCGAGTCTAGACGTTAACGCAAGAGCCATCCAACCAAGATGGATGAAGAGTGAATCAGCATCAAGTCGAGTGCAAGTACAACGGGAACCCCAAGGGGAACCCCAAGATGTCGGAAGCATTCCAACGGCCAGTGAGCCTGAAATCGGGATAGCCTGTGATCCATTCGATGAAGAATGTGAAGCATGTCAATAACAATAACTACTAACACTAGAGAAAGAGGCGATTAGTTGGCCAGCGAAGCAACCAAATTAACAGTAGAACAATTGCAAGAGAAATATGCTCACGAGCAGCCTTATGACTTAACTAAGCGAATAAACGCTGATGACAAACGATTACTCAATTGCAGACAAGTGGATGTGAACCAGCTTATGCCTCTCAAATACAACTGGGCCTGGGAACATTACCTAAACGGCTGCGCCAACCACTGGATGCCAACCGAAGTACCCATGCAGCGTGATATTGAGTTATGGAAATCTAATCGCTTATCTGCGGCAGAGCGTGACGTTGTAAAACGCAATTTAGGGTTCTTCAGTACTGGAGAGAGCCTTGTCGGAAACAACATAGTGCTAGCCATATTTAAGCACTTAACCAATTCCGAAGCTCGACAATACCTGTTGAGACAAGCATTTGAAGAAGCTATTCATTCTCACACGTTTCACTACATAGTGGAATCTCTCGGCCTAGACGGTAGAGAGGTCTTCAACATGTATCACGAAGTGGCCTCTATCCAAGGGAAAGACGACTTCGTCATGAAAATGACAGAGGACGTTTTAGATCCTGACTTCAGCACTGACACCGTTGAAGGCATGCAAAAATTTGTCAAAAATCTAATCGGGTTCTACGTAGTTATGGAAGGGATATTCTTCTATAGCGGATTCGTAATGATTCTGTCATTCCATCGCCAGAATCGCTTGACTGGAATTGGCGAGCAATTCCAATACATTATGCGTGATGAAACCATTCACCTAAATTTTGGCATCGATTTGATAAACACAATAAAAGAGGAAAACCCAGGTGTATGGACCCCACAATTGCAGGACGAAATAGTCGAGATGGTGGACCAGTCAGTTAAATACGAAATCGCCTACGCTCGCGACTGCCTCCCTGATGGTGTACTTGGCCTAAATGCAGATATGTTTGTGGAATACGTACAACATATTGCAGACCGGCGACTCGAACGTATAGGTCTCCGGGCACAATACGGATCCAATAATCCCTTCCCGTGGATGAGTGAAACAATAGATATGCCGAAAGAGAAAAACTTCTTCGAAACACGGGTTACAGAATATTCTAGCGCCGGATCGTTGGAGTGGGATTAGTAGATCAATTAGAAGAAACGTCGCGAAGCTCAACCTAAGAAGTCTTGACCTTTTAGCGGTGGGCTATGGATTCTAGAACGATCGTTACCGATACCTGTCGGACCTATGGGTGTGGCTAGTAATAGAGGCCCTGTCTTAGAGAAAGATCGAATCGTGGCCATCGATGTGCTGCGAGGATTTGCTCTACTAAGCATTCTCGCTGCAAATATCGCCTTATTCGACCTGGATTTAGACCACTACAAATACGAATTCGATCTGTTCATGCCGATTGAACCTATCATCCTTAACCCAACAGCATCTATTTATTCCTCAATCATTTTCCTCTTTGTAGCAAACAAGATGATGGCCGTGTTCTCAATGCTATTCGGAGCAGGATTATTACTAACAAGTGAACGCATCGAGTCTCAAGGTCAATCATCGCTAGCAGTACACTACAGGCGAAATTCACTTCTCATCGCTATAGGATTAGTACACTCCGCCCTATGGTTTGGCGACGTCCTCATTCTCTATGGTGGAAGCGCCCTTTTCTTGTTCCCAGTGCGTCATCAATCCGGCAAGAATCTTGTTGCTAGTGGTGTAATTATGTGGCTGTTGATAGCCATTTTCATCCCAGCTAATTCAAGCGCTGATTTCATACTGCGAGCACCATCAATGATGCTTATCGGTATGGGGCTTTATCGACTGAGGATAATCACTGCCCAGAGGGATTACCTGTGGTATCGGAAGATGCTACATCGATCCTTTACTTTGGGAACACCCATTTGTCTTACAGGCTTATTTCTCGCCGAATGGAACTTAGCTACCTCTTACTTCATCAACAACCTAGGCGTTCCATTTATAGCATTGGGATATGTATGCCTAATTATGTGGATTTGTGTTGGAAAGAAGTTGCTACGGGTACAAGCCTATCTGGCTGCAGTAGGGCAAATAGCTCTAACTAATTATCTGACACAAACAATATTAGGGATGTTGCTCGTCACTATGCTTAACGAAGCGCGAGGCGAGCGAGTAACTGCTTTCTGGATGATTATCGTTACAATTATGATCTGGGTTGTCCAATTGATCTGGTCAAAACTCTGGACGCATAATTTCCATTACGGCCCAACCGAGTGGGTATGGAGAAGTGCCACTTACCGTAGAAAACAGCCCTTGCGCAGATGATATTCGAACAGGCTACACAAATCGTTGTAACGCCTTCTGTTAAGGTAATTGCTTTATGTCGCTCCGTAGTACTACCCTATTGTCTGCACTAGAGCACTTTGAGCATTCTTTATTCTGCTAATTTACGGGAACAACACCGGACATTGCCACAAAGGAACCGAATTACATGAAACTGGGAATATTCTCGATGCCGCTTCACCCACCAGAAAAGTCTCCTCATCAGGCTTTTGAAGAAGATATCGAGTGGTTTAGCGAATTAGAAGATCGCAGCTTCATAGAAGTATGGGCAGGAGAGCATCTAACTGCCACATGGGAAAATTATCCCTCGACAGACATGTTTCTAACAGCTTTAGCCAGACACACCACACAAATGAAACTGGGAACTGGTATTTCTTGCCTGCCTTTACACAATCCCGCCGAAATTGCACTACGTGTAGCTTTCTTAGATCAGCTCTCTGGCGGACGAGTTCTATTCGGAGTGGGACCTGGTGGACTGACTACCGACAAGCCCTTCATGGACGTAGATGTCGAACGTCAGGAATACGTAGATAGATTCCGAGAATCGCTGCGCATGATCCTTCATATATGGACAAACGATGCCCCATATGAGCTAAAGGGCAAATACTGGAACGTAACTTTGCCAGATGGTGACAATGACATAGGTCTCGCTAGCCCGATCAGAACATTTCAGAAGCCCCATCCCCCTATTGCCATACCCGGTACCAGCCCCAGATCATCCTCAATACGCTATGCAGGCACGAAAGGATGGCTGGCCATGAGCGTAGATTTTCTACCCATGGAGAATATCGGCTATCACTGGAAAGACTATTGTGAAGGATCTGAAGAAGCTGGTCTAGAACCTGACCTCGACAATTGGTCTGTTGCCCGTGACATCTTTGTCGCCGACACCGACGCAGAGGCCTACGATTACGCTCGCAATGGCTCTATGGGTAATGCCTACAATCGCTACATGCTGCCACTATTAAATAGAAGCAACAATTTAGGATCGATGAAAATGACTGAAGATATGCCCGACTCCGATGTGACTGTCGAGTACCTGATTGACAAGGTTTGGGTTGTTGGGAGTCCAGAAACAGTATCCGAGAAACTCCAATCGATCCGTGAACAAAGTGGTAAATTCGGAAAACTGTTAATGGTTGCTCACGATCTTGATGATAAGCCTAGATGGGATCACTCAGTAGACCTACTCGTCAACGAAGTAGTCCCTAATATGCAATAGGGCATCACTGGGCACACTTCATTTCGGTCCTAAGGTCATGCACCCCTGCTAATCAGCACATGTTGGATTTTTGCAGTAACGCTACACCAACAATCAGGCAATCCTCAACAGCCAAACTTTCCTTATCTCTCCTTCCAGTCTAAGCAAATGGGCCAGGCGGATGATCTCCCATTAGCCTCATTTGCCTCGGACTGGCCTGCGCTAGAATATCCGGATCAAAGCGGAAATTCATGTATGGTGGATAGAACTTATGGACAAATTTACGGCCATAATGCACCTGCAGAAGATATCTTCCTTGGTTGGCGGTAGTATTAGAACTTCCCCGGTGCCATACGTCTGACCTAAACACTACTACGTCACCAGCATTCACCAGCGCACTCTGCGGCTGGACACCTCTCCAACTGTTGACCTTATCTTTAGAATGGGAATCCCTAGCGCGCGACTTAGGGGGACGGCCTGCACGATGGCTACCCGGAATAAATTTTGTAGGGCCTAATTCTTCAGTAGTATCGTCTAGGTAGAAATGCGCAGTACTAATAAACACAGGGATTTCTACCTGTCCTGAAAGCAGTAATTCCTCCGGAACCTCTATGGGCTGATAATCGGCATGCAAAGCTTGATCTGCCCTGCCAGGACCGGTAATCCAGCTTGTCATTCCAATAGCATGACAATCCTCACCCAATATCGCCTCCTCAATATCAATAACAGGCTCTTTATCCAAGTATTGAAGAAAATGTGCATCCCTATTAAAACAAACCTTTATGTGTTTATTCGTCCCTACTGCACTGGAACCAAACTCGCCATCGAAGTCTACATCGTTCGATTCAGGATTAGCAGTCAGTCCATCAATTTTGGACCTTAATTCCTCTACCTGAGCGGCATCGAGCACATTAGGCAAATAGACAAACCCATCATCTCGGATCGCCTGAATCATCTCTTCGAGATTGTCTTTCGGCTCTAGCAATAACGAATCTGCATGGTTATTTCCCGCTGAATCGAATTTTGTCATGTATAAACCCTCATGATTATTTGCATCGATATCGACCATGTATGCAAACCACACAAACCCAACCACATGTATTACATAACAATGATAGCCGCCAGAAACGACATTCACAAAAGCCGAGTATTAGCCATTAATTACACGATTTGCTTTAATCGAACCTGCCTCTTTTATTAACACATTCGCATTACTGTCATTGCCTGCGTCTAGTAGATCTATAGTCAAACAAGTTACTATATTTACGGACGGATCACCTCATTGAACGCTATCCGCAGGTATTGTGCTAAACCTGAAGCTGAACGTTAAGGAGTAATCGATTGAAGAGCAAGTCTCCCTCAGTTGTTGTAGATACACGACAGAGTGCAAAGGCCAGATTTAGACCTATTCCTTTGGACTCCATTACCTTCGGAGAAGGTTTCTGGAAAAACCGTCAGCAAACCATACGCAATACGTCACTTAAATTGCAGTTTGAGGAATGTGAAAAAACCGGCCGCCTAGAAAATTTTCGGATAGCTTCAGGAAGAAGAACAGGCACGCGCTCTGGACTCGTGTTTAACGATTCCGATGTATACAAACTGCTTGAAGCTGCCTCCTGGGCACTAGCTAGCGAATCGGATGAAGTTCTGGAACAATTGATCGACACTGCAATAGATGAAATAGCAGCAGCACAACAATCCAACGGGTACTTAAATACAGCCTTCATGTTCGATAATGAAGGTCTTCGTTACACTGACCTCAAGAACGATCATGAGCTCTATTGCTATGGCCATATGATTCAAGCAGCCATTGCCCATAAACGAAGCACAGGGAAAGAAACATTCTTCGACATAGCAATACGGGTCGCACAGCACTTACTAGATACGTTTGGGCCCGGGAAACTCGAATCTACTGATGGTCACGAAGAAATCGAATTAGCGCTCGTCGAACTATACCGAGAAACTGGTACACAAGAGTATCTGAACCTAGCTCATTTTTTCCTAAGTATGAGAGGACAATCAGATACCACAATGACGGGAGGCGAAAATCGAGTTCACGGAACCGACCGGTCATATTTCCAAGACCATTTACCGGTATCTGAACAGCACGAAGCGGACGGCCATGCTGTCAGGTTGACTTACCTTGCAAGTGGAATGGCAGACGTCGAATTGGAAGGTGCGGGTGACGGGATGCAGTCTGCATTGGACAGTATATGGGATAGTGCACACCTACGCCGATCATCAGTTACCGGGGGCATTGGGGCGCGGTATCAAGGGGAAGCATTTGGTGACGACTATGAATTGCCAAACGAAAGAGCTTATAACGAAACTTGTGCCTCACTCGGATCGATTTTCTGGAATTGGCGCATGCTAAATCTAACTGGTGAAGCAAAGTACGCCGAGGTCATCGAGCGGCAACTTTTTAATGGAGCTTTATCTGGTTTGTCAATTGATGGAACCGGCTATTTTTACATGAATCCTTTGACATCAGCTGGAGGATATTCGAGAACCCCATGGTTTACATGTGCATGTTGTCCGCCGAACATTGCCAGACTCATGATGAGTCTGGCTTCTTATTTTTACTCAGAACATGACCAGGAACTTTGGATACATCAGTATGCCAGTGGAAGCGTACAAGCTAGCGGGTTATCTTTGGCTGTTAACACGGACTACCCCTGGAGCGGGGACATACGAGTGACAGTAACTGCAAACAGCACCGTAGAACACAGCATTCTTCTGAGAGTGCCTGAATGGGCAACAAATTCAACTGTTGTTATTAATAACGAATCAGCTATATCGATGGTGGAAGGCACTTATCACAGAATTTCTCGAAAATGGTCGCCAGGTGACACCCTTGCCATCAATTTCCCTATCGGCCCCCGACGTATCTATAGTCACCCTCGTATCACTAACAATTCAGGAAGGGTATCGCTAGCGCGAGGGCCCTTGATTTACTGTTTAGAATCGGCTGACCAGACAGGGTCGAGTGTTTTTGACTTGGCGCTTGCCCCCAACACAGAGATTGCAGCAACTTACGACCCAAACCTTCTCGGAGGCCTGACCTTACTAAAGGCCAGTGGCACCGAACTTGAAAGAACGTCCATCTCCTCCTTGTATAGTGATTCAAGAACGGATCAGAATGGAAGCAAACCAAAAGAGTTGATAGCAATACCATATTACGCTTGGGGTAATCGTGGGGACTCACAGATGCAAGTCTGGATCCCTGAGAAATAAACTAAAAGCTCAGGGAAGCTTGCCTGCAGCCCCAAACACCATCAAATACACAATCGTCACCAGAGCCGCCATTTGAAACATCCCCACATACCGGGGAGCCTTTCTTGTCAAGCGCTGCTTTAAA